>Ga0181524_10004377_pt1 | contig 13134 bp, 9 predicted proteins | sample PEATcosm2014_Bin_34_FD_119761 | JGI IMG/M metagenome (GOLD analysis project Ga0181524, IMG submission 119761) | Peatland microbial communities from MTU Mesocosm Facility, Houghton, MI, USA - PEATcosm2014_Bin05_60_metaG | ecosystem: Environmental > Terrestrial > Soil > Wetlands > Peat | place...
AGCTCTCTTCTTGATGATCGGCAACCTGCACCACACGTCAATGCCATAGGCGATGACCCAATACGGCCGCCCCACCGCCATGTGCACAAGCCACCCAATAGGAGCCAGTCCCACGTGGCAACAAACGATCAAATCCGGGCGCACACGGACCGCCTCCCTAAGGGCTTGGCAGGTAAACCAAAACTTCGCAGAGGCGCCGATGCGCGTTCGGTTGCTCCGCGTCTGAGCGTCGGGCAGCGCGACCCGGCTCACATTCTCAGCGCCTAACAGGTCTTCGAATGCTTCGATAAGAGTTTTCGCATACCGCTGGACTCCTCCCACAGATTCCGTGTTGGGAGTGAGAACCAAGACTCTCATCGCAACCCTGGAACCACGGAACGGTATCGAGAGTTTGTGATCATTCATCTTCCGCAGGGGGCCTTGCTGGGCACCGTAAGATCAGCAAGTGGAAGCCCACGCCCCAGCAAGTTGTCACCCTGTTTTGCACCCCTTCATCGCGCCGACTGTTCCGAGGGAACGGCCATAGGGTCATAACCCTTGCGTCGAAGGACCTCCTTAAAAAGTTGGCCCAACTGGGCGGCATTTTTGTCCCAGGTGTACTGTTGCGCCGTCATCGCGGCCGCTTCTCCAATCTTTTGACGCAGGGCTTTGTTGCTGCACAGGAGATCAATAAGTTCAGCTAACCTACCGCTATCATGGGGGTCCGCGAGGATAAATCCGTCCACCCCCTCCGTGATGACCTCGCTGACCCCCGCCTGGCTGCTCACAATGCTGGGGACTCCGCAGGCCATGGCTTCGAGGGGCGGCATGCCAAACGCATCTTCAAGCGAGGGGCCTACGTAGACGTCGGCAGCGGCATAATGAAACTCCACATCGGGCCGCAGGGGAAGGAAAGCTACTCGATCCTCGAGATGTAGCCGCGCAAGGGTTGAGCGGTAGGGGTCCGCGATGTCGTGACCTACCACCAAGAGTCGTACCGATGCGCTCGCTAGCCTGCCAAGCGCCTCCAGCACGCAGGGTAGCCCTTTCTTCTTCCAATCGTTTCCCACCAGCAATAGGCAAGGGACCCCGTCCTGCAAGCCCAACTCGCGGCGCGCAGCTACCCGTAAATTCCGTCTCACACCCGCATTAAATCGCTGCGTGTCAACCCCATGGACAATAACCGGGAGATCTGTTTCCGCTTTGCCATACCGGGTAAGGTCACGGGCTACCTTCGCTGAAACCACGGTGAGGAGGGCTCTTTTCCCTCCATAGACCCGTCGCTCCAAGGCGATCACTAGGCGATAATAAGCTCGCCGGTGCAAAAGTAGCGGCCAAGAGCGGACCGGATTGGCAGTGAACTTCAGAGCGCCCCGGACCAGGCGGACAAACTCCGCGAAAACGATGTGGACCGAAATAACGTCGGCATTAAAGCAATTGATGCCAGGTGTATAGGTCAAATCAAACCTCAGGCCACGCACTCGCCGGTCCCACCACCGCCATAGGTGATTGGCAAGAAACCACCAGCAATAGGCGAACAGGTGCGGCCCGGGGAGCCGGGGAACGTGGTGCCAAACGATACGGCTGAGGTCGAGATCCTCCACCCGGTTACTGTAGACGTGAACCTCATAATCGCGCGCCAGCCGCTCGACCTGCTCAACCACGCACCGCTCCGTCCCGTGCTGCTTGTCCAGGAAAGGTGAGACCACAGCGATGCGGGGTTTAGCTGGCGAGGGCAGAAGCCACCTGCTGTTCCGCAATATCCTGTTTTACCAAGTCCGGCAAGCGGAACAAAACACCCACCAAGAGCCAAAAGTACGCGTTATTGACGAAATTCTGATATGCCACGAGGGTCTCCCAGGTGTAAGGGAAAACCAGAAGGAACGCATACCACAGGAGAGATAATGCCACCGGGAATGCCCAGGTCCCTTTGAGCCTCAACACGGTCTTGAGAGCGGCCCACACTAAGCTCGACGTCCATGCCAGCCAAAGGATCACCCCTAGGATTCCAAATTCGAGGATGATAGATCCGTACCCGTTCTCCGTGGCAACGTTGGCAGGAGATACTTCCATGATCCGGGTCACATACTGCGTTCCCAGTGAGGCAGTCCCGATGCCATGTCCGTCAACCCAATTAGGGTCATCAAAAACACTAACCAAATTGGCCAGGGGATAATCCCAGACGCGGTTGCCCGTCTCAAAGTTTTCGCTATTTGGAAGGAGGGTTTCCCGATAAAAAGCCAGATGGGCTCCGACAACGTCTGGGAAGAGAATTACGCTCAAGGTCACGGCTAACGCCACGAAGATAAAACTTCGGCGGATCGCCTTGACCAACCGATATCCTTGACCCATGCCGGGAGGGGCGCCCCAAACCATGCCGACGGAGAGCAGCACGCCACTTGCAACAACGAGGGCAAATGCGCTTCGGACGCCGGCCATGGCGGCTGCTAAAGCAACAAGAGCTACCGCCGGGAATACGAGTCTGCGGCCACGGCCTGGCCGCAACAGCAAGTACCCAGTGGTACCAAGCCCCAGTATGAGGGCAAGAACAAGGTATTCACCAAACCGACCATCACTCACAAAGACAGAAGGGGGCCGTAGCACCGATAAGCCAGAAGGTGTCCTTCGTACGAGGTGGCCCAGTTCCTCGATATCCTCCCCGCCGTGGGGATTAAGGAAATCCAGTCCTACGATTGCTTGGACAATGCCGACGAGAGAAACCACTGCGGCCAAGGCCATGTTTATGATCAGGAATCGGCGCAAGTCGTTTTCCTTGCGCAGCATCGCATAGCCCACGAACATCAATGGAATATAGTAAAAATAGAGTTTTAGCCCAAGCAAACCGTAGAAGATGCTCGGTGAATGGGGATTTAATACCTGCACAACCCCGAAAAGAAAAAACGCCCCGAGCGCGAATTTGAACGGCGCCCGGAAGAGAGGCGTATCGCGTCGCGTCCGCTCCGCCAGGAGAGCAATATAGGTCACCCCCACCAACGCGTCCTTTGCGAAATAGACGTACATGTTATTGCCCATGTACTTGCGGACGAGGTCCTCAAAGAGCAGCCAGACGAGAAAGAAATAGACGCCGCTTCGCCAGTCGCCTGCAATCCTTCCAGCAACGAAGAACGCCGCAAACGCAGCGGCGAGCAGAAGCACGGTCTTAGAGCTGCCGGCGGCGATCGAGTTGCTGAGCTGCCACAGAATATAGAGAACTACACCCAAACCTGCCAGTACCATCCATACCTTGCCGCTTTGCGAAATGTCAGCTCGACGGTCAATCATCTTTTGGGGAATCCCATTTCCAAGTCGGTTTCAATCCAAAATCCAAAACTGTAAATCCAAATCAAAATTGCGCCTTCCACCCATCCTTCTCATAAATGTAGAAGGTCGATCCAGCCACCCCATCACGGCGCAGGTAAATGCTGCCCGGAGAGGCCTGGCCCTTCGGGGGGCCCAGGCCGGAAGTAATGATGGGGCCATTGCCCACCTGGATGGAATCCGCCTTGAACTGCTCTCCTGGCAGCAAGCTCACCTGCCCGGCAGTCGCGTCGCTTCGATAGGATTGCAGCGTTTCGATCAGCTCGGCTGCTTCACTATCGGTTAGCGTGCCTGCCGGAATGGAGATCAAAACCGGGGCGTATACATTCGTAGGGTGCGTGGAAGATGCAGATACAGTAAAGTTCAGCACGACGGACGATGCCGAAGTGCTAGATATCTTTTCCGCATTCCAGCACCAGTCCCATTCGCCATTTGCAGTAAACGGACTTCCCCCGGATAACATCCAAGCAAGCGTCGTTTTAGCTCCAGTAATAGTAAGTTCACAAGGCATGGTGTAGCTGCCCTGGTATCCTCCTCCGTGAGGGGATTGAACCCAAGCCCCGGAAATCAAAATCTGTCCCGGCGACAGCCTGAAAGCGTGATTCAGATACAGCCACTCGAATCCGCTTGAGGAGGAGGTAATCTGGTAGGCTCCCGTCGTGCCATCGGGCGCAGCAATACCGCTGGTGACGGATGTATTCTCGGGGGTCCAAGAAACCGCATTCTGCACAATGTTTGGGAATCGAGCAATCACTGGACCAAACTGGCGGCGACTGAAGTTGGTCTGACCGAAAGAATATCCATTGATGAACCCGACCTGCCCTGATAGCAACGGCTGGCTGCCCGGATAGCCTCCCAAGATGGTAGCAGGGCCGTCCACCGAGGTAGTAGGCCCAATATCTTGGACAACAATATTACCTGCGAAGTACGAAGCGCAATCGGCGCGGACGCCAGAAAATCCTGTTGCCTGGTCAGCAACCACCACATGGTTTATCGAGGCATTGAAATCACCAACGCAACTGGCCAACCAAACGGGAGGAGAGTAACCGCTTTCTTGAAAAGAATTCTCCACGTGCAAGCCGTTGTAATTGCCCCCTGAGTAGAATTTGAAGCCCCCGCCGTAGAGATATGATTGGTTCAAGAAAATCAAACCTGAGTTCCCGGGACCACCGGGTAGTGGATTATACACAATTGCCTGGGCCTGGTCTGAGCTTGCATAGCCTCCGGTTGCACTAGCGGTGGGACCAGCGTTGGAATAAGTAAAAGTGTTGCTGCCTGTAACAGTGATAGAAAAAGTGCCGTCAAATGATCCGTCAGAAGCTCCTATGATACCAACGCCCAGTCCGTTTGACCAAGATGATGGCAAACCCGCCGTCGTCGTGACTGTCACGGTACCGCCAGAGCGAGACAGTGAGGTAATCGCGGCAGCTTCGGCTAAATTACCAGTAAACTGGTCATTATCGAGGAATATCCATGTCGAGGTTCCCGCAACGTAGACGGGGGGACCACATCCTGCTACACTATTCAGGGATACTGACACGTTGTCCAGTCTCTCGTCCCACGAATCCGCCTGAAGATCGGTTAGACTCCCATTTGAATCAATCCCAATTCTCACTCCGACACACGGGTAGGCAATGCGTATATTCTTAAAGGTCAAACTGAAGGCATTACTCAGCCAAATAGCGGGAGTAGAAGTACTAGAGCCGCCAGCAGCTATATTTACCTGCCCACCTTGACTAGCAGAAGTTGCATCCGCACCGCCAACACCAACAAAGGACACTTTCTTCGCTTTCCTCCAGCCAGCCGGAGGAGAAGAGTAGTTTGGATCACCCGATCCCATGATCCAGATTCCGCAACCAACCGGGTCAGTGGCCTTGCAAGCCGGAACTGGCCGTCGATTGCCGCCGCCGTCCCTGAGAAATATCGCTCCTCCTGTAGGCGGCAATGCATCGTAACACGCCATGACGTCGGCCTTTGCAAACGCCCAGTATGAACCGTCATTCAAATCATTTCCCTCCGGTGCAGCGTAACAAATCGGCGCTTGGGCGCTAGCGTGGGCGCACATAAACGTCACACTGAGCAACACCCCGAGAAAAGCAGATCGAAGGGAAACCATTGAACGGTCACACCATCCTTGCATCTTGGAGATTCATCGTGGGAATGACTACGTGGCCGTCTTGCGATGGCGGAGCAGAGCTCGCCGGACCACGTCCGTCCGTGCTTCGGTGAGACGCGAGATTCCAAACGAATAAGCCGCAACGACGCTAGCGATGGCAACCCCGTAAACTATGTGCTTGAAATCGAATTCCCAGCGGGGGACATGCCCTAGACAAGTACGAATGAAAATTAATAGTGGCAGGTGTGCGACGTAAAGACTATAGGAAAATGAGGAGAGCATCCTCGCCAGGGCGGCATAGGCGGGGTTGACAACCGAGCTGGACGCCTCCACCAAAACGTACATCGCGGGCAGGAAGGAGGCAGCCACCATGAAATCGGAAGCCAGGCCTTCTTTGAGGCGCACTTTAACAACCAGCAAACCCACCAAACCGAAAGCTCCAAGACAATATGTGTACCAAGCAGCGGATGTTCGCTGCACGAATTGCGGCCTCATGTCATGCACCAGTCCCACGCCGGCGCCAGCAAGCCACACCAGAAACAGCAGCGCAATGTCCCTGCCCACCATCAGGAAAATCGCCGACCCGACGATTGCGTAGGCCAGCCGCTTTGCTCCCGGCAGGCGCGAAACGAACACGAGCAGTAGGATGGGAAACAGCATGTAGTACCAGAGCTCGTAACTCAGGCTCCACAACGGCTTGGCCGAACCGAAGGACGGGAAGAAGATGCTTTGGAGAAAGAGCAGATTGCCCACGAAAATACTGACCGACGAGTTCCCGGCAATCGTCTCCGTCCCAAAATTTGGAATGGCTTGGTAGTAAAACCTTGACGCCTCCGGCAGTATCATCCCAACCCTGTCCCACAGCGCACAAAGCACCAGCCCGGGCACCAAGACCAAGAGCAGTCTGGTTAGGCGATTGACCAGGAATACCCTCCAAGACCATCGGGACTTGCGGAACGAGTCCAGCACACTGCGCGAAATGAAAAACCCGCTGAGCACGAAGAAGACAAGCACCGCCTGATGGCCAAGCGATGTCAGGAGGTAAGCCCCCCCCACCAGGGAGTTTCTTGTCAGCACGTGAGAATAGTTCACGAAAAAAAGCGAGCGTACGTGCTCTAGCATCACGGCCAAAGCGGCGGTGCCACGAACCATGTCCAGATGTGCGGACGCGCGTGGCGAAAGGGGATTAGTCCGCATTTGATCCGATGGGGTTACGGCCCTGCAAACGAAGCGCTTGGTCCACCGCGCATACAAGTGCCTCAATATTCTCGCGCGGAGACCACGTCTTCATGCGTTCCAAATCTGAAGCCGCGAGGGCATTTAGCTGTTCCGGGTGTCGCAGAGTCTCGCGGAGAATCGAGGCGAGGGCATCTACGTCGCCGCAAGGGAAAACATATCCGTTTTTGCCCGGAGAGATGAGGTCATAGCCGGCCCCAACGCGGTCGCTGACCACGGGCACACATCCACAGAGCATTGCTTCGTTTACCACAACCCCGAACGCTTCGTATTCGGAGGCCAGCACCAGTAAGTCAGAAGCGCGGTAAACTTCCGGCAGCTGAGACTGGTTTGTGAATCCGAGGAAATGAACGCGTGGTGCAATGCCTAATGAAACGGCATGAGATTCCAATTCGTGCCGCAGCGGGCCTTCTCCGGCGAAAACGAGGTGAGAACCGCCAACACTGGCCTGGGCAAAGGCTTTCAAGACGTCGAGTGGGCGTTTCCAGGGCTGAAGCTTGGCACAGGAAAAGACGACGGGAGAATTCTCCGGCACTCCCCACACTCGCCGCACTTCCCTCCGGTCCACCTCACCAGCCCGCTTGAGCCACCAATCGTTATCAACCACGTAGGGCGCTAGAACCAATCGGTCTTCTGGAATGCCAAGGGATCGCATCAAAGCGATACTCCCACTTGACGGCACGATCACGACGGTCGCGAGGCGAAAAAGACGTGGCCAAGCGAACCGCTTGACGGGAACCTTCCACTTTTTGCCGTCCAGCGGGACGAGTCCGTGCGCGTCGGTGCCAAAGAGTATGGGAACCCGGTGGAACTTGGCCGCGGCCAACGTGATCCAGAAGCTGGCGTAAACGTAACCGGTATACACCACTACCGCATCGTACCCGCCGGTGCTCACCAGCTTCCATAACCCGGGATTGAGCAGACCCCAAAAACGCCCCGGCCCGGGCCGAAGAGATTTGTTGGGAATCTGCACCCATGGATATCCCTCGAGTAAGGGAACATCCCACTTCACTTGGATGCCGAATTCGGGATCGACCCCTGGTTCAGCTCCCTGCAGACTACAGTAAGCCACTCGGATTTCTAGCCGAGGGTCCTGAGCCATCTGCCGGAAGAGCGGGGAAGCATACTGCACCGGGTGTGAGCAAACAAATAACACTCGGTACCGGCGTTCAGGCATGGTGCAGGACCTCCAGGAAGCGGCTCGCCACTGCTTCCCAAGAAAAGTGTTTTTCGTACGCACCCCGGCTCCGTTCGTGCAACTCGAGCCACAATTGAGGATCAGTCAAGACTCGGACCGTCGCTTCGGCCAATTTGTCGCCGTCAAGATAAGGCACTCCCACGACCCCAGCCTCGGCGAGTGGAGTCGGGAGGGTTGGGGCAGCATAAGTCACCAGCGGAACCCCATTCACGATGCTGGCAATGGCGCTGCCTCTCTGAGTACTCACGGGGCCCCGTACGAAAAGCGAGACGTCCGAGTTGGCAAGGGCTTGCGAAACCTCTTGGGCAGGAAGAACACCGAGCGCGCTGAACTCCACGGGGCTTCCCTTCAGAGCCTCCCGGAACCTGGATGCCGACTCCGTCGACCCTCGTCCCACTGTCACCAGCCGAACGCGGGGCACGCACTTTGCCGCACGCATGGCTGCGAGCGCAATATCCGCCACCTCTCTGCTGATATCCCCAGCGTCGGTGACGGCAAACACGGTTATGGTCTTGGGCTCGTTACCATTGCGGCCCACCCGGTCCGGCCTGGGCATCGCGGGAAGGTTGGCGCCGATGGGGATGAAGGTGGCTTTCGAGCGCTTAGTTGGAAGCCAGGGGACGTGTTCCAGGGGAACGGTGAGTATCGTGGTGTCGCTCAACCTGTAAGCCCAGCGCATGACGATGCACTGGCAGACGCGCCTGACCCTGTCCTTAAGACGCTTGCCTCCATAGGGCTGTGTGTCGTGAAAAACCACCGCGGTGCGCGCCCCGCGAATTCTCAACGCGCAGAGTATCAGCAAGAATAGGAAAGGGAAACCACGGCGAGACCACGAAAGTGCGGTGTACTGCACCAGCGCCCAATCTCCACTCCATTTGGCGCTCTTGCGCCAAAGGTCGGTTAGCCCGCCCCTCCAGCCCGTCTCGTTCCACTTGACTCGTTCCAACGCGCATTCTACCCTGCGCACTCTTAGCGCCTCAGACAGCAATCGGCAATAATCCTCTAAAGCGTCGGTCGGCTGATCACGACGGCCCACTAATGCGATCATTGCCGTAATCCCCGCCTCCAGACCGTAATAGCGTTAGTTTCATCCACAGAGATAATCTACCGTTTGTGGGAATGGCCCTTAACAATGTCGCTGGGCGGGGTTTGCACATTGCGGGGAACACTCATCGGCCATTGCCTGCCGAGCGGGTAGGCAGTGAAGTTTGTTCGGATTTTTGTGCGCCGGGCCGGAAGAACACGAAGGCCTCATTCCCTCGTTGTCCGAGAATAGTCCCTTGGTAGCCGAAGCTGGATAGCAACTGACTCACCTTGTCATTTTCAGGCCCCTGCCAACCATGGATTTCAATCAGAAGTTTGGGCCGAGCTTTGCGCAGTGTGGTCTGGGCACCCTTAAGGACCGTGAGTTCAGCTCCCTCGACATCGATCTGAACGATGTCCGGATCTCTCCCGAGTCGCGCGAGATATCCATCGAGCGAGCATGTGACCACGTCGATGTCCTTCTGCCGGTCCCCTACTGCATAACCGACGGCCGATGCGGTCATGGTGAACTCCTCGTTACTCCTTAAGGTTAGCCGGAGACGACCCTCACCGTCACTCCCCGCCAAGGGCTCAAGCTGAACATTCGCCAGGTGGTTCAGGGCGATGTTCTTTTGGAGCATATCGAAATTCTCGGGGACAGGCTCGAAGGCCACTACCACCCCTTTTTCTCCGGTAAGCCGCGCCATTAGAATCGCGTAGTACCCAACGTGGGCTCCGACGTCTATGCAAACGTTGCCCGGTCTGACTTCACGACGCAAAACCTCTGCCACCTCGGGCTCATAGGCCCCCAAGACCATAGGCGTGGAGGACTGCCAGCTACGCCTCATGCGATAGCGGCAGAATGCTGGGCCCACGGGGGCGATGGTCACCGACTCAGTTTCCAAATGAAACAAGAGCCATAATAACGGGCGTTTGCACTCGGTCAGTAACCAAATCCTGCCGCGGAGGGGAAGCAACATCAGTGTTCGGATTGCCAAAGCGCGTAGTGTCTTCCGGACCATGGACTGCCGAGGGCCGTTACCCTGGAACTCTTCTCTTACGATACCCAGACTTCTCCGCCACATCTGCGGGACATTAGGATTGAGCTTGAGATACCCTTGCATCGATCGTGTTTTGCTGATACTTCCTGCAAGCTAAATCAAAAACCTCTAGGATTTTGGGATAAATGCTCTCCCACGAGCAGGCGGAGGCGAGCCTCGCCCCAGAAGCCGCGAGTCGCTGCCTCAGCGCCGCGTCACGCAGCAACGTATCGACGGATCTCGCAAAGGTTTCAGCATTGTCGGCGATCAGCAGGTGTTCACCATCAACACAATGCGTTCCCTCAGCGCCGAGATTTGTTGAGACAGTGGGGATTCCCATGCTCAGCATCTCAAGAAGCTTGAAACGAATCCCGGTGCCCGAGATAATCGGCGTAACGCCGACGCTGACACTCTTCATTGCCTCCGGAATGCTGGGCACCCGACCGAAAAACCGGACACGGGCGTCTTGGGAGAGTGACCGTAGCTGGTCGCTTCCCGGACCCAATACCACGAAGCCCGCGTCCGGATGCGTGCGCCACACGAGAGGTAGGACTTCGTGGCAGAACCAGCGTACGGCGTCCACATTGGCGCCCCACGTGAGATTTCCAAAGAAGCCAATGAGCTTGGTGTTTGGGTCATTGCCGCGGCACGGGAACTGACTCAAATCGACGCCAATGGGAATGGGCTCGACAGGGTTCGAAAGGCGGTAGCGCTGTACCAACTGGTCAGCGTCCTCTCGCGTGACGCAGCAGACAACGGTTGCGGCCCGGCAGGATTCAGCTTCGAAACGCTTGACGATATGCTCCTCAAGCATCCAGCGTGGATGATGTTCCCCCTGGCGTCGCCGCTGGTCGGCGGCGTCAACAGCATGAACGGAGTGTTTCACAAGAAGCACAGGAGCGGTCGCGCCAAGCAGCGAAGCGAACCCTGCTACCACATTTTCAGTAAGCACGATCAGTTCGTAGCCGTTGTTGTTAACAAGATCCATCACTTGGCGTTGTGTCTCGGAAGGCGTCAGGATAAGGGAGGTTGCCGGCACACTACGAAATAGACAATTCGCCTGCCGAAGAGTGCGGCCCAAGAGAGTGTGCGAGACTCGAATCGGGCAGAGATGCACCTCTAGCCTTGGCAACCCAGGAATCCTCTGCTGAGGAACGTTTTCATCGGTGGTCAAGAATAAGTCAACGTCGTGAATGCGGCTGGCCGCCTCAAGCCAGTGGTAAATAAGATTCCGGCTACCCGTGTCCGGAGGATAGGGGAAGGTCTGGGAAATGAACAGGATTCGCATCGCTACCCTAAGCTTCTGACAACAGCGCGGGTCCACTCGACGGGCGGCTCGCAGTGCAGCATTCTCGCCCCAGGAGAAGCTACGCCAGGCAGACACGCTCTGGCACGTTATGGGTTCCCCACCCCCAGGTTGACAACACGATTGCGTCGTGCATTGCGGACGGCGGGCTGCTCATGGGCGCCGAGGTTCTAGACGGAGTTAGTGAAAGCATTCCGCACTTTTCGCCACCGGAGCAAGCATGCTGCCGGTAGGGCAAAATTCTTCCAATGTGGTATTAGACCCAGGAGAACCAATCTACGGATAAGTGACACCGCTTTAGCGGCGCTATGGGCAGGGTCATTGTCCTGAACCAGAGCCGAATGGACCTCGGCATCCAGCGCCAGAGCCTGCAAGACTTTCTTGTCATAGGAGGGCCCTACGCCGAGAATGCCCGGCGCCCATTTAAGCAGGCGAACCTGATATTGACCGCTGCTGGGGTCTCGCACATAGAAGTTGCTGTTGTGGTGCCGATACGCCGAAAGCCTTTCGGGCAGATAGATGAGGGCACGGCGAGCGGCGGCAAGCAACAGCGCACCGTCAATGGTCAGCCCTAGGGATTCCGGCACCGGGAGGATATCTGAGACTGCCTCTCGCCAAACGACGATGGTGTTTGCAACTCCCCGCCATCTCGGAGGGCAGTTCCAGGGATGATAGGTGAAACCCATGAGCAACAAGTCACGAAGGGACACTCGTCTCGGTAATTGGCGGGGAGCGGCCTGTGCCTCACTTCCGTAGAGCGGAGCGCCCGTCCCGTCCACATAGAAGGCATCGTGGGTTAGCCCACCTACGTCTCCCTGCTTCAAAGCCCCAAGGACCCCTTCAACCTTATTCGGCAGCCAATAGTCGTCAGCGTCCAAATGGCAGATCAGATCGCCGGAAGAAGCCGCAAATCCACGGTTGAAGGCAGCGGACTTCCCCGCATTCTCCTGGCGAAGATAGCGCACGCCCGAAAACTCCCGGACAACCTCCGGAGTATTGTCCGCCGAACCGTCATCAACCACGATGACTTCGTCCACCGGGCGGGTTTGGCGAGCTACGCTCTCCAGGCACTGGCGTATGAAATGCCCGTAATTATAAGTGCAGATGATGACCGAAACGCGAGGCTGCATGTCTAGGTGAGATGGGAAGGGCTTTCCAAAACCCTCTTCTGCCGGAGGCCGAGGGCGTGGCGCACGGGCCGCGTCACCCCGAGTAGGGCAAACCAAGCCACCCTGCGGAGGCGTTTGAACTCCGCGATCAGGTGCCGGTAACTCCACTCAGGGCGCCCATTTTCCAACAGGTACTGCGCATGCTCAGTGGTGAACATATGCCGCGTGCCCCCCACAAGCTCCGCATTACTCTTCGCCTCATCCCCTTCCCAGACGCCCCTTGCGCCGAGGGGATGATGGGAATAGTCGTGATTCTGGTGAACCGCGATAACACTGCGCGAAGCGTCGACAACGGGGATCTTCGTACTTCGGGTGTACCAGATCAACCATCGGTCCCAGCCCGGCCGTCCCACGGCGAAGGCAGGAACATGGTGGTAATACTGGCCGCGCGGAAACATGAAATAATCAATCCAGTACGGCGGCCGTTGCCGATTGGTACGCAGAGCCAGGGTTCGCAACTGTTCGCGCCAATCAGGCTGCGAGAAATCGATCAATTCCGTGATCTCGGTGTCCCAACGTTGCCCCGCCATCAAGAATTGATCGCGCCACGCGGCGACCCTGATGGCGGCATTACAGAAGTCGTTCAAGAGCAAAATATCGCAGTTCACGTAACACAGAATGCGATGTCGAGCGATCTCCTGGGCGCGGTCGAACGCGGAATCGAGCAAGGGGGTCCCGAACTCGTTGCGCTTGACATGGGGCTCGTGGCGAACACCCAACTCGCGTGCGGCACTGGCAACCCCCTCTTC
>Ga0181524_10004381_pt1 | contig 13122 bp, 7 predicted proteins | sample PEATcosm2014_Bin_34_FD_119761 | JGI IMG/M metagenome (GOLD analysis project Ga0181524, IMG submission 119761) | Peatland microbial communities from MTU Mesocosm Facility, Houghton, MI, USA - PEATcosm2014_Bin05_60_metaG | ecosystem: Environmental > Terrestrial > Soil > Wetlands > Peat | place...
AACAGCGCCCCGCGCTCTGCGAGCTGCGCCTTTCCCACTGTATTAATACACTGTTTTCTCGCTTCTGGTGCTCGGTGCGTCGGTGTCGACAACTGCCACTTGCCCGGAAACTCATCCTTGCCCCAACCCAGTTTTGACCTCGTTTTGATTCGCTGTTCGCTGAGGTCGTGCGATCGATTGTAGGGCTAGGCGTTCTTCGAGGCGCATTGGCTTTACTTGCTGGCTGCCGCTTTGGCCTCGCGGGCGATGAGTAGAAAACCCTTCGCGGTGGCGTCATTCTCGAGAGCTGCAAGGCGTTCACGCGCCGCCGCGTTCTTACCTTGTTTCATTTCGATCTGCGCGAGGGCCAAACGCGCTTCGAGCTGGCACCGACCGCAGCCGAGCTTGGTGGCTTCCGCGAGCGCCTTGCCAAGGCTGCTGGACGCTTCCGCCACCCTGCCATTGGCGGCGTGAATGCAGGCCGCGGTTCTAGTGAAATCGATGGCCAACAGCCGGTCTTCCGTTGTTGCCGCTGCAGCCTCCGCGGTGTGAATCTCTTTTCCCGCTTCGGCCGGCTTCCCCTGCGCGAGTAGCGAACGTGCGAGTGTGGTCCTCGCCGTTAGTTCAGTGCCGCGTTCCTTTTCCGCTTGGGCCTGCTCCAGTACCTGCCTGGCCGGTTGTTCGGCATCCGCTGCGCGGCCCTCTTCGATCGAGAGCTGGGCTAGGGCCAAAAGGCTGTCCTCGGTCGTGGCCTTGTCTCCCAGTGTTTTACGCATCGCGAGTACTTTTTCATGAGTCTGGCGCGCCTGGTCGAGATTCCCCTGTTCTTTAAGGACTTTACCCTGAATGAACATGGCGTACGCCAGTCCACGCTGGTTCCCAGCCTGCTGAAAGATGGACAATTGCTCGTCGATCGCTTTCTGCGTGGCGGCGAGATCTCCCTGGTCGAAGAACACTGCCGCAAGGTTATTCAGCGCGATGGCAGTGCCAACTTTGTCACCAATCTCCCTCCGAATAGCCAGGGATTGTTCATGCACTTTGCGCGATTCCGCAAGCTGGCCCTGCTCCTGGAGCACGATCGCCAAATTAGTGAGTGCGCGGGCGATTCCGCGTTTCTCGCCGATCTCGCGCGTGATTACCAAGGATTGTTCATACTCTTTTTTCGCAGCGGCCAATTCGCCCTGCTCGTAGAGCAGGATAGCTATGTTGTTCAACCCCACGGCTTCACCGATCCTGTAGCCAGTTTCCCGGTGGATGGCAATCGCTTGTTCATAAGCCTTCCGGGCGCCCGTGAAGTTCGCTTGATCATCCAGGCCGATGCCGATGCTATTCAGCGCATCGGCCATGCAACGCTTATTGCCGATCTTGCGGCAGGTCTCGAGAGATTCTTCCTGGAGCTTTTGCGCGTCGGCGTGATCGCCGTGGTCATAGAGCCCCGACCCCAGATTGTGCAAGGCGTTGGCTTCGCCGCTGCGGTCACCTGCTTCCGCGTAAATCCGTCGTGCTGTTTCGGCGGCAGCTTGGAACTGTTGGACGTCGCCGAGGCTGTCGAAAGCGCGCCCCTGCGCCAGTTCGGCGCGCGCCACGAGCAGCCGCGCACCCAGCCTTTGACCCTTCTCTGTCGCGCGTACCGCCGCCGCAAGTTCACGCTTGAAATCGGACTGGCCGTAGGCGGCGGCTTCCTCGGCGAGATCAATCCGCGGATCTTCGGAAGCGGGCGGAGGCAAGTTGCGGAGTGCGCCGACGGTTGCTAAAGCGTCCTTTGTCAAGCTGCCAGAAGTCTGTACTTGGGCGAGACGCAAGCCGTAGTCGAGATTGTCGGGAGCAAAGGTCCACAAGGTGCGATAGACCTCAACAGTTTTTGGCCAGTTCTTGGTAGCCTCGTAGTAGCGCCCTTCGATCGAGAGATGATCCTCACGCGGCAGGTTTCCCGACAAATCGAATGCTTTCTTGGCTTCGTCCGCGGCTTTGGCGTCATAGCCAAGCGACGACCAAGCTGTAGACAGCGCCGAATGGGCCAGGGCATAGTTAGGATCGGCTGCAACAGCCTTTTCTAGGAGGTCGCATGCGGCCAGGGCGTCAAAGACGCGGAGTTTTTCGAGTCCTTCGACATACAGCCGCGATGCTTCCGGATTCGTCGAAATCGCCGCGCGGACGCTTCCGGCTTCTGCTTCCGATATGTTCCCGATGCCGAGCTTGCTTCGCAGGTCGCGGCCCGCGCGCGAGACAAGGTCGAATAATTCACTTTCTTTTCCAGTTTCGGAGACGATGCCGGTCGTTTCACCCGTCCGCGCGTCCTGCAGGCGCATGTCCACGCGAACTTGTGCTCCCGCTTCCTTGCCGAGGTCCACAAAGGAGCCGAGGACGACGTAGTCCGCGCCCAAATTGTTGCGGACTCGCGTCAACGTATCTTTCGCCAAGCTATCGGCATCGGAAAGCTTTAGATCGATTTTTGCTCGCGCGACATTTTCTTCGGCCACGGTGCGAATTTGTTCGCCCGTCCCCAGTTCCGTGGTCAGCATTTCCGAGAGTCCGGTGGAGAGCCAGGCTGCCTCCGCACGGGCCGAGGTGTTCTTGAAGCCAAGCACAGCGACAGATCGCCGGGCCGGCATCGTCGAGCCCCCTAAATTCAATCGGCTTACCAGCCGGTCGTATAGTTTCCCGAGATTGAGTCCTATCGCGGTCCCAACGATCAATATCAGAACGAGTGCGATCACTCTTGCCCGTAACCACTTCGAGCGGGACGCAGGTCCGGCGGCGACGCCCGTAGATTCCAGTGCTACCAAGAGCTCGCGTGCGGATTGGTAGCGGCGTGCCGGCTCTTTTTCAAGCGCCTTGAAAATAATCGATTCTAGCGATGCGGAAGCGGTTGATCCACGGGAACTCAGTGGCTGCGGCGAGTTGTGGAGAATCGCGTCGATCAGGCGAGTGGGCTGACTCTCCCGAAAGGGGCGCTGAGCCGTCGCCATCTCGTAGAGGACCGCTCCGGCGCCGTAAATGTCGGTACGCGCGTCGACAACATCCGCGCGGAGCTGCTCCGGCGCCATGTAGGGCAGAGTCCCGGCCATGGTTTGTGTCTCGCTGAAACTCTCTGTCGGGGCAGTGTCCGTGACCGGACGCCACAGCTTCGCCAGCCCGAAGTCCAGAATCTTCAGTCGTCCGTCACTCGTAACCCGTAAGTTGCTGGGCTTGAGGTCACGGTGAACTATCCCGTGGTCGTGGGCTGCGGCCAAGCCTTCCGCGAGTTGTACGCCCAGACGGAAGACTTCCTTCTCCGGCAGCGGTCTAGCTGCCACCTTCTCGCTGAGTGTGATCCCGGGGATGTACTCCATCACCAGGAAGTCCACGCCCTGTTGCGTGTCGAAGTCATAGATGGTGGCGATGTTGGGATGATTAAGCTGCGAGAGAATCAGAGCTTCTTTGTGGAAATGCTTGCGGGCGGATGCGTCGGTGAGCGTACCGGGCGGAAGGACTTTAATGGCAACATCACGGGCGAGGCGCTCGTCGCGGGCGCGATAAACTTCTCCCATGCCGCCGGCGCCGATCTTCTCGACGATGCGGTAGTGGCTCAGCTCGGTGCCGACGAGTAAATCCTGGCCTGACGCTCGGCTGGCCATGGGGAGAAATGCTCCTTCCTCCTCACCTGAACCAATGATTCTAGGCTGTTGGCGTAAAGGAATCGACAAAAAACCGTAGATTCCTCCCGAGTCACGAGCAAAACGGAGGTAATTCCGCCGTGCTTAGTACTTGAACGTATTGGTGGGGCCGACACTGCGACCTCGAGCGGTCGCGCGCCAAGCGCACAGTGCTTCAGCACTGCGTGCCATCGTCAGGCGTTCTTGATCTCTGCCTTCCTCTGTTCGAGGTAGACGTCGATCGCACGTCTAATTAATTCCGCCACAGGCGCCCCTGTGACCTTGGAGAGGGTCTGCAACTTGGCCATCTGGCCCGATCTCACGAACAGCGCCGTCCGAACCATTGTGTCCTTCATGATACATTCATACCCTCTAAGCATAGATATGTCAAATACATAGACTATAGATTGCTATAGATGACTATCGTGCTCTAGTTATGCCTGTAGGTATATTGTAAACTCGGTGGCATGGAGGCACGATGGAATACCTCAGTCGCGACGCCGTACTGCGCCTCGATCGGGCTGCCATCGATCTGCTGCTGTCCTTTCAGTTTCCAACCACGTGCCTTGCGATCCACCTCTTCAGCCGCGAACTCTGGATACAGTCCTTCACGGAGTCAGCGTCAAGAAGCTCACTCCGTATCCGTTCAAAGTAACCATGAACCGCGGCGCCGGCGTTACGGGGACCGACGCCGGACCATTGACCGGGTTGGTGTTGGCGTCAATTGTGATCTGGCTTGCGCTCGAGAAGTTTCCCAGCGCGGAGAGATCGAGAACCACCGTGCGGGGATCGCCGGTTCCGTTGTTGTCTAAGGGCGCATGCACGGCGTGGTCGGCGACCATGATGACCACTGTGCCGTCATCACGTTGTACCGCCAGCACTTCAATAGTAGTGCTCTCGGTCACATTGAGTGTCAGGATGTTCTGGCCGGGAGGGCTGGGGAACGACTGCCCCAGCCAGTAATCCACCCAATAAGAAAGCTGCTTGTTGCCCGAATCCTGATTGATTTCGCCGTATTGCGCATCGCCGACGAACGTCCAGTGATAGAGTGCGCGTTGTCCCGCCTGAGCTAGTTGCGAGAATTCGGTCGGACGCCAGGCGGCAAAGAAGGCACTCGAACCCCTGCGGTCCAGTACAAACGTCCCGCTCCCGTTGTCCCAGTCGGCGTTGACATTGTTCTCGGTCATCCAGACCGGAACGTTCTGGAGCGCGGGATTGGCCTGGAGCATGGAATAAATGTCTTTGGTGTTTTGCGCGATCCAGGGAATGGTATTGAGCAGGGTCTGATCCGTATCCGTCTGAACCCAAGTGGCGTAAAAGTGATTGGCCAGGACGTCTACCTGCGCGTTCACGTTGGAAATAAACGTGGGCAGGTAATCATGGGCTGCGTCCTGTCCGGTCAGCCAAGGTTCCCAGGAATCGGGAAAGTCCGCCAACTCCACCGCCGCGAATTTCAAGTTGGGGTTCGCCGACTGCATGGCGGGCACGACCACGTTGTAGAGGTTGACATACTGCGCGGAAGTGAGCTGGCCAATGCCGTTCGGCTCGTTGTAAATGCCCCACCAAACAATCGGGTGAGCCGGATCAAAATTCGGATTCTGGTGAACTACACCCTGATCGTCGGTGAACTGCCCGTTGCTGTAATAATCGACCAGTTGCTTGCAGAACGTGGCAAAAGTCTGGTAGGTCGGGTCGAGAAAGTTCGTCCCGGTAGAGTCGTACATGAAACTCGGCCCCATGGCAATCTGGAACTCTGGGCTCTGATCGGCAACCCCCATGAGCGGCTGGACCATGCTATCGAGATTGGTGAAGTCCCAGGTGGTCGGGCTGGTTTGAGGAATGAAATTGTCGAGCACTTGCATGCGCGTGTGCTGGGGCTGCAAAGCAGTCAATGCGGAGGTCAGATTTGGCGGCAGGGCGTAATTCTGAAAGGAAGTGGTCATGAACTGCTCCAGCCGCCCGTTCACGCCAGCACTGGTGTTCAGGGTTGGGTTGATGGTGGCCACAATACCTACGATCAGCGTCAGAGTGCCGCTGCCGGTGGAGGTCGCATCCGCCGCCTGGATATTCACCGTATATGTCCCCGCTGTCGCCGGTTGCGAGGCCGTGAAGGTCACTGTTCCGCTGTTTCCCGTGCCTGGCGACTGGATCTGCGCACTCACTCCCGCGGGCAGCGAAGGCACGGTGAGAGTGACGGCGCCGGAGTCGCCAGACGATCGGGCCAGCGCAACATTGACTGCTGCAGGAGTACCATCCTGCAGCGCAGTAGTTGTGTATGGAGAGAGCGTGGCGATCAGCCCCGAGGTCAGGGACTGCACCGTCACGGACGCGGACGCCGATTTTGTCGTGTCGGCTGTGCTGGTCGCAGTGACCGTCACTGGATTCGGCGAGGGCGCTGCCGGTGGTGCTGTGTAGAGTCCGGTCGCCGAGATGGTTCCGGCCGTTGCACTGCCGCCTGCCGTTCCGTTCACGGCCCAAGTGACAGCATTGGTCGGGTCGCCGGCAACGGCAACGTAAAACTGAACCGTCCCGCCCACGTTAACCGTGCACATGCTGGGACCGAGATTGACAATGATCGGCGACAACGGAAAGGGATTCTTCGTGTTCGACGGTCCCCCACCACAGGAGACGAGATGACAAACTGCAGCGATCAAGGAGGCAACGATGGCTTTACGAAACAGAGTCACACTGAACCTCCGGAAGGAAATCCCGCAAAGGGGAGGTGAGATATCCTCCCCTTTCGGACGCAGTATCAAAAGTAGAGTTTCAGTCCCGCCTGCGTTTCCCGCGGCGAGTTACATTGGCTCGTCACCAGCCCGAATTGTGAACTCGCTACGCCGAGGTTGGGGCCGCAGAAAACCGGGTGGTTGAATGCATTGAAGGTCTCGAAACGGAATTCAAACTTTGTTCCCTCGCGCAGGCTGTTCACGAGGAACTCCTTGAACACCGACAACGAAGCGTTGTTGTTTCCCGGTACCCGCACGTTCGACAGCATGCGAGGCGCCGTTCCAACCGTGTAGGGTTGCGCAATCGCCGCAGCGTCAGGATTGGAGAAGAAACCCCCGCATCCGACTCCGCCACATGCATTCGGGTCAACATTGAACCATGCGCTCGAGCGGTGAGAACGATGCAGCGGCGCCAACAGATCCGGACGCTGGCCGTACGAAGGAAGAGGTTGGTTGGAATAGTTCTCCCACAGCACTCCGATCGGCTGCCCGTTATCGATGCGCCAGAAGCCGTTTGTCTGCCAGCCACCGAGGAATCCATTCACCCACTTGTTCCAGTTTCCTCCCCAATACTTGCCATGTCCGAATGGCAATTCGTAGGTGTAAGCGAGGGTCAGAACCTGGGGGATGTCAAACTGCGACACCGAACGTTCCGATTTGAGGTTGTTGGGATTGACCAGGCTCGTAGATCCTCCGGCCCAGCTTGCATTGCCGTTCCCGATGGAAGAGTCGTCGATGGCCTTGGAGAAGACGTACGTTCCCAGGAACTGGAGGCCCTGCGAAAGGCGCTTCTCCACTTTCAACTGCAAGGCGTTGTAGTTGGAATCTGCCTTCGGCGGAGAGGTCGGAGAAACAAAGTTGAACTGCGGGAAATACCCGGACGGAACGGTGAAGAACGTCCCGGCCCAGATCGTAGGGGTGCTGATAGGAGAGCTCGGGTCGGTGATGATCCCGTAGAAAGGATTCGGGATCATGCTGTTCATTGCAGCGATCGTCGTAGGACTGGCGGTTTCAATCCACGGCCCGAGGTGGTTGATCCATGTTCCGCCGTAATAGAGGTGCGTTCCCTTGGTTCCCACGTAGTTGACATCCACGACCGTATTGCCGGGAAGACTGCGCTCAAAACCAAAGCTCCAGGTTTGCATATAAGGCGTGGCGTTCCAGGAGCGTATGGGGGCAAAAACACCTTGCCCAACTTCCGTCATCAAGCCCAGCGACGATCCCGGAGGAGCGTTGATACCGTTTGGAAAGGGATTGCTTAAAGGCACAAAGGGGGTGGCGCCGTCGTTTTGATAAGTCGTCACCCCGAAGGTCCAGGCATCAAAACCATCCGTCCCGTAAGCACCGTATGTGCCCGCGAAGTAGGTCGGTTCGTAGAAAATGCCGTAACCGACGCGCATCACAGTCTTTGGCAGGAACTGATACGTGAGCCCTGCGCGCGGACCCCAGTTGCTGTAGCTGGTGTGAGCCATCTCCCGGTCTCCGGGATGAGCAAATTCCAGTCCGCCGTGCAGAGTGCCGGGGCAGATCTGGCTGGGCAGCCCTGGCACTTGCACACTCACGCAGGGAGCTTGCACAGGCGAAAGCACGTTGGGGTCGAACCACGACAGATAGTTGTTCCTCTCCGTCCGCGGGACCTGCACCTCATAGCGCATGCCCAGATTGAGCGTGATCTTGTCTGTCACGCGCCAGTTGTCCTGAAGATATGCGGCGTACGTGATGTTTCTGGTGCCCTGGCCGAAACCATAGTGATATTGGCCCGCCCCGGAGCCATCCATCAGACCCATCAGGAACGACGCCATGCCATCACCCGAGCCGATATTCGGCGCCTGCGATGTCATCCCCATGTCGAAGCCGAATTGCCCGTTGACCGGGCCGGGCTGCACATAATTGAGAAGGCGCCAGCGGAATTCACCTCCAAACTTCAGTTCGTGCCGTCCGCGGACTTTGTCTACAGACCCGCCCCAGTGGTAAGTATCCTGTCCACTGTGACTGAAGTTCCACGGATTGGCCCCGAGCGAGCTGTTGTAGTTCGCTATGGAAATCTGCGGCGGCCCATGGTAGCCGGAAACTGTCATGTAAGAGGGAAATCCCAATTGGCTGACCAGATTGAAGTTGGGGTCACTCTGGGCACCCTTGCCGCCGCTGAAACTGCGCGTATAGCCAAAGGACAAGATCAGGACAGACGTCGCGCTGAACGTATGGGATGAATTCAGGACAAACGCTTTCGGACCGCCGCTCGAATTCCCTCCGCTACAAGGATCGAGGATACCTGCACTCTCAAAGCAAGGGGCGGCATCGGAGTGCCACCATCCGTAGGTAAATCGCCCGCTCAGGCTGGTGCGATCTCCGAAACGGCGGTCAATCCGAATGTCGAACGTGTCGCCCCCGTCTGTGTTCAGACCACTGCCCGTCCAGTTCAAGTATGGGTTGTAATTACCGTTTCCTACATTCAGATTCGGTAAAGGGAAATACGACATCATTTTGGAAGCCACCGGATCAATCAGATTCCCCGCGCCGGGCCGCACCTGATAGGGCGTTCCGATGAGGGTAGAGCTGCCTGGGCTGGTATAGGTGGCCAGGTTGTTGTTGGGAATTATCTGCGTTCTTACCGGACCACCGAGGTTCGGGTCGTAGGATCCCGAATAAGGGTCCCAGAGTTGACCTTGCGCAACGGAACATGTGCCCGTCGCGTCGAAGGAGCCACCATAGTCCGCGCAAAGCTCGCCAAAATCCCCGGTCCTCTCGGCCGCGCTCGGCACTCCATACTGGAACGGGCCTGCCTGTGTGGCTTCCCGAGTTCCCTCGTAATCTACAAAGAAGAACAGTTTGTCCTTGATGAGAGGCCCGCCAAATGTGCCGCCGAAGTTGTGCCTCCGATGGGCAATTTTGGGAGAGTCGTAAAAGTCGTTGAACCAGCTGTTGGCGTCGGCGGTGCTGTTGCGGAGGAATTCGTAGGCGCTGCCATGGAACTGATTGGTGCCAGAACGCATGACAATGTTGACCACGGTGTTGCCGCTCTGCCCGAATTCAGCGCTGAAATTGTTCTGCATAATCTTGAATTCCTGCACGGCATCCACCGAAGGCGTGTAGCTGACATCCTGAATGGTCCCGTTGGTGTCGGTGGCCGTGGTGCTGGCTCCGTCGACTAGGACGTCGGCGGTCATATTACGTCCGCCGTTCGAAGTGAAATTGTTAGCTACTCCGCTTGAATACGGCGAGGTTGGAGCGGGATTTACCCCCGGCGCCAGAAAGGCCAAGTCCAGAACTTGCCGGCTGACCAGCGGCAAGTCGTTAATGAATTTGCGATCAATCTCCTGCCCCGTGGTGGCATCTTGCGTATCCAGAAGCGGCGCGGTGTCCTTGACTTCCACAAGCTCGTTGATCTTCCCTACCCGCAGGGTCACATTGATGGTGGCGTTTTGATTGACCTCGAGCTTGATGCCGGTTTGCTGATAGGTCTGAAATCCGGGCGCGCCAACCATCAACCTGTAGCTCGCGGGCGGAAGCGGGCGCAGCAGATAGCGCCCTACCGAATCGGTGTGGTCGGTGTATTCGAATCCTTTGTCAACGTCGGTGAGCTTGACGCTCGCATTCTGCACCACGCCGCCCGACGGATCGGTCACAACTCCGGTCAGTGAACCGCTGTAGAGTTGCGCCCGGACTGGAACCGCACACAGAGCGCAAAGAATGCCCACGCAGAATGTCAGGATGACGGTGGTCGCAACTTTCCGCGCCTGTTGGGGCAGACTACGATGAACCAATAAGAACGTCGCCGATAATTGCACTGGAACCTCCCCTTTTCCGTAGGTTGCTTATGCCATTAAGCCCTTTCAAGAAGACACTACCCATCTGGGCCGGAGCTGAAGCTTGTTAGGCGGAGATCGCCCAAGGATGAAGTGCCCGACACATGACGCGACCAACGTGAATATGAAAACTGGAATTCTGCCGGTGAAGATATCTCACAGGTGCGAATGTTCCTATACGGGATCGCGCTGGGAGAAGGATGGAAGGTCTCCACTCTAAAGGGGAAGTTTCCTCCTATTATTGAAACTGACAACGTATCATACGGCCTTTAACACCCCCATTTCGTTGCAGAATCAAAGAGATGGAGGAAGCCCGCCGCCGGTGCTAAGATGCTCCACAAGGGCCCTATAGCCATGCGCACCGATGTTGCTGAAAACCACACAGCGCTCACTGAAGAGCAGGTGCGCGCCCTACAAGCCCAGGCGGCTCGCATCGTGGAGAGTGAGTTCTTCCGCAGCAGCCACCGCTGCTGCCGATTCCTCGAGTATTCCGTACGGAAGGTGATCGAGGGGTGTCCCCCGGAAAAAATCAAGGAGCGCGTCATTGGCGCCGAGGTCTTTCAGCGCTTGCCGGGCTACGACACCGCCCAGGACAACATCGTGCGCGTCACCGCAACCGACGTACGCCGGCGGCTGGCCCAGTACTACAGCACTGCGCCGGCAACCGAGAATCCGGTCATTGATTTGCTCCCGGGATCTTACGCCGTGGTCCTCCACTGGAGACCGGCCGCACCGGCACAGCACGCAGGCACCGAACCTCGAGTTGCAGGGCAGCCGCCGACAGCGGACAGAGCTTTACCGGTCGCGGCCGGTTCAAGGTTCAGGAAGGGTTTCGTCGGGGCAGCCGTGGTAGTTGTATTGGCTGCGGCCGCTGCGGGGTTCTTTGTACACCGCGCCAGAAGCAACGATGTCTTGAGCAAGTTCTGGTCTCCTTTGCTGGATGACCAGAAGCCCGTTCTCATATGCATCGCCCAACCGAAAGATACCGGTCCAGGACCGAAGGCGGAGCACGTGCCTGCTACGGAGTCCTACGTGGGCGTAGGCGATGCCCATGCACTGGCGGAAATTTCGGGATTCTTAAGCAGCCGGGGCAAGCCCTGGCGGCTCCTCGCCGAGTTCGAAACTCCTTCCGAAGACCTGAAGTCAGGGCCGGTGGTGCTCATCGGGGCATATTCCAACCCGTGGACCCTGAAGATGACAGAGAACCTGCGCTACGTTTTTGCGCCGTATCCTGAGACCGCTGTTATGGACACATTCCAGTCCGACAGGAAATGGAGACTTACGGGCGTGTCTCCGGAGGGCGAGGCAACCGAGGACTATGCCATCGTTTCTCGTTTTCTCAGTCCCAAAACCGGGGAACCGGTCATTGTCGTGGCTGGCTTGGTCAACAGCGGAACGCAAGCGGCAGGAGAATTCATCGCCAACAAGGACCTGTTGGCAGCCGCCCTTCGCGACGCCCCGAAAGACTGGGAAAGCAAGAACTTTCAATTTGTTCTACATTCCAAAGTGATTGGCAGTACTCCCGAACATCCGACTGTTGTCGCCGTCTACTTTTGGTAGGAAATCCGGCAACCTCAGTTTGGGATATTCTTGCCGTTCAGCGCAGATCACAGCGGCTAGGAGAAGGAGTTACGGAGTTTGTGCATTTGCGCAAGTACCGCAAAGCTTGTTTCTTTACAGTCCCACGATTTGTTGAGCCGAAAGATCGGGTAACGAGATGGGGATGAACCGGCGAGATGTATTGCTCGGCGTTGCTACGCTTACACCGGGGTTAATCGCCGGGGCAGCGGCAATGAACGTGGAAGCAGAGACTCCGTCTGCCGCAGCAGGTCCAACGCGCAAATTGAAGGTAATCGTGACAGGCGGACATCCGGGTGACCCTGAATACGGTTGCGGCGGCACGATTGCGCGATTGACCGCGCTTGGCCATGAGGTGGTCCTGCTGTATTTGAACGACGGTGGGTGGCCCCCGAATACTCCGACCGCGCGGATTGCGGAAGCCACGAAGGCATGCGAGATCCTGAAGGCGCGGCCGGCTTATGCGGGCCAGATCAATGGCCACGCCATCGTGGATAACGACCACTATGAGGCCTACCAGAAGATATTCGACGCCGAGAAGCCCGATGCCGTGTTCAACCAGTGGCCCATCGATAATCACCGCGACCATCGTGCAATTTCCATGCTGACCTACGATGTCTGGAAGGAATCGGGAAGGAATTTCGCTCTGTATTACTACGAGGTTTCGGACGGCGAAGACACCCTGCAGTTCGCGCCTACTCATTTTGTGGACATTACAGAAACGGAATCCCTCAAGCGAGCTGCCTGCTACGCGCATGCCAGCCAGACACCGGACCGCTACTACGAACTGCAGGATTCGGTCGCCAGGTTTCGAGGAATACAGAGCGGGTACAAGAGAGCCGAGGCTTTCATTCGCCAGACACAGAGTCCCTGTGACATATTCCCGATGGCAGACATACCAACTCGATGACGGGAATAGGTGCGCCTAAGGTTGCCGCCCATGAAATTGAGCCAAGATTCGCAACGTCACGATCTGGTGCGGCGCCAGCGCGATCTCCGGGGATGATCCTCGGACCGGAATCTCCTTGATGTCATCCTCCAGGCGGTACATAACCAGGCTCGTTGCAGGTCGAACAATGGAAAGTGCGCAGCTGCTCTACTATCTGTCCCAGCAGTTTCGAGATGCCCCGATCTCACGAACAGCGCCGTCCGAACCATCGTGTCCTTCATGATACATTCATACCCTCTAAGCATAGATATGTCAAGTACATAGACTACAGATTACTATAGATGACTATCGTACTCTAGCTATGCTTATAGGTGTATTGTAAACTCGGTGGCATGGAGGCACGATGGAATACCTCAGTCGCGACGAACTGGTCAGATTGTTCAAGGTCGCCCGCAGCCACAATCCGTTGCACCACGTTGCCCTGCTCGTCGGTCTTCTACATGGGCTCC
>Ga0181524_10004382_pt1 | contig 13118 bp, 8 predicted proteins | sample PEATcosm2014_Bin_34_FD_119761 | JGI IMG/M metagenome (GOLD analysis project Ga0181524, IMG submission 119761) | Peatland microbial communities from MTU Mesocosm Facility, Houghton, MI, USA - PEATcosm2014_Bin05_60_metaG | ecosystem: Environmental > Terrestrial > Soil > Wetlands > Peat | place...
GCCTTGCCGGAGCCTTGCTCTCCAAATTCTCCGCCGGGCTGCTGTTTGTCGCCTTTGGAGCATTGGCTGTGAGCACACGCCTCCTGCCTCTGCCCGGACTCCCGCAGGATAAGACAGAACTCCGGGCCTGGCGCCGACTCCGCTGGAAATGGACGCAAAGAGGGACGGCCCTGGCGGCGATCGTGGTGTACGGCTTTTACTTTTTGTTCTCGCTGAATCAGTCCACCGACGCCTTGTCTCTCATCGGCCACAGCGCGCGATGGGTGCCCCTGCGCAGATTGTTGATGCCGCCTTGGCTGTACCTTCGCGGGCTGATGATGTTTGTGGCCACCTCCAGCCGCCCGACTTTCCTTGTGGGCCACGGCTACCCCCACGGCGTCTGGTTCTATTATCCCGTTTTGCTGGCGCTGAAATCGCCGCTCGGCTTTCTGGGTCTCGTCGCGCTCTTGCTCGCTCTGGCCCTGCGGCTAAAGGTCCGCCCCGGGCGAATTCCTGTCATTGCGGAAGCAGAAGCCTGGCGCTGGCGGACGATTTGGGTTTCGCTCTTGGTTTTCACGGCCGCCTGCATGCTGTCGCAACTGAGCATCAGCATCCGGCACTTCGGTGTTCCGATCGTTCTCTTAATTGTGATGCTGGCGCCTCTGCCGCGAATGATCCAATGCCTGGGTCGCGAGGGTCGTTCTTTGGCCCGCGCGGCGGGGACGCTGGCGGTGCTCCTGGCTGCCAGTTCGCTGGTCAGCGTGGCGCGCGTCTATCCGCACTTCGTTCCATTTTTCAATGCTCTCACCTGGAGCCATCCCGTGTATTGGTGGGCGAGCGATTCCAATGTGGATTGGAACCAGGCGCTGCCGGAAGTCAGGGATTTCGCCGATCGACGCGGACTGAAGGCGCTTAACCTCGATTACTGCGCTATGTCGGACCCCACCGTCCTCGTTCCCCAAGCGCGCGTTTGGGACTGCCAACAACCCTCCCCGGACGATGCCAGCCAGTGGGTCGTCGTATCTTCCAACATGATCCTGGACCAGCACAACTGCTCCTGGTTGATGCAGTATCCGTCTGAAATGTTGGGGGGCGGCAGCATGTGGGCTGTGCACTTGCCACCGGCCATTCCCGCCGCCGGCACTCCTGGCGGTCCGCCGCCGGTTTACCTGCGCAAGACGTATCTCGGAATGCCCCAAGACCCACGATTGGCCAATATCAACTTGTTTCGCCATCCCGAACAGTTCCCCAAATACTGCGCTGACGCAGAAGAGCAGATGAGGAGGTATTTTCGACGGTAAGGGCTGGCCTTCGCGGGCGATCGAGCTGGAAAGGTCCTCGGTCACCCTCCTTGGTGAGCCGTTGCAGTTCGGCCGCAGTCTCATCACTTGCATTGGAGTGAGTTTATGAAACATCTGGGAACGACGCCGCCCTTCCGTGGGCCCAAACGCGAGCTGGTTGCAGGCAGCGTCGCCGAGATCAGCTATCAGCGTTTAGGCGGACTCGATCAATGGGTGATGATCCGGGGCGAGAGCCTCGCGAATCCGGCCTTGATCCTCCTGCACGGCGGGCCAGGCTTTACCGAGATGCGTCTCTTCCGTCACTTCAACCCGCCGCTCGAGAAGAGCTTCACGGTCGTCTACTGGGACCAGCGCGGCACCGGCAAATCGTTGAGAGAGGTGGTCGCCCGTCCTCTTAGCTGAGAGCCCAGTCTCCGCGTGACTAATGCGCTTTGATCTCAGTCCAATATCGGTCGTAGAGTGATATGATGGGCCCAACGTCGCGCATAAACTCGCAGCGCTTGAGGGCTGCGGGGTCGGGGAAGACGGCGGGGTTCGAGAGGAGCCATGGGTCGATTTCCTGCTGCTCGAAGCGGTTGGGCGTGTTGAAACCGCAGTCATTCACAAAGCGCGCGGCGACTTCCGGGCGATGGAAATAGTTGATGAAATCTGCCGCCAGTTGCGGGTGGGGAGCGTGGCGCGGAACGCAGGCGCAATCGACGGAAATCGTGCAGCCCTCCTTTGGGATGATGTAACGAATGCGTGGCTCGTCGCGCATGACAAAGGTCATGTTGCCGTTGTAGGCTTGGGCGATCCAGGCATCGCCGCCTGCAAGGTCCTGCTCAAAGTTAGAGCTGTTATAACCCTTCACCATGGGCTTCTGGTCGAGGAGCAGATCACGCGCCTGTTTGATTTGTTCAGGGTCAGTGGAATTCAGCGAGAAGCCGAGTTTCTTCAGGGCCATGCCAAAGACTTCGCGTGTATCGTCGAGCAGCAGAATGTGCCCGGCAAAGCGCTTGTCAAACAGCACGTTCCAGCTATCGATATTCTCGTTGACCAGGTCAGCGCGATACGCGAGTCCGGTGGTTCCCCAAGCGTAGGGCACGGAGTATTCGTTTTGCGGGTCAAAGGGCAATCCCAGGAACCGCGGGTCAGTGTTCGCCCAGGCGTTGGCCATGCGCGGTTTTTCAAGCTTGGCTAGCAAGCCTTGCCGCACGAGAATTTCCACCATGTAATCGCTCGGAACCACCAGGTCGTAGTCCACATTCCCCGCCTGCAACTTGGTCAGCAGCGCTTCATTTGAGTCGTAGAGGTCGTAGTTTACCCGGCAGTGATATTCGCGCTCGAAGCCGTGAATGACGCGCGGGGAGATGTAGGACGACCAGATGTAAATGTTCAGTTGCGGCAGTTGCGAGCCCGCCGTCCAGGTGCGCGCCACCACGGGGGTCACCATCAAGAGAAAAATCGCGGCCGCGCTGGCCAATGCCGTCCGCAACTTCATGGAACCGCGCTCCAACCTTTGGGCAACGAGGACAAGCGGAATCGTGGTGACGAGAATGATGGTCGAGATGGCATTGATTTCCGGCGTGATGCCGCGCTTCAGCCGCGAGTAGATTTCGAGCGGCAGCGTGGTAGAGCGAACGCCAGCCACAAACGAAGTGATAAGGTAATCATCGAAGGAAGTGGTGAAGACCAGCAGGGCGGCGGAAAGAATGGCCGGGGCGGCTACGGGCAACGTGACGCGGAAGAATGCGGTCCACTCGTTCGCGCCCAGATCCAGCGCGGCCTCCTGAAGGGAGCGGTCCATTCCGGTCAACCTGGCCCCCACCACAATGATGACGTAGGAAATACAAAAGGTGATGTGCGCGATGATGATGGTCCACAAGCTCAATTTCAACATCAGCAGGCTGAAAAAGATAACGGTGGCGACAGCAATGACGATTTCCGGGATGACCAGGGGAAGATAAACCACGCCGTCGAGCAGCGCTTTGGCCCGCCGGTGAGGCTGCGCAAAGATCAGGGCGGACATGGTCCCAAACACCACGCAGGCCAGGGTGACTCCGGCGGCCACCACCAGGCTGTTTTCCAGCGATTGAAATATCTGCGCATCGCGCCAGAGGACGGCATACCACTCAACCGTAAAACCCATCCAGTGAGCGGAAAGGCGCGAGCGGTTGAAGGAATAAACCATCAGGACAAAGATGGGGGCGTAAAGAAACAGGTAGACAGCAGTGGTCGAGATAGAAAGCCCCCAGCCGCTGCGCCGCGCGCCTGCCATTAGAACATCTCCCCGGCGGAGTGTTCGCTCCTCCGTAACCCCGCAGCAACCAGCGCCAGCACCACAAAGGTCAATAGAAACGCCACTGCCGAGCCGAACGGCTGATCGCGCGCAACGGCAAACTGGTTTTGAATGAGGTTGCCGACCATCATGGTGCGAGCGCCACCCAGCAAATCCGGGGTTACGAAGGCGCCAACGGATGCGATAAAGACTAGAATGGATCCGGCCACCACGCCGGGGGCGGAGAGCGGCAGCGTGACTCGCAAAAAGGCGGGCCACCATGGGGCACCTAGGTCCTCGGCGGCTTCCAGCAGCGTGGGATCCATCTTTTGCAGCACCGCGTAAAGCGGCAGGATCATGAAGGGCAATTCGCCGTAGACCAAACCAATCATCACCGCCAGGGGGGTGTAGAGCAGTCGCAAAGGCTCGTGGGCCACATGCAAAGCCAGCAGGGTATTATTGACCACACCCTCGCTGCGCAGGATGATCATCCAGGCGTAGGTGCGGATGAGAAAGCTGGTCCAAAAAGGTATGACCACCAGCATCAGAAGCGCGGATTTCCATCGTGCCGAGACTCGCAGCGCCAGCGTGTAAGCGACGGGATAACCCAACAGCGCGCAGAGCGCCGTTGTAAGGAGCCCCATCCAAAACGACCGCCAGTAAACTTGCAGGTAGAGAGGCTGAAAGGCGCGGGCATAATTAGCGAGACCCATGGTCCAATCGATCGTTCCATAAGGTGAGCGCTCGGCAAAGCTGACGGCCAGCAAGTACGCCAGGGGCAGCAGAAAAAATCCCACCAGCCAGAACAGACTCCCGGTGAGAAGGGTCGCCGTGCGGTATTCAGGACGGCGGCGGAAGAATTGGAGGATCGTTTCCATGCCTTGGGATCACACCCGTGAGAGTTGAAGATTTCTAAAAACACTCGCGTGCAGTGTAACGCAAATGTGTCACGGTTGGGTGTATTCTACTAGCATGCGACCCAAGCGGACGGCCACGCTGAACAGGGAAAAGGGATACGCCCTTCTTCTGTTGGCCGCTGGCGCCGCCATTTTGTTGCTGGAACCTCGCCCGGCGGCTGCGCAAGCTCCTGCGCCCCAATCCACAACGAAAATTCCGGCCGTTCCCGCGGAGTCCACAACACCCACCGCGCAGGATTTCTTCCGGCAAGGCAATGAGGCTGCGCGTCTAAGCAAGTGGGACCAGGCAATTGCCGCTTTCCAGCAGGCCCTCGCCCTGAGGCCAGGCTATGTGGAAGCGCATTACAATCTCGGAAGTGCTTTTGCCGCCGAGCAAAAAACCAACGAAGCCCTAAGAGAGTATCGGGAAGTGCTGCGGCTGCGACCGAACTTTCCCGGCGTCCATATGAACCTCGGTGCACTCGAGGAAGCCGAAGGGCAGATTCCCGAGGCCATCATCGATTTCCGCGCCGAAATCCAGGACCATCCCAACAACGCCGATGCGCATCTGAGCCTGGCCAGTGCGCTGTCGCTCGATCGGAAGTTCAGCGAGGCCGCCGAGGAGTACCGTACAGCGCTAGCGATGGCGCCGCGCGACTCGGAAGTTCACACAGGACTGGCCAGCGCGCTGCTCCAATCCGGGGATGCCAAAGGGGCGGGCGCGGAGTATCGCCAGGCCATCGAGTTGGACGCCAATAATCCCGACGCCCATGCCGGCCTTGCCGCCGCACTGACCCAGGCCGGTGATTTTGCCGGCGGCGTCAACGAGTATCGCGCCGCTGCTCGCCTTCGCCCCAATGACCCGGAAATCCACATGAGCCTGGCTGCGGCCCTGCGCGCCACCGAGGATTACAGTCACGCCATCGAGGAGTACCGGCTGGCCGTGCAACTGCACCCCAATCAGGCCGACTATCGTTATGCCCTGGCGCTCACTTTGCGCGACGCCGGTGATTATGGGGGATCCATCGAAGAGTTCCGCCGCGTGATCCGGCTGCGCCCGGACTACACCGCGGCTCACGCTGAGCTTGCCGCCGCTTACCTATCCATCAGCGACCATCCTGCGGCAGTCAGCGAATATCACGAGGCGGTGCGCTTGAAGCCCGGCGATCCCGCGCTACATGAGTCGCTGGGGCTCGTCCTGCGCAAGACCGGCGACTTGGTGGAGTCCATCCGAGAACTGCGCCAGGCCGTCGTCCTTTCTCCCAATGAGGCCGACTATCACCGCAACCTGGCGGAAGCGCTTCAATCTTCCGGCGACGTTGCAGGCTTCGTGCAGGAATACCGCGAGGAAGTGCGTCTGCGGCCCGACGACGCCGATGCCCATGCTCACCTCGCCAACGCCTACCAGTCCGCCGGTGACCTGGATAAGTCGTTCGCAGAATATCAGGTGGCGTTGCAGATTCAGCCGCAGAGCCCGGAATTTCATTTTCGCATTGCGCTGGTCCTGGAGGCGATGGGGAACCCGCCGGCGGCGCAAACCCAGCTTGAGCAGGCTTTGCAATTGCGGCACGACTACGCCGAAGCCTTGGTGGCCTTGGGCGATTTGCTGGCCCAGGAGAAAAACTTTGCCTTGGCCGTGCCCACCTACCGTGATGCCTTGCGGCTGCGCCCCGACGATCCGAGTTTGCACGAGAGCCTGGCGGCGGCTTTGCGCGCCAATGGCGACACCGTGGGCGCGGCCGCCGAGGATCAGGATGCCGTGCGCCTGAATCCCACGAACGCCACCTATCAACGCGACCTTGGAAAAAACCTTTATGCTAAGGGTGATTTCAAGGGGGCTGCCGCTGCCTATCGCGCCAGTCTCACGGCACAAGAAGACCTGCAAACCGAGGAGGCCCTGGGGCTAGCCCTCAGCCAGACAGGGGATTGGGAAAGCGCGGCAGTTGCTTTTCGCGCCGTCGTGAAGGGGCGACCCGATTGGGCGGAAGCCCACTTGAATCTCTCACGAGCGCTGGCTCTCCAGGGCGACTTTGCGGGAGCCGCCGCCGAAGCGCAGGCGGTCCTGCGCATTACTCCCAATCTTCCCGAGGCGCATTTCGACCTGGGCAATAACTGGGTCCACCTCGGCAAGGTGGACGACGCGGTCAAGGAATATCAGCAGGCCTTGCTCAACAAGCCCGATTATGCCGATGCCCGCCTGGCCCTGGCCAATGCCCTGAGCCAGCAGGGCAAACTGGACGAAGCCATTTCCGACTATCGTGACTACTTGAAGGATCGGCCACAGGATTCCGGCGCGCACGCGGGCTTGGCCGACGCCTTGATGGCCAAGAAAGATGCGGACGGCGCCAGGCACCAATACGAGGAAGCCATCCGCCTGCAGCCGAACTTCCCCAATGCCCATTACAACCTCGCCTTGACGCTGGAAGCCCTGGGCGAATTCATTCGCGCCCGCCAGGAGTTTGAGGCCTACCTCCTCCTCGCCCCCAATGCCCCTGATGCGGAGCAGGTTCGTAAACACCTGAAGGGAATGGGGGCTGCACATGCTTCACCGCCGAGGCGCTGAGACGCAGAATTAGGTGTCAGGTGCCCGGTGTCAGGCGTTTGGGTTGAATTCAGAGGCGCTCCGCTGTGCATTCTCGGACGGGCGAGAGCTGAAACCCACGGTAGCGCCCCCCCCCGATAATCTGCCAACCCCCCAGGGGTTGGATTCTGAGCCATCCTCCCATCATTGGAAAAAATGGGCTCGGTAGTATAAGAAAATGTTCTGTAAACGACCTGCACACCTGAAACTATACAGGGCGATAATTGACCCGCTGGCAGAGGCAGCCGTGCTTTGATTTCACGGCGGCGCAGGATTTGCACGCAGGGCTTTCAAGTTCAACCTGATGGAAAATAACCCACCACGCCTTTCGAGCGCTGCCAAATGGCTCCTCATCTTCGGCCTCTTTCTGGTCGCGAATAGCGCCTATCTGGCGGCGTTCGGCGACCCTTCGCTTTTTTATGTGGCCAACTCTTTGCTCCATCCCTTGCTTGGGATCCTCGCCGGAATTCTCCTGGTGACATCTATTCTGCGCCGCCGTGAGCTTCTGGCGGGGTCAGCCGGCGTCATCACCGGATTGTTCCTTGCGGTCGCTGCTGGATTCGGCATTTACCTTCTCCTTGTCGGAATGACGCGGCCGCACAGCATGGCGCTTTACGCCCATGTGGCAGCTTCAGTCACCGGGTTATTTCTGGTGTTGGTGATTCTGCACGCGCGCGCACAAGCTGAGGGCGCCGGGGCGGCCTTGTGGCGGACATGGCGCTGGAGCGCCGGGGTGATGACTTTCGCCGCAGCATTCTACACGGTGGTGGTAATTTACCAGCGTGCGGTTCCCAACCAACAGTACATCATCCACAACCCCCCCACTGCGCCGTTGAGCATGGAGAAGGAAGGCGGGGGAGCGGGCAGCCTGGCCTTTCCCAGTTCCGCGCAGACCGCCGATGGCAAGACGATAAAGGCGGAGTTCTTCCTGAATTCTGAATCCTGCAAGCCCTGCCACACCGACATCTATAACCAATGGCAGAGTTCGATGCACCACATGGCGTCGTTCAACAACCAGTGGTATCGCAAATCCATCGAGTACATGCAGGACACCAATGGCATTAAGCCTTCGCTCTGGTGCGGGGGGTGCCACGATCACGCCCTGATGTTTACTGGCATGATGCAGAAGCACCCGATACGCGAGATTGAGCACACCCCGGAGGGACAAGCCGGCCTTGGCTGCATGTCGTGCCACGCCATCACCCAGGTGAAAAGCACAATGGGGCAGGGCAACTATGTGATCGAGTACCCGGTTCTCGACCGCCTTGCCTCGAGCAAGAATCCCTACTTGCAGGCGCTCGCCAGTTTCGCCATCAAACTCAATCCCAAGCCGCACCGCAATGTATTCCTGAAGCCATTTCACACGGATCCGCAGCAGGTGCCGCAGTTTTGTTCGGCCTGCCATAAGGTTCACCTGGACGTTCCCGTCAACAACTACCGCTGGATCCGCGGCTTCAACGACTACGATAACTGGCAGGCAAGCGGTGTTTCCGGCCAGGGCGCGCGTTCGTTTTATTATCCGCCCAAGCCGCAACAGTGCGCCGACTGCCACATGCCGACAGTGCCTTCGCAGGATTTCGGGAACCTCCACGGTTTCGTCCACTCGCATCGATTTGCCGCCGCCAACACCGCGGTGCCAACTTCCTACGGCGACCAGGACCAAGTGGCCGCCGTCGAAAAGTTCCTGAAGGGGGTGGTGACTGTCGATATCTTCGCCCTGGCGCAGGAGCCCGTGGAAAGCGCGGAAGAAGTTCCCTCGGCGCGGCGGGGGGAGGCACCGCAGCTTTCCAGCACCTTCGCCGTCGGTGAAGAATCCTCGTCGGGATTGACGGGTGCGGGCGGAAGCGCCTTGCCGGTCGCCCCGCTCATCGCCCCGCTGGGGCGGGTTCCGGCCAGAGTACGCCGCGGCGACACGGTGCGCGTCGAGGTGGTGGTGCGCACGCGCAAGCTCGGCCACTTCTTCCCGGGCGGGACCGTGGATGCTTTCGATTGCTGGGTGGAACTGGATGCACGCGATAATCACGGCCACATTATTTTCTGGAGCGGCGAAGCTGCGGGCAACGGCCGCGGGCCCGTGGATCCCGGCGCGCATTACTATCGCTCCCTGCAACTGGATGCGCACGGTAATCCCATTAACAAACGCAACGCGTGGTCGACGCGCGCCACCATGTACGCGCGCCTGATTCCCCCCGGTGCGGCCGATACCGTTCACTACCGGTTGAAGATTCCCGAGGATTGCGGCGAGTCCATTACGCTGACTGCCAAACTCAACTATCGCAAGTTTTCCTGGTGGAACACCCAGTGGTCCTTTGCGGGCATCCGCGATCCTGCCGATCCCCACCCCGATGTCGCCAAGGACCATGACGACGGACACTGGGTTTTCCAAGGCAATCTAGTGGATGTCTCTGCCAAACCCCGGCAGATTCCCGATGTCCCTACGGTGGTTATGAGCCAAAACGCCGTCACGATTCCGGTGGGGGCTAAAACCGCATCACTCTTTGCGGAAAACCTGGCGTTCGATCCTAAAGACCGTGAGCGATGGAATGACTATGGCATTGGCCTGCTGTTGCAGGGAGATTTGAAGGGCGCGGAGAGGGCTTTCGAGAACGTGACGAAGCTTGATCCCCAGTACGCCGACGGATGGGTGAACATCGCGCGCGCCCGCATTCAGGAAGGCAACATCGATGCCGCCAAGCCGGTTCTCGATAAAGCCCTCGCCGTAAATCCCCATTTGGCAAGCGCCCACTATTTTCGCGGACTCGCCTTCAAGGCAGACGGCCAGTATCACGAAGCCTTCGATGAGTTCGCGAAGGCCGCTGCGCAATACCCGCGCGACCGCGTGGTGCGTAACCAGATGGGCCGCATGCTCTTCCATCAACGCAAGTACCGCGATGCAGTGGGAGAACTGGAAAAGACGCTCGCCGTCGATCCCGAAGACCTGGAAGCCCATTACAATCTCATGCTCTGTTATCGCGGCCTGAATAACGACGACCTCGCGACCCGCGAAGAGAAACTCTATATGCGGTTCAAGGCGGATGAATCCTCGCTCGCCATTACCGGCCCCTACAAGCTTACGCACCCCGATGACAATAACGAAGCGCAGCCAGTGCACGAGCACGTGTCGGCAGCGCTGGGGAAGGCGGAAGGCAGAAAGCGGTATGCAGAAGGCGGATGGCAGAAAGCAAAGGGCAGTAGGCAGTACGCAGAAGGCAGTAAGCTGCCAGCGGGACGTGAAAGTTTAGCTCAGGGTACGGTCCCAGGAAGATAACTTCAACACCTATGACCTTTAACCGTTCCTCGCCCTCCCCCTCGCCCCGCATGTTGGCCATTGGGTTGATGGTTTCCATTGGACTTCTCCTGGCGGTGTTTCGGATTGCACATGCGTCTATGGCGGTGAGTCCCGCGACTGCCCCCGACGCCGGCATCCACTTTGTTGACATCACGCAGCAAGCTGGAATTAACTTTGTTCATTATACCGGCGCGTTTGGCAAGAAGTTTCTGCCGGAAACCATGGGGGCAGGCTGCGCCTTTATTGACTACGACAACGACGGGAACCCTGACATTCTGCTGATCAACGGCGCGGACTTTCCCGGCCAAAAGTTGCGGCGCACGACTTTGAAGCTTTACCACAACAACGGCAACGGCACGTTCACGGACGTCACCGCGAAGGCGGGGCTGGACGTGGAAATGTACGGCATGGGTGTTGCGGTAGGCGATTACGACAACGACGGGTGGGACGATCTTTATGTGTCCGGCCTCGGCGAAGCGCGCCTTTTCCACAACGAGCACGGCCACTTCAAGGACGTGACGCAATCGGCAGGCGTCAACAACGCGGGCTTTGGCGCCAGTGCCGCCTGGGTGGATTACGACAAGGACGGCAAGCTCGATCTCTTTGTGACCAACTACGTGAAGTGGCAGGAGCAGGACGACCTCTACTGCACGCTCGACGGGCACCACAAATCCTACTGCACGCCGGAAGCTTACAAGGGCGACACTTGCCGCCTCTTCCACAATCTGGGCAACGGGCGTTTTGAGGATGTCACCCAAAAGGCGGGCATCTACGACCCCACCAGTAAGTCGCTGGGCGTGGCGGTGATTGACTATGACCGCGACGGCTGGCCTGACTTTGCTGTCGCGAACGACACCGAACGCAACAAGCTCTACCATAACAACCGTAATGGTACCTTCACCGAGCAAGCCGTGCAGGCGGGCATCGCCTTCAGCGAAGACGGTATCGCGCGCGGGGCGATGGGCATCGACTCGGTGGATTTCGACCACTCCGGATATCCCAGCCTGGCGATTGGCAATTTTTCCAACCAGATGCTCGGTCTCTACCACAACGAGGGGAACCGTTTCTTTATCGACATCGCACCTTCATCCAGCCTGGGGCGAGCCAGCCTGCTCTCACTCTCATTCGGCATCTTCTTTTTTGATTACGACCTCGATGGGCGCGAGGATATCTTCGTCGCCAACGGCCACATCGAGCCCGACATCAATCGCATCCAGCCGCAGGTGGCGTACACACAGCTACCTCTGGTATTCCATAACGAAGGCAATGACCGGTTTCAGGAAACCGGCAAGGCGCTGGGTTTTACGCGGAAGTTCGTGGCGCGCGGCGCGGCCCACGCGGACATCGATAACGACGGTGCGCCTGATGTCCTGCTGACTACAAATGGTGGCCCCGCGTACCTTTTTCACAACGCCGGCGGCAGCCGCAACAACGCCATCCGCATCAAGGCCGTCGGCACACGCGCGAACCGCGACGGGATTGGCGCGGAAGTGCATGTCCACTCGGGCGCGGGAGATAACTGGCAGACCGTCCACTCCGGATCGAGCTACTGCTCCCAGAGCGAATTGACCCTGACTTTTGGCTTGGGGCAACTAACAGAGGCGGCGTCCGTCGAAATTGTCTGGCCCAGCGGCCAACACGACATACTCAAGAATCTAAAGGCCAACAACACGTACACTATCGAAGAAGGCGGCAAAATCCTCTCGTCTCGACCGTTCAAGCGGTAAGTCAGAAATTACGAATTACGAATTAAGAATTACGAATTCGCAGTACGGTAATTCTTAATTCGTAATTCGTCATTGCCTCGCAGTTTTAACGCTCTTTTGGATGGATGCGATGATGCGACAAAGTTCTTCGGCATCGGAATGTATGTTGCTGAATTGGGATGGCGTCAGATAATCCGTATCCTTCAGAAGACGAAGCCAATAGGAAGTTTCACGAGCCTCTTTGTAGGCAATGGACATTTTTGAAACAAAGTCGGCTCGTGACTGTCCTCCGATGGCCTCTTCGACATTGGCGCCGATGCTTGTCCCGCACCGCAAGACCTACTTGGACAATACGTATTCCTTCTTTTCCAGACACAGGTGCTGGTAGAGCCTCACGATTCGCACAGCGAACGCATAACTCTTGCTTTCGATGACGTTGTCGCTCTTCATCGTTTTACATCCCTGGAGGCTAAAGTATTTATGAGTACTAATTAGAGAAGTGATAATTCGTAATTCGTAATTCCTAATTCGTAATTTCCTTCTCCGCGCCAAAATCCAAACACAGATTGACCACGGCGCCTTCGATCGCAAGCAGTTTCGCCTTTGTGATCCGCCCCCCATACGCGGAGAAGCCTCCGGGTTTGCCGGCGGCGGCAAGAACTCGATGGCAAGGAATGATCAGTGGGATGGGGTTCTTGCCCAGAGCGCCTCCAACCGCTCGGGCTCCGGTGGGGAGGCCCAGGGTGTTGGCAAGGTCGGCGTAGGTAACCGTTTTCCCTACCGGGATTTCGCGGGCGGCTTCGCAGACCCTCTGCACAAACGGGCCAGCCCCCTCCAAATCCACAGTGATGTCACGAAAGTCCTGTAGTTCGCCTTGGAGATGCTTGCACACTCTGTTAATGACCTCGGCAATCTGTGGCGGGGGGAAACTCGGTTCGCTTGCCCCAGAGCTGAGCGCAATCCTCGATTCGGTCAACTCTGTAGTCGCTTCTGGGAGTTGGAATAGAGTCACCGCATAACCGGTGCCGTAAGCCTGGCCTTCACTCCAGGCGATCCCGCATCTACCCAGGGGCGTTTCAAAGAGGCAATAGGAAACTTGTTTCAATGGA
>Ga0181524_10004385_pt1 | contig 13112 bp, 14 predicted proteins | sample PEATcosm2014_Bin_34_FD_119761 | JGI IMG/M metagenome (GOLD analysis project Ga0181524, IMG submission 119761) | Peatland microbial communities from MTU Mesocosm Facility, Houghton, MI, USA - PEATcosm2014_Bin05_60_metaG | ecosystem: Environmental > Terrestrial > Soil > Wetlands > Peat | place...
GAGCATCGGGACCTGCCGCGTGGTGCTGCCGCGCATTCGAGATCTCCTGCTGGGACGGGTCCCCGCAAGACTCTCACATCCCTGTTTAACCCGGCAAGCTTTTCAGCACCCTGCTAGTGCAGCCGGTAGGAGCGGGCCTCCGGCATGCGGTCGAGCACGATCTGGTGGACGATGTCGCACGCTTGGGCGATCCGCGGCTCGGCCAGCGAGTAGAAGACGGTGGTCCCCTCGCGGCGGGTCGCCACGAGTCCGGCGTGCCGGAGCACCGAGAGGTGCTGGCTGGCGTTGGGAAGGCTCATTCCGACCACATCCGCCAGCTCTCCGACGGAGCACTCTCCCGCCCTGAGCGCCTCGAGAACCATGAGGCGCTTGGGGTCGGTGAAGACCTTGCACAGCTCGGCATGAAGTCGGAACGCCTCAGCGTCGCGAGGACCGGTTACCCGCTCGGGAGTTGTGATTGTGCCGTTCACCCTCGAGAAGGGTACCAGATCATTGCATGATTTCGCAACTAGCCATGGATACTTCGCCCGCGGCCGCCCGACCTCATCGTCCTCAGAGCCCGCCCTGCGAGGACTGGCGGCTCGTCCTCCAGGTGCGACAAGTCGGCGCCGCGGAACCCGCGGGATGGAGCGGATCTCCCCTGAGAGGGGTCGAACCGCCCTCTCGTGACGGGCCCGTAGGCCGGGTACCTCACGGGAAAACGCGCCGAGCAGCGAGGACCTTGTGCTCTGGTTGGCGGCGCATCCACGGTGGACACTTTGCTTGCATAGAGGCGCAAGGACGCAACAAGCTCCCAGCGCCGGCCCGCGCATGGACCAGGCACCCGCCCATGGTGATTCCCGGGGTGCCGGCTGGAGGTGACAGGCGAGATGGTGGACACGAACGGAAGCCCTGGGCCGGTCGCGGTGGCGCCCCCGCCGGCGGCGCTCAGCGAGGCCGAGATCCGGGAGATCGTCCGTCTCGAGATCGAGCGGGCCGGCGCTCGTGACCCCGGCACCAAGACGGCGACGATCATCGCGTCGAAGGGGACCCTCGACTGGGCCTACCCCCCGCTGATCCTCGCCACCACGGCGGCGGCGTCGGGGATGAAGACGTCGGTCTTCTTCACCTTCTACGGCCTGAGCATCATCCACCGGGACTACGAGCGCCTGCTCAAGGTCTCGCCGCTCGGCAACCCGGCGATGCCGATGCCGATCACGATGCCCAACCTCGTCCTCGGCCTGCCCGGGATGGGCCCGGTGGCGACCAAGATGATGAAGGCGAAGTTCCGGGGCAAGAACGTCGCCACCATCCGCGAGCTCCTCGACACGGCGCGTGAGCTGGACGTCCGCCTCATCGCGTGCCAGATGACCATGGACGTCTTCGGCTACAAGCCGGAGGACTTCATCGAGGGGGTCGAGTTCGCCGGTGCCGCGGCCTTCCTCGCCGAGGCGCGCACGGCGCACCTCACCCTCTTCATATAGACGTGCTCATGCCCGAGAACACAGAGAAGGTTGAGGAACGAAACGATGGCTGAGACCGAGATCAAGGCGACGGTCGTCGTCGATGCGCGCGGGCTTCTCTGCCCGATGCCGATCGTCAAGACCGCCAAGGCGATGAAGGGGCTCGCGGCCGGAGAGGTGCTCAAGGTGATCGCCACCGATCGGGGAGCGATCGCTGACGTCCCCGCCTGGGCGGGGAGCACCGGCAACGAGCTGCTCGAATGGCACGAGGAGGGCGGTGATCTCGTGTTCTTCCTGCGCCGGGGGGAGGAGGAGTAGGAGATGGGGACTCCCGAGAAGCTCGTGATCATGGTGACCCATGGACCGGACGATCCGGAGCTGGCCACCCTGCCCTTCACCATGGCCGCCGCCGCCCTCGCTTCGGACGTCGAGGTGGTGATGGGCTTCCAGGGCGAGGGCTGCCTTCTGATGAAGAAGGGGGTGGCAGAGACCGTCTCGGTCCCGGACCTCGCCCCGATCAGCGACCTCATCGGGACCATCGCCGAGCTCGGTGGCAAGCTGCTGGTCTGCTGGCCCGGCCTGAAGAGCCGGGAGCTGGACCAAGAAGACCTCGTTGCGGGAGCGGAGATCGTCGCCGCCGCCCGCCTCGTCGTCGAGGTCACCTCGGCGACCAACACCCTGACCTACTGAGAGGAGACCCACATGTCGACTGTGCTGACCGAGGCGGATGTCGCGGCGCTGAGCGTCGCCAAGGTGGTCGACGCCCGCGGTACCGGATGCCCGGGTCCGCTGCTGGAGGCCAAGAAGGCGATGCCCGGCGTCGCTGTCGGCCAAGTACTCGAGCTCTGGTCGAGCGACCCCCAGACCAAGGCCGACGTGGCGGCCTGGTCGGGCAAGGTCGGCCACGGCTTCCTCGGTGCCGTCCCCGCCCAGGGGTACGACCGCCTCCTCATCCGCCGGGCCAAGTGAGCGGAGGTCCGGCGCGATGCTGCAGACTGCGGCCCCCGCGGTCGCGGAGGCCCCGACCCGCGCGCCCCGCGTCCTGGTCTTCTCGACCAACGCCATCTCCGACCCGGGCATCGACCTGGCGGGCAGCTCGCACATGCACTACTCGCCGGAGGTGGTCGTGATCAGCCTGCCTTGTACCAGCGGGGTGAGACCAGGCTGGATCCTCCACGCCCTCGAGCAGGGCTTCGACGGGGTCTTCATCGCCGCCGATGGCGAGGAGTGCGGCTACCTCCCCGACTGCACGGCACGCTCGTCGCGCATCGTGCAGGCCGCCCAGGCGCTCATGGCGGAGCGGGGGATCGACGGCCGCAGGGTGAAGATGGCGGCGATCTGCTCGGTGTGCGCCGAGCCGTTCACTCGCCAGGTGCGCGGCTTCACTGAGTCGCTCGCCGAGCTGGCGGGGTAGCGGCGATGGATGTGGCGACCGCCTACGACGCGCTGGTGATCGGCAGCGGGATCGGGGGCATGGAGGCGGCGGTCAAGCTCGGCGACATGGGCCACCGTGTGCTGGTGGTCGAGAAGGAGCCGTCGATCGGGGGCAAGATGATCCTGCTCAGCAAGGTCTTCCCGACCCTCGACTGCGCCAGCTGCATCTCGACGCCGAAGATGGCCGCGACCGCTCACCACCCAAACGTGACCGTGCTCACCCAGGCAGTGGTGACCGCCGTCCGGGGCGACGCGGAGCACGGCTTCCAGGTGACGGTGGACCGGTCGGCGCGCTTCGTCGACGAGTCGCTCTGCACCGGCTGCCGGCTCTGCGAGACCGCCTGCACGGTCGCCGTCCCGGACCAGTTCAACGGCGAGATGGTCTCGCGGCGCGCCGCCTACATCCCCTTCCCCCAGGCCATCCCCCAGAAGGCTCTGGTGGAGAGACCCGGCACCTCCCCGTGCACCCACACCTGCCCAGCCGGGATCAAGGCCCACGGCTACGTCTCGCTGGTGCGCAGCGGCAGGCATGAGGAGGCCTTCTCGCTGGTGGCCGAGACCACACCGCTGGTTGGGACACTGGGGCGCGCCTGCTATGCCCCCTGCGAGGCGGAATGCACTCGCGGCCTCCTCGAGGGCCCTGTGGCGATCCGGCGGCTCAAGCGCTTCATCGCCGACACCCACTACGCACTCCCCGGGCCCCCGCGGAAGGAGGCGCGGGCTCCGAACGGCAAGCGGGTGGCGGTGGTCGGATCCGGACCGGCGGGGCTCACCGCCGCCTGGCAGCTGGCGCACCAGGGATACGGCGTCCGGATCTTCGAGGCGGCCCCCGCGCCGGGTGGCGCACCCCGCCTCTCCATCCCCGCCTACCGGCTGCCCGCGGAGGTCGTTGAGCGCGACGTGGCCAACGTCACCGACCTGGGCGTCGAGATCGTCACCGGCAAGCGGGTCGACGACCTCCAGGCGCTGCGCCGGCAGGGGTTCGACGCGGTGCTCGTGGCCACCGGGACACCGCGGCCGGCCCGGCTCCGCGTCCCCGGCGAGGAGGAGCTCGGCGGCGTGCGCGCGGCCCTCGACTTTCTCCGTGACATCCGGCTCGGTCACCCGCCGGATCTGAGCGGCAAGGTGGCGGCGGTGATCGGCGGCGGCAACGTCGCCATCGACACGGCGCGGAGCGCCCGCCGCCTCGGGGCGGCGGCGGTGCACATGGTCTGCCTGGAGCGGCGCGGCGAGATGCCCGCCTACTCGTGGGAGGTCGGCGAGGCCCTGGACGAGGGCGTCCTCCTCCACGACGGATGGGGCATCGCCGGGTTCCGCGGCGAGGCTGCCGTCGAGGCCGTCGAACTCAAGCGCTGCACGGCGGTCCTTGACGAGAAGGGAAGCTTCGCGCCCTCCTACGACGAAGCGACCCGCGACGATCTGCGCTGTGACGTGGCGCTCATCGCCATCGGGATGGGGGCCGACACGGCCGCCTTCCCCCTCCTCTCCCCGGCCGGGGCGCGGGGGCTTCAGGCGGACCCCATCACCCTGCAGACGGCCCTCCCGTGGGTCTTCGCCGCCGGCGACGCGGTGACCGGACCCAAGACCATCGCCGAAGCGGTCGGACACGGCCGGCGCGCCGCCCACATGATCGACCGCTGGCTGCGCGACCTTCCCCTCGCCGGATTCGACGCGCCGCTCCCGCTCGTGGACAGGGCGGAGGTGCTCGCCCGGCAGCGCAGTCACAGCCTCCAGGAACCCCTGGACGGCACCCTCCGGCTGGTGGCGAGCCCCACCGATTTCGCCGAGCTCGAGCCGGCGCTCACCGAGAGCGAGGCACGTCAGGCCACCGGCCGCTGCCTGGACTGTGGGGTCTGCTCGGAATGCCACCAGTGCCTCGCCGCCTGCCCGGCGGACGCCATCGACCTGGGTATGCGGACGCAGCAGCTGGAGGTCGAGGTCAGCGCCGTCGTGGTGTCGACCGGCTACCGGCTCTTCCCCGCCGACCTCAAGCCGCAGTACGGGTGGGGACGCTTCAAGAACGTCATCACCGGAACCCAGATGGAGCGACTGCTGGCCCCCACCCGCCCCTACAACACCGTGCTGCGCCCGGGAGACGGCAGGGTGCCGGAGCGCATCGCCTACGTGATGTGCACCGGGTCGCGCGACCAGACGGTGGGCAACCCCCTCTGTTCCAAGTTCTGCTGCATGTACTCGCTCAAGCAGAACCAGCTGATCATGGGCGCCCTCCCCCTTGCCGACGTCACCGTGCATTACATCGACATCCGCGCCGCCGGCAAGGGCTACGACGAGTTCTTCGAGCAGGCCAAGGCAATGGGAACCACTTTCGTCAAGGGCCGGGTGGCCGGCATCCGGGAGGAGGAGGACGGCAACCTCATCCTCCGCTACGAGGACATCGATGGTGGCGGGGTGATCGCGGAGGCCGAGTGCGATCTGGTGGTCCTCGCCGTCGGCGTCCAGCCCAACCCCGAGGCGGCCCACCCCTTCGCCGACGGAGCCCTGACGCTGGATGAGCACGGCTACGTGGCCGAGGTCGACGAGGACCTCAACCCGGGCGCCACCAGCATCCCCGGTGTCTTCGTCGCCGGTGCTGCCTCGGGGGCACGTGACATCCCGGAATCGATCCTCCACTCTGGGGCCGCGGTGGCCCAGGCGGCGGCTCAGCTCGAGCGCAGAAGGGTACCGGTATGACCACCGACCCGCTTCCCTCTCAGGAAGGCACACCCGACCCCGGCGCCAGCCCTGGCCGACGCCGGATCGGCGTCTACGTCTGCCACTGCGGCGGCAACATCTCCGACTACGTCGACGTCGAGCAGGTCGTCGATGCAGTCAAGGCCGACGCCGACGTGATGGTGGCGCGGGACGCCATGTTCACCTGCTCGGACGCCACCCAGCAGGAGATCGCCCAGGACATCGCCGAGCACCATCTCGACGGCATGGTGGTCGCCTCCTGCTCCCCCAAGCTGCACACCCTCACCTTCCGCGGCGTAGCCCGGCGTGCCGGGCTCAACCCCTATGACTACACGCAGGTGAACATCCGTGAGCAGTGCTCGTGGACGCACACCGACGACCACGACGGCGCCACCCGCAAGGCGCTCCGGCTGGTCCGCGCGGGCATCGCCCGCACCCGGCTCTCCGAGCCGCTGGAACCGACCGAGGTGAAGACGGTGCCGCGGGTGCTTGTGGTCGGCGGCGGCGTCGCCGGCATGCGCGCGGCGGTCGGCCTGGCCGACGTCGGCCTCCAGGTCGTCCTGGTCGAACGGGCGCCGCGCCTCGGGGGCTGGGTGGGCCGCCTGGGAACCACCTACCCCCACGGTGCGGACGGCGGCACCCTGGTGTTGCGCCTGGACAGGGAGATCCGGCGCCGCGAGGCGATCACCGTGCTCACCGGCGCCGAGCTGGTCGCCAAGTCGGGCACCTACGGCGACTACCAGGTCACGATCCGCACCGAGGCGGAGCCGATCACCTTCTCCGTCGGGCAGATCATCGTGACGACTGGCTTCGACAGCTACGAGCCCGCTGCCGGCGAGTTCGGCTACGGCATCTCCGGGGTGCTCACCCTGCCGGAGTTCACGTCGCTGCTGAAGGAGGGCGACGGACCGATTACGCACGAGGGCCGTCCGGTCCGGACGATCGCCTACATCTACTGTGTCGGCAGCCGCGGTGAGGAGCACACCTACTGCTCCCGCTTCTGCTGCAGCGCCGCGGTCCACAGCTCGCTGCTCGCCGCCGACCGGGGGGAGGAGATCCGCCAGTATCACCTCTACCGCGACCTCCGCACCTACGGCAGAAACGAGGCGATGCTGACCGAGTCGCGCCGGCGCGGCTCCCTTTTCCTGAAGTTCGCCGACGACCAGCCACCCGCCGTCAGCCGCGACGGCGACGGCCTGCGGGTGACCCTCCGCGACCTGCTCACCGCCGGCGAGGAGGTCACCGTCGCCGCCGACCTGGTCGTCCTGGTCACCGGCATGGTGGCGCGCCAGAACCCGGAGCTGATCGGCACCCTCAAGCTGCCGATCGGCAGGGACGGGTTCTTCAACGAGATCCACCCCAAGCTGCGCCCGGTGGAGACCGTTGTCGACGGGGTGCTGATCGCGGGCGCCTGCCAGGCCCCCAAGACGATCGCGGAGAGTGTGGGCTCCGGCCTGGCGGCGGTCACCCAGGCCACAGCCGTGCTCAAGCGCGGCGTCGCCGAGCTGGACCCGCAGGTCGCCGTCGTCAACCCGTCGGCCTGCACGGGCTGCGGGGTGTGCGTCGACTCCTGCCCGTTCGGCGCCATCAGCCTGATGGCGGCGGAGGGCGCGGCGGTGGAGGCCGGAACCGCCCCCGTGGCCGGCACCCGCACCGCGGTCATCGACGTCACCGGGTGCAAGGGATGCGGCGGCTGTACGCCGGTCTGCACCGTCGACGCCATCGACCTGCGCGGGTACACCGACGGGCAGGTGCGAGCGATGATCGACGGCCTGCTGGTGGGGGTGGCGGGATGAGCCGCGACCTCCGCGAGGTGATCCGCGAGGAGCCCCTCGTCCGCGGCCGCCTGGTGGAGCTGCTCTTCGACACGGGACCCCTCACGGTGCCTGAGCTGGCGGAGCGGAGCGGCTTCCCCGAGGACGAGGTCATGGTCTGGACGATGGGCCTGCGCAAATACGGCTACGTCGCCGAGGAGAAGGGCGTGAGCGACGACGGCCACTATCGCTACGCGGCGGTGAGACGGCCGTGACCGCGCTGGTCGGCACCGGCTTGACCCGCTCGCTGGAGGCCATCGGCCCCTTCGACGCCAAGGCTTGCATGAACTGCGGCGTGTGCACCGCCGCCTGCCCGCTCGGCGTCAACGTCCTTCCCCGCCGCCTCTTCCGTTTTGCCCTGCTCGGTCTCGAGGACCGGCTTCTGGAGGCCCGGGAACCCATCTTCTCCTGCCTGCTCTGCCGGGCCTGCGAGGCCAGCTGCCCCGCCGGCGTGCACATCACAGAGAACATGCGCATCCTCCGCCACTGGCTCCTCGGGGAGGGCGGTTGATGCCGCTCGAGGTCCGCGACGTGGTGGGGATCCTGGCCGACAACCTGCGGCTGCGCGGCTCGGTGCTGCCCATCCCGGCCCGCCGGGCCACCGCCTGGGCCCGCGACCTCGGCATCCCCCGGGGCGGCGAGACGGTCCTCTACACCGGCCAGATGTACCAGCTCATCCCCTACATCGAGCGCCTGGTCACTCTCGAGCAGCTGCTCGGCGCGTCGCCGCTCGCCCGGCTCAGCGGCGTGGCCCGCCGGGCCAACCGGCTGGTCAACGGCGTCGCCCTGGTGGCCCGACCGCGGGCATCGGAACGGGCTGAGTACGACCGGGTGCCCGCCAATGTGGCGCGCCTGCTCCAGAAGGCCGGGGTCGCCTTCGGCTACCTCTACGAGGACGACCTCTACAGCGGCGCCCTGGCCCATGACCTGGGCGCGGACGAGGCGGTCGCGGCCCATGCCCGCCGGGTTGCCGGGGTCCTCCGCAAACACGGTGTTCGCGAGGTGATCACTCTCGACCCCCACACCACGACGATGCTGCGCACCGTCTACCCGAAGCTGGTGGAGGGGTACGACGTGCGCGTGCGCAGCTACCTCGAGGTGCTGGCCGAGCGCGGGCTGCCGGTGGGCGTCCCGCTCAGCGGGACGGTCGCCATCCACGACTCCTGCGTCTACGCCCGTTACGAGGGGATCGTCGACGAGCCGCGCCGGCTGCTCGCGTCGGTCGGCCTCACCGTGGCGGAGCCGGAGAACGCGGGGCAGTGGACCTGGTGCTGCGGCGGGCCCGCCGAATCCCTGTTCCCGACCACGGCGGCCGCGATCGCCGGCAAGCGAGTTGAGCAGCTGCGGGCGGTGGCCCCGGACTGCGTCACCATGTGTCCCATCTGCCTGGTGAACCTGCGCAAGGCGGCCAATGGCACCATGCGCCTCCGCGACATCTCCGACCGCCTCCTCGATGCCGTCGCAGAAAGGGGCGCGTCAGCCGCGCATGTGGGCGGCCCGACGCGGTAGCGTCCCGCCACCCCTGCCTGCGCAGCAGCTCGCCTCGGAACTCTGCCCGGAATCCATGTCACTCCAAACGCTCCGCACGGGTGGGGCGCGCGGCGACGACGTCCTCAGCTCGGCGTCACCGATCGATCGCCAGGGTGATCAGCTGACGCAATACCAGCCCTGGGGCGCCGTCTCTCGGCGCCCGCCGGCTGCCGCTACCTGGCCTCCTGGGGCCAACGCCCCGACCCGAGGGACGGGGCAATCCATCTATCCAGTTTGATGTATCCTGGGTGGGTGACGAGGATACGCCAGCCCAAACCCGCGACGGGGCCGCCCGCATTCCTGGCGCTGGCCGGCCACCCTCTGCGATGGCGGCTGCTCCGCGAGCTTGCCGAGAGCGACCGCCGCGTCTGGGAGCTCACCGCCCGCCTGGGCGAGCCCCAGAGCCTCGTCTCTTACCACCTGGGCCTGCTCCGCGCCACCGGACTGGTTTCGGCCCGACCCAGCTCCGCCGATCGACGGGACAGCTACTACTCGGCTGATCTCGCCCGCTGTGGCGAGCTTCTCGGCGCGGCGGGTGCCGCTCTACACCCCTCGCTGCGTTCTCAGCCGGCTCGCCCGCCCTACCCGGAGGAGCTGTCCGGCCGGGTCCTGTTCCTCTGTACCGGGAACAGTGCCCGTTCGCAGATGGCTGAGGGCTGGCTCCAGTACCTGACCAACGACCGCGTGCAGGCGTTCAGCGCCGGCAGCCAGCCCACCCATTTGCACCCCAACGCGGTGAGGGCGATGCGGGTGCACGGGGTCGACCTCGAGGGCCGGCGAGCCAAGCACTTCCACGAGTTCCTGGATCAGCGCTTCGACTGCGTGGTGACCGTCTGCGACCGGGTTCGGGAGGTCTGCCCCGAGTTCCCCGGGGCCAGGACGATCCACTGGAGCATCCCCGACCCCGCCGAGAGTGGCGCCAGCGACGTCACGACCTACCCAGCGTTCGAGCGGGCGGCGGCCGATCTCGCCGGCCGCATACCGTTCCTCGTGCAGCTGCTCGCGCACGACCTCATGGAGGTGAACTGATGTCCGGGGCCACCACCAACGTTTGCCGAGTCAGGGACGCCGCGGCGTCGCCCGCCGGCGTCGGGGTCGAACTCCCATGATGACGCCCGGAGATCGCAAGGAGCTGGAGGGCGCCGCCCGGCGCCTGTCGGGTGAGTTCGCCGGCATCTTCGGCCTCGAGACCGTCGAGGAGTGCGTCATGGACTCCTTCGAGCGGCTCGCCGCCACCGCGACGGTGACCGGTTTCCTGACCATCCTCGCCGAGCGATTTGCCCGCGAGCGCCTGCAGGCCCTGGGTCAGGCCGAGAAGAAGGTGGCGAGCAGTGTGCCGGAGGTCCTCTTCGTCTGCGTCCACAATGCCGGCCGGTCGCAGATGGCGGCGGTCCTTCTCGACCAACTTGCCCATGGCTCCGTGCACGTGCGGTCCGCGGGGTCAGACCCCGCCGACCAGCTCAACCCGGCGGTGGTCGAGGCCATGAGCGAGCTGGGCCTCGATCTCGGCAAGGAGTTCCCCAAGCCACTGACGGACGAGGTGGTGCAGGCCGCCGATGTAGTCATCACCATGGGGTGTGGGGATGCATGCCCCCTCTATCCTGGGAAGCGGTACCTGGACTGGGATCTCGAGGACCCCGCCGGCCAACCGCTCGCGACGGTCCGCCGGATCCGCGACGACATCCAGGCGCGCGTCAGGGCGCTGCTGACTGACTTGACCCCCGCAGCGACCACCTCGTAGTCGCGCGCACCACCAGCGAACCCGAGACAAGGAGTCCCCATGCATCTCGTTGCCATCGGCGGCGTTGACGCCGGCATCAGCGCAGCACTGCGCGCTCGGGAGCTCGACACGGCCGTCGAGGTGACCGTTATGGTCGCGGATCGCTACCCCAACTTCTCGATCTGCGGCATCCCCTACTACGTCTCGGGCGAGGTCGCCCGGTGGCAGGATCTCGCCCACCGCACCATCGCCGATCTCGAAGCCACGGGAATGCGCCTCCGGCTCGACACGGCGGCCCGGGGCATCGATGTCGCTGGCCACAAGCTGGCCGTCACCGACGCGGCGGGTCGCGAGGAGTTGATCGCCTACGACGCCCTGGTCGTCGGCACCGGGGTGGTCCCCGTGCGGCCGCCGATCGAGGGGCTCGCGGGCGTAGACCCGCTCGGACCCGACGATGGCGTTCATCTCCTCCACTCGATGGGGGACACCTTCGCCGTGATGCGCACGCTGGAGGCGAGCGCGGCAGCGCGCGCCGTCATCGTCGGCGCCGGCTACATCGGACTCGAGATGGCCGAGGCCCTGGTCGCTCGCGGCCTCGCGGTCACGCAGATCGAGCAGCTGCCCGAGGTCCTCCCCACCGTCGATCCGGAGCTCGGCGGGCTCGTCCACGATCAGCTCGTCCAGCACGGCGTCGAGGTGCAGCTCCGCACCAAGGTTACGGGCATCATGCGGGCGGCCGCCGACGCCCCGGGTCGCCTCGAGGTGCGGGCGGAGAGCGAGACGGGGAGCCGTGTCTTCTTCGCCGACCTGGTGCTGGTCGTGGTCGGGGTGCGTCCCGATGCCGAGCTCGCCGCGGCCGCGGGAGCCGAGCTCGGGGCCAAGGGGGCCATCGCTGTCGACCGCCGGATGCGTACTACGCTGCCCGACGTGCTGGCCGCCGGAGACTGCGTCGTGACCCATCATCGCCTGCTCGGGTCCACCTACCTGCCCCTCGGGACCACCGCCCACAAGCAGGGTCGGGTCGCCGGAGAGAACGCCGCCGGGGGGCAGCGCGAGTTTGCTGGGAGCCTCGGTACCCAGGTCGTCAAGGTCTTCGACATGGTCGCCGCACGCACCGGGCTGCGTGACCACGAGGCGCTCGCCGTCGGCTTCAAACCGGTGACAGTCGGCCATGAGGCCGACGACCACAAGGCGTACTACCCGGGAAGTCACCGAATCACCATGCGCTTCACCGGCGATCGGCACACCGGGCGGCTGCTCGGGATGCAGCTCTTCGGTCACCGCCACGGCGAGATCGCCAAGCGGATCGATATCGGCGCGGCGGCCATCTTCCACAACATGACCGTGGACCAAGTGAGCGACCTCGACCTCTCCTACTCCCCGCCCTTGGGCAGCCCCTGGGATGCCGTCCAGGCCGGGGCACAGGTCTGGGTCCGGGAGGCGCTTGCGGCCGGCTGACGCCTGTCCCCACCCGGTCGAGCCAGCTCGCTCTGGTGATAGGTGGGCGGCCCGAACAACCGGCAAGGCCCAGGGGTAGGATCGGGCGGTGGCCACGATCCTCGTCTACCTTGCAGCCGCACTCGTCGCCGTGTGGGGGGTCGCTCACGCGATCCCCACCCGGCAGGTCATCGCCGGGTTCGAGCCCATCAGCGCCGACAACCGGCGCGTGATCCGGCAGGAGTGGCTCGCCGAGGCGTTCACCATGTGGGGTGCCGCCGCGATCCTCATCGCCACGACCATCGCCGGTGGTGTGGACGCGGACGGCAGCCTCTGGGTGTACCGAGTGGCCGCCGGCTTGCTCATCGCACTGGCCGGACTGACGACGTTCACCGGTGCCCGCACCCCGATGATCTGGTTCAAGATCTGCCCAGTGCTGACCGCTTCGGCCGCCCTGCTGCTAGTCGCGAGCCTGCTCTAAACCCCTCCTCGGCAGCGGACCGGGCATCTTTTCGCAGAGCCACAAGGCTGCGGCGCCGAAGCCTGCCCGCTACTGACATCACCTGCAGGTTGGTGGCGCCGCGCATGCTTCGATCTCCGCAAGGCTGAATTCGACACTCCAAGACTCGCACACCGGAGTCACCTTGTGGGGGCCAAATCAGCCGGCGAAAACCGACGCCCAATTAGGCTTGCGGATGTGGACGACGCAGCCGATCCCCGGAGCATCCTCGGCCTTCCCGTGGTGGAGTTCGCATTCCCGGGGCCGGGCCGAGACCGGCTGGTCAGCGCCATCATTGAGGGACGCAAGGTGTCCACGACGGCCCTGGCGCTGGATTACGATAGCGGGCGGGAACTCCTACCCCAGCCGGGCCAACGCGCGGTGGTGATCGACTCGAGAGATCGGCCGGTTGCCATCATCGAGTTCACGAGCGTGCGCTCGACGCTCCTCGGCGAGGTGGACCTGGCCCACGCGGTGGACGAGGGAGAAGGCCACGCCACGGTCGAGACGTGGCGCGCGGCCCACGAGGCCTTCTGGCACAGCGA
>Ga0181524_10004390_pt1 | contig 13100 bp, 10 predicted proteins | sample PEATcosm2014_Bin_34_FD_119761 | JGI IMG/M metagenome (GOLD analysis project Ga0181524, IMG submission 119761) | Peatland microbial communities from MTU Mesocosm Facility, Houghton, MI, USA - PEATcosm2014_Bin05_60_metaG | ecosystem: Environmental > Terrestrial > Soil > Wetlands > Peat | place...
CCCCCCGCTTACCGTTCCTGACTCGTCGTCTTAAGCTGCCTGCGCACTCATGGCAGGCAAAACCGCCAGGCACATGCCACATAGTGCCCGCCCCTGACGCTCAATACCGCCGTCAGGCGGAAGATGAAGGAATCAGGAGCATTCTCTCTATCCCAGTGCTGTTTAAAAAAGAAGTTATCGGCGTTTTGCGGATGTACACCGCCGAACCGATAAAATATAAACCCGAAGATCTCAGGTTTATGACCGCTATTGCCGAGCAGGCCGCTATAGCGATAATGAATGCGCGTGAGTTCGAGTCTACCGTGTCAAGGGCGAAAGAGTACCTGAGGGCATTCGAAGTCGTGACAAAAGCAGTGAGTTCAAGTCTGCGCCTGAACGAGGTGCTGAACCTGATTGTCAGGAAATTGCCTGAAGTGATGAGCTTGAAGGCTGCCACGATACGGCTGCTCGATGAATCCAGCCAGAAGCTTGAGCTTGTCGCTGCATACGGATTAAGCGAGCAGTATCTGTCACGGGGGGCTGTGGATTTTGAGGACAATGTAAGGGAGGCGCTGCAAACAAGGCCAGTTGCCATGCATGATGTGACGACTGACCCGAAAGTGCACTACCAAAAAGAGGCCGGCCAGGAGGGTATTAAAAGCATGCTCACCCTTCCAATCATCGTCAAAGGAAAGGTGATAGGCATTTTGAGACTGCTCACCGCTACGCCGAGACACTTCTCTGACGAGGACATCACGTTTTCTTCATCACTTGCAGAAGTGTGCGGAACCGCGATTGAGAATGCTAAAATGTATGAGATGCTTCATTTGCAAAGCGGTGATACCAGGGTCCAATCCAATGAATAATAATAGCAGTTCCTTTTTGCATAACAATCCAGCTGCCGCCTTTTCATAAAATGCAAGGGTCCATAAAGCGAAAAATATATAAGAACAACGGAAACTCCTTTGAAGAGCATGACGATTTCATAGCTCTGGAAAAGAGACTCCGGATTGCCGTCAACGGCAAAGAGGTGCTCAGCCTTTACTGTACGCCCCTAATGATAAGAGAGCTCGTTGTCGGCATGTTCATGACTGAGGACATCATTAAGGGCGAATGGTGCGCAGAGCGGATGGCGATAGACTACGCCGACGAGGTACTTGTCGACATCCCTGCCGAGGGTCAGGCTGAAACCGACGGGGCGGTGATCACCTCTGGCTGCGTCGGAGGAATTACCTTTCCCAAACGCCTATCGCTGCGGAAGCTCCACGATTCTTTCGTCGTCAGCGCTGAAAAGATAAAAGCGATCTACAGGACATTTCAGAACGCTTCAGAACTCTACAAGCTTACCGGTTGCGTCCACAGTGCGGCCCTCAGTAACGGCAGCGAAATGCTCTGCCTTGCCGAGGACATCGGCAGGCATAATGCCGTAGATAAAGTTATCGGGTACGCAATCCTGGAGAATATTTCCTTTGAGGGCACAATCATGCTCGCAAGCGGACGGCTCTCGTCGGAAATTATTTCCAAATGCGCACGGTGGGGTGTCCCTGTAGTTGCAAGCCGCACCTCACCCACCAGTCTTGCCGTTGAAATCGCGGAGAAGAGCGGAGTAACAGTAGTCGGGTTTGTCAGGGCCGACCGTTTGAACGTCTACAGCCATCCGCAAAGAATAATGCATGCATAAGTCAAAAAGGCGTCATTCCCGGGAGACAGTCAAGATCGGACGCCATTCAGGGCGTGATGACATATGCTTTTTATTGTGTTGATCGGGGCGGACCAAAAGGTTGGCAGGTCCCCGTTTCACAGGCAACCACCCTCTTTATTTTAGTCTCCTCATGCTTTGCAATGGTGGTTCACCATCATAAGGAGTAGCATCAGCCTTTAATAGAATGTCTCCCGCTATTTCTAGCATCCTGGGCGAACATACGGATATATGGTCTCCGGACCCGATTTCCCCGTGATACATTTCTACTGCATCGTCCTGTAGTCCAGCAAGTTGCAATTTTGAAATTAGTCCGGCAAGACTTTCGTTTTTTGTGTCGGTGAGTATTACTTTTCTCCAGTTTGCCCAGGGCATAACAAGGCTTCTTTTACGCTTATTGTTTCTCTCTTGGATCCAGGGCATTCAATCTCATTGCTTCTCAGCCTGATCAACTTGGCGGCGCCTATTATCTTTTTTATGCACTCCTCAAGGACAAACAGAGTTTCAATCTCGCAGCCTGCAATCTCCTGCATATTGCACAATATGTTGTGCGGAAAAACATCCCTCAGCCTTTGACATAAGAAATTCACGCAGATCACGTGCCGCGCCCTGAGGGCGCATCCATGTTTCGTCAGAAAATGACAGAGATGTGAATCGGCTGGCACAGAAGGAAGGGTTCTGCCAAGCAGTAGATTAATCAAGAGAAGGACGCTGCCGCACTTATATCCAGTGCAAACTCCGCAACAAGTTCCTTCGCCGTTAATCGCGCAGTCGGAGCACTCCTTCACTATCCCAGCATCGACCATCGCCTTTTGAGTGGCCTCAATGTGTCGATCCAGCTCACCCAAGAGGGAGCAAACCTCTCTGTCTTGCATCAGCGACTGCCCGCAAAACTTCCGGAGGTAAAGGGCTGTGCGTATCCGGTCGCCTATTGTCCTCTCAGCGCGCGTGATGGTATTAATAGGATCTCCTCGTGTCGGTTTGCGCTATCAACCGCTCATAAACAATCAGCGTTTCAAAGAAATTCACCGCATATTTTATATTGTTCAGCCGCGCTCAATGCGAATTTTTGTTGCTCCCTTCGCACGCTTCGCCCGTGCTCAGATCTTGTCGCTGAACCGACCGTCCAGTAACGGCCTCTATGATGGAACAAAAATATTGAGCAAGAAGCCGAGCGGGGCGAGGTTCCTGAATCACATTGCCCTCGCTGTCTAAAAAATGGCGGATGTCAGTAATCCATGTATTACCCATTGTCCTAAACATGATAACATAAGAGCGAGCATACTCAACATAATGCATCTTACATATTGACCGGTTGGAGTTATGGGCAATCATGAAGGCGAAAGACACATTCGCGAACGCCGCGAAGCAACGTGCGTTAAAGGTGGCAATCAGGAACACGAGCGCAAACGGAGGGGCCTTGAAGGAAAATTTATGAGCAAACAAACATCAGAGACTCAAAATACTGCCTTCTATCGACTGACGACGAGGTATCCGGGTCGCGGGCCGAACTCGCCCTGGATATGCGCTGAGACAGGAATTACGTTACTGTCAAAGATGGAACCGGGTAAGGACATAAAATGAAAGGCGCAAGGAAGTGAGCTCAAAACGTCTTCCCAGGTCACTACGATGAAGGTCACTGCCATGAAACTGCTTAATTTGTTCTTATACTTAACAATCATCATCGCATCGGTCCTGTTATGCCATCAGATTATTCGAAATTCAATTTCAAGCCAAAAGGACAAGAATGATTATGCTGAACTCAACAATGTCCAATACGGTCTTTTCAGTGTTGAAGAATGGAAACGACAACTTGCCGTAATTCTTACCGAGGAGATCAATAAGCTGTATTTGTCAAAGAGTACTGAACGGGAGCTCCGAAAACATATCGAAGTTCTGCTGAATACACTTGTTGATGAAATCTTCAACAAAATCAGGGAAGGGAACTTAGGCTCCGCGGAGGGTTGGGCCAAACAAACCTTTATAAATATTTTCATCAGTCTGAAAGATATTAAAAAAGGCATTCCTGAATATGCGGATGCCATCATACATGAGCTGACGAAATCGGAAACAAGGGGTCAGATGAAGACCATACTGAACGAGCAGCTTAAACAATATTTTAACAAAACGTTTGATGCACAGGATACATCTCAAGTGAGCCGCATCCTTCTTAGGACTGATTCTAAGGATATGGAAAGTGCGAGGATCAAGCTCAATAAGGCAATTTCGGTTAAGCATGATCTGATCTCTAAGGAAGCTATCCTGTTGATCATTCTATCGGTTATCCTTTGTTCTTTGTCTGGTTTTAGCAGGCAACCTTTGGCCCCTTCCCGGTATATACTCCTCGTTCTGTCTCTTATCATACTGCTGGTAGCAGGCGTAACCACTCCCATGATCGATTTGGAAGCAAAAATCTCACAGATGAGTTTTGTGTTGATGGGGCATTCAATCCATTTTGAGAACCAGGTATTGTATTTTCAAAGCAAAAGCATCCTGGATGTATTTTGGATTATGATTACTCATAAGGGTATTCAGATGAAATTTGTCGGGGTCTTGCTGATTACCTTCAGTATTTTTTTCCCTCTGTTAAAAATAGTCTCGTCACTGGGATATTATTACAATTATCACAGTGCAAGGGAGAACCCGGTGATCAAGTTTTTTGTCTTAAAATCAGGGAAATGGTCCATGGCCGATGTCATGGTGGTCGCCATATTTATGGCCTATATCGGATTTAATGGAATCATTACCAGCCAGTTAGGTCAATTAAGTTCAGCAAGCCAGGAAGTGGTGATCTTGACTACGAATGGAACTTCGCTTCAGCCGGGTTATTACCTCTTCCTGACATACACCCTGTTGGCATTATTTCTGTCAGGATTCCTAACCAGAAAACCTCAGGCATCTGAGTGTTAGAATCTATTGGTTAGTTAAGTCCCATTGGATGTTACCCTTTTTTGTCCCTCTCAAGGCATGTTCCCTTATCGGCTGCATCTTCTGTGAATCGAAGATGCAAAGACCGAGCATCCAAAGAAGCAAACCCACATGAACTGCGCATAGATTGATGTAGAGTCACTCGCGCCATGCACAGGACATCTCAAAAGTTGAAAGGCGTTCAGATCAATTGGACTACCTGATAAGTTTCGCATCGAAGTCCTCGTAGCTTTTGGCGCCAGAAACATGTTCCTTTGCGCTTCTACTCAACACTTTGCGACAACCGGCGTCTCACAACATTCCTCCCTATAAGTGTGATCAAGTAGCTCTGTCTGAATTTGTTGATTACAACCGGAGCCAACACTCATTGGGAATTTATACTCCGGATAGAACGGGTCAAATGTTGTATCACCAAGGTCAATAGCATTCCATTCCCGGGTATAATACTGAAGTTTTGTCTTTGACACGTTCTTGTTTTTCAGTTGAATCTTTATCGAGCCATTGGCCCTTTGACCTATGGCCCCTTTTTCTGTACGCAGGATGCCGGACCCTTTGCCAGTATCTGCTCCATTTCATGAGGGAGCGGGGAATAATTGATCGCATCGTCAGAGGATATCAGACCTTTTTCGAGCAAACCATACAGTGACTGGTTCATCGTCTGCATTCCGGAGCGTCCCTGCCCTGCCTGCATAACAGAGCAAAGCTGCTGAAGCTTGCCTTCGCGTATCAGACTCCTCACAGCAGGCGTTATCAGGAGGATCTCGAGTGCCAGCACCCTGCCGTCGCCGTCACTGCCCGGGATTAGCCGCTGGGATATTATGCCCTCTATCACCGACGACAGCTGGACCCGTATCTGCTCCTGCTGATGCGGGGAGAAGGCCTCCGTTACTCTGTTGATTGTCTGAATTGCTGAATTGGTGTGGAGCGTTGCAAGGGTAAGATGACCTGTCTCTGCAAGGGTCATGGCAGCCTCTATGGTGTAAGAATCGCGCATTTCGCTGATGAAGACAATGTCGGGGTCCTGACGCATTATATTTGCCAATGCGGTTTTGAACGATGCGGTATCCGAATTGACTTCTCGTTGATTGATAAGACATTTTTTATGGTTGTGAATAAATTCTATGGGGTCCTCTACGGTGACTATATGCGCTTCACGCTCCGAGTTGATCGTGTCAATTATTGCTGCCATGGTAGTTGACTTTCCGCTTCCGGCGGGACCTGTTATCAGCAGCAGACCGTGAGGCTTTTTAATGAGGTCTGAAAGCATATCCGGCAGGCCCAGTTCCCTGAATGACTTGATGTCGAAAGGTATCGCCCTGAATGCTCCGGCAACAGCGCCTCTTTGCATAAATATATTGGCCCTGAACCGGCTCAGTCCCTTTATGCTGAAAGAAAGATCAAGCTCGTTGTTTTCCTCAAACTTGCTCTTTTGCAGGTCCGTAAGAATGCTATAACATAACTCCCGAGTATTATCGGGGGTCAGCAGTGAGCAATCTTCAATGGGCACAAGCCGGTCTACAATCCTCAGTTTCGGAGGGCTTCCGGTGGTGATATGGAGATCGGATGCGCCCCGTTCGATCATCAGTTTCAGAAAATCATAAATATTCAGCATATCATCCTTACGTAATGTGTAACAGGTAATAGGTTATATAGACCTCAAGAAGACCTATTACCTGATTTTCTTCTAGAACCTATCTCAAAATAGCTTCTTGCCTGCAACGATTTCATCTCTCTTTCGCTTCAGCATCTATTTTGAGATAGGTTCTAATCTTCAAACGTGACCCTGAGCACCTCGTCGATCGAGGTGGTCCCGTCGAGCACCTTTTGAATGCCGCTCCGGCGCAATGTGGCCATCCCCAAGCGTATAGCCTCTTTTTTGATATCGGCTGCAGATGCGCCCTGCAGTATGAGTTCTTTTAACTCATCTTTGACCCTCATAATCTCGTAGAGCGCTATCCTCCCTTTGTATCCCGTGTTGTTGCACTCTGAGCACCCCAAACCAATATAACATTTGGCATGCGCTATTTCCTCGGCCGTTATCCCGCTTCGAAGAAGGGTTGTTTCCGAAATTTTCTGTTCCTCCTTGCAGTTCTGGCAGATCTTTCTAGCAAGCCGCTGCGCCACAACAATGATAACCGACGAGGACACCATGATCGGTTCAATTCCCATATTAAGCAGCCGTGTAATAGTGCTCGGCGCATCATTGGTGTGCAGCGTGCTCAAAACCAAATGTCCGGTGAGGGCGGCTTTTATTGCAATCTCGGCAGTTTCGAAATCCCTTATTTCGCCCACCATTATGACATCGGGGTCCTGGCGCAAAAAAGACCTTAAAGCAGCAGCAAAAGTCAGCCCTATATCTTCCCGTATATGCACCTGGTTGATGCCGAAAAAATTGTATTCCACCGGGTCCTCTGCGGTCATAATATTCACCCCCGGCTTGTTGAGCTGTGAGAGCGCGGAATACAGTGTGGTTGTCTTACCGCTTCCGGTAGGTCCCGTGACCAGTAGCATGCCGTAAGGTTTTTCAATGGCTTCCATGAAATCCTGCAGTGGTTTCTCATCGAATCCCAACTTGGTAAGGTCCAGTTGCAGGTTTGACTTGTCGAGAAGCCTTAATACGATCTTTTCACCCCACAGGGTAGGCAGTGTGGACACTCTGAAGTCTATTTCCCGGTTATCGCCGAATTTGAGTTTTATCCTGCCATCCTGGGGCAGCCGGCGTTCCGATATGTCGAGATGAGACATGATTTTCAGCCTCGAGGTCAGGGCGTTCTTGATCTTGACCGGAAGCTTCAGCACCGGCTGCAGCACCCCGTCAGTCCTGTATCGCACCCGGACGAGCGTCTCGGCGGGTTCTATATGAATGTCACTCGTGTGTGATTTTATGGCATTCATCAATATGCCGTTTGCCAATTTCACGATAGGAGCATCAATTTCCTTGGGCAGGTCCCTGTCGTCCTTTTCCTCAAGAAAGGTTATATCCTCAAGGGCGCTGCCTATCACCTTGTTCAGATCCTCTATTTCCAGTATATCCTTATCGGAGGCCACGGACTGTTTTACGGACGCCCTCATAGTATCTTTTCTGGGATAATGTTTTTCTATGGCCTCCACAATCGCAGACTCGGCAGCCACATGCACCGAGATTTTCATCCCGGTAAGAAACCTGATTTCGTCTGTGGCGAAGTTGTTTGAAGGGTCTACAACTGCAACTCTTAAGGCTGCGCCGTCCTTCGAAATCGGTATGAGTTGGTATTTCTTTGCAGTCTCATAAGGAATCAGCTTGAGCAGGGTAGTGTCGATTTTGTGGTCTGAAAGGTTGATTGCCGGAGCATTATATTGCCTGCTCAGAAACGTGATCAGGCTCTCCTCATTAATAAAGCCGAGCTTCAGCAGAACGGAACCGAGCCTTTTGCCTTCAATCTTTTGCAGACGAACGGCCTCAGTAAGCTGTTCTTCGGAGATAAGTTTGGATTTGAGGAGCAATTGCCCCAGTAAATTAGAAGTACCTGCCGTCACTGTTATTAAGATACTTGATGAAAAATGTTAAAGTCAATTAATATACTCAAATTGAAAAGGGTTTGGTTATGGTGGATAGTTTGACAGGAAGAATTGTTCTGATCGGGGCCGGCAAGAACGGGCATGCTATTTTATCGGTGCTGGTAAGGGAATGTGATATTGATATTATCGGCGTTGCCGACAGTGATCCCGATGCGCCGGGGATCGAGCTGGCAAGGCAGTGCGGCATTGCTGTGTCAGAAGATTTCAGAGGGTTCCTGGATAAAAAACCGGATATCGTAATAACCGCGACCACTGATCCATCCGTCGCGGATGAAATAAGAAAATACAAAGCGCCCGATACGGAAGTTATCGGCGGCATGTGTGCCCGGCTAATGGGTGAAATGCTCGGGAAACGGTTTGATGCCCAGGAGGAGGCAAAACGTCACCTCGCGGAAACAAAAGAACTCTACCGCATCGGGGTGGCCCTCACTTCGGCTGATAGTCTCCAGGAGATTCTCGATACGCTTCTGCTGGAGGCCACCAGGACGCTAAAGGCCCCTGCCGGAAGTATAGCGCTATATGATGAAGCCAAAGGGTGTCTGACTCTTAAGGCTTCTCTCGGATTTTCCGCGGACTTTTCGCAGGTTTCCACCTGGAAGCGACGCAAGGGCGGCATGACCGACCACATCATCGGCAAACGGGTGCCTACCGTGATTTCAGATGTTGCCGAGTATTCTTTTGTCGATAATGCAGTGCTGCTGAAAGAGCGGATAAAGAGCCTTGTGGCAGTCCCGCTGTTCGCCAATGAAATCATAACCGGTATCCTTTATATCGACGATTTTCGACCCCGCACCTGGACAGAGCGGGAGATAGAGTTTATCACTCTACTCGGCATCCAGGCAGCATACGCTATCGAAAAATTCAGACTTATCGGGGAAATTTCAGGAGCAAAAAACTATCTGAATAATGTCCTGGAGAATTCTGCGGACATTATTATGACCACCAATGCCGAAGCAGAAATCGTTGAGTTCAATAGCGGCGCATCAAGAAAACTCGGGTTTACAAGGGAAGAGGTAGCCGGAAAGAAAGCCGACGTGTTGTGGGTAAATCCGCTGGAGCGGCCGGAAGTATTAAAAATACTTCAGCGGGATGGATATGTTGCAAATTATGAGACGCAGCTCAAGACAAAGCAGGGGGCGCCTATTGACGTAAGCCTTACATTGTCAACCCTTACCGATGGAGAAGGAAAGGTGCTGGGCACGGTTGGCATTAGCAAGGACATTACCGAAAAAAAGAGACTGGAAATGGCCATTGAAGAGCGTAACCTTGAGTTGCAGGAGCTGAATGAAAACCTGGAAGACAAGGTCTTTGCGAGGACTAAGGACTTAGAGCGGGCGAACAGGGAACTTGAAAGGTCCAACATGCTGAAAAGCCGGTTTATATCGACAATCAGCCATGAGTTGAGGACGCCGCTTAATTCCATACTCGGCTTCTCCGAACTGCTGCTTGAGGAGGTATCAGGCCCCCTTACAGACCGGCAGAAGCGGCACATAAATAATATATACGGTTCAGGCACCCATCTGCTTCAGCTGATAAATAATGTGCTCGACATTGCCAAGATAGAGTCTGGCAAGATTGAACTGCATTATGAAAGCTTTTTGGTAAGCCATGTCGTTACCGAAGTCGAAGCGGTCATACGGTCCCTTACCGATAAAAAAGGGCAGACGCTGACGATTAAGACAGGTGACGTTCCGTTCATTGTAGCAGATAGAGTAAAATTCAAGCAGATACTTTACAACCTCCTCTCAAATGCAGTGAAGTTTACTCCCGAAGGAGGCACGATTACACTCGAGGCCGAGGTGTCAAATGCTGCCAACCTGCCGCCGCAGGCGAGGGGCCTTACTTTTTTTTCAGGAAAAAACAAATTTTTAATACTCGCAGTAAAAGACTCCGGGATAGGTATAAAACGTGAAGACATGGACCGGATTTTCTCTGAATTTGAGCAGGTCGATAACGGCTTGTCGCGTAAATACGAAGGGACAGGACTGGGGTTGGCTCTTACGAAGAGACTTATTGAGTTGCACGGCGGAGAAATCTTCGTCGAGAGCGAAGAGGGTGTGGGAAGCACTTTCACTATTGCTATGCCGCTTGCTGATACTATGGATGTAGAAGAACCCCTTCCGGTCCATGAAGATGCCGAAAAAGAGACCTTCCTCGATGATGAAGAAGCCAGGCCAATGTTCAGAAGGGGGGCGCCACCTCTTATCCTCGTCGTAGAAGATGATCCGGCAACTTCTGAAGTATTGACACTTTACCTTGCCCAGGGGGGATACCGTGTTGCCCATGCTTCCACTGGAGATGAGGCCCTCCAGAGGATTAGAGAGCTCAGGCCGTTTACCGTGCTGCTGGATGTGATGCTCCCCGGTAAAGATGGCTGGGAAGTGTTACAGGAGGTAAAATGCGATCCGGAATTAAAGGACATTCCGATCGTAATATCCTCCGTTATAGACAACAAGGAGCTTGGGTTCGCGCTTGGCGCATCCGATTATATTGTGAAGCCTGTTGATAAAATATCATTGCTCAAGAAAATGGAGGAATTGAGCTCTTGCATAAATAAGCGCAAGGGAGAGTTGACCATATTGTGCATTGATGAGCATGAGGATGCTCTGAATCTGCTGAAATCCTATCTTGAGCCTGCCCAATATAATGTCATTACCGCCAATTCCGGTAAGAAAGGACTCGAAAAGGCGGTGAAGCACAGGCCTGATCTCATTATACTTAATCTCATGATGTCGGAAATTGACGGGTTCGGAATAGTACAGGAGCTTAAAGCCAACGCCGTCACTGTTGACATCCCCATCCTCGCCCTCACCTCAAAAGACCTGTCTGCTGACGATAAGCTCAGGCTCGCGGGCAAGATCGAAAATTTCGTCCAGAAAAGTTATTTCAGCAAAGAAGACCTTCTTATGTATATAAGAAATCTTGAGTTGACGTATCCTGCACGGGCGGGTCTTCTGGACAAGGTGAGCGGATTGCTCGATCACTGCTATTTTCATATGCGTCTTGCTCAGGAAATAAGCAGGGCAAGTCGGTACAAGGGCACTTTTACGAACATTGTGCTTGACCTCGACAATTTTACCGATTACATAAGAGCTCATGGTATACATAGGGCAAATATTTGCATACGGAAGATCGCAGAGTTCCTGAGGAAAAGCCTGCGCGGTTCGGATGTTGTTACCAGAAACGGTATTGACGAATTTGCAGTGATCCTTTCCAACACCCCGAAAAACACGGCATCAATAGTTGCAAAGCGGTTCCTGTCCTATATTGAGGGGTACCCTTTTTATGGCGAAGAGATAATGCCTCACCAAAAAGTCACTGCCAGCATCGCTATCATAAACTATCCTGACGATGCCTTTTCATCGGATGAAATCATATTGAAGTCGCACCAGTTGCTTCGCAAGGCAAAGGCAAAGGGTGGAAGAAGGATAGAAGCCAGTGAATAACCAGGCGCGTGTTCTTGTCGTCGACGATAACAAAGCTAATCTCGAGCTGTTTGTGGATTTCCTCGCCGTAGGAGGTTACGAGTGCCTCAATGCTTCAACCGGTGAAGACGCGATTGAAATTGCCCGAAGAGAACACCCTGACCTCGTACTTCTGGATATTAAGCTGCCCGGAATAGATGGGCTTACCGTAGCGAGAATATTGAAAGATAATGAAGAGACAAAGGATATAAAAGTGGTGGCTCTTACTGCGTACGCTATGCATAGCGGTCATGAGATATTCAGGAATGGGGCGTTTGACGGCTATATTTCAAAACCTGTTTCGTTGAAACAATTCCTTCAAACAGTGAATGAGATCATAGCTCATCGCTCATCTCCTTTTAAATCAAACAGCCAATAGCTTTAACAGCCTGTCTATATCGAATTGGGTATTAATGAGCTCTTTTATGCGGAGCTTTTTTTCATTTTGACGTATATTTGTCTTGCCTGAGACCGCTTCTATCCTATCGACCACTGTAAACGTATCCAGGGGGACCGACACTATCGGGATTCCTTGAGACTGTGCTTTTCCAAGCACGACATCATTCGCGCTGAACCCCCCGCTAATGATAATGCATTTTGTAGAAGTCTCCATGGCTATAAGCTGAATATCAGTACGGTGCGAGCCGGTTATGACCGCCTTATTCGGTATCCTGCTGAAGTGACTCAGGGCGCTGCTTGCATCCATTGCCCCGATGGAGAAATGCTCGACAAGGTCGTCGAGTTTCTCTTCGCAGCATAAGATCTTTCCGTTCAATATCTCGACAATCTGTCGTATGGTAATGGATTCAAGCAGGCTGTCTTTCTGAAAGATTCCGAGAATCGCCACTCCGCTATTTTCCAGAAAAGGGGCCGCCTTTCCTTTAACATAACTGAAAGAGTTCTCCGGCACTTTGTTAAAAATTCCACCGATGAACCGCTCTCCCAGCAGTTTATAGCCGCCGTAGAGGGAATCGATTGATTTGTCCCCCCTCCACCCTTCTACCATTATAACATGCGCCCCTGTCTCCTCAATGAGGCTGACTCCATCAATTCCGAGCGTTGAACCCTCAAAAAAATCTCCGGCCCCGCCCAAGATAATAAAATCCTTGTCCTTTTGGGCCGTAAGGGCATCCAGTATTTGCTTTTTTATGTCCTTTAGCTTCCCTTCAAATATCAAATTTTGCATTTCATAGCTGAGAACAAAAGGTGAAATCACCTCAAGAGGGTCGGGAAGAGAAAGAGCTTCCCTGATAAAAATGGCATCCGCATCGAACAGGTCGCTGCCTTTTTTGACCGGAGTTTTTCCGAGAGGCTTTAAATAACCGACCTTATGCCCCAGTTCTATCAGCTTCTGGGCAAGCCCCAGAGCTAAAAAGGTCTTACCGGTATAGCTTCTGTTTGACGCAATAAAAATAGGAACCATGATAGTCCTCCAATAAATACAGGTTATAGCTCATAGGTAATAGGTCATA
>Ga0181524_10004394_pt1 | contig 13072 bp, 12 predicted proteins | sample PEATcosm2014_Bin_34_FD_119761 | JGI IMG/M metagenome (GOLD analysis project Ga0181524, IMG submission 119761) | Peatland microbial communities from MTU Mesocosm Facility, Houghton, MI, USA - PEATcosm2014_Bin05_60_metaG | ecosystem: Environmental > Terrestrial > Soil > Wetlands > Peat | place...
AGTCCGCATTCAGACGAAGATCGAGCGGGTGCGTGCCGGGATTGAGCGCTGGCAGCGCAGCGGCAAGGACCCTTCGGCGGTGGGCAAGATCATGGAAGGCGCCCAGCCGCTGGCGAACGGCGGAAAGCTCGAAGAGTTGGAGAAACTCGTGGACCAAGCGCTTGCGATTCTGGGCGAGACCGGGCAAGTGCCCGACATGTATCGTCGGAAGTAAGAAGAGGAAGAATTTCTTAATGGAGTAGTCGGGCTTTTCGGTGAAAGTTGCGCGGCACTATGGGCGCTTCGTCCTGCCGCCGCGCCGGCTGGCCTTCATCGCCCACAAAGCCGCATGACGCGCTTGAATGGCGCCCTCCTTTCTGCCTCAATCCTCGTCGTTATGGACAGCGCAAGAATCGTGAAGCTTCTCCTGGTGCTGGGCGCTCTGGTGGGCGGCATCCTGGCCGCTAAAGCGGAACCGCCCGCGAGAACCAGGGCAAAGCTGGACTCGCAGTGGTGCTTTCAGCAAGGGGACCCTGCCGGAGCGGAGCAAGCCGGCTTTGATGACCGCTCCTGGCAGACGGTCGAGTTGCCGCACGATTGGGTGGTGGACCAGCCCATCAACGAGGCCAATCCGCGCTACAACGGGTTTTACCCGAGAGGCATCGGGTGGTACCGGCGGCATCTCGAGCTGGACTCCTCTTGGTTGGGACGACAGGTCTATCTCGAGTTCGAGGGCGTGTATCGGGACAGCACGCTGTGGGTCAATGGCCGGAAGGTTGGCAGTCATTGTTCGGGCTACACGGGCGTGGTTTATGACCTCACCTCTTGCCTCCATTTTGATGGCCAGCCGAATCTACTCGCCCTCCGGGTTGATGGCCGGGACGGGGAGGGCTGGTGGTACGAAGGGGATGGGATTTATCGGCACGTTCGGCTGATCGCCACAGACAAGATCCACGTCGCTAATTGGGGCACCTTCCTGACCACGCCCCGGGTTTCCACCACGGGCACCGCGCGGCCATGCGCGGAGCAACCGGAGCGATGGAGTAGAGGCAGGAAAGGCATTAAGGAATCGAACGGCGGCACCAACCGGCCACAACCCGCGGCGGCGAGGCAGGCGCGCGGAGAGAGGGTTTGTCCCGGTGCATTCAGCAACGATTTTTCCCCCATCTTGTCAGGAGTGCTCGCCATCGGATCGGTACAATGAGACCCTGCTCAAGAATGCGAAATTGGAAATCGGCGACCCTGCGAGGAGTTGGAATGCTTGCGCTCACGATGTTCGCAGCGACCCTGTGGACGCGAGCGGCCGCCGAGGCGAGCGACGGGCTGGCGGAAGTCCCGGTCTTCCGAAGCGGGACGGAAGGCTACCACACGTTCCGCATCCCCGCCATCGTGCGCGCAACGAACGGAACTTTGCTTGCTTTTGCCGAGGGCCGGAAGAGCCAGTCCGGGGACACCGGCGACATTGACCTCGTGCTCAAGCGGAGCTTTGACAACGGCCGGACTTGGGGGCCTCTGCAAATCGTCGGCGACAACGGAGCGAACACCTTCGGGAACCCCACGCCTATCGTCGATAGGACCACAGGCAAGATCGTGCTGCTGACCACGCACAACGCGGGGAACGTCACCGAAACGGAACTCCTCACGGGGGCGGTCAACGATCGTCGCGTGTTCGTGCAGGAAAGCGCCGATCACGGGGCCACCTGGAGCGCCGCGAGAGAGATCACCTCCGCCACGAAACGGGCGAGTTGGCGGTATTACGCCACGGGACCGGGGCACGGGATCCAACTTGCGCGCGGCGCGCACGCGGGACGGCTCATCGCCCCGTGCAATCACAGCACCACCAATCTCGCCGGTGTGTCCGCGTGGGCGGTACACCTGCTTTACAGCGATGACGGCGGCGCCTCCTGGCGCATTGGCGCGGTCGACAGCCCGAACCGCAGCCTGCTCAACCCCAACGAGTGTTCCGCCGCCGAGCTCACCGACGGGCGAATTTACACGGTGGCGCGGAACGAGGAAGGGAGTTCGGCGGGCAACCGCGCGTTTGCCTGCAGTCGTGACGGGGGCGAGACGTTCGACGCCCCATTCGCCATCGACGCCAGCCTGGTTTCGCCGGTCGTGCAAGGCTCGGCGTTGCGCTGCTCGGCGATGGACCACGGCGGCCCTGCCAACCGCATCCTTTTTTCCGCGCCCGGCCACCCTTCCCGGCGCGCGAGGATGATGGTCCGCAGCAGCTTCGACGAGGCGCGGACCTGGACCGCGGGCAGGGTGGTCTATGACGGCCCGTCGGCCTACTCGGATATGGTGAATCTGCCCGACGGGCAGGTCGGGTTGCTCTATGAATCGGGAGTAAAGCACCCTTATGAGCGAATCACCTTCGCCACCTTCGGCGCGGCGTTCCTCGACAATCCGAATGCCGCCCCGACCGCCCTCGACCGCCAGCCAAAAGACCTGCGGTGAGAGTGTGGGCAGGACCGCATCCAGTACCTTTCCCGAGAGGGGCCCGACACTCTTGAGAACCTGTAGTGGGATTCGGCGGAGTCGGCGGAGTAAACAGTCGGGCCGTCGAAGCCACAAAGCTGGCAGCGGCCGGTGTAGAGGCGGTTATCCGTGGCTCACCGACACGGCGCTGGGTCCGTGGTTCAACCGCAAGGCCGATCCGTACCGCTCCACCGAAAATCTCATCCACGTGCTGGCCGATGTTTTAGCGAAAAACGGCTGCCTGCTGCTCAACGTCGGACCCAACGCCGACGGCTCCATCCCGGAGCGCGCGGAGAAGATGTTGATCGAGATGGGTGCCTGGCTCAAAGTGAACGGCGAGGCCATCTACGGCACTCGGCCGTGGTTGGTCTATGGCGAAGGACCGACCCGCAGCGGAGGCGGCGGTTTCAGCGAAGGAACCGACCAGGCCTTCAACGCCCAGGACATCCGTTTCACCACCAAAGGCGATGCGCTTTACGCCATCACCTTGGGATGGCCGGAACGCGAGTTCACTCTCCATGCTGTCCGCGCCGACTCCGCCGGCTCGGACGCGCAGGTGGAACTGCTCGGTCACGGCCCCGTACCGCACTAGATCAATGCCGGAAGGCGGATCGTCATTGCCCCCCTGCGCTCGCGGCCGCACAACTGCTCTGCCAACACGCCTTTTCGTTCAAGCTCACCGGCTTCAAAACCTCAGTCCATCCGAGCGCTCGGTGAACGTCTATCAAATCCAACCGGCAAGAATCGAATGAAGACAACCACCGCCATCCTGGCCGACGCCGCGCTCATGAGCCGCGCCGCCACGTTCGTCGTGTCGCCCATCACCGTATAGCCCCGGTGTTCTTTGGGACCCATCAAGCCAGCCATCACCTCACCCGTATTGAGCCCGACATGGACCTGGATCGGCCCGCTGGCGTTGTCCTGCAACGGACAATCCCGCATCGCCAATGCTGCGCGCACGACCCGTTCGGCGTCGTCCTCGTGGGCCACCGGCGCGCCAAACACTGCTGCGACCTGGTCGCCTGCGATGTTAATCACCGTTCCCCCGAAGCGGCGCACTTCTTCGCTCAACCCTTCGGTGCAGCGGTGCGCCAGGGCTTTGACGTCCTCCGGGTCCAGTTGCTCAGACAAGCGGGTGAAACCCGTTAAATCGGCAAACAACAGGGTTGCCCAACGCCGTTCCTCGCGAGGAGCCGTCGCTTGGGCGGCCATTGGCGCAGCCGGTCTGCTCTCGGCCTGGCCGGCCCCCAGCGCCTGCCCGCACTCACGGCAAAACCTGGCGCCGGGACGGCTGGCGGCGCCGCAGCCTGAGCAGACCTGCTCCAGCCGTGCTCCGCATTCATTGCAGAATCTCGCTCGGTCGGCATTCTGACACTGGCACTTCGCCGATCTTGTATTCTCCGTATGCTCGGTATTACCCCGCCATATCGGGCGACAACAAATCCGCGGTTCTTATTCCGCCGTCAGCGCGACAAGTGGGTCCAGCGAAGCCGCGCGCCGCGCGGGCAGCAAGCCGCTGACAAGTCCCACCACCAGGCTGAGCGCCAGGGCCAAAAACGCAAACTCCATCGGCGTCTTCACCGGGAGGGCGGGAACGTACAAATGCAGCAGTTGGGCCAACCCGATGCCTAGACCCAAACCCAGCGCGCCGCCCAGGGTGGACAGCAGCGCCGCCTCGCTCAGAAAGAGGAGCAGGATTTGCGTGGAAGTGGCGCCGATGGCCCGGGCCAGCCCGATCTCCGACGTGCGCTCGTTGACCGAAATCCACATCATGGTCAGGATGCCAATCGAGCCCACGAGTAGCGAGATGGCCCCGATCCCGCCCACCGCCAGGCTCACAATCCGGATGATGCGCCCCAGACTTTCCAACATGCCAGTTTGGGTGACGATGGTAAAATCCTGCTCCTTATTGTGCCGCGCGATGAGCAGGCTCCGGACACGTTCCATCACGGGCTCGATGAGCGAGGCGTTGGGCATCAAGACATCGATCTCGTTCAGGCCGAGGTGATTGAACAGCCGCCGGGCCTCCCCCACCGGGATGAAGGCGGTGTCGTCAAAGTCGAACCCGAGGAATTGGCCCTTGGATTCCATCACCCCGAGCACCAGGAATCGCTCCCCGGAGATGCGCACGTGCTGGCCGAGCGAAGTCTCGTCCCCGAAGAGTTCGCGCTTCAATTTGGGGCCCAGGACGGCCAAGGGCGCGCCGCGACGCCATTCCATCTCGGGCAGAAACCGGCCGCCCCGGACGCGCCACCGCCATACGGATGGGGCCGCCGACGTGACGCCATAAACAACTACATTGCGGGTCTTGCCGGCCCGCTCCACCGGTGCTGCCCCATACACCACCGGCACCACGCGCTCCACTCCGGGCAGCCGCTCCAACGCCGCGGCGTCCTCCAGCGTCAAAGGATGCACGGTGATCCCCAGGGCGCCGGGGGCGCCCGTGGTTTCGACCCTCCCGGGGGCCACCTTTGCCAGCGTCGTGCCGAACTCGGTGAACTCGGACATCACATAGACGCGCGTCCCCTCGCCAATCGAGGTCAAAAGAATCACCGACGCGATCCCGATCACGATCCCCAGCATGGTCAGGAGGGACCGCTGGCGGTGGAACCAGAGGGACTGCCAGGCCAGGCGCAGCAAGTCCTTCAAGCTCATGCCTTGCGCCTCATCAAGGCCTGAACGGGATCCAGGCGCGCCGCGTTGCGGGCCGGCAGAATGCCGAACAGCAGTCCCACGGCGCAGGACACGGCCAGCGCCGCCCCGATCGCCCAACCCGGCGGGTGGATGGGGAAATCCGGATAGAGCCGCTGCAAGCCGCCTCCCGCCGACAGGCCCATCGCCAGTCCGAGGCCCCCGCCGGCGGTCGAAAGGACGGCGGCCTCGACCAGGAAGACCGCCACTACCTGCGCCTGGGTCGCCCCGATTGCTTTGAGCAGACCGACTTCGCGCGTGCGTTCGGAGACCGAAACCAACATCACGTTCATGATGCCCAGGCCGGCCACCGCCAGCGAAATGGCCGCGATGCCAACCAGGGCCGCCGTGAGCGCGCGCAGGATTTGATCGAAGGTGCTGAGCACCGCATCCTCTGTCAGGACGGTGACGTCTTCCTGCCCCGCATGGCGGTCGCGCAGGACCGCCAAGGCCGCCTGCTCCGCCTTGGGCACCTCGTAATGAGAGCCTACCTCCGCCAATATCCGATACAGGCCGGTCCGGTTGAACAAGCGCAGGGCGGTTTGCACCGGGATTTCGACGACGTCATCCATATCCATCCCCAGCGAGGTGCCGCGCGGGGCGATCACGCCGATGATGCGAAACCGCCATTCACCAATCCGCACCCACTGGCCGAGCGGATTTTGCTCGGCAAACAGCTCCCGCTGGAGCTTCGCGCCGATGACACAGAGCGCCGCCTCGGGCAGGTCCGGGGGCAGAAACCGCCCGCCGGCCATCTTGAGGTGCCGAATTTCGAGGATGTCGCGCGTGGCGCCGATCACCGCGGCCTCCCGGCTGCGCTCCCCGGCCAGGAGGGTGGCCGTCCCGGCGACCAGCGGGGCAACCCGCCGGATTGCCGGCACGCGCTGGAGCAGTGCCGCCGCGTCTTGCAGCGTCAGGTCGTGGGGCGCCGTGCTGACCAGCGGCGCCAAGCCTTTGGTCTCCGTCTTGCCCGGAATGATGATGAGCAGGTTCGCGCCCAGCGAAGCAAACTCCCCGGTCACATAGAGCCGAGCCCCTTCGCCCAGGCTCGTCAACAGCACCACCGAAGCGACCCCAATTGCCACGCCCAGCAGTGAGAGCGAGGTCCGCAGTCGATGACCCCGCAAACCGCCGCTGGCAAATCGCAACAGATCGAGGAACCTCATAGGGCCTGCCTCGAGCATGGCTCCGCCCCGGCCGGGACGGCGGCGCCCTCCGCCCGCTCATCCGAAACGACTTCGCCATCGGCCAAATGGATTCGGCGCCGCGCCCGTTCCCCGATTCGCGGATCATGCGTCACCACGATCAGCGTCAAGCCTTGCCGGTTCATCCCCTCGATGAGCTGGACGATCTCCCGGCCCGAGGCGCTGTCGAGATTGCCGGTGGGTTCGTCGGCGAGCAGCAGCCCGGGACTCATCACCACCGCGCGCGCGATCGCCACCCGCTGTTGCTCGCCGCCCGAAAGTTGGTCGGGGCGGTGCTCGGCCCGCGCCGTCAAGCCCACTCCCGCCAGCGCGGTTCGCACCCGCTGCCGCCGCTCCTCGGGGAGAATCCCGGCGAACACCATCGGCAGTTCCACGTTTCCCGCCGCCGTCAGCCGCGGCACCAGATGGAAAAACTGAAAGACAAACCCGATCTGGTGACGGCGCAGGCGGGACAACTCCAACTCCGTCAACCGCGCCGTCTCCTGGCCCGCAAACCGGTAGGAGCCCGCAGTGGGCCGATCCAGGCACCCCAGCAGGTGCAGCAGGGTCGATTTGCCTGAGCCGGACGGGCCCATGACCGAGACATACTCGCCCCGCTCGATCCGGAGGTTGACCTCCTTGAGCGCGTAAACCGGGCTCCCGCCCACGATATATGTGCGATGAATCCCGGCTAGCTCAATCACTTTTCCACCTCCCCGGCGATGACCACCCGGGCGCCGGCCTTCACCTCCGGCCGGTCGAGCGACACGACGAGCTTCTCGCCGGCGGCCAGCCCGGAGGTGATCTCCGTGAAATTCCAGTTGTGCAAACCGGTGGCCACCTTTTTCTCCACCAACCGGCCGGCCTCCACCACCAGGACGCGGTTGCCCTCGAGCAAGGCATAAGTCGGGATGCGCAGCACCTGCTCGCGCGCCTCCAGCAGCACCTCGAGGTCCGCGGAGAGCCCGGGCAGCAGGTTGGGTGGCAGGGTCGAATCCTTGAAATCCGCCTCGACCCTAAGGGTCCGGTTCTGCTCCTGGCGCGTTTCCACAAACGATGAAACGTACGTCACCTTGCCGGCAAACGACTGTCCGCGGAAGGCATCCAAGGTCATACGGACCGGCAACCCCACGGCGATCCGGGCCACGTCGGCCTCGTCAATCGGGGCGCTCACATACAGGGCCCGCGCATCGATCAAATCCACCACCGGCGGAATGAACACTCCGGGCGGCGAAGGGCTAATCCATTCACCCACTTCGGCGGTGATGTCCAGCACCACGCCGTCAAAGGGGGCGGCCATCACCGTCTTGGCCAGCGTGGCCCGCGCCAGGTCGAGGGAGGCCTCCGCCTCGTGGATGCGCGCCTGCGCCGCCAGGGCGGCCGCCGCGGCGCCCAACGCTCGATTCCGGTCCTGATCCTGGGCGGTGGCCGAGACCACGTCATCCCGGGCCAGGACCTGCGTGCGCTTCCATACCTGCTGCGCCAATTCCGCGTCCAGCCGCGCCTGCTCCGCCACCGCCTTGGCCGCTTCCAGCGACCGCAGCGACTGTTGCACCTGCGCCTTGTGTTCGCTGTCATCCAACCGCAGCAAGACGTCGCCTCGCTTCACCTGCGAGCCTTTCTCGACCGCCTTCTCGCTCACCAATCCGGCCAGGCCCGGGCTCATCCCCGCGCGCCGGCGGGACTGGACGGTCCCGGCCCTCGAGTTAACCACCGTGTGCTCGACCCGTCCAACCTCCACCAGATGGACCGTCACCGGAATCGCCACGGGGCGAAAGACCGTCAGCCGCAGCAAGCATCCCGCCGCCACGAGCGCGGCGCTGAGGCCCAGGACCTTAAGCCACCGCTTTGGTTGAGCGCTTTGTTCGATCAATGCGGCGGAGTCTAGCCCCCGCTGGCCGTCCAAGCAACTTCCGAACGTTGCCGGGGAGTTCACGATCACAATAATCCCCATACCAGCGTTCGCCTCCACCTCGACCGGATACGCTTCGATGCCATTGACGACAGCCGAACAGACCCTGGCCAACATAGGGAGAGTTATGGGGCAGGCGGGGCAAAAGGGCAATCCGCTTTTGGGGGAATCGAGCGGCTGCACGCTGGCCAGGGCTCCTTTAAGTGGTCCATTTCATAAATACGGTAACGTATCCGGCGGTTCTTTTTCGCGCAGGCTGCGTTGCCCGCACCTCACAGATCGCTGCGGATATGCTCGGTGCTCGCGCCTTGCCTGCGCGAAAAATCCCTCGCCGCCTATGTCACCGTCTTTATGAAATGGACCACTAAGGTCGCGCGGCGGAGGCAGGGCCAAGCGGACAGCGTTGAAGTCCCAAGGTCGAATGTCGAGACGCAGAATCCGAAGTCCGAAATCCGAAATCCGTTTGGCTTGCATTTTTGCCGGCGCTCTCCATCGTATTCCTGTGCGAATTACAGCCAAGTTAGAACCTGTCCCAAAGACCCGGCGAGCGGAAGACTTGGTCGCAACCTTGGCCGCAGCCCTTGTCGAATTGGCCATTTTTCGACAAAGCTGGCGACAAAGGTTGCAACGAAGGTCGGGAATCGGAGTTTTTGGAACAGGCCCGTGGTTCCCCATAGCCCTCGTCTCGGTTTTTGCCGCCGCAAACCTCTTTGCCGCAGGCAAGGCCCCTCATGTGGTCCTGGTCCTCTGGGACGGCATGCGCCCGGATTTTGTCACCGAGGAAAACGCTCCCACGCTCTTCAAACTGGCGGGCGAAGGGGTGACCTTCAGGAACCATCATCCGGTTTATATCAGCACAACCATCGTCAACGGAACTGCGCTGGCCACCGGGATGTATCCCGGCCAAAGCGGCATCGTCGGCAACTCCGAATACCGCCCCGCCCTCAGCGTCTCGAAGCACATTGCAACCGAATCGCTGAGCGCCGTCCGCAAGGGAGACGCCCTGACGGGCAACCACTATCTCGCCTTCCCAACGGTCGCCGAAACCCTCCACGGCCAGGGCCTCCGCACCGCCATCGCCGGCGCAAAAACCGTGGGCCTGCTCCATGACCGCTTCGCCCGTGCCGATGACAGCCAAGGCATCGTCTTGTTCGCCGGCACGGTGCTCCCCGTATCTCTGGCCCCGAAACTCGCCGCGCGGTTGGGCCCGTTTCCACCAATTGTCAATCTTCGCGAAGTCACTGGATTTCTAAGCCCGGACCTCGACGCGCAGTTAGGCTCGTCTCCCGCGGCGGACAAGCCGGGCGCCGACCGCGATTCCTGGACCACCGGGGCCTTAATAGGAACGCTTTGGGAAAAGGAGGTGCCGGCCTTTTCTTTGCTCTGGTTGAGCGAGCCTGATTTGTCGCAGCACCAGCATGCCCCCGGCTCCCCGGCGGCCTTGGCCGCCATCAAGAGATCGGATGGCAACCTGGCCCGCGTCCTCGATGCCCTTGAACAAAAGGGCCTGCGCCAACAGACCGACATCATCGTCGTTTCCGATCACGGCTTTTCCACCATCGGCCGCAGCGCCGGTGTTCTCAAGGCATTGAGCGGGCATGGTTTTCATGTCCGGCAGGAATATCCCGAGACCGGCCCCCGCCAGGACGACATCGTGCTGGTGGACAATGGCGGTTCGGTCTTTCTTTACGTCACCGGCCATGAACCGGTTCTCACGGAGAAGGTGGTTCACTTCCTCCAAACGCAACCGTTTTGCGGCGTGGTTTTCACCCGGCAGCCGGTTCCCGGCGCCTTCACCCTCGACCAGGCCAGGCTCGACGCGGCGACCGCTCCGGACATCGTCCTGTCGCTACGCTGGAACCCGGACCGGAACATATACGGCGTCCCCGGCCAGATCGGCCCCGGGTCGAACACTTCCAGCCCGGGCCAGGGCACGCACGGGAGCCTGAGCTGCTTCGACATGCACAATACCTGCGTCGCCGCCGGCCCCGATTTCCGCAAGGGCGTCTCGGACGACCTGCCAACGGGCAACATCGATATTGCACCCACCGTCCTGTGGCTCCTGGGGGTCCAGCCCCGCCAAAAGCTCTCCGGCCGTCTCCTGGCCGAGGCCCTGGCCGACCCCCCGGGCCCTGCACCCTCCCGCCAGTCTCACCGCTTGGAAGCCACCTACCGCGCCGACACCTTCGTCTGGCGCCAGTACCTCGATTGTTCCACCGTCGAGGGGACGCTTTACCTGGACCAGGGCAATGGCGGGCAAACGCCGGCCCTCACCACCACTGGGGGAAGTTCCCCGGCGTCTTCTTCCCGGTAAAGCGATGAAGAACCTTGTCTATTTCGACCTGGAGACCCAGCGCTCCGCCGATGAGGTCGGCGGCTGGGACAAGATCAGCCGAATGGGCCTGAGCATCGGGGTGACCTACAGCACCGCGCGCGGGGATTACAGGATTTATGGCGAGAAGCAAGTCAATGAACTGATCCAGGAATTGCAGCGGGCCGACCTGGTGGTGGGATTCAACAACCTGCGGTTTGACTACGAGGTGCTGCACGGCTACACGACCCTGGATCTGCGCCAGCTTCCCACCCTCGACATGCTCGTCGAGTTGCAAAACAAATTGCAGCACCGCCTCTCGCTGGATGCCATTGCCACGGCCACCTTCGGCCTGGAAAAAACCGCCGAAGGCATGCAGGCCATCCGGTGGTTCCGCGAGGGCAAACTGCTGGAGATTGCCGAGTACTGCTGCTACGACGTAAAGCTCACCCGCATGGTCCATGAATACGGCGCGCAGCACCGCCAACTCCATTACCGCAATCGCTTCGGCAAAAAGCTCACTGTGCCGGTGACCTGGTAGCCGCCGCTACCGGAATGTTCTTTCTTTCATTCTCAGTGCGCGTTTGTTGTTTGCATGAAAGCGACGCACATAGAGTACCCTGAATCCTGGGCGGCTTTGGCGGGTTCGAGTCCGGAACGCTTTGAAAATGGCGCCCAGGTCTTCCATCCCGCGGTTCTTGCCCTCAAGCTTGAGCAGCGTGCCGTTCGCATACCGCATGGTGACCTTGCACTGCGGCTCCTGGTCCTCGGGCCTGCCAGTGCCGAGTCCGTGGCGGCGCACCAGCGCATTGCCTTTCCGGACGCGCGCCTGGAGGTGTGCGGACTGCCTTGGTTCAGCGAGGACAAACCCGCTCTGCGCCGCCTGCCCTCGCGCTTATCAGAACGAGTCCGGCCCCCGGTCTGGGACCTGGCCCAGGACCCCAGCGGCGCCAGGCTCCGCTTCCGAACCGATTCCACGACCATCGGACTGGTCGCGGAGAATCCCCGCTTCTCTATTTGGTATGTGGATGGGCTCAAGATGCTCAGCCCGGACCAGGCCGCCGGCCCGGTTGATGGAGTGCATTGCAACTCCCTCGGCTTCTACTTCAATGCTCTCGGGTTGGAGCCTTACCTCCGGAAGGCGCTCCGGTAGCGGCCTGCGGAATACGATTCCAAGGCCGAATCGCTCGTGGGCGTCCTGTTTGGAGCGGCGCCCATGCAGTTGTACGCTCGCCTCGGTTTGCACCAGAAAGTTGCACGGCTGACCCGAGATGAAGGTCGGTCATAACCGTTGACGCTCCTGGCCCCTCTTTTCTATCCGTGCAATCCGTGTAATCCGTGGTCTCTCTCAGCGCTGGCCCTCCGTCGGTCCGGCCACGACGCGCTTCCAATCGAGCTTCGCTTCCTTGAAGTTCAGAAGCAGGGCCACCTGCAGCCCCGTGATGTTCAAATAGCCAACCATTTGAGCGATGTGGCTGTCGCTAAAGGCGGTGACGACCTTGGGGTCCACGATGACCTTGCCATCCACGATGAGGTCGGGCACCAGTCTGCCGATGAAATGACCGCGGTAATGGACCGGGTACTGGCGCTGCTGCTCAGCGCCAAGGCCTCGGGCAGCCAATTCAATCACCAGGGCATTTTCGTAAAGTTTTTCGTCCAAACCGGGCTTGAGCTCATTGAGCACTGCCATGGCTGCGCCAATGATCTCGCCGGTGAGTTTTTCGTGTTTCATGGAGGAGTTGTTACCACGGATTACACGGATTGCACGGATTTTGGTGCGGCTGCGCCGTCAGGGCCATGGACGCCCGCCGCCAGGCGCCCTCGAGCAAGTATGGCCCACAGTTCCGCGATGAGCAGCGGAGTGGCTTTGACCAGGTGACTTGGCCTCGCGAGCATCAACGAAAGGAAAAGGGGTCAAGCCTCCACTTTGATCGTTTTTCTTGACCACGGGCCGCTTGCGTTGGCACTCTCGCCCCATGCGGCGTCAACTGCGCATCCAATATCCTGGCGCGATGTACCACGTGATGAGCCGTGGCAACGACGGCGCTCGATGCGACTCTTGGCGCGCCTGAAGACCTCGACGTCCAGCGTGATGAGGCCGGCGTGGGGGTCAAGCTTCACAGGGTCAAGACCAGCATTCACGTCCGCCACACCGGGCACGAGCTGCCCGAGATCATCAGGGCCAGCTTTCAGATACTTGAGCAACTCCCCAGGCTGGCCGACAGGGTTGCCGACTTCCGGGCGTTCAACCTAGTGGTGATGGTCAGCGCAGCCGCCGGAGCGGCCAAGCAAAAGAGCGGACCTTTTCTACGGTCTGACCCCGCCGAAGTACCCCTCGCTCGACCGGCAGTTGTGGACGTGAGGCTCGCTGCCGGTTTGCCGTTTGACGTGTCCGGGCCAAGACCGTAAGATTGGGGCATGATAGCGGCCGAGATGGAATCGCCTCGTTGGCAAGCGGTGGGCCTGGTGCTGGAACAGAATGCGCGTGATTTGCAGGCCAGGCGTTACGGACGCCTC
>Ga0181524_10004395_pt1 | contig 13072 bp, 11 predicted proteins | sample PEATcosm2014_Bin_34_FD_119761 | JGI IMG/M metagenome (GOLD analysis project Ga0181524, IMG submission 119761) | Peatland microbial communities from MTU Mesocosm Facility, Houghton, MI, USA - PEATcosm2014_Bin05_60_metaG | ecosystem: Environmental > Terrestrial > Soil > Wetlands > Peat | place...
ACGGTGCCACCCGGTGCCGTGATCGGCCAGGACCCCCAGCTCGAGGCGAGGCGCTTCACCGTCTCCGACAACGGGATCGTCGTGATCGCCAAGCGCCAGGTCGTCGGTCCGCTCGACTGATGCGGGTCGGCATCCTCACCCGCGAGTACCCCCCGGAGGTGTACGGCGGTGCCGGAGTCCACGTCGAGCACCTGACCCAGGAGCTCGCCCACCACGTCGAGGTGGCGGTGCACTGCTTCGGCAAGCCGCGCAGCTCGCCGCTGGTCACCGCGGCCTACCGGCCCTGGGAGGCCCTCGAGGGAGGGCGTCCGGAGGACACTGCGCTGGCCGTGATGTCGGTGGACCTGGCCATGGCGCACGGCTTGGACGGGGTCGACCTCGTGCATTCGCACACCTGGTACGCGAACCTGGCGGGACACCTGGCCAAGCTGGTGTGGGGCGTTCCCCACGTCTGCACCACCCACAGCCTGGAGCCTCTGCGACCCTGGAAGGCGGAGCAGCTCGGTGGTGGCTATGCCCTCTCCCTCTTCTGCGAGCGCACCGGCCTGCTCTCCGCCGATGCGGTGATCGCCGTCTCCGAGGCCATGCGGCGTGACGTGCTCAGCTGCTATGCGGGCATCGATCCCCACCGTATCCACATCATCCACAACGGCATCGACGCCACCCAGTACCGCCCCGACCGCAGCGATGCCGCCCTGGCCCGGCACGGCATCGACCCCGCGCGGCCCCTGGTCGTCTTCGTGGGGCGGATCACCCGGCAGAAGGGGCTCCCCCACCTCCTGCGCGCCGCCGTCGACATCGACCCGGCCGCCCAGCTGGTCTGCATCGCGAGCAGCCCTGACACCCCGGAGATCGCCGCCGAGGTCAGGGAGCTCCGCGACGCGGCGCGCGCGCGGGGCGCCTCGATCGTGTGGATCGAGGAGATGGTCGAGCGGCGCGAGTTGATCCAGGTGCTGAGCCACGCCACCGTCTTCGTCTGCCCGTCCGTGTACGAGCCATTCGGCCTCGTGAACCTCGAGGCCATGGCCTGCGAGGCGGCGGTGGTCGCGAGCGACGTCGGCGGCATCCCCGAGATCGTGGTCGAGGGGGAGACCGGCTTCCTGGTCCCCTGCGACCCGGAGGCGGTGGCCGCCGACCCGGAGGTTGCGGCGCGCTTCGAGGCGACCCTCGCCGAGCGGGTCAACCGGCTGGTCGGGGACCCCGCCCTCTCCGGCCGCCTCGGGGCCGCCGGCCGGCAGCGGGTCCTGGACCACTTCACCTGGGAGCGGGTGGCCGAGCGCACCCTGGAGGTCTACCGCGACGTGCTCGCCGTGCCCTCGGTGGCGGCCGCGGGTTAGCTGCGCACCCGGCGGCGGAAGCGGGCGCGGCCGATCAGGCCGCGCGGGGGGTCGTTCGGCTCATGCCCTGGGGTCGGAGCGAGCACCGTGGCCACCGCAGTGGTGAGCCGGCGCCGACCGCGACGCTCCCAGTCCGGTCCGCCCAGGGTCCGCCCGGCACCCTCGACGGCCTCGGCGTAGTCCCAGGCCCGCAGGTAGCGCTGATGCGGCGCCTTAGCCATCCCGAACCTGACCAGCGGGACGATCTCGGGTGGCAGATCGGCACCGGGAAGGGGGGCGCGCTGGTGCTGATCGCGGATCACCACGGGGCCGCCCTGGTAGGGGGGGGCGCCGGTCAGGCACTCGACGAGGACCACGGTGGCAGCGTAGATGTCGGACCCTATGGTCGGCTCGTCACCGCTCCAGAGCTCGGGTGCCATGTACTCGGGCGTTCCCGGGATCCAGCGTCCGCCGGGGGTGCGCGCCACCAGCCCCAGCTCGGCAACCCGGGCGACGCCCTGCCGGTCGACCAGGATCTTCTCCGGCCGGAGGTCGCGGTGGAGGATCCCCTCGCGGTGGGCGGATTCCAGGCCGAGCAGCGTGTCCCTCATCACCACCAGCGTGGACTCCGGGTCGCGCAGCAGCCCGGTGGCCATGAGCTGCCGCAGCCATCCGCCGTCCACGTAGTCCGTGACCAGAGCCATCCCGAATGCGTCCTCCACGCAGGCGCGGGTGCGGACCACGTAGGTGCCGTCGAGGTGGGCCACGATCGGGACCTCGGTGCGAAACCGCCGGAGGAACTCGGGGTCGCCGAGGAACTCGTGGGGCAGCTGGCGAAGGGTGACAACAGCGCCATCCTCTCCCCGCGCCGCATCGGCTCCTGGAGCGCCGGCTTCCGTTTCCCCGCCAGGCGGCATGCATCCCCGTCGTGCGCCCCGGGCCCGTGGGTCGGTCGTAATGCGAGTTGGGCCCGGACCGTCCTCCGCATGGTGAGGGGCGCGCATGTTCGCTGTCAACGCGGCCGCCGACCGGCGCCGGGTCGCCGCCTCGGGCGCCGCCGCTGCGCTAGCCTGACGCCAGTGCCCAATCGATGGACCCGGGTCCCCGGGGGCGCACCGTCTCCTCCCAGCCGGTGGGTGGCTCCGCTCATCCCGCTCGCCGACGTCTTCATGTGGGCGACGTTCTCCCGGCCCGCCACCGGGAGCCTGCGGGCCACCTGGGTCACGCCGCCAACTGTTGTGCTGTCGTTCGCGACCGCCGCCGGCGCCGTCGTCGTCGTGGTGGCCTGCGCCGTCGGGTGGTCGTCCGGTGGCGGATGGTGGCCGCTGGGCGCGGGCATCGCCCTCGGACTGCTGTGCGCAGCCGGCTCGTCCGCGGTCGGGGTGGTCGGCGCGGCCCAGCGCCGCCGCATCTGACCCCGCGCCGCCATGACCAACCGCCTGGCGACCGAGTCCAGCCCCTACCTCCGGCAGCACGCCGGCAACCCGGTCGACTGGTATCCCTGGGGAGAGGAGGCGCTGCGGGTCGCGCGGGAGACGGACCGCCCGATCCTGCTCTCCGTCGGCTACAGCGCCTGCCACTGGTGCCACGTCATGGCCCACGAGTCCTTCGAGGACGCTCGGATCGCCGCCCTGATGAACGAGCTCTTCGTCAACGTCAAGGTCGATCGCGAGGAGCGCCCCGACCTCGACGCGGTCTACATGCAGGCGGTCCAGGCCATCACCGGTCAGGGGGGCTGGCCGATGACTGTGTTCCTGACCCCCGGAGGGGCCCCCTTCTTCGGCGGGACCTACTTTCCCCCCGAGCCGCGCGGGGGCATGCCCGGGTTTCCCGCCGTCCTCCGCGCCGCCCACGACGCCTTCCGGAACAGCCGCGCCGACGTCGAACGAGCCGCCGCGGAGATCACGCGCGCGCTGAGGGCGGTGCCCCGCCCGGAGGGGGAGGACCTCGGCCCCGGCGTGGTGAGCGAGGCGGTCTCACAGCTCGTCAAGCAGAGCGATCCCCGGCACGGCGGTTTCGGCGGCGCGCCCAAGTTTCCCCATCCCGCGGCTGTCGAGCTGCTTCTGCGCCACGGCTTCCCCGGGGCGGAGGCCGCGGCGGTGGCGGCCCTCACCACCCTGGACCGGATGCTGCGCGGGGGGATCTTCGACCAGCTCGGGGGCGGCTTCCATCGCTACAGCGTCGACGCCGGCTGGGCTGTCCCCCACTTCGAGAAGATGCTCTACGACAACGCGCAGCTCGCGGTCGTCTACCTCCATGCCCACCAGCTCGCCGGGGACCCCGCCCACCGGCGCGCGGTGGAATCCACCCTGGACTACCTGGTCCGCGAGATGCTCCTCCCGGGGGGTGGCTTCGCCTCGTCGCAGGACGCCGACACCGAGGGCGTCGAGGGGAGGTACTTCGTCTGGACCGCCGAGCAGGTTCGCGAGGCTGTGGAGGCGGGCGAGCGCGTGGAGAAGGGCGAGGCCGCGGCGCTCGCCTGCCGCGTCTTCGGGGTCTCGCCGGGGGGGAACTTCGAGGACGGCCGCAGCGTGCTCTCGCTCGCCGTCTCGCCGGAGGAGCTCGCCGCGGAGCTCGGCCAGAGCCGGGTCGAGGCGGCCGCGCGGGTGGACGGGCTCCGGCGCCGCCTGCTCGCCTTCCGGGAGCGGCGCGCCGCCCCCGGCCGCGATGACAAGGTGGTCACCTCGTGGAACGGGCTGGCCCTGCGTGCCTTCGCCGAGGCCGGCGCGGCCCTGGACCGCTCTGATTATGTCCAGATTGGCCGCAACTGCGCGGACTTCCTGCTCGCCGAGCTGGTGGTGGAGGGCCGGCTGCGTCGGAGCTGGAAGGACGGCGCGGTGGGGGTCGGGGCCTTCCTGGAGGACGTCGCCTCCGCCGGCGACGGCCTGCTGGCGGTGTACGAGGCGACCGGAGAGCCCGGCTACTTCGACGCCGCCCTCGGCTTCGCCGAGGAGGTCCTGGCCCGCTTTCGCGACCCCGGTGGCGGCTACTTCGACACCGCCGCCGACGCGGAGCCGCTGCTGCTCCGTCCCAGCGGCGTGGAGGACAACCCGCTCCCGGCCGGGCGGTCGGCGGCCGCTCAGCTCTTCGTCCGGCTGGCGGGGCTGACCGGCGAGCAGCGCTGGCGCGATCGAGCCCTGGAGATCGTCGGGCCGCTGGCGGCAGCGATCGGCCGTGCTCCTCTGGCCTTCGGCAGCCTCGCCTGCGTCCTCGACCAGGTGCTTGCCCCCTCCCGCGAGGTGGCGGTCGCCGGCCCCCGCGGCGCGGCGGCCACTCGGACGCTGCTCCGCGAGGTCTGGCGCCGCCGCGACCCCTACCGGGCGCTGGCCTGGGGGCCCGCGGCCTCCGTACCCCTGCTCGCCGGACGGTCATCGATCGCCGGCCTCCCCACCGCCTACGTCTGTGAGGGGTTCGTCTGCCGGACGCCGGTCACACGTCCGGATGAGCTGGCCGCTCAGCTCGCCGCGGTGGCGGCTCGCCGGGCCTGACCGCCACCCGGAGAGCCGGTTCGATCGGCGCGACGAGCGTCCGCGCCGCGGCCGGCCGCCTCCCAGGGGGGGTGGTGTCTCCACACCAGGTTTAGGACTTCTCTGTCCTTAACCACCGGTGAGGTGCTGGGTGCCCTCCCGGTGGCGATCCTAGCCGCGCCGCGAATCCAGCCAGTCCTCCGCGGTGAGCTGGTAGAGGTGGTGGTCCCGCCACCGCCCGCCGACCATCGCGAACCCGCGAAGGATCCCCACCCGCTGAAAGCCGTTGTTCTCGAGTGCCCGCGAGGAGGCGCGATTTTCCGTGTCGACGGTGGCGTGGATCCGGTGCAGGCCGAGACACCCGAACGCGTGACCGACCGCAAGACCGATCGCATGGGTGGCGACGCCTCTCCGGCGGGCGCCCGGAGCCACCCAGTAGCCGATGTCGGCGCTCTGGAGGATGTCCCGCCGGATCTCGTCGAGCGTGAGGTTGCCGACGATGGCGCCCGAGGCGGTGATGACGAAGCCCTCCACCGCATCGACGTCGAGACAGCGCCGGATGCGCTCTCGCTGACCGGCGACGGTGAACCACTCCGGGGTGCGCCACGGGGCATCCGCCGTCAGCTCGGCCGCCGCCGCCGCGTACATGACGGCCAGCTCCTCCGCGTCGGCGAGCTCCCAGGGGCGAAGAGCGACGTCGACGCCGGAGTGGACCAGGGAGGCTGTCACCGCCCCACCGTAGCACTCGCGATTCCGCGCCGCCGGGCGCGCTCCCCGGACGACCGTCGGGGAGACGCGGCTCATGCCGTTGCGACGACGCGACCTCCGCGGATCACCCGGGCAACCGGGTTGGCTCCCAGGTGGTAGCCGACGTCCAGCCAGCGCCGCGTCTCGAGGACCAGGGCGTCGCAGCGCAGCCCCGGCAGGAGCCGCCCCCGGTCGCCGAGCCCAAGGGCCGCAGCTCCCCCGGCGGTGGCGGCCAGCAGCGCCTCGGCCGGGGTCAGGCCCGCGGTCGAGACCCCCAGCGACACCATGAGGGGCATCGACTCGCACCAGCAGGTGCCCGGGTTGCAATCGGTGGCGAGGGCCAGCGTCACCCCCGCCGCCAAGAGCCGGCGTCCCGGTGGGGGTGGACCACCCAGGACCAGCGACGCCCCGGGAAGGAGGACGCCGGCAACCCGCGCCGCCGCGAGGCCACGTAGGTCGCCGTCGGTGGCGTGATCCAGGTGGTCGGCGGAGGCGGCCCCCACCCGGGCGGCCAGCCCCGCCCCCCCGGAGTGGCTGCGCTGCTCGGCGTGGACCTTGGCGCCCAGCCCGGCGGCCCGGCCTGCGGTGAGCAGACGCTCGCACTCCGCGACACTCCAGGCTCCGATCTCGCAGAAGCAGTCGACGAAGCTCGCCCGCCCGGCAGCCGCGGGAAGCCCGTCGCGCAGGACTACCTCCAGGTACTCGGCGCGATCGCCGCCCACCGGTCCGTGGAGGGGGAGATAGGTCGGGATCACATCGGGAAGGCCGGGCTCCCCGGCCAGGCTTCTGGCGGCCTCGAGCTGGCGCAGCTCCGCGGCGAGGGTCTGGCCGTATCCGCTCTTCACCTCCACGGTGGTGGTGCCCAGCAGGAGCATCCGCCGGGCCCGCTCGCGGGCGGCGTCGACCAGATCGCCGAGGCTGCCGGCCGCGGTGGCGGCGACCGTGCTCCGGATCCCGCCACCCCGCGCCGCCACCTCCTCGTAGGAGGCGCCTTCGGCGCGCGCGGCGTACTCATCCGATCTCTCGCCCAGCCAGACGAGGTGGGTGTGGGCGTCGACGAAGCCCGGGATCACCGCCGCGCCACCGGCGTCGACCTCGACGGTGTCCGGCTCGGTGGGAACGTCGAACCCGGCCCCGGGCCCGGCGTAGACGACGCGATCACTGTCCGCCGCCAGCACCGCGTCCTCGATGACCCCGGGGGCCGGGAGTCGTGGGTCGGCGGTGACCAGCTGCCCGATGTTCGTCACCACCAGCGTGGCGGGTGGGCGCAGCGCCGCTGTCACCGCGCCAACCTAGCACTCGCGGTGGACGGCCCTGCCGGCGCGGATCCGGCGGAGCGGCCGCTCACACCAGCGCGACGGCCGCCGACTCCACCGCCACGCGCCAGTCTCCGTCCCGCAGCCACTCCACCGCCGTCTCCAGGTCGGGAGCCAGGGGGCGGTCGGCCTCGAGGTGGGCGACCCGGTGCCGCAGCGAACGGAGGAGGGCGCCGGTCGCGGGCCCGGGGTGGAGAGGCGTTCGGAGCTCGAGTGCCTGGGCCGCGCAGACTACCTCGACGGCGACCACCTGACGGAGCAGATCGAGGCTCCGCCGGCTGCGCAGCGCGGCCGCGAAGCCCATGGAGACGTGGTCCTCCTGGCCCGCGCTGGTGTCCAGGCTCTGCACCGCGTAGGGGGTGGCGGCCTGGCGGAGCTGGGTCACGCAGCTCGCCGCCGTGTACTGGGCCATCATCAGACCGCTGTTCAGACCGGCGTCGGAGGTCAGGAATGGGGGCAGACCACGCGACCTCGAGGGGTCGAGGAGCCGGTTGATCCGCCGCTCGCTGATCGCGGCGGTGTCGGCGGCCAGCGCCGCCAGCAGGTCGGCGGCGTAGGCGAGCCCCTGGCCGTGGAAGTTGCCGGCGGAGAAGAGCTCGCCCCGCCCCGCCAGGACCACCGGGTTGTCGACCACGCTCCCCATCTCCCGCACGACCGTCTCCCGGCAGAAGCCGAGCGCGTCGCGCGCCGCCCCGTGGACCTGGGGGGCGCAGCGCAGCGAGTACGCGTCCTGGACCGCGTGATGCGAGCTCCGGTGGGAGGCGACGATCGGCGAGTCCCGGAGCAGAGCGCGGAGGTTGGCGGCGCTCGCCTGCTGTCCCGGCGCCGGCCGCAGGGCGATCACCTCGGCATCGAAGGCCCGGGGGGTGCCGAGCAGGGCCTCGACCGTCATCGCGCACGCGCAGTCGAGGGCGACCAGCAGCGCCTCCGCGTCGTGGACGGCGAGCCCGAGGGTCGCGCTCATCCCCTCGGTGCCGTTGATCAGCGCCAGCCCCTCCTTGGGTCCGAGGTCGATCGGCTCGATCCCCGCCGCCGCCAGCGCCTCCGCCGCCGCCGACCGGCCGCCCCGGCCGTCGTCGACCCAGCCCTCGCCGACCAGCACCGAGGCGGCGTGGGCCAGCGGGGCGAGGTCGCCCGACGCCCCCACCGACCCGTGCTCGGGCACCCAGGGGGTGATCCCGGCGTTCAGCAGGGCGCAGATCGCCGCCGGCAGCGCGTCGCCGGCACCGGAGTGGCCGGCGGTGAGGCTGCGGGCCCGGAGCAGGAGCATCCCGCGCACCACCTCGGCAGGGAGCGGGGGACCCATCCCGGCCGAATGGCTGCGGAGGATGGCACGCTGCAGCTCGGTCCGCTCCTCGGTCGCGATGACCTTCTCGGCGAGGGCTCCGAACCCGGTGTTGACGCCGTAGACGGGCCCCCCCTCCGCGTCCAGCCGCTGGACCAGCTCCCTGGCCGGCGCCATCCGCCGCCGCGCCGCCTCGCCGACCTCGACCGGCGCCCGCCGACGGGCGACGTCAACCAGGTCTCCGAGTCCGAGCGGGGAGCCATCGAGGGTGAGCACGCCGCGCCCAGCGTAGCTGTTCCGTGTGGGGCCATTCCGGGAGGGCGGGCGTATGCTGGATCGGAGTTGATGAGCGCAGCCGCGCCGCACCGCCTCCTTCCCACCCTGGTCGCCGCCGCCGCCGTGGCGGTCGTCGCCGGATGCGGTCCGGGTGCCATCCTGACCGCGGAGAGCCCGGACCAGGCGGTCTCCAGCGCGCTCCAGGCGGTCCGGACGACCCCGCTGCGGATGAGCCTGACCGGCGACCTCCATCTGGACACCGCCAGCCTCACCAACCTTCCGGCCTCGATCCAGACCATCCTCGGCCAGGTCGGCGGCGGGGGCTCGGCGACCGGCAGCCTCGAGCAGGAGAGCGGCGCGCGCCGTCAGCTCACGCTCAGCGCCGCCGGGCACAGCCTGGCCCTGGTCGAGTACGACGGCCAGATCTACGTCAGCCAGGACGGGGGGGCCTACGCGCAGCTCCCGCAGACCGCCGAGTCCAGCCCCGAGGCCGGTCCATCCGGGCTCGCCACCGCGGTCGCGGCGCTCGGCTTCCAGGACCAGGGCTCCGCCACCCTGGACGGCGTCGCCGCGGAGCGTTACACCGCGACGATCACCATGGCCACCCTGGAGAAGCTGGCCCAGGACCTGGCCAGCGGCGGCGGGGGCGGATCGCTGGAGCAGGGGCTGACCCTGCTCGCCCCCTACGCCACCGGTCAGGGCGCGGTGGACGTCTGGCTGAGCGAGCAGAGCGGCAGCCTGGTGCGCGCCGAGCTGAGCGGTTCCCTGACCGTGAACGTCGGTGCCGCCGCATCCGCGCTCTCCGGGCTGCTGGCGCCCGCCTCGGGGTCGTCCGGCGCACTTCCCGGGGGCAGCCTGGGGGTGAGCCTCAGCCTCCGCGCCGACGTCTCCGACTACGGTGGGGCGATCACCGTCACCAAGCCCGACGCGACCTCGACGTTGCCGTCCGGCGGATTGCCGGGCTGGCTGGGCTCCTCGCTGGGCGGATCTCTCTGACCGGTCGCCGGGGGTGGCGGGGCGACGCGGCCGTGGAGGCGGCTCCTACTCGGATGCGTCCTTCCAGCCGAGGTGCTTCCAGCGGGAGATGCCGCGCAGCCCGAGCCGGGAGACGTGAAGCTGCTGGAACTCCCCGTATCCGTCGGCGGTGGCGCTGTCCACGGAGAGGTGGACGGCGCGGGTGGTGATCCGGGCCACGTCGGAGGCCGGAGCCAGGCAGGGGTGCCCGTGCCGGCTGTGCTGGAAGACGATGCCGTGGAAGATGTCCTCGTTGGCGAGGGCGGCCACCTCGAGCACCCGGCCGACCTCGGTGCCGTCGCTGGTGAGGACCGGTGCGTGGGCGGGGACGTCGAGCCAGGAGACCTGCTGCTCGCCGTAGAGGTCGTCGGGCTGCTGGCCTGACGCGGGCTCCGGCTGCTGCCCGCCGGTCACGTCTGCCGGCTGTCCGCTGTAGGGGTCTGACGGCTGTCCGCCGTAGAGGTCGTCCATGGCTCCCACTATGGCAGGGCGGGCGGCGCGCCGGCGGATCCCGATGGCGGCGTGGGGGAGACGATGAGGCGGACCGGACGGTCGTAGAGGACGTAGTTCCACCCCCACCCGATCAGCACGAGCAGACGGTTCCGGAAGCTGACCAGCGACATCAGGTGGACGAACAGCCAGGCCAGCCAGCCGATCAGCCCGGAAAGGCGCAGGGGGCCGATCTGGGCGACGGCGACGTTGCGCCCAACCGTCGCCATGGTCCCGTGGTCGCGATAGCGGAAGGGGCCGGGGTCCGGCTCGCCCCGGGTCCGCGCCGTGATCACCCGGGCCACGTGCTCGCCCTGCTGGATGGCCACCGGCGCCAGCATGGGCAGGGGTCGCCCGTCCGGTCCCGGGCAGGCGGCGAGGTCCCCGATGGCGTGGACGCCCTCACGGCCCTCCACCTCCAGGGTTCCGAGGCTCACCGGCACCCGCCCCTGCCGAGCCCGCTCGATGCCGTCCAGTCCCGCCGGGGCCTCGGCGCTGACCCCGGCGGTCCAGATCACGGTGGCCGCCGGCAGCCGCTCGCCGGACTCGAACACCACCTCCCCGGCTGCGACACCGGCGACCAGGTGGCCGAGCAGGATGCGCACGCCCTTGCGCTTGAGGGCCGCCTCGGCTCGTCGCCCGAGCCCGGCCAAGAAGCCGCCGAGCACGGCCCCGGTCGCCTCCACCAGGACGATGTCCACGCGGTCGACATCGATGCTCGGGAAGTCGTGGCGCAGCACGTGGTGGACCAGCTCCGAGAGCGCCCCCGCGTACTCCACGCCGGTGGGCCCGGCGCCGACGATAACGAAGGTGAGCAGCGCCTGGCGCTCCGCCGGCACGTCGGAGCGAGACGCCTGCTCGAAGGCGTCGAGCACCCGGGCACGGAGGGCCAGGGCCTCGCCGAGGTCCTTGAGACCGTAGGCGCGGGCGGCCAGCTCGCGGTTGCCGAAGTAGCTGGTGGCGCTGCCGGTGGCCAGCACGAGCTGGTCGTAGCCCAGCTCGCCGGTGGTCGTGCGGACGCTCCGCCGCTCCAGGTCGACGCCGGTCACCTCGGCGAGCCGGAAGTCGCAGTTGCGGGAGTGCCGGAGGATCGATCGCACCGGGTGGGCGATGTCCGACGGGTCGAGGAGCGCTGACGCCACCTGGTACAGCAATGGCTGGAAGAGGTGGTAGTTGTGACGGTCGATCAGGGTGACGTCGACCTCGGTGTGGCGCAGTCCCCGCACCACGGCGAGGCCCCCGAACCCGGCCCCCACCACCACCACCCGGGGCCGTCCCGCTCGGTGCCTGGCGCTCACCCCTCCACTATCCCAGCCGGGTTCCCCGCGGAGCTTCGTCGGGGCCGGGACCCGGTGCCCGCGCCCGGGGACACCCCCGGCTGCGTAGGATGCCGCCGTGGACTGGCTCGCACACCTCGATGCGGCCGCATCCCGAGTCGGGGCGAGCGCCGGCCGGCTCACCCTCTGCGGGCTGGCCGTCGCCTCTCTCGGCCTGGGCGTTCTCTGGACCTTTGGTCAGCTCTCCCACCTCGCCCTCCTGCTCGTGCTGGTGGCCTCGGTGCTCGCGATCGGGGCCCTCCGAGGGGGTCGGTGGCAGCAGGGGCGTGGCTGGTGGGTGGCGATCACCGTCGTCTGCGGCCTGACCAACCTGCTCTACGCTCGCCACTTCCACCTCAACCCCGAGCTGCAGGTTGGATTCGCCCTTCTGCTCACCGCCAGCGCCGCGGGGGCCGCCTGGGCTCCTCCCGGTCGCCGATCCGCCGCTCTCCTGGGCGTGGCCGGGCTCTCACTGCTCGGGCTCACCGCCTCCGACTGGCCATGGGGATCGGCCGGGGTGGACGTCTTCACGGCCCTCCAGGGGTCCGCCGAAAGCTTGCTCCACCTCCACAACCCCTATGGGCCCGTCTTCCGCTACTACGTTGAGTCCAGCACGGGGTACGTCTGGGGGCACTTCGCCTACGGGCCCAGCGTCCCGATCCTCGCGGCGATCGGCCGGCTGGTGGGCGATGTGCGGGTGATGTCGGTGGTCTGCGTGGCCGCGATCGTCGCGGGTCTCTGGCACCTGGCCCGGCAGGGTGACGCGCGATCGGATGCCCACCGCGTCGCCGCCCTCGCCCTGGCCTCGCCCCTGATGGTCGGGATGATCCACGAGAGCTGGGTCGACGTCTACATGATGGCCGGGATCGCCGGCTGGCTCGCCCTGCGCCGCGGGCACCGCCGCTGGTCGACGGTGCTGCTCGCCGCCGGCCTGATGGTCAAGTTCACCTCGCTCGTGCTGCTCGCGCCCGCCTTCCTGTGGTCGCGACGGGGCAGGGTGGAGATCGCCGTGGCGGTGGTCATCTCGGTGGCCGTCATCGTCCCCTTCGCCCTGGTCACCGGGGTGGGGACGTTCGTCTACAGCATCTTCGGCTACCAGCTCGCCCTCCCCTTCCGCAGCGACTCGCTGAACCTCTCAGCCGAGCTCTTCCGGGTTGCCCATCTGCAGCTGCCGACCGCCTTCCCCTTCGTCCCCCTGGCGCTCGCGGCGGCGCTGATCGTCTGGCGGGGCAGGCCCCGCACCGAGGGTGACCTCGCCCTTCAGGCGGCCGTGCTCAACGTCCTGGCCTTCATCCTGGCCAAGCAGGCGTTCTTCAACTACTACTTCGCGTCCGAGGTGATGCTGCTCGCGGCCATGGCCGGTGCCGGGGTCGCTCTGCCCGAGGCGGACGTGACCCGACCGGCGGTCGTCACGGCGCTGGCGCGCGACGCGCGCCGGCTCCTCGGCAACCGGAGGGCGCCGCGCCGGACCCCGACGGCGACACCCACCGCCGCCAGGCTCACCCCGCCACCGACCAGGAAGGCGAGCTGGGTGCCACCCACCGAGCTCAGCCACCCGGCCAGGAGACCGCCGATCGGTGCGGGCACCCCGGTGAAGATGTACCCGTAGAACGCCATCGCCCGGCCGCGGAGCCGGTCGGGGGCGGCGAGCTGAATGGTGGCGTTGCTCATCGACGTGTAGGTCGTGAAGGCGATCCCCGTGACCACGAGCATCGCCCCGCAAGCGGCCAGCCAATGGAGCGGTGCCAGGGCCAGCAGCAGAGCCGAGAAGGCCGCGGCGCCCCCCAGCAGGAGGGTCCAGCTCGGTCGCCCCACGGCGGCCGTGATCAGGGCTCCGATCAGGGCG
>Ga0181524_10004396_pt1 | contig 13072 bp, 8 predicted proteins | sample PEATcosm2014_Bin_34_FD_119761 | JGI IMG/M metagenome (GOLD analysis project Ga0181524, IMG submission 119761) | Peatland microbial communities from MTU Mesocosm Facility, Houghton, MI, USA - PEATcosm2014_Bin05_60_metaG | ecosystem: Environmental > Terrestrial > Soil > Wetlands > Peat | place...
AGGCGTATATCTCCAAGCAGCGGCAACACCACCGCAAAAAGAACTTCCAAGAGGAGTACCGGGCGCTATTGGACCGCCATGAGATTCAATACGACGAGCGGCATCTGTGGGATTGACAAGGCAGGCCGGGGGGTGCAAGCGTCGCTGGCGCGACGCGACGGCTACGGGCGGCTGATTCCGTGGGCTGAAGCCCCACGGCTACCTTCAAATCACCGCTACGCGGTGCCGCAAGAGGTCCAAACTCCAGGCCCAGGGCAACGCCTTGGGTCGCGGGCCTGTTTGAGACGCCAACGGCGTCTCTCATACCAGCCCAGGGCGTTGCCCCACCGGGCGGGTCGCGCACTCTCCACGGGGTCAGGAGTTCTGAGACCGGGTTCTCCGCCGAGTTCAGCGACTCGGCGGCTACCTGCCCAAAGAGGCTTCCGTCACGGAGGCCGCTAATGAAGCGCGCGCGGCCCCAGGCCGAAGCCGGGTGTTGACGAGAGTTCACTCTTTTCTGTAAACCACATAAGTCATGACAAAAACCCTCCTTGCCCTTTGCATTCTCACAGCCGGCGCCGGTTTTGCCCAAACCAACGGAATCCAGGCAGTCGGCAAAAGGCCCTACGAATTGGACTGGGCAAATCGCACCGAGGATCACTGTCCGCCGCTCGTGGACTTCGAGGACCTCAGGGGCTGGCGGGTTGAGTGCAAGGATGCGGAGGCGAAGTTCGAGCAAACGCGGGAGCAACAGATTTGGGGAGAGCACGTGGGCAAGCTGAGCTATCGCGGCACAGGGGCCGCGCCGGAGGTGCGCGTTCTCCCGCCCAACCCCATCGTCATCAGCCGGCCCTTTGATGCCGTCACCCTCTGGTGTTACGGCAATAACTGGGGCTGGGCCGCCGACCCGTCCACTCCGCATGCGGGCGTCACCGCGCTCTTCCTGGATGCCGCGGGAGAGGAATTCTCCGTCCTTCTCTACAGCGTGGACTGGAAGGAATGGTTCCTGTTGCATCGGCGGCTGACGCCCGAGCAGATAGCGAGGGTCAAGCAAGGCGCCCGGTTCAAGGGCCTGCTCATCACCAACGGCAAGAACAAGGACGACCGCGTTCTCTATTTCGACAACCTCGCCGTGTTCACCGAGCAATTCCAGCCGCTCACCTTCGAGCCGCGCCCGCTGCGCGGTTGCTCTCTCTTGCCGGGGCAGTCCGCCGGGGCCAACACCGGCCCTGGCCGCTTGCCCTTTCCCACGCGGGAGCAAACCATTCTGCCGCGCAATCTCACCGATCAGTTCACCAACACCATCAAGGCCCCGATGCCGGGAACCTCTGACGCCTTCACCCTTTGCTATGAGGGCGTTGATGGCCGGCTTGTCTGCCGTTTGAAACCGCAGACCGGCACTTGGGGCGACCTCGATGTTGAATGGGAGTTTCCCTCGCGCCCGGGAGCAGGGCCCCAGGACAAGCGGGCCTGCCGGGTCCAGCCCTGCGTGGATGGGGGCGTGTACCTCCAGACCCCCGGAGGTCCTGCCCTGCCTGAAAAGGCCGCGCACCTCGGCACAGAGCAAAAAGACGCCCGCATCGAATCGCGCTGGCGCTTGAGCGCGCAGGGCGTCTCCGCCGAAGTCACCTACATCTATCGTCTCTGGAACAAATCGCTCGTCATCGAAGTGCTCGCGCCCGGAGGCAATGTGGCCGAGGTGCGTTTCGGCCGCGCCCTCGGGGCCGGCCTTCAAACCCCGCGCCTGGTGACTAATCCCTTCTATCCGGCCGAAGGCGCCCGGCCCGCCGTGCTCGTCTCGGGGACGCCCGACTGGCCGCTCTTCCTTGCGGGCAACGCCGACTGGTATCTGTCCAACGGCTCCATCTTATGGGCTGCCAACTCCATTTCTGCCAAGGGGGTGGTTTACAACGGCGGCACGCGCTATCTCCCGCTGACCAACGGCAAACGCAACGACTGTCTCGAACGGTTCTTCGTGACGCTCTCCCCGCGCTACGAGGAAGTGCTGCCCACCATCCCGAATCCGCCCTCGCCCTGGAAGCAGATCACCGGCACGCGCCTCTGGCGGGCCCACGCCGCCTCCTCGGACAGGCAGCAGGACGCCCGGTATTGGACGGAGGCCCGCCGCTACGGGCTGACGCAGATGGTCGTGACCGACCACGAGACGCTCTGGCGCGATGAAGGCGAGAGCTTCACCTTTCGCACCCGGGCCGCCCCTGGCAAAGGCGGCGACCAGGGCGCCTACGACTATGCCCGTCTCATGCAGGACAAGCTCGGCTTCACCTACGGCCCCTACAACAATTTCACCGACTTCGCCCCGGTGAACGAGTTCTGGAATTTCGACATGGTCGCCCGCGACCCGCAGAACCAGCTTCAGCACGCGTGGATGCGCTGTTACGCGCCCAAACCCGCCCGCGCGGTCGAGTATTGCGCCCGGCTCGCCCCGCAAATCCAGGCCAAGTTCCACTTCAGCACCGCCTATTGCGACGTCCATACCGCCGTGGCCCCGTGGCACCGCGTGGATTACGATCCGCGCGCGCCGGGCGCCGGCACGTTTGCCGCCGTCTTTTATTCCTATGGCGAAATCATGCTCCTCCAGAAGAGGGCCTGGAATGGCCCGGTCTATTCCGAAGGCAACTACCATTGCTTCTATATGGGCCTGACCGACGGCAACTACGGCCAGGACCAGAGCTACCGTCCGGCGGAAAACCCGTGGCTGGTCGATTTCGACCTGCTCGAGATGCACCCGCTGGGCTGCAACTTCGGCATGGGCAACCTCGATATGTTTTACGCCAACGCGCCCCAGCCCCGCGACACGCCGGAACAGCGCGACGCCCAAATCGACCGTTTCCTCGCCGCGACGGTCGCCTTCGGGCATCCGGGTTTTCTGGTCATGGAAGGCGGCTACGGCCAAGCCCTTCGCAGCTACTACATGCTACAGCAACTTCACAGCCGCTATTGCCTGGCCGACGCGGACCAAATCCGCTACGTCGCCGCCGACGGCCAGCTCCTGGACTCGAGCCGCGCCGTGGCCGGCGGCGTCTTCCAGCGCTCCCAGGTCGTCACCCGCTATTCCGATGGCACCGTAACCGCCGCCAACGGCAGCCGCGCCGAGCGCCTCCGCTGCGAGGCCTTCGGCCGCAAGCTTGATTTGCCCCCAAACGGCTACGCCGGCTGGACCAGCGACGGCGCGATCGACGTCATCAGCGGCGACGCTCGAGGCCGCCGCTGCGATTACGCCGCAACCCCTGCTTACCTTTACGTGGATGGCCGCGGCGCATTCGCCCGGTTCGATAAAGCCGCCGGCAACGGCCTTGGCGTATGCCGTATCCTCCCGAAAAACCAATACGAAATCATCCTCTACCAGGATGCCCAGTGCGGCTTCGCCATCAGCGCCGCATCGGCCGTGGCGCTGGACAAAGACAACCACGAACTCGGGCCGGCCGAGCTTCGGGCCAGGGAGGGTCTAACCTATGTGGCGCCGGTGCAAGGGGCGTTCAGCTACCGCCTGTCGGCCAATTGAGGGCTTGGTTACACGCTGAATTTGAAGAGGAGCACGTCGCCGTCGCGGACGAGGTAATCGCGGCCTTCCAGGCGGTAGCGGCCGGTTTCGCGGGCGTGGGCGACCGAGCCTTGCTTGACGAGGTCCTCCCAATGGACGGTTTCGGCCTTGATGAAGCCCCGCTCCAAATCGGAGTGGATGGCCCCGGCGGCTTTGACCGCAGTATCCCCCTGGTGAATGGTCCAGGCGCGGACCTCTTTTTCATTGAACGTGAAGAAGGTGCGCAGGCCCAGGAGACTGTAAGTGCTGCGGATGAGGGCATCCAGGCCGGATTCACCCAGGTGCACCTCTTTGAGGTAGGCCAGCGCCTCCTCCGGCGACAGGTCGGCCAGGTCGCTCTCGAGTTGGGCGCAAATGACCACCGTGTTGCATTGATGGTGAGTGGCGGCGTACTGCCGCACCGCAGCCACAAACGGATCGGACTCGCCCTCGGCCAGGCCGGCCTCGTTGATGTTGGCGGCGAAGACGGTCGGTTTATCGGTGAGCAGACAGAAGGAACGCAAGATCGCTTTCTCGTCCGGGGCCAGCGGCAGGGCGAGTGTGTTGGCCGGTTTGCCGGCGTCGAGGTGGGGGCCGATTTTTTCGAGCAGGTGCGCTTCGATCTGAGCATGTTTTTCGCCGCGTTTGACCTCGCGAGAGATCTTCTCCAGTCGTTTGCGCACGGTCTCCAGGTCGGCCAGGATCAGTTCGGTCACGACGATCTCGATGTCGCGCACCGGGTCGATGCCCTCGGTGACGTGGACGATGTCCGGGTCTTCAAAGCAGCGGACCACGTGGACCAGGGCATCGACTTCCCGGATGTGGCTCAGGAACTTGTTGCCGAGGCCCTCGCCGCGGGAGGCCCCTTTGACCAGCCCGGCGATGTCGACGAATTCAACGGTGGCGGCCACCAGGGCGCCAACCTTGGCGACCTTGGCCAGTTGGGCCAGGCGCCCGTCTGGCACAGTGACGACTCCCAGGTTGGGTTCGATCGTGCAGAAGGGGTAGTTTTGAGCAGGGGCCTTGTGCGAACGGGTCACCGCGTTGAAGAGCGTGGATTTGCCCACGTTCGGCAGTCCGACAATGCCGGCCTTTAGCATGGGCCATGTTATAGCCGCAGGACGGCCCGGTTGCAACAGGCAAGATCGCGGGCGGCACTTGACCCTGGGTGTTTCATTTCATTTCATACACCAGGGCATGGCCTTTCAAAACCATCCACCCCTTTAGCCATGGCGCGCGTAGTTCTTGAGAATCTGACCAAGGTCTTTCCGGGGCCGGGGGGCGGGCCGGTGCGGGCAGTCCAAGGAGTCAGCCTGGCGGTTGAAGAGAAGGAATGCCTGGCCTTGGTGGGGCCGTCCGGGTGCGGCAAAACGACCCTCTTGCGGATGATAGCGGGGCTTGAGGAGCCGACGTCAGGCACAGTGGCAATCGATGGGCAGGTGGTCAACGATGTGGCCGCCAAGGACCGGCAGGTCGCCATGGTGTTTCAGCATCACGCGCTCTATCCGCATCTTTCGGCCTATGAGAACCTGGCGTTCGGCCTGAGGCTGCGGAAGTGCCCGCCGGCGGAAATTGAGAGGCGGGTCAACGCGGCAGCGCAGGCGCTGGGGTTGACGGGTTGCCTGGAGCGGCGGCCGCGGGAACTCTCCGGCGGGCAGCACCAGCGCGTGGCCCTGGGAAGGGCCTTGGTGCGGCAGCCGAAAGTGTTTCTCTTGGACGAACCGCTGTCGAACCTGGATGTGCCGATGCGCGCGCAACTGCGGGCGGAGATTGCCCGGTTGCAGGCCCGGTTGGGGACCACTGCGGTTTATGTGACGCATGACCAGGCAGAGGCAATGATGCTGGGCCAGCGCCTCGCGGTGATGAAAGAAGGGGTCATCCAACAGGTGGCCGAGCCGGGGGTCGTTTATCGGCATCCGGCCAATCTGTTCGTGGCCGGGTTCATCGGGTTCCCGGCGATGAATTTTTTCGAGGGCAAGATCGTGCAAGGGAGCGGCGCGCTCTTGTTTGAGGAGCAAGCCCCTGCCGGCGCCTCCGCGCCCGGCAGGTTGGCCTTGCCCCTGGCCAACAGCACGGCGGAGCGGATGAAGAACTGGGCGGAGCGGACCGTCATTCTTGGGATTCGCCCGGAGCATATTGCCTTGGGAACGGCTGTGCCGGATTCCCCGCTGGCACAGACCACGGAGGCGCTGGTGGAGGTCGTCCAGCCGATGGGCGCGGAGAGCTATCTTAATCTGGCGGGGATGGCGCAGTCATTCGTCGCCCGCGTTCCGGCCACCGAGCGCGTGCGCGCCCTCCAGCGGGTCAGCCTCGTGTTCGATATGGGCCGGGCGCACTTCTTCGATGCGGTGACGGAAAGGGCGATTGGCTAATCAGGATTGAGCAGGAAGCTCCCCGCCGAAACGTGAAATGCACCCCCGCCTTTCTCAGCACAGCGGCTTGCGCCTGTCCGGAATTGTGGCAGGTTCAGAAACAAGACTGAACTATGGAAACGGTGAACGTCATAGCCTATCTGAGAGTGACATGCGGCTGGAGCCAGGGCGTACGGGCCATTCTACGCAAATATGAGCTGCCTTTCGAGGACCGCGACGTCGAAAACGACCCGAACCAGCGGCGGGAAATGATTGCCAAAAGCGGCCAGGAGCTAAGTCCTTGCGTCGAAATCAACGGCCGCATGCTGGCGGACGTCAGCGGTGAGGAATTGGAAGAGTACCTGCTGGCCAATGGCCTGGTGGAGAGAACCGATCACCAGGCCGCCGCGCCGGCCAACCGGTGTGTTTGCAATTGGAATCCCCAACATTCCTCTCTGCAATCAGATTCAAGTTGATCCTCGCCCGCCGCTGCCGCACCCTTTGGCCATGCGGATCATCAGGCCGGTTCAGGCCATGCAGCGGCAGGCCTTGCGCTGGCGCAGGCAAGGCGCTCGAGTCGGCCTGGTGCCGACCATGGGTTATTTGCACGCGGGCCATCTGAGCCTGGTCCGGCGGGCCCGGAGACTGGCGGGCCCCGCCGGAAAGGTGGTCGTTAGCATTTACGTCAATCCCACGCAGTTTGGACCGCAGGAGGATTTTTCGCGCTACCCCCGCGACCTGGACCGGGACGTTCGCCTCTGCCGCCAGGCGGGGGTGGACGCGGTGTTTGCCCCTGACGACCCGCAGATGTACGTGCGCGGCCAAGAGGGCCCCGCCAGCACTTGCGTAGTCGAGAAGACGCTCTCCCGCGGCATGGAAGGGGCGTCGCGTCCGGCCCATTTCAGCGGCGTGGCAACCGTGGTGGCCAAGTTATTCAACCTCGTGCTGCCGGATGTGGCCGTGTTCGGCGCCAAGGACTATCAGCAGGCGGCCGTGGTCAAGCGCCTAGCGCGGGACTTGAACTTTCCACTGAAGGTGGTAGTGGCCCCGACTTGCCGCGAGCCCGACGGCCTGGCCATGAGTTCGAGGAACGAGTATCTCGAGGGCGATTTGCGGGAGCAAGCGCTGGTCCTCTGGCGCTCGATCTGCCACGCGCGGGCGGCGGTGCGCCGGTCCGCTCGCCCGCTCCCGGCAGCCGAACTCAAAGACCTGGTCGGGCGCATCGTCGGGCAGGCCCCCGCGGCGAGGCTGGATTATGTGGAGTTCTTCGACCCGGAGACGCTTGTCCCGGTGGCCAGGGCGGGCCGCGGCGCCCAGATGGCATTGGCCGTGTTTGTCGGCAAGACCCGGCTCATTGACAACGGACGATTATGACCTCATTCGACTTCATTGTGCTAGGCAGCGGGATTGCAGGGCTTTCTTGCGCGTTGAAAGTGGCGCGGGGCGGGCGGGTGGCCATCATCACCAAGAAGGACCGGGCGGAGTCCAATTCAAACTACGCCCAGGGCGGCATTGCGGCCGTCACCAGCAAAGAGGATTCCTTCGAGTTGCACGTGCGCGACACGCTCGAGGCGGGGGCCGGTCTTTGCAAAGAGCGCTCGGTGCGAACCATCGTCGAGGAAGGACCGGCGCGCATTGCGGAACTGATCGCCCTGGGAATCCAGTTCACGGAACGGGAAATCCCCTTCTCGCACGGGGCGCGCGAACTGGACCTCGGCAGGGAGGGCGGGCATTCCAAACGCCGGATTCTCCACGCCAAAGACATCACCGGACGGGAGATCGAGCGCGCCTTGCTGGCGGCGGTTGCGCAACAGCCGAACATCGAGATCTTTGAGAACCACATTGCTATCGACCTCGTCACCAGCCAGAAGCTCGGCCAGGCCGGGCAGAACCGCTGTCTGGGCGCTTATGTGCTGGACAAGGCGACCGGCCAGGTTCATTCGTTTGCGTCGCCCATCACGCTCATGGCCACCGGCGGCTGCGGCAAGGTCTATCTCTACACCACCAATCCGGACATTGCCACCGGTGACGGCGTGGCGATGGCCTATCGCGCCGGCGCTCCCGTGGCGAACATGGAATTCATCCAATTCCATCCCACCTGCCTCTACCATCCCAAGGCCAAATCGTTCCTGATCAGCGAGGCCGTCCGGGGCGAGGGGGGCGTTCTCAAGACCCTCGAGGGCGCCGAGTTCATGGACCGCTATCATCCCCTGAAGTCGCTGGCCCCGCGCGACGTCGTGGCTCGGGCCATTGACAGCCAGATGAAGCAGAGCGGCGCCGACTACGTCCTGTTGGACATCACCCACAAACCGGCCCCGTTCATCATCGACCGGTTTCCCAACATCTACCGGACCTGCCTGAGTTTCGGCATCGATATCACCAAAGAACCGATCCCGGTCGTGCCGGCCGCCCACTACCAATGCGGGGGCGTGCTGACCAACCTGGACGGCGAAACCGAAATCCAGGGACTCCTGGCAATCGGCGAAGTGGCCTGCACCGGCCTGCACGGCGCCAACCGCCTGGCCAGCAACTCCCTCCTCGAGGCCGTCGTCTGCGCCCATCGCGCCGCCCATCGCGCCCTCGCCTCCCAGCCGCTGCCCCCGCCGCCGGCAATTCCTCCCTGGCAGTCCGGCAACGCCCATAACCCCGATGAAATGGTCGTGGTCTCCCATAACTGGGACGAAATCCGCCGGGCTATGTGGGATTATGTCGGCATCGTGCGCACCAACAAGCGCCTGGCGCGCGCCCTCAAGCGCATCGTAAACCTCCAGGAGGAAATCCAGGAGTACTATTGGGATTTTATCGTCACCAAAGACCTGCTCGAACTGCGCAACATCGCCACCGTTGCCGAGTTGATCATCCGCAGCGCCTCCCAGCGCCCGGAGAGCCGCGGGCTCAACTCCAACCTGGATTACCCCAAACCCGATCCCGCCTGGGCCCAGCGCGATACCGTCTTGGCCTTGACCCCCAGGAGATAATCGGCACCGCGGTTAACCCGGTTGAGGCCCGCCGGTTACAGGCCCGGCGGCAAGTCATACACGGTGACCGGGATGCCTGTCTGCGCCAGTTCACCCTCGACGATAGGACCGACCTGCTCCCAGGCGCCGCCAGCCAGTCCGCATCCGATTCGCGGCATGTGGACAGACGCATTTAGCCGGCGCGCCTCCTCGGCAACGTGGCGCAAGCCTTCGCCTAGCGCCAGATACCGGATCGGCGGGCTGCCGTCGCGGGGCCGGACGTCGTGTTGCGCTATCACGTTGGCAACCCAGGTGTCCGGCTCGACTTGGACAAACTGCGCGCGCCCGAGGGCAAACGGCGGTTCATCGGTCCGGTGCCAGGCCCGGTATCGCATTTCCGGCAAAGGCCACCGCCTCGAAAGGGCCAGGACAAAGCCTCTGCCCCAAGCCCCAATGTCGTTGCAGACGTGAACGATGATCTTGTTGCCGTCCACCGTTGGCCTGGTAGCGTCGCCGATCTTATAGACGATAGCACCCATCGAAGATTAAACAGGCCCTCAAGTGAAGGGAATAGGGGCGCTTGCGAGCAATTGCCGCAGGACGAAGGGGAGTATTCCGCCGTGTTGGTAATAATCGACCTCGACGGGCGTCTCGATGCGGCAGGTGACAGGCACGCTTTCCACCTGCCCGTTGGCGCGGGTAATGCGCAATGTCAGGTCCTGCTGCGGCTTGACGCCCGGCCCCAGGCCCAGGACGTCGTAGGTTTCGCCGCCGTCCAGCTTGAGGGTTTGGGCGTTGGCGCCTTCCTTGAACTGGAGGGGCAGGACGCCCATGCCGACGAGGTTGGAACGGTGGATGCGCTCGTAGGTCTGGGCGACGACGGCTTTGACGCCAAGCAGGGCAGTGCCCTTGGCGGCCCAATCGCGGGAACTGCCGGTCCCGTATTCCTGGCCGGCAATGACCAGCAGGGGCGTGCCTTCCTTCTGGTAAGCCATCGCCGCATCGTAGATCGGGACCACTTGCCCCGGCGGACAGGGGCCAGCCCTGGCAAAACAGCGGGTCACCCCGCCTTCGGTGCCGGGGGCCATGAGGTTCTTGATGCGGACATTGGCAAAGGTGCCGCGGGTCATCACGCGGTCATTGCCCCGGCGCGAGCCGTAGCTGTTGAAGTCCTGGAAAGCCACTCCATGTTCGAGCAGGTAATTGCCGGCCGGTGAACTCTTCTTGATGCTGCCCGCAGGCGAGATGTGGTCCGTGGTGACGCTGTCGCCAAAAATCCCGAGGGCGCGGGCGCCCCTGATTTCGCCGATGACGCCCGGTTGCGGGCTGAAATGGGCGAAGAATGGCGGTTCCTGGATGTAAGTGCTCCGGCTGTCCCAGTGGTACACTTCTCCGGTCGGAGCGGGGATTTCATTCCACTTCGGGTTCTGGGCGGCGAAATCGCGGTAGAGCTGGCGGAACACCTCCGGTTTGAGGGCCGCCTGCAGGAGGTCGCGCACTTCCCGCAAACTCGGCCAGAGGTCCCTGAGATAAACGTCAAGCCCGTCTTTCCCCTTCCCGATGGGCTCGCGGCCCATGTCAATATCCACCCGGCCCGCCAGGGCGAACGCCACCACCAGCGGAGGGGACATGAGGAAATTGGCCTTGATGTTCTGGTGAATGCGGGCCTCGAAATTGCGGTTGCCCGAGAGCACGGACGCGGCCACCAAATCGTACTTTGCCAGCGCCTCATCCACCGGGGCGGGCAGCGGGCCGGAATTGCCAATGCAGGTGGTGCAGCCGTAACCGACGAGGTTGAACCCGAGATGGTCCAGGTAAGGTTGCAAACCGGTCCTGGCGAGATAATCGCTCACCACTCTCGAGCCGGGCGCCAGGGACGTTTTGACCAGCGGATTGACCCGCAGCCCCCGTTCCACGGCCTTTTTCGCCAGCAAGCCCGCTGCCAGCATCACCGAGGGATTGCTGGTGTTAGTGCAACTGGTAATGGCGGCGATCAGGACGCTGCCGTGACCAATCCGGGCCTCGGACGAGACCGCCACGGCGCCGACGGAGTCCGGCGTTGGCCGGTTGTTGGCCATCTCCAGTTCCGTCAACGGATTGGTATTGCGCGCCTGGGCCTCGCTCCGGGACACCGGCTCCTGGCTGCCGCCGCCCGAGTGGAAACCGCCGTGGATGCTCACGACAAAACTCTTGTCCAAGTCCGCCGCACTTTTCCCGAAGCCGTTCTCGGTGACCGGCCTGGTTAAGGCGGCCACGAATTCGCTCTTGAGGTTGGGCAGCTCGATTCGGTCCTGCGGGCGCTTGGGTCCTGCCACGCTGGGCGTCACTGTCGCCAAATCCAGCTCCAGCTCGGCGGAGTACTCGATCTGGCCCTTGGAGGGCATGCCGAACAGGCCCTGGGCGCGATAATAGTTCTCGTAGGTCCGGCAATGCTCCGGGCTGCGCCCGGTGGCGCGGAGATAATTCACGCATTCGGCATCGATCGGGAACAAACCCAGGGTCGCGCCGTATTCCGGGGCCATATTGGCAACCGTCGCCCGGTCCACCACGGGCAGGGCGGCGGCGCCCGGACCGTAGAACTCGACGAACTTGCCCACCACTTTGGCCTTGCGCAGCATCTGGGTGACCGTCAAGGCCAGGTCCGTGGCCGTCAGGCCCTCGCGCAACGAGCCGGTCAGGCAGACGCCGACGACGTCCGGGGTCAGGAAATAGACCGGTTGGCCCAGCATCCCCGCTTCGGCTTCAATCCCCCCTACGCCCCAGCCGACGATTCCCAACCCGTTGATCATCGTCGTATGGGAATCCGTGCCTACCAGTGTGTCCGCATAGTAAAGAGTCGAGGCTCGGGAGTTGAGCGTCCAGGGGCATTCCAGGACGCCCTTGGCGAGGTACTCGAGGTTGACCTGGTGGACGATGCCGATGCCGGGCGGAACGACCTTGAAGGTCTCGAAGGCCTGCATGCCCCATTTCAAAAACTGGTAGCGCTCGCGATTGCGGCGAAATTCCATCTCCAGGTTCTGCTGCATCGCCGTGGGGCTGCCGAAGTAATCCACTTGGACCGAGTGGTCCACGACCAAATCCACCGGCACCAGCGGCTCGATGAGCTTGGGGTTCTTACCCAACCGCGCCACGGCCGAGCGCATCGCCGCCAGGTCCACCAGCAAGGGCACCCCGGTGAAATCCTGCAGGACGATCCGCGCAACCACAAACGGGACCTCCTCCGTGCGCCGGGCCTCGGGCTTCCAATTGGCCAGCGAGCGCACATCCTGCTCTGTCACCCGCTGGCCGTCGCAATTGCGCAGGACCGACTCCAATACCAGTCGAATCGATACCGGCAACCGGGACACCGGGCCGACGCCGGCCTTCTCGAGCTGCGGCAGCGAGCAGAATGTTCCCCGCTTGCCTTGCCCTGTATCGAACTCCTGCAACGCGCCAAAGAGATTATGCGAAGCCATGCCTCGGTATAGCTATGAAACGAAACACTACGGTTGAATCAAAATGACGCGGTAGAAGCGTTGCGGGCCGCCGGAGGCGGGCGCCGCGGGCACCGTTACCCAGAGCGGGCTGCCGGTGCCGGCCAGGTCGGGGGTGATGGAGTTCCAAGCGGGCGCCTCCAGGGTGTCCGTGTACTGGACGCGATAGGTCCCTCCGGACACGGCGGGCCAGGAGAAGCTCACAGAGCCTTTGTTGAGGCTCACAGCGCCCAGTTGCGGAGCCGGCGCCGATAGCAGGACTGTGACGGTGAAGGTCTGCGACGCGCTGAGGCTTGGAACACCGTTATCCGCGACGATGACGGTCACGGAGTTCGTCGAGGGAGCGGCGGTGGCGGCGGGGGTCCAAGTGAACAGGCCGGAGACCGGGTCGATGTCAGCCCCTTGGGGCGCGCCGGGCCCGAGCCTGAAAGTCAGGAGCCGCGGCGGCTGGTCGGATTCGGTCGCGGTGGCCGTCAGGTTGAGAGTTTGGCCCAGGAGAACCAGTTGGTCGGGGATGGGGCTGAGACTCGGCGGGGCGTTGGAAGCGGAGGCGCCGGAATAGGCGGAGAAGCTGAGGTTATCAATGGCCAGGCCCTGGGCCTTGCCCGTCGGGTCGGCCATCACCCAGAGCAGCCACAGCGCCGCCTTGGGGGGCCAGTTGGTTATCGTCTGGTTGACGATGCTCAGGTTGGTTTGGTTGGCGGCCAGCGTGCCGTCCACCGCCAGGCCCCCGGCAGCACCGGCAAGCGTGGGAAAGCTCACGTTGAGACC
>Ga0181524_10004399_pt1 | contig 13062 bp, 10 predicted proteins | sample PEATcosm2014_Bin_34_FD_119761 | JGI IMG/M metagenome (GOLD analysis project Ga0181524, IMG submission 119761) | Peatland microbial communities from MTU Mesocosm Facility, Houghton, MI, USA - PEATcosm2014_Bin05_60_metaG | ecosystem: Environmental > Terrestrial > Soil > Wetlands > Peat | place...
AGCCTGCCCCGGCGTGAAATGCAGCGAGCCGGCGATTTTCTCGTCGAACAAAATGTCGCACATCGGGTTCAGGATGTAGGGGTTGAAACCGAGTGAAAATTCGCCGACATAACGCGCGCCCGCATCCGTGTCCAGAATTTCATTCAGCCGCTTTGGGTTGTTCGCTGTCGCGGCGATGATTTTGCCCTTCTTGAATTCCAGCCGGACGTTTTCAAACTTCGTCCCGGCATAAATCGTCGGCGTGTTGAATTGAATCACGCCGTTCACCGAGTTTTTAGCCGGGCAGGAAAAAACTTCGCCGTCGGGGATGTTGCGGTCGCCCTTGCACATCTGCGCGCCAATGCCCTTGATGCTGAAAGTCAGGTCGGTGCCTGGCGCTTTGAGGTGAACGCGGCCGGCGCGCTTCATGCGGCACTCCAAGGGGACCATTGCACGCGCCATTTTCGCGTAATTCATTGTGCACACATCGAAATACAAATTTTCGAACGCCTCCGTGCTCATGCCCGCCGCCTGTGCCATGCTCGGCGTCGGCCACCGCAGCACGCACCAGCGCGTTTTGTTGACGCGATAATCCAGCACCGGCCGGGTGATGCGCGAGTAAAGCGCCATCCGATCGCCGGGCACGTCGGCATTTTCACTGGCGTTCTCGCTGCCGCGAATCGCGATATACGCCTGCATCTTTTTCATACGGAACAGCTCGATGTCCCGCGCCTGGGCAGCGTGCTTTTCATTTGTTCCCAGCAAAAGCTCGCGAGAAACCCGCGTGTGCCGGACCTCGGCAAACGGGGTCGCACCCGCCGCGCGTGCGGTGCGGATCAACTCAATGGTGAACTCGTCGGGCACGTCAATCATGTCGAGCAGCACGCGGTCGCCCTTTTTAAGCATGGTGGAATAATACACGAGCAGTTTCGCCAGTTTTTGATAACGCGGATCGGTCATATACTTGCGGAGAAAATTAACTGAAATGGCACCGGTGGGCAAATGCGCTTTACTCCGCAACCGCCACAGTTCACTTTATCATCCAAAATGGCCATTAACCGCAAGCGACTGGACGGCTGGTGCGAACGCATGGTTTTGGGTTTCGTGCTCGCGATTCTGGTGTTTGCGCCGCTGGCGATGGGCGCGGTGGATGCGTGGGCGTTTCTCGTTGTTCAAGGACTCACTATCGGCGTGATGCTCGTGTGGGCGTTGCGGTTGTGGATCAGCCCGAAGCCGCAATTGCTCTGGCCGCCGATTTGCTGGGTGGTTGTCGTCTTTGCCATTTATGCCGTCGTGCGTTATCTCACGGCGGATATCGAATACGTCGCCCGACAGGAAATGATCCAGGTGTTGATGTATGCGTTTCTGTTTTTCGCCATGGTCAACAATTTGTATCGGCAGGAGTCGGCGCAAATCGTGAGTTTCACCCTGATTTTTCTGGCCATGGCTATTTCGAGCTATGCGGTGGCGCAACTCCTGGCGCATTCAAACCATGTCTGGAATTTTATTTCGCCTTATCCGGGACGCGCTTCGGGCACTTACATTTCGCCGAACAATCTCGCCGGTCTTCTTGAAATGCTGCTGCCGCTGGCGGTGGCGTATCTTTTGGCCGGACGGATGAACGTGGTTGTCCGCATCCTGCTCGGTTATGCGGTGCTGGTCATGGCGGCGGGCTTGGCGGTGACGTTTTCGCGCGGCGGCTGGGTGGCGACGACGGTCGGGCTGCTGGCGCTTTTGGGAATTTTGGCCGGACACCGCAACCATCGCGGGCGTGCGCTGTTGTTGTTGGTCGTTTTACTCGGCGGTGGAACCATTTTGGTCACGAATTATTTGTCCAAGACCGTCAGCTACATGGAGCGCGTGGGAAAATCAGGTAGTGGTCCCGAACTTAACCTTAACGTCCGGTTCGACGTCTGGTCGGCAGCGGAGCGGATGTGGTTGGATCATTTATGGTGGGGCGTTGGCCCGGCGCATTTCGACTACCGCTTTCCGGAATACCGCCCCGTAAGCACGCAAATGCGCCCCGACCGCGCGCACAACGATTACCTGAACCTGCTGGCCGACTGGGGTGCGGCCGGCGGGATCATCGTGTTGGCGGGCGTGGCAGTTTTTGTCGCGGGGCTGGCTAAAACGTGGCGGCACGTCCGCCGTTCGGAAAACGATTTCGGCAGCGGTCAGAGTAATCGCTTCGCGTTTTTCCTCGGGGCCTCCGTCGGCTTGCTCGCGCTGGCGGTGCATTCGGCGGTGGATTTCAATTTGCACATCCCGGCCAACGCGCTGGTCGGCCTGATGTTGCTGGCGTTGTTGAGCAGCAACCTGCGGTTTGCGACAGAGCGTTACTGGCTCACCCTGCGGTTGCCGGTGAAAATCTTGATGATAGTAATTCTTGCTGGCGGAGTCGCTTATTTGACCGGCCAGGAATGGCGGCGCGGGCACGAGGCCGCCTGGCTGTCGCGCGCGGCACAATTCCCGGATTATTTTTCGCCCGAACGCACGGCGGCTTTGAAAGAAGCGTTTGCCGCCGAGCCGATGAATTTTGAAACGGCCTGCAACATCGGCGAAATGTATCGCGCGGAGAGTTTCAACGGCGGACAGAATAACGAAGCTGACGCGAAGGAGGCGATGAAATGGTTTGAGCGCAGCCGGAACCTCGACCGCTACGACAGTTACAGTTATTTGCGCTACGGGATGTGCCTCGACTGGCTGGGGCGTCACAATGAAGCTGAAAAGTATTTCCTCCAAGCCGAGACGCTTGACCCAAACGGCTATTACAGCGTTGCCATTATCGGCTGGCATTACGTGCAAACCGCAGACTACGCCGCCGCCAGGCCGTGGTTTGAACGTTCGCTGCGGCTTGAAGGGAATGGCAATGACCTTGCCAGCACGTATCTGGATTTGGTCGAGCAAAAACTCATTGAAAACGCCTCCGGCAAAAACACCTTGCCCGCTGGTTATTAGGGAAGGCCCGGAAGATCATGACGCCGGCGGTGGATTTATGTACTACAACTTTTGCCGGATTCATCAAAACTTGCGCGTCACCTCACATCGTCCCATTACACCGGCATTTTAGTCATAAATGACATCCAAGTGCCGTAATTTTTGAAGAACCTGGCGGGTGGAATTGCTGCGCAGGACGTCTTCAAAAAGCAAACCCGTCATTTTTTTAATCGCTCCCGATATTCTGCGAGCAGTCTGTCTCCATAATCCTGCCAGGTGTTCGAGGCCGCCCCCTGCCGGTGAGCTGCCTCGCCCATCCGCTGGTTCAACGCCCGATCTCGCGTCAATCGCAGCATCGCTCTCGCAATTTGTCCCGGGTCGCGCGGCGGCACGATGAAACCTGCCACGCCATCCTGGACCAGCGTGGTCGCGCCGCTCTCGTGACTGGCAATGATGGGCAGCCCGGCAGCCATGGCTTCTATAATGACGCGCGCAAATCCTTCCTCCAATGAGGGCAGAACAAAAGCCGTGCATTCGGCCAGTAACGGCGCGAGTTCTCGATGCGACAAACTGGCATAATGCGTAAAAGTTCCTTTCCAGCGCGGACGCTCACGCCTGAAATCGGGTCGGTAATTGCCCACACAAATCAGTTCCGCATCAGGCATGGCGCGTTTCACCAGTTCAAAAGCACGAAACAAATACTGATGTCCCTTCCGCAAGCAAATGCTGCCGACGGATATGAATCGCGGCTTTTGAGGAATCATTTTCCTCGGAACAAACAGGGACGTATCCACGCCGGACGAATTCACAAAACATTTTCCCTCCGGAACGCCGTTGGCCAGCATCGTGTCGCGAACAAAAGTCGAGGGACACAAAACCATGTCGGCCCGTTCCAATTCGCGGTTCATCCGGGCAAACATCCATCGCGGAATGGGCATCTTTTCACCGGGACACCAGATGTCACATTCCCGCTGCATGTAGCCGTAATAGCTGGTCGGGTGGCTGTTGGGGGCATCCACCACTTTCAAAGCGCCGACCTTCTCCGCCCAATCAAACGGTTCGGAGGCAAAACCCATGATGGCATGAACGACGTCGCAGGGCGGAAGCGGCTGCCGCCTTAACCACCAGCGCCAGAAGGGGAAAAGGGCGTAGAAAGGCTTTTCCACCCAGCACCACCACGGCGTAAAATGATAAAACGGCTTCATGGGCAGATGAAACAGCCAGCAGCGATGAAATTTGTCGGGCGGCAGGCCGGTGCTGTTTTTATCTGAAACCCAAAGCCCCGCCAGCGCGCCACGGACCTCGAACGCTTTCGCTATTCTTGGCAGGCGCCACGAACCACAAGTGGCGAGAACGACCTGCATGAAAGCACAGGTTAAAAAGGGCGCGTGGCGCGCTCAAGAAGTTTCGTTCCGGCAGGCAGATAGCGACAGGCGCGCTGCGTTCATCAAGGCTTGACGTCCAGCCGGGCGTGTGTGAAACATTTCCAGTCCGACCAACGTGCCAAACGGGCTGAACTGATGAAAACCGTCCATGATCTCGAATGCCGGGAGGCTGTATGCGCCGCCGCCGATGCTTTGGCCGGAGGAACAACCCGGAGCTGTCCAAGAGGCAACCCAAGTGTGCCGGTTGCAGCAGACCCGCCCGGCTCTCAGCATCGCCCCGTTTGGAAGGAACGTCAATTTCAGGGGCAGCCATAACCTATGTGCGGCATTTTTGGCGCGGTTGAATGGGAGCGTCGGCTGGAGGTGGACAACGTGGTGCGGGCCACTGACCGTCTGCGGCACCGTGGGCCGGACGAGAGCGGTTTTCTATTTGATCACGTCAAGAGCGTTGACATGGGAGGGCGGACCTGCCGTTTTCTCGGGGAACACCCCAATCGATCATGGCAACTGGGCTTTGGGCACAGGCGGCTCTCCATCCTCGACTTGGCCACCGGCCAGCAGCCCATGACCGACGCGAGCGGGACATGGGCGATCATTTTCAACGGGGAGATATACAACCACTTGGAGCTGCGGGGCGCGCTGGCGGCCCAAGGAATAGCCTTCCTGACTGATCACTCCGACACGGAAACCCTGCTCCTAGCGTTCGCCCGCTGGGGGCCGGACATGCTGCCCAAGCTTAATGGCATGTTTGCCGCCGCGATCTATCACCGCGACAGCGGCCGGCTTTGGCTGGTCCGCGACCGGTTTGGGAAGAAACCCATTTATCTTTTCCATGGCCAAGGCCGGCTGGTGTTTGGCTCGGAACTCAAGGCGGTGGTGGACTATCTGGGGGCGCCCCTGTCGCTCGATTGGGACGCAATGGGCGATTACATGATGCGGTCGTATATCCACGAGCCACGCACGATTTTTCAAGGAGTTGTCAAGGTTCCCGCGGCCGCGTGTGCTGAGTTCGACCTGCGCCCGCCGGGCGGACGGCTGTTGGGACAGCGGCGGTATTGGGAATTCGTTCCTCCCCAAACCGTTGACCAGTCGCGTAAAGAAAGCGACTGGCTCGACGAACTGGAACACCTGCTCGACGATGCCGTAAAAATCCGGTTGTTGTCTGACGTGCCGGTGGGGGCATTTTTGTCGAGCGGCGTTGATTCGGCAACGGTGTGCGCCCTAGCTGCGCGGCACGTGAACGAACCGCTGCGGGCTTTTACGATCGCCACCGGCGATCCGGCGAGCGACGAGGCCGCCGATGCCGGGCAGGTTGCCGCCAAGCTGGGTCTGCGGCATGTGGCGGAGAGATGCCCCTTGGATCCATATTCGTTGCTGGCCGAGATGGTGACGGTGTTCGACGAGCCGTTTGCGGACCTTTCCATGGCCCCAACACTCCACGTCGCCCGCTTGGCGGCGCGAGAGGTAAAAGTGGTGCTCACCGGCGACGGGGCAGACGAATTTTTCGCCGGATACAGTATATTTGGATCCATGACCACGCGCACTGCCTTGGAGCGGGTGCCGGGAGCGGGGCCGATGGCGCGGGGTCTTTTGCAGCAGTTGCCCTTGGGAGCCCGTGGCACCGGGTTCCTCATGCGGAATTTCCCCGGTCGGGGGCTGGCGCGCTATCGAGGATTGGCGGAAGACCCAAGGATGCTGACATTGCTCGATCCTGAGGTGGTTGAGAGAATCAATCCCGGCTGGCCGCGCCTCGAGGAATTATGGCGGCGTTCGGAAAATTTCGACGAACTGACGCGAATTTCGTTGCTTCAGGGCATGACGTATCTCACGGACGACATTCTGGTGAAAGTGGACCGTGCGACGATGGCACATTCCCTCGAAGCGCGGGCGCCTTTCCTCGACTATCGCGTGGTCGAACTGACCGCCCGCATGCCGACGCGGCTAAAGTTCGCCCAAGGACGGGGAAAGGTGATTCTGCGGCGGTTGGCCGGGCGGTGGTTCCCGGTGAGTTATCTGAACAAACCCAAGCGGGGCTTCGTTGTGCCTCTGAAAGAATGGATGCAACGCGAGATGATGGACGAGCTTGACGATCTCGGCCGATGTGAACTCTTCTCCCGCCGCCAAGTCGCCCGGCTCGTTTCCCTCCAGCAGCGCACCCGGCGCGATTACTCTGCGGTGTTGTGGCGGCTGATGGTGCTGAATCGCTGGCTGAAACAATGGCACCCGCTCGTCTAAATCCCAGCCGGCGGCAAAATCCATAATGGCTTGAGCCCCATTGGTTGCCGGCTATTTTTGTTTTTTGCCAAAGGGGGAAAGAAAGCGCAGAACACGTGCTCTGTTTATGTCTGCGGCACGCCGTGGTAAAACGATTTCATGGCCGGATGAAAGGGCCAACAGCGCCGGAATTTTCCCCCGCTTACGCCAGTGCTGTTTTTTGTTGGAGATCCAAAGTCCAGCCAGAGCGTTTACCACATCAAACGCATTGGCCGTGTTTGGCGGGCGCCATCCGCCGCAGGTCGTCAGCAAAATTCAGGGAATGTTGTCCCATTATTTTATCACTTCAATCGCTTGCAATAACCGCCGCAAGCGCGCCGTCGTGGCTTCAAGCGAATAACGCTCACAAACCACCGACCGATCCAGTTTTTGGCGGACGGCGGAAAAATGTTCAATCATTTCTGTCATGGCTGCGGCCAATGACTGGGGTGTTTCGTTTTCATAATAGAAGCAGGCATTGCCGCAAATTTGGTCCACCCCCCCAGCCTTGCTGCTGATGATTGGCAACCCGGCGGACGAATAGGTAAACACTTTCGACGGGAACGTCACGCCGGAAGCCGGGTCGGAGGTTCGCTGGCAATTAAGCCCAACATGTGATGCTGACAACCACTGGTTGAAAATTTCCGCAGAAGGAGGGTATTGATGCTCCACTTTACCACGCCAGCGCGGGTCTTGAGCGAAGCGGGCAACGTGTTCTGCCAGCGGCCCCTGTCCGGCGATGAGCAGGTGCCAGCCCCGCTCGGGCAGGTAGTAAAGCGATTCGAGCAGCAAATCAACGCCGTGCGCATGATCCAAAAATCCCCCATACAAAAAACGCATTTCTCCTTCCGGCGCTGGTGTCCACGGTAGCAGTTGTTCCGGAACAAATCCCGGCACTATCTCCTTGGGCAGGGTGTCTGGCAGGCGTTTCCCGAGCGCAGGGTTTGACAACAGCGCGCCGCTCAAAAGCGGCCGTCCCCACGTTTCCGCCAGCCAGCTCAAAACGCGGCTCCAGCCACGATCAAACAAATGCTTGCCATCCAAGTAAGCCAGAACGAATGTCACCCGGCGAAAAAATCCAAGCAGGCGTGCGGCGACAATGTAAATGAATTCGTAGTTGTCAATCACCACCAAGTCGCCGGAACGAACATGGCGCAGGACATGGCGGGCATAGAAAATCCATGAAAGCGGGACGCGCAGCTTGGGAATGTCCCAGTTGGCGCAAAAGAAATGGCGGTGGGTTGCAAACTTCGTTTCCATCGGCGGCAGCCATTTCCCGGCGCGCCTTTCCTCCGCCTTGGGTGGTGAGGAGAGCACGATGACTTCCCGGCCTGAAGCCATTTCCAGACACCGGAAAAGATCCCGCCGGAACGATGTCGTCAGGTTGCGTTCAACTTTCTCGCCGCGCACGTTGTGATAGTGCTGGTCAAAAGCATTGCTCAGGCAAACGGTCTTGGGACGGAGTTTTTCTTCCATTGAATGAACGCGGCTCTCGTTTGATTTGAAGAAACACAACACGAACTGCCCCCAAGAGTCGAGTATAAATTCCCTTGTTGTCTCAGCACGGTGTCCCGGTGTCCCGCTCCGGCTCAAGAAATCATTGCTCTGAGCCCCGTTTTTGCTAAAGTTCCACCACGTAAAATGAAGATTCTTTCCGGCTCGGTGATTCTGGTCACAGGCGGCACCGGTTCATTTGGCAACCGTGTGGCCGGCCACTTGCTGAAGTATAAACCCGCCCAAATCCGGATTTTCAGCCGCGATGAAAAAAAACAATGGGAGATGAGAAGGGCATTCCCCCAGTTCCGTTACATCGTGGGAGATGTGCGGGATGCCGACCGGCTGTCCGAAGCCATGCACGGGGTGCACTATGTGTTTCACGCAGCGGCGCTCAAACAAGTCCCTTCGTGCGAAACCTATCCTTTTGAAGCTGTAAAAACCAACATCCTCGGCTCGCAAAATGCCTGTGATGCGGCCAAATACAACGGAGTGAAGTGCCTGGTGGCTCTGAGCACCGACAAGGCGGTCAAACCCGTCAATGCCATGGGCATCAGCAAGGCGATGCTGGAAAAGATTGTCTGCAGCCAAAACGAATTCGACAACCGGACGATTTTCTGCTGCGTGCGTTATGGCAACGTGATGGGGAGCCGGGGTTCGGTCATTCCTTTGTTTCGCGATCAGATCCGGAAGGGCGTGCCGCTGACCCTGACGGTCCCAACAATGACACGATTTCTGTTGACGCTGGATCAGTCGGTGGATCTGGTCTTGCACGCAATGACGCAGGCACGAGGCGGCGAGGTGTTTGTTCGCAAGGCACCGGCTTGCACCGTGCAGGCGCTGGCCGAAACGATGCGCTTGAAATACAGCAAGCAGCGCAAACGCCATCCCATCGAGGTCGTCGGCATCCGTCCAGGCGAGAAACTGCACGAAATCCTGGTCAACGAGTACGAAATGCAGCGCATCACCGAAGAGCCCTCTTACTATACGATTCATCCTGAATATCGCTTGCCGAAACATCTGACGGCAAAACCACTGGGGGAAGAGTACACTTCCGCCAACACGCGGAGACTGGAGCGACCGGAGGAAATCGGCGAGCTCTTGGATGCGATGGGTGAGGTGGAAGCATATTTATGAGAGTCTTTGTACTAGGCCACCAAGGCATGCTGGGCCACGTCGTCGCCCGCTACTTGGCACAGCAAGGTTGCCAAGTGGTGACTTCAGCCCTGCGGTATGCCGCCCAAGCCCGCGATCCATTGATCGAGACCGTAAGGGATTCGGGATGTGCTTGGGTCGTCAATGCGGTCGGTCGCATCAAGCAAAAGAGCGACAACCCGACTGAGTTGTTTTTGAACAACTCGTTGTTTCCGCTTCACCTTGGGGTCCGGCTGCGCTCTGACCAGCGTCTGGTTCACGCGAGCACCGACTGTGTTTTTTCGGGAAAACGAGGGGCTTACCCGATTGGTGGTGAGCTGGATGCCGAGGATATCTATGGCCTCTCCAAGGCCATTGGTGAGGCAGTGGCCCGTCCCGACCGATGTGTCGTGATGCGCACCTCCATCATCGGACCGGAGTTGGGAAGTGGTTATGGGCTGATGGGCTGGTTTTTACGTCAGTCCGGCGAGGTCAACGGTTACACCAACCACCTGTGGAACGGCATCACTACTCTGGAATGGGCTAAGATCTGTTGGGAACTGATGAGCGGCCGGCTGAAAACAGAAGATCCCGTCGTCCAACCTGGCATTGAGCCCCCGATGTGCAAGTACGACGTGTTGCGGCTCATAGGGCAAACCTGGGGTCTGACCGTGAAAATACGGGCGGTGGAAGCAAAAGATGCTGCGGATCGGACATTGATCCCAACGCTCAAGCGCCCCGGCTTGGAGCAGCAATTGCGCGAATTGAAAACTTGGTATGATTCGGACCAGCCAGCCAGCACGCCGATGCGGGCGAACACCGAGCTGGCAACTCCCGTCCGCCATTCAAGCTTATGATCCGTCGGGTAAAAAAAGCCGCTTGGAGAGCCGTTTTGAAGCGGATCCGCATGCGCGGATTTGAAGATTATGTGCAGCAAATGATTCAGCGTGGCGACTGCCATACCGCCTTGGACATTGGTTGCGGTCCCTCGTCGGCGCTGAGTCAGTTCCGGCCCGGCCTTCGCCTGGTGGGCTTGGATGCGTTTGCAGAAGTGCTGGCCGAGGCGCGCGCGCAAGGGCGGTACGATGACTACGTGCTGGCGGACATTCTAAAGGTCAGTCCCGAGGAGCTCCTTGAACGATTTGGCGGCCAGCCTTTCGACCTCGTCACACTGTTGGATGTCATCGAGCATGTGCCCAAACGCCAAGGATTTGAATTGCTGGAGAAGTGCGAACGGCTGACGTGCAAATACATTCTGATTCTAACTCCGAATGGGTTTCTGGAGCAGGGGCCGGAGTATGGCAACGAATTCCAGCGCCACCTTTCGGGGTGGTTTGCGCACGATTTTGAAGGTTTGGGGTACACAGTGCATGGCGCTTTGGGCTTCAAAGCCCTGCGAGGCTACGCTGGCGGGCCGCGCTACAACTTTCTTTGGTCCGACAAGTGCGATGCCGTGCTCGCTTGGCTGCTGCGCGCCGAGAAAAAGTATCACCGCGCCTTCAGTTTGATTGCCATCAAAGACGTGCGGGGAGTTCCGGCCAGATTAGGCATTGGACCGCGTTGAAGTTCAGTGCCACAACCAACTGCCGGCAGCCACAAAGCTAGGAGCTGCCTTCGATAAGCTGGCAAAAGCCTGAGTCGCGAGCGCTACGCATTACCCGGAGAGTAATGCTTCAAAAGATCCGATTCCCCCAGTGGTTTTTGTTTCCACAACTTGTGAAGTACACAAAAAGCGGGATGCCCCCATCAGGTAGTGCTGGCCAAAAATATTGCACAGGCAGATGATTTTGGGATAGCTTTGTCCGGTGATTTTGGTTTGAAAATGAGCATGAATCATCTATCGTTTGCCACATCGCCATTCCTCCGAAGGTGCTTGTCCATATAATCCCATGCCAAAAACTCAAAGAATTGCCTTCATCAGCGGCCTCAGATTTGGCGGGGCGACCACATTTGTCTGCAACTTGGCCGGAGAACTGGTGCGGCGCCACATGCCGGTCATCGTCATCAGCCCGGAAAGGGACAATGTCTTTGCCACTGATTTTCAAGCAGCGGGAGTCAGGGCCATATTGCACGACCATCTCCGGATGATTTTTCAAGTTCGATTGAACTGCGTGTTGCGGACACTGGCTCCATTTTTGGCCTGCCATCCGTCTGCTTTTCTCCGCTGCATTCATAACAGACTTGCAGGAACGTCATCCATTGAAGCAAGCTTCCCCAGCGAATCGCAATGTTGAATCCGATTACATTCCTGAAAAAGCCGGAATATTTCTTCCATCCTTCACAAGCCTTGCGGCGCTTCCGCCGTATCTGGCATTCGCCGCAAGAAGTGGAAACCACCCGACTGCCTTGGGGCACACCGGTCACGGTGCGCATCGCGGAGAATGTCGGATCTGATATTTTCTGGTATGGCGTTTTTGATCGCATTGTCCCGGAGGCGATTTGGCGGTTACTGGACAAGGGTGAAACTGGCGTGGATATCGGCGCCAATATCGGCCAGAACAGTTCGGTCATGGCCCTCCGTTCCGGCCTGTCCGGATGGGTGATTGCCTTCGAACCTCACCCGGTCACCTTTGCTGAACTCCAGCAGAACGTAGCCAATTGGGCGAATCTCCGCATGGCCCGGATTCAGTTGGAAAACGTTGCGCTGGGCAGGGAAAACGGTGAAGCCCAGCTGGTCATAAGGGGTTATCTCAGTGGAGCTTCTTTGGCTGCACAAGGCGAAGGCGTGAAAGTTCCTGTCCGGCAGTTGGACGATTTCTTGAAAGGCATGCCGGTTTCTGTCTGCAAGATTGACGTGGAAGGTCATGAGTTGGCGGTTTTAGAAGGTGCCGCCCAAGCGTTGTCGCGCCAGGCGATTCGGGATGTCATCTTTGAAGATTTCAACCCCATGCCCAGCCCCGTGGCCAGACTGCTGCAAAAGAACGGGTTCAGTGTTTATCAGCTGACGTCAGGCTGGTTGAAGCCATCATTGGCTCCAGTGCGGGAAGGCATAAACCATCCCAAGGATTTTTCTTACAACTACCTTGCCACGTTGGCCCCACAACGGGCGAGGGATCGCTTCCGCGCCCCGGGTTGGCGTTGTTTGATGGGTTGCTAACTCTGCCGCGTGATGAACAAGTCAATCATTAGAGTTGCATTGGTAAGTGGAGGGCTGGGTTTTGGTGGAACAACTACGTTTCTGCTTAATCTTGCCTCCGGCCTGCTCAAGGCAGATGTTCCTTGCGAAATTTACAGCTTTGCCCAAGCCAATTCTTTTGCCGCCGAATTTGCAGCAGCGGGTATAACCGTTCACACCTGCGATGAACGCCGCTTTATCTTTGAGGATCGTTTGATTCAAACGTTTGCGGCGCTTGGAAATTTCAAACCCACGGTGGCTGTCGCCAACATCGGCTGCGAGGCGTATGAAATTTTGCGATACCTGCCACAAGGAGTCTTGCGGGTGGGCATGATTCATGACCGCGTGATGCAACCCGACCGGCTCATTCCAGCCTATCGTGACGTATTGGATCAAGTGGTAGTGGTCGCCACGTACCTCGTGGATGATGTCCGCGCTGCGTCGCCGGACGTTCCGTGCACTTATTTGGCCCACGGTATTCCCATCCCCGCCGGACTGGCGCCGAGGGAACCGAATCTCACTGAACCACTGAAACTCATTTACTTCGGCCGGCTCCTCGAAGGCAAAGGCTCGCGTTTGTTTCCACAAATCATAGACGTGTTACACCAGCGGCGAATTCCCTTTCGGTGGACCATCCATGGTCGCGGCGAGGACGGGGTCTATCTCCACCAACGACTGGCCAACGAAATTGCCAGCGGCGAAGTCACCATGTCAACTCCTCTGTCCCGCGAACAACTGCTCCAACTTGTGCGACGGCATGATATC
>Ga0181524_10004405_pt1 | contig 13053 bp, 9 predicted proteins | sample PEATcosm2014_Bin_34_FD_119761 | JGI IMG/M metagenome (GOLD analysis project Ga0181524, IMG submission 119761) | Peatland microbial communities from MTU Mesocosm Facility, Houghton, MI, USA - PEATcosm2014_Bin05_60_metaG | ecosystem: Environmental > Terrestrial > Soil > Wetlands > Peat | place...
AAGCTCGGCAATTACTGGTGGAAACTCATCCCGGCTTGGCCAAAGCCAACCCCAGATCCATGGCCCGGGGGCTACGGCAAGCCGGCCTTGAAGGTGCGAAGTCCGGCTATGTCACGGGGCTGGTGGGGCGGCTCAGGGCGTCACTTCGCGACCCTTCATGGAAGAAAACGCGCAACCTGAGGGCTTGGCCCCTTCCGCGCTTCCGCTTCCCTAATGGTGTCAGCGGGCGGCCGTCCAGCGGGCCGGAGGAGGGGCGGGAATCATTTTGCGAGGAAGGCCCCAGTTTGGCCAGAAAGTGGGGGTTTTTCAGGCGGGTCGATACTAAGAACCGACCCGCTTTGACGTTTCGACCCCGTTTGACCCCGTCTCCCTCAGCCTGCGCCTCCTCATGCAAAGCGGGAGAATAATGAGCATACCTAAAGGGTATATCGGCCATTTGAAAACCTGCACCGCGTTGTATGCGGCGTGGCATAGCACACAGTTCCAGGGGTTTACGGTCCACTCCATTATCAAGCATAACAGGGTCCACAGGGAGATTAGGCAGACGGGTGTCCAGATGGACTGCGTCATCGCGCGCCAGTGAATGTAGGCCCCTGCACCGACGATGATGATTATACTGCACACGCGCCCGTAACCGCCGCGGAAGCCGCGAAAGGCGAAGCCTCGTAAAACCGCTTCCTCGGCAAACGGGCCTGCCGAGATTACGTACAGGACGTAAAACAGGAGGGCTTCCCCGCCCTCGGCGTAGAACCCCCGGCCAACTGGGTTCGGGGAGGTCCACCCCCTCGCGCCTCCGTACCTGTCCGCAAGAGAGATGGCGATCGCAGCGCAGGCCCCTACCCAGCCCCGCAGGTCTGGGCGCTGGTTCAGCCCCAGGCTACGAGCGAAAGCGGCAGCCGATCCTGCGCCGGAAAGGACATAGGCCGCGACTAACCACAGGCCGGACCGAAGCACCCTCACCACGATCTGCGCCGGGTACCAGTGGGCCGCAAGCCAGCCCGGCACCCGTGCGTCCCCTTGCGCGACACGTAAGCACGCACCAAGCACGAACTCCACAGCAACCAGGGCGAAGACACAGCGCCAAGCGTCGCGCGGTCTCCAGGGCGGCCCTGAGCCACCAGGTGGATTTGGCTGGCTGGGAGCATTATCAAGAGCCTGTGCCGTCATGCCGCTCAAATCTTGCAAAGAAGGGGTCAGGCCGTAGCATGGTTCGTGATGGCGTGGAATCGAACGAATCTATGGCCCTTTTTCCTCGAAGGCGTCGGCCTGGGAGATGACGTTTGTCAACCGTCTGGCCGCGCCGTAGCAGTAGGCCACCGTCCAGGCTGCCGTTCCTGACGCCTGCACGGTTACGGTCTGCCGCAATCGATTGGTGTATCTGCAGTTCACGCTGACGGCCTCAACGGATCACCCTTCCGAACGCGAAGGAGTGCTTAACCTTGATCTTCACGCGCTCGCACCTGATTTTATTATTCATCCTGCGCCTAAGCCTTTTGGCCTCCTCCGCGTCAGCAGAAGCGAGCCGTTGTTCATATTCCCTACGGATGCGAGCTGCAGCTTGCCTTATCTCGAACTCGGCACTGTGCTCCTCGGGCAGCATAAGCCTAGGGGCTCATACAGAGCTGGCACAAGCCCTCGCCGATGGTCCAGCGGAGGGCGCAACCGGCGAAGCAGCCGCCGAGGCATACCACGGCAGCCACCAGCCCGCCCTTGGTTGCCGCCCGCATACAGGTGAAGACGCAGGCACTCTCATGTGTGCGCTACCGCCCATTAGGCTGAGAGTCACGCGTGTCGGCGCGGAACAGCTCCCTCACCGGGGGAAGATATGCGATGGCGATGGTCGCGCCAAAAAGCAACGCCCCTAGTTGGTCAAGCGCGGCGAGGAAGGCTGGCTCCTCGTTGGGGCCTAGCAACAGGGTCACGACGCACCCCAGCGCACACAATGCCAGCGCAAGCCACCGCGCGTGCCTCCAAAAAAGGAAGAGGCCGGCGAAGACAGTCGCGGCCAGGACCAGACCGGCCCAGCCTAGGATGTGGGCCGTCCGGACAGGAACCGCCAGGGCGTCTGGACCAGCGGGGGCGCCCACGCCACGTGCCGGCGTGAGCAACCACTCTAGGGCGAACAACGCTACGTTCGCCGCCACCAGGGCCCTAAAAACTCGGCTGGGTGCTGGCATGAGTATTCCTGGCTTGCACGTCAGCGCGGCTGGAGAAGAGTGGGTCAAGCCGTAGCATGCTTCGTGATGGCGTGGAATCGAACGAATCTATGACCCCATTCTCGGCGAATGCCCGTTCGATGTGCGGTTGGGGGTCGAAACCAGGAGGGAGTTCAATATAGCCAAGCATGAGGAGAATAATCCTCCAATGGTCAGTGCTTTGTCGCGTGCTCCAGTACCGCTTTGATGGCTTTGCCCACAACCTCAGCCCCTGTCCCCAGAAGATCCTTGTGCTTCACAACCCATTGTCCAGCCCTCGCCTTAATGGACGGCTTTTTCTCAGGAGGTGCGGTTTTCAATTCCTCCATGATCTCTTCCAATTCGTGCCTGGCTTGCGTCGGCACGCCATGATTAACCAACAATTGGTGGATGGAACTAGAGTCGTTCAGGTTCACCTGGGAGTTCGTGACGTTTCCAACGTTGCCTTGAATGGTCCCGAAGTTGTTAAAGACCATGTTGCCAGCCGACTGCTTCTCCTTTTCGCCAAAGTTCATGTCTTCTCCTTTAACCCCCAGTTTCTCAAGCTTTAAGGCCCAATCAAGAAGGCGATTGGCGACGGCATCTGTTATCCGCTTGAATTCAGAGCCATCAACCACGAGATACATCGCCCCACGTTGGCCAGACGCATTCCACGGAAAGTAATTGTCCCCCTTTAGCGACAACGCTTGCAGCTCAGAGAAAGGCTGGCGGCCGTCAATGCGGACTTCGTGCGGAGCCGAAAACTCAAGCTCGGCCGATTGGTTGAGCACTTGAATACTGTAGCTTTCCACGCTCCTATAGTTCGGCAGTTCAGCCCCTTCTGGATAACCGTTCAGTTCTAAATCAACCCATTGTTCGAAAGCCTCCAAATTCAGCTTGGCGGCAATGACTTTGGCCAGCCGTAGCAACTGGGTTAGGGGTTGTTTCCCCTCCACAATCGCCATCTGCAAATCGTGAACCGCAGAACTCATAACATGGGGAATTTGCCCCCGAGTCGTGGCGAAGACCAGCCCAAAGATGTTGGGGGACAATCGGCAGGCGCGGGGTGGTCCGTGGCGTTGGAATCGGAGGCGTCGATTCGATGGGGTCAGAGTAGCATGGTTCGTGATGGCGTGGAATCGAACCAATCTATGGCTTGACCGCATTCCCGAGGGGAGGAGTCTCTGATTGGTTTTGGGGCCATTGGTGAGAGACTCAGGTCGTCTCCTGCAGTCAGAGACTCCTCACGTCGTCTCCTACCGTCAGGGACTCCTCACGTCGTCTCCTACACTCAGGGACTCCTCACGTCGTCTCCTACACTCAGGGACTCCTCACGTCGTCTCCTACACTCAGGGACTCCTCACGTCGTCTCCTACAGTCAGAGACTCCTTGCGTCGTGTCCTACAGTGAGGCAATGGGGCCCGTTTGGCGACTTTGCCACCAGCCCTGACTCCCTGGGTTTGCCCGGTGCGCCGGGCTTGACAATTCCAGCCGGAAGAGTATGCCCTTGAACCGTGGCAACGTGTCGCGCATTTCTTCCGGCCCTGGGGCAGGCAGCGCTTGTGGCGCTCCTTTTGTCCGCCAGCGGGTGCAACGCCCGAACCGAAACACCAGGCCCCGAGCCCGCGCGCCGTGTGCGGGAACCGGCAGTAGCGGGCCTGTTTTATCCCGGCGAAAAGCAGGTCCTGGCCAAGACGGTGGATGCCTTGTTGGAAAAGGCGCCGCCGCATCGTTTCGCACGGCTCAGAGGGCTGGTCTGTCCGCACGCAGGCTATTCTTTTTCGGGCCAAACTGCGGCCATCGGCTACAAGACCCTGGTTGGGCGCGACATTCAAACTGTGATCGTCCTGGGTCCCAGCCACTATGCCTTTCTGGAGGGCGCCTGCATCCCCGATGCAGAGGCCTATCGAACCCCGCTGGGACTGGCGCCCATCTCCGAAAAGGCCCTGGCCCTGGCCAAAACAGCCCCCTTTGGACTGGAGAAACCATGCCCGGTTCAGCGGCCTGGCTGGTGGGCTCAGGCCCCCAGGCCCGCGCCCGAGCGCGGACAGGACACGCCCGAAACCTGGGAGCATTCGGTGGAGGTTCAAGTTCCCTTTTTGCAGCGGGTTGCCGGGAATTTCAAACTCCTTCCCGTGGTGCTCGGGGAGGTGGACCCCGAGCGGGTCGCCCGGGCGCTGGCGCCCATACTGGATGACAAAACAATTGTTGTTGCCAGTTCCGATTTGAGCCACTATCACCCCTACGATGCAGCCAAAGATCTGGATAGCAGGTGTGTCCAGGCCATTTGCGCCATGAATATTGACGATATGAAAGGTCAGGAGGCCTGCGGCAAAACGCCAATCCTGGCGCTGATGCACCTGGCCAAAATCAAGGGGTGGGCGGCACAACTGCTGGATTGCCGCAACAGCGGCGATGTTACCGGCGACAAAGACCGGGTCGTGGGCTACTCCGCCATCGCCTTCTTCGAACCCGCAGCCGAAAACTTCCCGGCGCCCGAGCGAAAGATGTTGCTCGAATTGGCCCGTCGCACCCTCACCACCGTCGCCGCCAATCCCTCATCGCCGGGACCCGAAGTGGACGCCAAGAGTGTCTCCCCGAACCTGGCCGAAAAAAAGGGCTGCTTTGTCACGCTGACGAAACGCGGCGTCTTGCGCGGATGCATCGGCCATATCCTGCCCAGGGAAGCCCTCTACCAAGCCGTCATCGACAACACCCGCAATGCGGCCCTGCTCGATCCCCGCTTCAGCCCGGTCCGGTCCGACGAAACGGGCGAGATCAAAATCGAGATCAGCGTGCTGACCCAACCGCAACCACTGGCCTTCAGTTCACCCGAGGACCTGCTCAGCAAACTGCAACCGCATCAGGACGGCGTGGTGCTCCGCATAGGCGCCCGAACGGCCACGTTCCTGCCCCAGGTCTGGGAGCAGATCCCCGGCAAAGTCCAATTCCTGGAGCACCTTTCCGAAAAGGCCGGCTGCCGGCCTTCCGCTTGGCGGGACCAGGACACCTCCGTTTCCATCTATCACGCGGAGTGTTTCCAGGAGAATTGAAGAAGCAGACTATCCCGCTGACAAAACGCCCGCATTGCGAGAGCAAAAACGCAACCCTAAGGGTTGCCGGAGGGCAGCCCTCCCGTCCGCCCTCAGTGGCCGGTTACACTGGCCTCCTTTTTCCGCTGGTTTTTTTGCGGTTCTTCAACGAGAGTACCCTCGAATGGCGCCGGCGATGAGTTCATACAAATACGCGGCAGGATGGGTTGTGATACTGGCGGCTTTGGCGCTGTTGCCGGCCGGGGCGCAGTACCGTGCAGGCAGACGTTTCTCCCGAAGCTACGAAATCCGGGACCCCGAAAAGATCAAAGAGCAGGAGATGATGGAGAAGGCTCTGACCCCGGGATTCCGGGAGGATGTCTTCACTTTCGCGCGGCTGAAGTTTCGGGCCGAGCGCGATTACCGGTTTGGCGGCGGCCGGCAATGGGATGACGACACGCCGGAGGCGGATTTGAACCTCATCTTCCGGCTTTACCAGGTGACCAGCCTGAAGGTCCGGCCCGGCCTGAATTTCATCGATATCACGACGAAGGACTTGGCCAATTATCCGTTCGTCTATCTCGCCTCGGCGGGCCAGGCGCTTTTCACGGACGAAGAAGCGGCGGCCCTGCGGCACTATATGTTGAGCGGCGGGTTTATCATGGCGGACGACTTTTGGGGCGACGAGCAGTGGGCGCACTGTCACCAACAGATCAAGCGGGTCTTTCCGCACCTCGAGCCGGTGGAATTGACGCTCGAGCATCGCATTTTTCATACCGTCTTTGACTTCAAGAAACAGCCGCAAGTCCCCAGTGTGGGCGCGTACTTGCGCACCCGCCAATCCTACGACCCAGGCTGGCCTTACTATGAGAGGAACCAGGACCCGCACTATTACGCCCTCTACGACGACAAACAGCGGATGATGGCGCTCATCTGCCACAACAACCATTACGGCGATGGTTGGGAACACGAGGGCGACGATGAATCCTACTTCGACAGGTTCTCCGAGCCGATGGCCTACCCGATGCTGATCAACATCCTCGTTTACACGATGGCGCATTAAGCGCGGGACCGGTGGGGTGAACACCCCATTGCGCCCGCGCAGTTCTCACGGCTACTGTCACATCATGGATGAACACGCAGAGCCGGACCCCGGCGATCTTGGCACGATCGCCGAACACGCGCGCGCCTTGATGGCCGCCACCGCCGACGTGGCGGGAGAAAAAGTCGCAAACGCCCGCAAACGCCTCGCCGCGGCCCTGGATCGAGGCAAGGAACTCTGTTGCTGCGCGCGCGACAAAGCGGTTGAAGGAGCCAAGGCCGTCGACGAGGCCGTGCATGAGCATCCCTATCAAGCCATTGGCATCGCCCTGGGCGCCGGCGTGCTAATTGGTTTCCTCCTGGCGCGCCGCAAATGACCCTACGGTGGAACCGGCTAACGCAGAGGCTATGAACAACCCGTCGCAACGCGCATTGATCCGCTCAACCATCGGCACTCCCTTAAGAGTTCTTCTCGCGCTGATGCTCGCGGCTGGAAGCGCCGCTTCCGTCCGTGCGCAGGGCCAGATCCCCAGCGGCACGGTTGCCGGCTCGGGCAGCAACCCATACGACTACACCCTGTCGTTCAGCGATGCATCGAGCGCCACCTCCCCGATCGGGAGTGTATGGTATGCCTGGGTGCCAGGGGCCTTCTACTTGCCAGCGACTCCGCTCAATGCTTCGGCGCCTGCAGGCTGGACGGCCACCATCGATGACAACTCCATTCAGTTTATCGCCAGCTCGGCTGCGAACGACATCAAGCCGGGTCAGACGCTATCCGGATTCAGCTATCATGCGACCTTTTCACCGGCGCAGTTGGTCGCGGACCCGGATGCGGGTATTTCGGTCGCCTATGCCGGCGCACTCGAGTCTGACGCCGGGCAAACCTTTACCGTTCAGACCGTGCCGGAACCGTCGACGCTGATGCTGCTCATTTCCGGCGCGGCCGGGTTGTTCCTGGCCAGGCCGGGCCCCGGACGGCGGCCGCTCTGACGAGCGCCTTGACCCCGTGGAAAATGCGTGGCCCGCCAGGACGCGCGTTGCCATGGAAGAACCCCGGAACGTGCGGACGATGTCAGAGTTCTCTCAGCGTCCGGAGATCACAAACCCACTTGCGGCCGGGTTTGGACGATGAAGCAACCGCCCTTGCTCAAGGCGCCCTCGATGTCCTGAGGCGCGCCTGCGGCGGCCTCCACGGCCAGGCCAAGCTCGGCCATGCGCAGCAGGGCCTCGCGCCGGAGCGATTCATTCCAAACCAACGGCTCGTTCGTGTAATCTGCCAGCGAGGTCATCGGGGTCGGGAGCAGGAAACTCTCATAGAGACCGGCGCCGGCAAAGCCGGCCAGGTCCTCGCCGTTGGAGTCGGAGCGGAAGATGAGGCCGCCGCCGCGCAGGGCGAGGCTCTTGCCGGGATAGCTCAGGAGCGTGATGGTTTTGGAACTCCGGCCAACGATGGCGCTGAGGGCGCGTCCGGGATAGTTGCCCACCAGGGTTTCACCCAGGCCCAGGACCACCTCCAGATAAAGCTCTTCGGCAACGTTGCCCAGAGGGTTGACGGTGTGCAGCACGAAGGCATGGTCCGCCTCGACCACCTGTTGGATAAGCACGGACATCAACAGGTCCTCGTGCGGGATGCCCTGGGCGCGGCGGCTGTAAAAGGCCCGGTCATTCCACTTGGAAGCCCATACCCGTTTGATGCACTGCCAGGCCTCCTGGCCGTCTCCCGGCCAAGCCAGGCCCGCCGACGCCGCTTTTCGGCTCAAAGCCGAGGCCAGTTCGGGCGGGGCCTCAAGCTTGAGCATCCACTCGCGCAGGGCCGGCAAGACGCGGGCCGGCTCGGTCTCGACTTGCCGGAGCAGCTGTCCGTATTCCTCGGCCACGGCCCGGTTGGGCCCGCTTGCCATCACCCGTTCACAGGTCCCAAATGGGACCGCAATCGAAGCGGGCCTCCGCGCCCAGCCAGGGAGTTTGCCGTCCAGGCGGACCAGGTTGAGGGCCTTGCCGCCGGTGAGGGAGGGCTCGAACTCGGCAGCCTCGAGCGCCCAGGCGCTCGAGCGGGGCTGGACCCTGGCTAGGCGCGCCCGGCGGGTCGAGGGGCGAACCTGTTCGGCCAGTTTCTCGCTCGTCTCCGCCACCTGCACGTCGCCGGCGGGGCTGACTTGAACGCGAACGGCGCGGCCTTGCAGGCCCTTGAGCCGATTGAACGTATGGAGGTCGTAACACGAGGCAAAGAGCAGCCCCGCGTTGCGCGCCCGCACTGCCACGTGTGAAACGATGTCCGTCACATCGGGCGCGATGACGGCTGTCACCGCCTCGGGAATCTCTTCGTCGCCCCTGACGTGCTCGGCCACGACCACGCGCGGGCCGTCGAAAACCTTGCCCTGGACCGCGCGCAATTGGTCGACCACTTCGACAATGCCGCTGCCGGAGCCGCGGCTCACGATTTGCCAATCGCCCAGGCGGGCGTCGTGCCGAAGAATCGGCTCCAAGTGCCGCAAGAGCATCGAGAGCACGAAATCGAGGCTGCCGCCGCGCACCACCTCTTCGCTGAAGAGCGTGACCACCCAGGCATCCGCGTGGAAGGCGTGGCCCAGCCACTCTGCCTTGGGCTGAAGCAACTGGTAAGCGCCGTCGATTAAGCCGCCCAGCACCCGCCCAATGCGGTCCACCACCGACTTGGCGTGCAGCGACCATTGCGCACCGAAGCGCGGCTGCTCTTTGAGCCGCAGCCAATGCCGCCGGCAAATCGCCAGTTCCGCGTCCTCGGTTGACAAAAGGCGATTCTCGACCAGGCGCGCAATGAGTTCCACCAGGGCCTCGCCGCCAGATACGCTCTGAAGATTGCGCTCGACCACCAGGCGAAGGAACTGCTCGAGCGCCAGGTCCAGGTAGAGCAATTCACGGGCCTCCGCCCCGCCGTCCAGGCGCGGGCCCAGGCGGCGGCGCGCCTCGGTAATGTCCGTCACCAGGTCCGGCAACGCCACGGGTCCCTGCCCGTGCTCCCAGATGCGCCACACCAGGGCCTGGGCGCCCTTGTCCAATTGCGAGCCGGCCGCGTTGATCGCCGTTTCCAGGTCAGTCCCGGCGTGGACCGATCGCAGGATGCGCAGGAATTGCTGGAAATCGGCAATCAGGGCGTCCTTGAGGTGGGGCACGAAATCGGGCTGGCTGCGGATAGGCCGCTCGAAGCTCTCGAGCCGCTGGCGAGTGACGCCGCCCTCCTGGAGTTTCTCGTAAAAGCGGTCCAGGTTGCCGTCCGAACGAAGGAACTCGAGGTAGGCCTCGCACAGGACGATATCGTCGGGCGTCGTGTTGTTATGCAGTTTCTGGTGCCATTCCTCCAGGAAATGGCCGGTGACCTCCTTGACATGATGGCGGTGCATGATGTTGAGGATTTCGTCGCGGATGCGCTGGCCCTCGCCGCCTGGGCCGACGCTGGCCAGCAGGAGACGCAGGAGAGGCCGGTTGGGGGCGTCCTGGCTGTAGAATTGGGCCAACTTCCGCGTGAGCCGGTCCTGGGCGTGGCTCAACTGGCGGGGCTGGGTGTTGTATTGGCGCTGCCACGTCAGTTGACGCAGCGCCGAGTAGCGCAGCCACACGAAAAGCAGCGCCAGGCCGTCGCTGTTGCCCGCCACGCGGTCCAGCAGGTCGTAGCAGAGATTGAACCGATGCATGAGCGTCCAGGAATTGTCGCCCATCTCCACCTGCACAATCTGATTGGCGATGCCCGTCAGCTCGGGCGTGCTGAGTCGGGCCTTCTGCTCGTAATCCGCGCGGACCGGGACGAAGAAATTGCCGCCGCGGTAGCGCAGCCACCGATTGGCCTGGACTTGTTTGAGCACGAATTGCAGCCCCATCGGAGCGTCCTGCTGGGGTATCTCCAGCCGCAAGCGGCTCAGGCCCTCCTGCATCGTGAAGGGGGTTTGCGCCGTGTGGCCTTCCCAAAGCGCTGTCCCCGGAGGATAGAGGGCGGCCGGCGGCGTAAACCATTCGTTGGACGAATACCGGGCAATCCCCCAGTGCAGCAGCACGTCGGGGATGTCACTCAACATCATGATAGCGATATGCCCCTGCTCCCGCGTCACAACGACCCCCAACCGCCCGTGCGGCCCTACCTCGAAAACCCGCTGAAACAGGACTTTCTTCTGGCCGACGTACTCTTTGAGAGCTGAATCCAGCTCGGCGCCGGCCGCCTTGGCCGGCGCAATCTCGATGCGGTAATTCCGGCCGCCGTTGTTGTCCCAGGCCCGCTGTTCGGGGAAGAACAGGGCAAAATCGATCGACGAATACTCTGCCGGCATCGGCAGGCGGATGCGGATGCTCTCCTGGCCATCCTCGGGCGCAAAGGGCGTCTGCACCGCCGCCCCGACCGCCTGCGTTTGCGCCGGCCAGGCCGTCTGCGGGGGAAGCCGCCAGGCATCCTGGCCCGGCTGCCGCATTCCCCAGTGCAACAGGCACTTCCGCCGCCCCTCCAACCGGAGGTCAATCTCGATCGCCTTCTCGCTTGCCTGCTTGCCAACATGCAGGGCCAATCCGCTTCGAGTCGCAATGGTCTCGGTCATCAGTTCTTCAAATGCGACCCAGTCCGGGAGAAGCTGAGGATTTGCCGGCGGAGCCGCAAAAAAAGTTCATAAGCTCCACCCGCTGCGGTAAGGTGGATTGAGGAACTGGTTGGCCTCGGGCGAGTTCAGGAAGCGGCCCCTGCGCCCGTCCCACTCCAGCTTCTTGCCGCCCATCTTGATGGCGATAATGCCCAGCAGGGCAATCTCCGTGAGCGGCCCCCCGTAAGAGAAGTCCGAGCCGGCCTTAGTTCCGTTGCGAATGGCCTGGAGCCAATCCTGGTGATGTTCCTTGGCGCGCGGGATGGTCTTGGGGGGTTTGTGGTAAGCATCCATCTTCGCCTGCGGAATCAGGCGCACCTGCCCCGCCCCATGCGAGCCATAAACAATCGTCCCTTTGTCGCCAACGACCACCGCCCCCGTCTGGATGGACTTCTCGTCGGACTCCAGTTCGGGCGGCCGGGGTATGGGCTCGCTGCCGCTGTACCAATACATCACCACGGGCGCGCGGTTGCCCTTGGCCGGGAATTCGTAGGTGATCACTTCCCCGTACGGAAAGGAGTCGCCCTGGGTCTTGAAATCGTAATCCTTCACGTTGGCCTGGATCGTAGCCGGCGCTCCCAGGTCCAGCGCCCAAAAGACCGGGTCCACCACGTGGCAGGTCCAGTCCCCGACCGTCCCGTTGCCGAAGGGCACCCAACTGCGCCAGCTCCCCGGCAGGTAGGCCGGGTGATAGGGGCGCTCCTGCGCCGGGCCGAGCCAGAGGTCCCACTCCAGCGTGGGCGGCACCGGATGCGCTTCCTTCAGACGCGACAGTTGATCGAGCGCGCAGTTCCTCGCGTTGCAGCCGGCGTGAATGGTATGGACCTTGCCTATCGCGCCATCCCGCACCCATTCGCAGAAGAAGCGGATCGACTCGAAGGAGTGGCCCTGGTTGCCAAGCTGCGTGACGACCTTGTGCTCTCGGGCCGCGCGCATCAACTCGCGGACCTCATGAATGGAGTGGGCCAGCGGTTTCTCGCAATAGACGTGTTTGCCATGCTTGATGGCCGCCATCGCAGCCACGGCGTGGCAATGGTCGGGCGTCGCCACCACCACCGCCTCAAAGCTCTTCTCCATCTCGTCGAACATCTTGCGAAAATCGCGGTACTGCTTCGCCTGGGGGTACTTCTTGAAAGTGCCGCCCGAGTGCGCCAGGTCCACGTCGCAAAGCGCCACGATGTTGTTGCCTCCCGAAACGGCATCGATGTCCCCCGCTCCCTGCCCGCCCACCCCAATGCCGGCAATGTTGATCTTTTCGCTTGGCGGAGTCTCGCCGCTGCCGGCCACCACGTGCCGTGGGACGATGCTGATGGCCGTTGCCGCCATGGCGGAGGTTGAGAGGAATTGACGCCGTGTGAGATTTGGTTGTCGGTTCATGTTCATGACCCGGCCAGAATACCAGGGCCCGATTGGCAAGGTCAAGAAGATGCGCCCGACCGGGAGCGGCGTGGGCGCAGGACAACATTCTTCGTTTTCTTCGTTTCCTTGGTGTACACCATTCGCATGCACCCACTTTTCAGGAAAGCTGATGAGTTGAGCCACCTTGCCATTGGCGCGGCCATTGAGGTTCACCGCCTCAAGGGACCGGGTTTGATCGAAAGCATCTACGAACGGTGTTTGATGCGCGAGCTGGACTTGCGCAAGATCGCTGCGGTCAATCAGCGCCTCGTCAAAATCGAGTACAAGGGGCTCGTATTTGAGGAGCCGTTGCGGTTTGACGTTCTTGCCAAGGATTGTCTGCTGCTGGAGCTTAACAGAAGAAAACGAAGCCAACGAAGGTGCTTCCCCAGTATATATGTGGCTATATAAAAGTGAGGCAAAAAGGCCGGACAATCAGGACGTGTGAAGAATTGCGTCCTGCGCCCGTGGGCATTTCCCCACCCCCCGCCGGCTTTGCAGTTTGTGCTACACTCGGGCATGGTTGCCGTTTCATGGGCGTTACAAAAACCGATCTTGACGTCGGATGGGCAGTTGTGATAGAAGAGCCAAAGAATGCCCGGTTTGTGTAGCGGCGCCCTTGGGCTATCGGAGGATATATGAAATGTCTATGGAAAGGATCAGCACGGGACGGGGGGCAGCGGACCTCAACCAGGCCGGCGAGCCGCCTGGCGTTTACCCTGATCGAACTGCTGGTGGTCATCGCGGTCATTGCGATTCTGGCCGCCTGGCTGCTCCCGGCCCTCAACAGGGCCAAGGTCCAGGCGCGAA
>Ga0181524_10004410_pt1 | contig 13047 bp, 12 predicted proteins | sample PEATcosm2014_Bin_34_FD_119761 | JGI IMG/M metagenome (GOLD analysis project Ga0181524, IMG submission 119761) | Peatland microbial communities from MTU Mesocosm Facility, Houghton, MI, USA - PEATcosm2014_Bin05_60_metaG | ecosystem: Environmental > Terrestrial > Soil > Wetlands > Peat | place...
CACGACTATGATCCGCTCTGCCAGCCCGTGCTGGTGAAAGCTGCGGAGAAGGCCCTCGAACTGGACAGCTCTCTGGAGGACATCCGCCTGGGCGCAGGAGGAGGAACACCCAAGCTGGGGTTGGAAAAAGTCAAGGCCTGCAGCTGGAAGAGGAAGCTCAACGGCATGGACTCCTCCAGCCAGTATCTCCTCGCCCAAAGAACCCCGCCCTTTCAGCAGGTGCTTGATCCTGCCAGAAAAGGTGAGCTTATCGCCGCATAACCCGATCGAACACAATCATATCTCACGAGGGCATAGGGACCCGCGGGCTGCACATCAACTGGGAGAACATCGAGGAAACCGCTCACGCGTAGCACGGAAAAAAAGCATGCCAACATTCATCAACAAAGTCGACCAAAGCAACAAATTTTGGCGTTACACCTTTCTCGCCGGCAATGAAGTCCAGGTTGAATGGGGCCGCATCGGGCTGGCTGGCCAAAGCCAGATCAAGAATTTCAATTCGAGCTGGGAGCGCCAGCGATACATCGAAAAGATGGTGGCTGAGAAGATTGGGAAGGGCTACGAAGAATCCTCGGAAGACGGACTAAAGGCCGAGGTCAAGACAGCCCAGACCCTGGGCCACAAGAACAAGATCAGGCGCATGGAGTGGGTGGACTTGAAGGGCAGAACCCTCCACATCCTCAACGCCTACGACCCGAAGCGGTACATCTACGTCGAAGTGATGGATTCTTGGTCGAAGGGAGTAACCCGCCTGCTCATTTCTCGCAATGAGAACTGGGAGATCCGCGGGAGCATCAGCGAAGCCAGCCGGCGCATCTCGTTCGACGACCGAGGCGCCGTTTTTGGTGAGAAGATGAATTTCGTGGAGGCTGTTCGCCAGAGGCTCAAGGACCTCGCCATCACGGTTACCGAGGCGATCAAGACCATCAAGTTTGCGGCGGTCGGCGCGCGCAACCTGTTCGACGATGAAGGTACCGAGGCGGCCGAGGCAACGCCGGTCTTCGACAACCTCGCCGCCAGCTCCGGCCTCGATCGGAAGGTGGTCTCCAAGTTTGCGGCCCTGGGCCAGCGCACTTTGGACTTGTGATCGGGGGACATGAAGCCCGAGTTTAGACCGGGGTCGTTGTGGATCGGCGGTGAAGACAACTACGTCATCGAAATCCTCGGCAACGGGCACAAGCCGGGGCTCAAGAGGGTCCGTGCCTACGAACCAGACGGACACACGTTCAACGAGGTTGAATTCGTTGGCAACCGCATTGTGTTGTCCGGCATTCACCAGGAAGAGCTGCGGATTGTCATCTTGGAAAAACGGACTTCGCCAAGAGAGTAAGCGCGATCCGCAAGAAATGTGAGAAAAACGCATGAAAGCGGAACAACTTAACGCCCTGAACAAAGATCAAATCATTGGCTGGTTGGAATCGGCTCTGCGCGGGCAGGCGCCTCTGCCACGCTTGACACCGGACGAGTCGCATTGCGCCGGCATAATCCGAATGGAGAAATCGCTCAATGCGGCAGGCCAAAAGTCGCTGAGGGAGGGCGCCCTCCACCTGCTCCAGCGGTTTTGTGACAGTGGCTCGGGGAACACGAGCTATGTTCAAGAGCTTCTCTCACTGGCTTCCGCCCTCAGGCAGCCCCAAACCCCAGACATGCTGGCTGATTTTGCGCTCCGGTTCCCCGAGCGGCCGGAATTGCGCATCGAACTGCGCTACGCCGTCTTGGGCTTGCTGGTTGATGCTCCTCAGCCTCGGACCTTGACCTTTTGGAAGCGAATCCTGAAGCAAGACCCCGAGCACTATTCGGGGGCCGTGTTTTCTGGCATGCTCGCTGCAAGACCGCGGCTCGCCGTCAAGATGCTTCCCCAGATGCCGGATACAGAGCGTGACGGTCTGGCCACGGCCATCAAGCTCGACATCGCTTGGGACGACATGTCGCCGGGGGATCGGACGGGGTTTGTCGAGCAAGTGCAGAACATCCTCGGCCAGTGCGGACCCAAATTTGCGGGTCCGGTCAAAAAATGGGCGGATGGTCGCCTCAAGGAGATGGTCCAAGCCAGCAGGAAGAGGACTGCGGCACGAACCTCGACACCCAACAATTACCAGATCAGCCCATCGAAAAGGAAATGTTCTTCCCCCCTGACGGGTCCGGAGTCGTCTGCGTATTCACAGAAAGGAAGCCCGGACGGGGCATCGCCGGGTTGTAACGCTTGTTCCACAAGCCCTGCTTGCCTCCGATCGCCTCGATGTTCGCATTGATGAATTCTTCCATCTTCGGGTGATAGGGCTCGATGTTCGCGATGCGAGCCATGCCCTCCTCAAGCAACCTCTTGTTCAAGCAGTACTCTTTTCCGTCTGCGTCCTTGGCGTAAATGTAGACGGGCAGGCGGCAGTGCTCCGCCGGCTGGTTGCTTACCACCTCCACGCGTATCTTGGTGCCGTCCGGAATCAGCTCGCGCACCCTGTCCCATGCGCCCTGGGCGCCGGGCTGCGCACCGGTTTTGGAGTGCAGCTCTGGGGCATCGATGCCGACAAGCCGGTAGTGGGCCCCCGAGGTTCCATAAAGCGTGTCGCCATCGACGTCCTGCATGACCGTGTCGGTGTATCCCCGGATTGGAATATCAGGGTCGATCTTGATCGGGTTGTTTTCCCAGGCACGCCTCAGGATGGCAGGGTCGATTTCCCGGCTCGATATCTCGTGATCGCCGGCGGGGTAGTGCCAGAGGGCATCCAACACCTCTGGATCAATCCTTCCATTCCGGTCCACCGGGAGACCTTCTTGCATCGTGCGCGCCACCAGATCCAAGCGCTGGTTCTGAATGACCTTGGAACCCATGGTCATGACCCGCTTCAATGCCAGATAGAGGAGGATCAAACCAACTATGCCTTTGAACCCCATCGCCTTGTACGCAACCATCCCCGCCACCGCTCCGACAGCCATGCGGACCAGAGGGTGGGCATCAGCAACAAACTCCATCGTCCCCTCCAGGATTTTGTTGCCGGAGAGACCCGGGAAAAGGTCCATATCAGCCTCGTCAACGACCTCCGTCGGATACGTGCCGGCGCACGGCTTGTTCGCAGGCCTCATGCCCAGGCCCGCGGCATCGCCGGCTTTTTCCGGAGGCGGCACACGCTGGAGAGACTCGGATATGCCCAAGGAAAGGGCGCCCAGTTCCTGGTCGTAGTCGGGATTCATGTCGGGAGGAGCCAACAGCCAGACCTTCTGAGGTTCGTAGTAAAGGCCCCCGCTCTTGGTCATCTGGAGCTGCCGCAGCTCTTCCTCGATATTCCCTACGGGCCGGCTTTTGCCAGCGGAATCGCGCACCTGCATGTGCCTCAGGTGGCCAATTTGGGCCAGATGAGCGGCGTAGGCAACGCTCAGGGCTACGTGCTGGTCGTAGCCGATGATGCTGCCGTCCTCGCAGCTGAAAAGCTCCAGATCCTTGTTTGTTTCCCACTCCTGTAGGATCCTGGGCACGGCCTGGGAGTAGAAGACGCCGTTCTTGGGGTCCGGTGTCTCCCCCTTATTGATGATTACGAAATTGTCTTTGGTCAGCGACATATAGCTACCTCATTTTACCACTTGAGGAGGGTAGGGCCTTCAAACTTTCGCGAAGCCTGGCCATGACCACAAATTGGCTCCTGGTCTCCAGGATAAAGGGCACCACGGTCCGGCGGATGAACAACTTGCACGGCTCAGCAGCGAACTGGGCCTTGATGAGCGACGGAAACCTGGCGAGCAGGGCCTCGAACTCCGGCACCACGAGGAGGAGGAGCAGGTCCGGCTGGGGAATCGTCAGGACCACGACCTGATTTGTACTTGCGACCTTCATTGGTAGGCGGGCCTCCAGGTAGGCGGATCCGTGGTTGTGTCCAGCTGCACGTCGCCGGGGTTGACCGCGGACTCAATGTAACCGCCACCCGTCAGATTGTTGATCCGCGTGACCACGTCTGTGCCGTATGAATCCGAGACCGCCGCGCCCCCATTCAGCGCGGGGCCGGTCTTGAACCTGTAATCGTAGTAGTTTCCCTCCGCCGCATTCAAAGCTGCAGCCGCATCCCTGCTGCGCACCGTGTTCGCCTGACCTTTGCTGCCAAACAGGGTAGGAACGGCAATCGTTGCCAGGACAACGATGATAATGACGACCGCGATCAGTTCCAGGGCCGTGAACCCTTCATTCTTGTGCTTCGGCATAAGTCAGGTGTTGTGCTGGCCGATGTTTTGGTCTGCGCTGTCCTCTTTCCCGCAGCTCGATGCCACGCAAAAGTGCTTGAGCATCCGAGTCCCCAGAATGTAGCCCACAAACCAGAGCCCGCCAACCCCTGTTGGCAGAATGGCCGCTATGCTCAGGTTGTTCAGGTGGAGACAAAGCTTGGTCCAGGTGTGTCCCATGCGGAGGAAGCAGATGTAAAGGGAGTAAACGACCGAGAGGTGCAGCAGCCCCGCACCGCCGATGATCCACAGTATCCAGTTGTGTTTCTGGTTCTCGCGCTGGAAGCTGTAGATGCTGTTATAGAAACTGTCCGACATGTTCTGCAGGAAGCGGCTCGGAGCAGGGTGGGAGCTGAGACTAACCAGGGCTTGCTCGATCCGGCTGTTGATTTTCTCGGTGCTGGATGCAAGGTAAAGGATGGCGGCGGCCTGCAGGATAATGATTCCGAGGCTTAATCGACTGATCGCAAAGTAGTAGGATCTCATGCGCCGGCCCCTAGCAAGGGGGGCCTGACTCTATTATATGAAGAAAAGGGTCTTTCTCAATCGCAAACGCTCTAAAATATGGTGGTATGAAAACTCCAAGTAGAAAAGCCTTCACTTTGATCGAGATGGTCGGCGTCGTGGCCTTGCTGGGGATGCTGACGGCAGGCGCCGTTGTTGGGCTGATGCAGCAGAGGGACAACGCCGAGATGAACAAAGTGCTGCAGTGCTTGTCGGCCATAGACCAAGCCAAGCAAACCTGGCTGGCCTTTAGCACAACCAACCTGTGGCCGGCAGACGAACCCAGCAGGTGGGCGGCGATCAGCGGCTATCTGAACACCACGTCCACCATGGTTTCCCCGGCAAACAACAACAGTTACAACGCCTTCACCGGGTTCCTTCCGGACCAGAAGTACCAAGTCTGGATACAGGGGGTGACCCAGCCCTGCCAGGCCCAGCAGGTCGTCGGAGGTACCATCACACCCATAACCCGGCCACTGTAGAGGCGCCTTCTGGGGAAAGCACGGGGGATGGGGCCTAATGCTTGCGGGAGTAAATCTCGCTCTGGATCTGTCGCGCGGCGGCGACCAGTTCCACATACGGAGTGTCAGTGCCTGAGACCATGCCGATATTGTAATTTTCCCCGTCAAAACGTCCGGTCAAGGGTTCGTCGCTGTACTGGAACCAGTGGCACCCCACAAAAGCCGGCAGCGCCAGCACGCTGCGCAGATACTCCTGGTAAGCTCGGCCCCGGTCCGCCTGGTCTCTGGCTCGCACCAAGCCGGGGTGGAACATTCCGCAATCCAGCGCGCCAAAGTGGAATTCGCCAATCACGCAGGGTTTGCCCAATGTGCTGGTGAATCCCCAAGTGTTCGGATCCAGGCTTCGATTGTAGATGTTGAAGCTGACCACATCACTGTACTGGGCCGCAACGCTCACGGCTTCGGTTGGCCGGGAGGCGAACCGGCATCCGAGATAAAGCTGGTTGGGAGCAAATCGTCTCATGTTCGCGCTGACGATGGAGAAATAGCGGCCAGCGAAGTCGGTGAGGAACCGGCCCAGGTCCGCGACACAGGAGGCCGTCAGCGGGGAGGGAAGTGTGACTGCGCGGTTCGAAATGTCATTCCAGGAAGCGAGGCTGGTGTTCCACGCGGTGTTCAACCCGGAGACCGAGGAGTATCGGCTCTGGAGCAGGCGGGCGAACTCGGCCTTCGCGGGCAGGGCGTTGGTGGATGCCAGCACGCCGATGGGCAGGGCGTATTGTTCCGTGGGGCCGCTGCCCCAGCCTGCCCAGGGCAGTTCATTTTCCACAAAATATCCCAGGCACCACGGATCATTCTCCCAAGGGGCAATGGCGTTGGAGATGCCCGCCGCCATCCTGGCGGGGAACCCCGCATCAAACACGTCCACCATTTGCTGACCGGCGGAAACGAACTTCGCCAGACGAGAATTATCGTAACCAACCGACACGGTGTGGGGAACGCGGTGCGCCTCAAACAGATCACTGGAGGACCAGTTACCGATGGTGTTAAAGCCCCAGGAATCCAGCCGGTCCAATGCGCGGGAACGCGCCTGGCTCCTCCAGTTGGTGCCGTACTTTCGATAAAGATTCATGCCATAAAAGTTCGCCGTCCTGGAGGGGCCTGGATAAGAAAACTGCTGGAGCGGGTCGCCGGGGCTTGGCAGCCAGTCGAAGAGGCCCTCTCGGCCGGCAACGCGGGTGGTTTCTCCGTAGTCAATGACGTCCACGCCCAACGAGAAGAAAAGCCGCCCGGACGGCGCGACAAGCCACCAGCGACCCTGGTTCGCCGGCGCGGAGCCGGGGCTGATTTCCTGTCCATTTAGCACGAAGGTGGTGCGAAAGAAACCGTTGTTGGTGAGCAGGGGACCATCCCTCCAGGCACCATAGAGATCCCGGTCTGGAGGCTTCGAGTGGGCGGCGAGCCACTGTTGTTCATTGGTGTTCTGCTCCTGAAAATCCGCGTCCTGATGGACTTTGCCGGGCCAATCGGCGCGCGTGAATTGGCCGTACTGGTCAGCCAAGCCGTCCAGCGCCGTCGGAGGCAACAGACGGATATTGTCGAGAAACAGGCTCGTTTGCCTGCCCGGCATGGGGAGGAAAACCTGGAAAGCGACAATGTGTGAAAGGTCTATGGCGGAGCCGGAGACATCCATTTGGAGTGCGCCGGGGGCAATCGGTGGGCCGCCTCTCATGCCAGGAGGAACGCTCTTGCTCAAGGGCATGACAACGGTGGCCTTTTGCCCCGCAGGAATGCCAATGGAGCCTGTCTGGCAGTGTTTCGCTCCGTCCGCCGAGAAGTCGTCATCCACGCGAATGTCCACCATCACGCTGGCCGGGTTGGTATTGAGTATGTCCACCGCCACAGCGCCCCAACCGCGCCAGTCGCCGTTGGCAAAACCCGTTCCCACTTTGAAAAGGAGGTTGGGCCAATCCACGTTGGAAAAGACGATCAGGGCCGCTTTTTGCCCATCGGTGACCCCCTCGGTCGAAGAAGAAACGGAGCAATTATTCCGCGTGAATCGCAGCAGGTCCGCGCTGGTCTCAAACGAGTTGATAAGCAGGCCGTTGGTGACCTGAGCGCCGGAGGGCAGCCCCGAAGCCATCGCCGCATATCGCGGGAGCGGCCCAAGCTCCAGGGAAACCTCCGGCTGCCAGCCGGCCAGGTGGACGACATGCGGGTCCGCCAATGTCCATGCGGCTGCCTTGCGCGCACCGGCCCCGTTGACAAACACCAGAACGAAGTCGCTATCCGCCAGGCCTTCCAGCCTTCGTTCCAGCCGGAAGCCGCTCAACTCCGCCGTCATCGTCTTGAGCGCGGTGTAGGCGGGTTTGGGTTCCAAGTCCTCCTTGACGGTCCCGAAGTTCTGCTCGTTGTCGGCTGGATCATGTCCGTCATTCTTCCAATCGTACCAGATCGAGAGCGGAACGCCGTTGAGCAAGTTGCAAAGCTGCTGGCGGACGGCGAAAGCGGCCTGTGTTTCCAGCGGGACGCCCTTGGTGTTCGACGCATAACCCCACTCGCCGCTCAGGATGGGGATTTTCCCGCGCTTGGATTCCGGCGCGCAACGGTCAATCAATTCGCGCAGCCGCTTGTAATCCGTGGCGGCGGTTTCCGGGGGATGATTGGGATCCCGATAGGGATGAACGCTGACGCCATCCAGAAATTCCAGCACGCCCGATTGCAGGAAATTCTCCATGTATTTCCAGTCGAAGCCGGACATGGCCGGGGCGATGATTGTGGCGGAAGGTTCCGCTTCCCGGATGGCCCGGGCGGTCGCCAGCGCCAGCGTGGTGTACTCGGCGGCGTCCGGTTTGGGCCGCCAAAAGCCGCCGTTCGGTTCGTTGTAGATTTCCCACAAGATATGCCGGCCTCGAAAATGAGCTGCCGCCGCCGCCGCCCAGCGCGCGAAGGCGGCCACGCTCTCGGGATGGCGGGGAGAGGCCACATGCCGTTCCGGCGCTGGTTCTCCAACCGCGCGCCGGGCATCCACCATCGGCTCATATAAACCGTTCACATAGTCCAGGATGTAAAGTGCCTGCAATCCGCGTTGCTCCAGGTGGGCCGTCAATTCATCATACTCTGTCCAATCATAGACGCCCGCTTTTCTCTCCGTCGCCTCCCAACTGAAATCCATCCGCACAAACCGGAACCCGGCGTTGCTGATCAGGTCCAGATCGCGCGCGTGTCCGGTGACGAAATGGATGTTGACGCCGACACCGGCAGGAATGACGGCGGGCGGGATTTGGCCGCAGAGAACCTGGTGCAGGAGGCCCAGGACCAACAATGGCGCGGAAGGTTTCATGGTCGAATAGTAGAGCATTGGAGTCTGACTTTCGAGTTCTGAAACCCGAATCCAGCACAACGAGAGCCTGGAACCCGCTCCTCAATTAACCGATGCTCGCTTCATAAACTGTTCCTTGATGCATGGCACAAATCAGTGTAATGGAGCACCGGACTCATGAGAATTCTCCTTCCAACATGCCTCGCCGGCCTGGCTTGTTTTGCGCTTCTGGCGCGTGCCGCCGAGGACGACCTGCAACGGGTTCGCTTTCGTGAGGTGGACACGCTGTTCGCCAATCCCGGCCAGGGGTGGATGAGCCAGCAACGCAGTCCAAACCGGGTGACGCGTTTCCCCTGCTCGGTCGCCTACATCCGGTTCGACTGGGCGGACCTCGAGCCGCAGGAGGGCCAATACAACTGGAAGTTCATTGACGACGACGTCTCCGCCTGGAAGCCGCGCGGCGCCGCCGTGGCGATGCGCGTCATGACCGCCAACGCGCACAGCGGCGGCTATTATTCCTCGCCCCAATGGCTTTTTGACGCCGGTTGCAAGGGATTTGAATACAATGCCGGCGGCGGCGATCCGACCAGCGGCGGCCGGGCCATCCCGCGCATCGAACCGGATTACGCCGACCCGATCTACCTGGCCAAACACGGCGCCTTCATCGCCGCGCTGGGAAAGCGTTATGACGGTGCTCCGGGCGTGGAGTTCCTCGACATCGGTTCCTACGGCATCTGGGGCGAGTGGCACACGACCCATCCCGCGCCTGTCGCCGTGCGCAAACAGATCGTGGACAAGTACTTGCAGGCCTTCCCGAACACTCCGCTGGTTTTCATGTCTGACGATGTAGATGTCATGGGCTACGCGCTCGCCCACGGAGCGGGCATCCGGCGCGACGGCGTCGGTTCGCCCTGGCACGAGCAGAACTGGATTGGCTCGCCGCGCTACGCGGGAGTTCCACGCATGGCGGACACATGGAAAGAGGCACCGGTGGTCTTTGAATGGTATGGCGATTACGATTATCTGAAGTCACAAGGCTGGTCGTTTGACGCGGCGGTCAACTTCATGCTCAACAACCATGTGAGCTTGATCAACGACAACATCGGCCGGGTGCCGCCCGAGGCCATGCCGCAATTGGAAAAACTCGCCCGCCTGGCAGGCTATCGCTTCGTGCTGCGGGAAGTGGCGCACAAGAAGTCCGCGCAGCGCGGCACGGCCTTGGACGTGACCATGAAATGGGCCAACGTGGGCGTGGGCAAACTCTATCGCCCCTTCGAACTGCGTCTTTCCCTGCGCAACGCCGCCGGCCAAACGGTCGTCACCAACAAAGCCAATACTGACCCGCGCGAGTGGCTGCCCGGCGAACGCGATGTCGCGGCGGTGGTACAGATACCGGCAAGCCTGGATCGAGGCGATCACACCCTGGCTATCGCATTGATTGACCCAGCCAGCCCGGAGCGAACGCTAAACTTGGCGATGGACGCGCCGGCAAAGGAAGGCTGGTATTTGGTCAGCCGGATAAGGGTCGAATGAACTGAGGCTGTTCATCCAAGATGCTTCCATCCCTCTCGGAACAACAGGAGCGCAAAAAAAGCCAGCAGCACCGCAAGGACGCGCATTACCACCCGATAGGGCCGCCCGGCCAGCAAGTCACGGGATCGCGCGGCCAGCAGCACAACCAGCACTTTCGAGCCGACCAGCAGCAGGTAAAAGCCGCACAGGAAGGCGATAGCGGTCGGCCAGCTTTGCGACATCGCTCTTGCCAAGGTCGCCGCCCCTACGGTCAGCCAGAACAGCCACGGGTGCGGGTTGAGCAGATTGGTCAGAATTCCCTTGAACCACGATCTGGGTTGTTCAGCAGGAGCTTCAGCGGCCACACGCACAGGCCGGAAGCCATCCCAGGCCAGGTACAAGACGAAGACTCCGCCGGCGATGGACACAATGCCGAGCAACGGCCGGAGATGCGACATCTTCGCCGCCATCGCCAGCGCCAAGGCGATGATCGGCGCGTCGGTGACCAGCGGGGACAGGGCGATCTTGCAGCCTTCCCGCGCGCCATGCCGCAGCGTTTGCGCCAGCACCAGCGCCAGGAGGGGGCCTGGGGCGAGGCCGCAGAAGAGTCCCAGAAGAACTCCAGATGCCAAAGCCGTCATCATTGTGGCGCATCTTAGCCTGAATGGCGTGGCGGCTTCAACCGCCTGTGGAAGGCGGCAAAAGACGCCGGGCCACTGTTTCGCTCCTCACATCGAGGACGAATTGCGGAGATTCATGCTCTCGATTGACTACGAATACAGTTATTCCATCAACTCTGGCCGACTTCCAATCGGTACGCGACATATCGTCGAATTGAAAATACGGCAAAAAGACGCCGCCGGGTCTGCGCTTTCGGATTGCCCGTCTTTGCATGCCTGATATGCTGGCCCCCAGGTGTTTTCCCGATTATGCGCTCGCTCGAAGAGTGCCAAATGATTCGTGATTTCTGACGGAATGAATAACACTGCGTGAACAACGACGTTGAAAATAAGAGTGTTCCAATTTCCCACGGCTGACCTTTTGATGCGTATGTTGGTGTTGGTGTCTTTGCTGGCCGCCGCCGAAGGCCTGCTGCCGACGACTGTTCGCGCCGAGGCCCGCGTGGCCGCGGCGCTGACGCCGGAAGCTGTTTGGGACGCATTCAATGTGGCAAAGGATGGGGACACTGTACAACTTCCTGCGGGGACGGCGGTGTGGAAGAGGGGATGGAACTCCGAGCATTGGGCGAAGATGAAAGCGATCACGATCCAGGGCGCCCGAATCGACAAGACGATCATTCGCACGGATACAACCACGGCCTCTGGAGACAAGGCGTTCGTGGTCAGTGGAGTGGAAGGAAAACCCTTCCGGATCACAGGGATTACCTTCGACGGAACGGGGTTCCCCACCGCAGGGACGTGGGCTGGCGAGGTCGCGATCACCGGGAACTGCAAGAACTTCCGCGTTGACCACTGCAAGTTCCTGAATATGAATCAGATGATGACGATCAGTGGGGACACCTACGGCTTGGTGGACCACTGCTACTTTTACCCCATGGAGAAGAAGAGCGGCGGCCTGGCTCAGATGATCTACTGCCAGGGACCCGGCAAGGCGGCGTTCACCCGGCCCCTGACGATGGGCACTGCCCAAGCGGTCTACTTCGAGGACAATGAGGCTTACTTCAGCCCGGAGGTGGTGAATGAGACTGGCAACAACCCGTGGATCGTGCCGTATTCAGGCGCCCGGGTCGTCATCAGACACAACAAGATCATCAACAGCCAACTGGAAATCTACAGGGTCCGCCCGGGGGCCTACGGAAGCCAGAGCGCGGAGATATACGACAACACGTTCTCGGCGGAGGGCCTGAAGATGGGCCGGCCCCAGGGGTTCATCTTCATCGCTGGCGGCGTGGCGATGGTGTTCAACAACACGGTCGCTGGAACGACCTACAACACCCGGACGATCCAAGTCAGTCACGAACGATCCTTCGAGGCCATTGGCGAGTTTGGGATTTGTGACGGCAACAACCCGATTGACGGCAATCAGATCCCGGCCGGCCAGCCAGGCGCAGGCTACCCAGGCATGGGCCAGACGGGCCGGGCAACCGATGCCAACGGAGACGGCGTGTTCGAGCCGTCGCCCTGCTACGCTTGGAACAACGCGCTTAATGGGGCCAGGCTCAACATGGTGCTGCGCCCTTGGGGGGATCCAGAAAAGGACGCGAAACAGGCGGCGCACGTCCAGGAAGGGCGGGATTTCTTCAACGAGGAGCCCAAGCCCGACTACTATAAGCCGTACGTCTATCCGCATCCGCTTCAAAGCGGCTGGGAGGCGCTGATAAAGAGTGTCGCCGACTCTGCCAATGCGACGAAGGCTTCCGCCGGAAACCCGTAGCAAGCGCACTGGCCATTGGGGTCAAATCAAAACATTTTTACATTATGCCCGCATCCTAGGCGCACCAATACGTGCCATGCGGAAGAGGGCTGCCCGCGGCCTTGCCTGTCACCCCTGCAACTCTTAAGGCGCACCTCTTTTCAGAGGTTACATCTCAAACCCCTGAGCATCCAGGACGGGTTCGATTTCGCTCAGACCATCGCCACCCGCAGGATAGCTGAGGGCCTGCAAAGCCATCACCAGATCGGGATCTTTGATAGCCAAAACAGACCGGGTCTCACCAATCCCAGTCCGCTGCAAAACGCGGTTGCAGTGGATGTTCCCGATGCGGCACCCATCCGGTTTAGTCACCTGCACCTCATGGGCCTCCAAGAGGTAAATCATCAGGCTGTCTGCCTGAAGGGTGAGCTTGCCTTGGGTGGTTGCCCCCTCAAGGTAGGCAGCCTTGATTGACGAGGGAGTACGCTCGTCGCACTCGATGTTCTGAAACACCAGGTCGCCCCGGCAGTGAAGATTGCTGTCCCTCATCCGAATATCCCTGATCCTGTCCGGCTCGATTTCAGGGTCGGTGTCGTTCTTTGGGCCTGTCACCTCGTTTGCGCTGATGGAGCTGTGGGTCAGGTCCAGCCGTTCGACCCGCAGTACTGG
>Ga0181524_10004413_pt1 | contig 13043 bp, 8 predicted proteins | sample PEATcosm2014_Bin_34_FD_119761 | JGI IMG/M metagenome (GOLD analysis project Ga0181524, IMG submission 119761) | Peatland microbial communities from MTU Mesocosm Facility, Houghton, MI, USA - PEATcosm2014_Bin05_60_metaG | ecosystem: Environmental > Terrestrial > Soil > Wetlands > Peat | place...
CCTGCACGCCATCTGCCTTTGGCGCCACTCCGGTGGTCACCGATGCCGATGTGGGCGGCGATGGCGACGCCATGCCTCTGCCCGCGCCCTTCCTGGTCGACCCGGTCGACAAAACGCAATTGCTCATCGGTACCTGCCGCGTCTGGCGCGGCACGCCCGGCACGGCCTGGACCTCAGCGAACGCCATCAGCTCCATTCTTTCCGGCGGAGCCTCCGCCGTCGCCTGCAATGGCAACGCGCTCATCCGCACCATGGCCGCCATGCCTCTGGCCTCCGGCGGCGAGATTATCTATCTCGGCATGTACGGCTCGGCCACCAACGGCTCGCTTCTGCCGGGCCATGTCCTGAGCGCCGTCTACAATCCCGCCTCCGGCTCCGCGCCCACCTGGAACGATCTCACCCTGAATCCCGTCGTCTACGGCTCCGTCGCGCTCAACTACTACGGCCTCGACATCTCCAGCGTCACCATCGATTCCCACGATGCCACCGGCAACACGGTGTACGTCACCGTGGAGGGCATGCTCAAGCCGGAAGAAGAAATTGAGACCGTGTATCGCACCACCAACGGGGGTTCTACATGGACAGACATCACGGCCAACCTGCCTTTGGCGCCTGCCAACAGCCTGGCGATCGATCCCGAAAGCGCCAACACCGTCTACGTGGCCACCGATGTTGGCGTCTACTTCACTCCTGAGGTTGCCAGTTGCGGAACGGCAACGCCTACCAACTGCTGGTCGGCCTTCGGCACCGGGCTTCCCGGCGCGCCGGCCGTGGCTCTCAGCGCCGCTCCCGCCTCCGCTTCCACGCACGTTCTGGTTGCGGCCACCTATGGGCGCGGCATCTGGCAAGCGCCGCTCTGGTCCGCGGGCACGGCCCTCAGCGCCGCATCCGTCAATCCCGCCTGGCTGACCTTCTCCAGCCAGGGCTTCAATTCCACCAGCAGTCCGCTGGCCGTCACTCTTCTCAACACCGGCAGCGCCGCCCTCACCCCCACCTCCATTGCCATCGCCGGCAACTTCAGCGAAACCGACAACTGTGCAAATCAGACCCTTGCTCCGGGAGCCACTTGCACCCTTCAGGTTACATTTACGCCGCAGGCCACCGGCCCGCTGACCGGCGAGATGACCGTCTACGCCAACATCTACGGCGGCCAGCTCACCGTCGATCTCAACGGCACCGGAATCGCTGCCTCCGGCGCGGTCACTCTCACCCCGGCGACCGAAAACTTCGGCCAGATCGAGGAGGGAACTGTCTCCTCGCCGCTTTCGATCACCGTCGCCAACAGCAACCTTGCGGCCGTTTCCATCCGCAGCCTTTCAGTCACCGCGCCATTTGTTCTTTCCGGCAATGGCTGCGGCACCACCAGCCTCGCCGGCAAATCCGATTGCCAGTTGCAGGTGGAGTTCGTACCCACCACATCCGGAACCTTCACCGGTCTGCTCACCCTCACGGACGGACTGGGAACACAAACCGTCCAGCTCAGCGGAATCGCAGCGGCTCCGCCCACCGACATCCTCAACCCTCCATCGTCCAGCTCGCTCGCCTTTCCCGCTACCCCCGAAGGCCAGCTCTCCGCTGCGCAGTCTGTCACCATCACCAACATGGGCGGCATGCCGCTCACCGCGATCGCCATCTCCATCAGCGGCCAGTTTCAGCAGACCAACAATTGCGGCGCGCAGTTGTCGGCAGGCGCGGTCTGCACCATCAGCGTCATCTTCGCTCCCACGCAATTGGGCGCGCTCAGCGGCACGCTCACCATCTCCGATATCCTCAAAACCCAGACTGTGTCCCTGAGCGGCGCCGGCGTTGCGCCGCCGGTTTTCAGCGTCACTCCTGCCAGCCTCACCTTCACCAATCAGCTGCCGGGCGTGGCCAGCGCGGCGCAAACCGTCACCATCGGTAACGCCGGCGCTTCGCCCATGGCCAACATCGGGTTTGCCATCACCGGATCCGCGGCCTCCAGCTACTCCGTCGTCTCTACCACCTGCGGAGCGCTTCTGAACAACGGCAGCAGCTGCACCGCGCAGATCGTCTTCACTCCCAACGCCATCGGGTCCATCGCGGCCACACTCGTGGTCTCGTCCTCCACCAGCGGCGTCGCGGCGGTCTCTGTTCCCCTCAACGGCTCCGCGCAAGTGGTGAGTGGCCTTGCCACCAATCCCGCACAGCTCACCTTTGCCGTGGTTGCCGCGGGCCAGTCCAGCACCGCGCAATCGGTTACCGTCACCAACTCCTCCAGTTACGCAATCGGCTCGATTGCGCTGGCCGCCTCGGGGCCCTTCAACGTTGCGCAAAACGGCTGCACCGGCAACCTGGCCGCGGGCGCCAAATGCACGGCCTCCGTGGTCTTCGCGCCCAGCACGGGCGGTTCGGCCACGGGGTCACTTACCGTCAGTTCCACGGCTGTGGCCACGCCGGCCACCGTCGGACTCTCGGGAACCGGCTACGATTTCACCGTGGCCATCTCCGGCCCTTCCAGCCAGACCGTGGCCCGCGGCCAGCAGGCTAACTACACGCTGGTCCTGACTCCAGCCGGATCCAGCGGCGCCTTCACCTTTGCCTGCGGCACGCTTCCCACGGACGCGCTGTGCCTCTTCAATCCCACCACGGAGACTCTCAGCTCCGGCGTCCAGGGCAACGTTCTGGTCGAAATCTCCACCAGCAGCTCCACGGTTCGTCTCGAAAGGCCGGAGTTCGGCAGGCCCGGAAGTCTCGGCTTCTGGCGCGCCCTGCCATTCGCCTGCGGCCTGCTGCTTCTGCCGCCGGCCATTCGCCGGCGCCGCAAGATTTTTCAGCTCGCCGTGCTTCTGGCGGTTCTCGCCTGCGGAATCTCCAGTTGCACCAGCTCCGGCGGGGGCAGCGGCGGCAGCGGAGGTTCCGGCGGCTCGGGCGGCAGCTCCGGCACGCCCACCGGCACCTACACCATTCCCGTCACCGTCACCTCCACCGGCATCACGCAAACCGTCGACCTGGTGCTCACCGTCGACTGAGCAGTATCGGGTGAATCGAAGAGGAAAGTTTGTGGGGCGATAAACATCGCTCAGGGGTTAAAACCCCATCGTTTTTGCCTCTTTCTTGGCCCGCGACCCACCCGCCGGGTGGGTTCCCCGGCCGTGCCCTTGTTACAAAACCTTTTGCAACTGAATCCGTCAGACACTGCCTGATCCACTTTCGTCAACCCGCTATACTTGTTTTTCGGGAATCCGTCGAAACGCCACTCATGGGGCCGGCGGAAACGCCGCATTGAGGGACACCAGCACATGACTGCCATGGCATTTCTCCTTCGGATGTGTCCCGAAGCTTCGGCTCTCAAGTTGCGATTTCCTCAAGAAATCGCAACCTTGCACGCCCCCGGAGAGGGCAACCTATGAAGGAGAAATGCAGTAAAGTAACCGTCGCAGACGTGGAGCGCGTCGCCGAGCTGGCGCATTTAGAGCTCGCGCCGGAGGAAATCGAGCCCATGCTCCGCGACCTGAACGCCATCCTCGACTACGTGGCCGAGCTGAACGAGCTCGACACCTCGGGCATCGAGCCGCTGGCGCAGGTCGGCGAGTTGGAACATGCCGCCATCCCCCAGCCGCGCCCCGACGTCGTCGCGCCTTCGCTCGCACGCGCTGTCGTTATGGCGCAGGCGCCTGAAACCGACGGCGCATTTTTCAAGGTGCCCAAGGTGATTGAAAGATAGGGAACAGGCAACAGGGAACAGGGAACAGGGACCCGCGAGGGAAGTACATTTGTCGACCGAGACGAAATCCGCCGAGAGCTACGTCGAGAAGCCGAAGACGCTGGCCGCATTGCGCGAAGAGATTGCGACCGGCCGCACCAAGGCCACGGATCTTGCTGCCAGCTACTACGCTCGCATCGAGAAGAAAAATCCGCGGCTCAACGTCTACCTGAACCTGACCAAAGAACGCGCCATGGCGCAGGCCGCGCGCGTCGATGATCTCGTGAAGAAGGGCGATCCACTGCCCGCGCTCGCCGGCATTCCCATGGGCATCAAGGACGTGCTCGTGATGCAGGGCGCTCCTTCGACCGCGGGTTCCAAAATCCTTGAGGGCTACCGGCCTCCTTACGACTGCACTGCCGTGGCCAGGCTCGAGGCCGCGGGCGCGGTGCTGCTGGGCAAGCTCAACTGCGATGAATTCGCCATGGGTTCTTCGAACGAGAATTCCGCCTACGGTCCGGTGCGCAATCCCGTCGACACCGAACGCGTGCCCGGCGGATCGAGCGGCGGCTCGGCCGCGGCCGTGGCGGCAAATCTCGCGGTGGCCACGCTGGGCACCGATACCGGCGGATCGATTCGCCAGCCCGCCAGCTTCTGCGGCGTGGTGGGCGTGCTGCCCACCTACGGTCGCGTCTCGCGCTACGGATTGATCGCCTTCGCGTCCTCGCTGGATCGAATTGGCCCCTTCGCTGCCAACGTGCGCGACGCGGCGACTCTGTTGGGAGTGATCGCCGGCCACGACCCCAGGGACGCCACCAGTTCTCCGGCTCCCGTTGAGGACTACGCCGCCCAAAGCGACCAGCCCGCCGCGGGTCTGCGCATCGGCGTCCCGGCGGAGTATTTTGGCGAAGGCCTCGAACCGGAAGTCCGCGCCGCCATCGAGAAGGGACTTGCCGCGCTTGAAGCTGCCGGATGCACCATCAAGCCGGTCTCATTGCCGCACACCAAATACGCCGTCCCTACTTACTACCTGGTCGCCACGGCCGAAGCCAGCGCGAATCTCGCGCGTTTTGACGGCGTGCGCTACGGCTATCGCTCGCCGCACTCGGCCACGCTCTCTGACATGTACTCGCACTCGCGCGACGAAGGCTTTGGCGCCGAGGTCAAGCGCCGCATCTTCCTCGGCACCTACGCGCTCTCGGCCGGCTACTACGACGCCTATTACCTCAAGGCGCAACAGGTGCGCCGCATTCTCGCCGAGGAGTTCCTGCACGCTTTTTCCCAGGTGGATGCGATCGTAACGCCAACCGCGCCCACGGCGCCCTTCAAGATCGGCGAGAAGACCGGCGATCCGCTGGCCATGTACCTCGCCGATATCTACACCGTCACCGCCAGCCTGGCCGGCATCAGCGGCGTCACGGTGCCCTGCGGAGCGACAAAGGTGGGGCTGCCTGTTGGCATGCAGATCCTGGCGCGGCATCTGGGCGAAAGCACCGCGTTTCGCGTGGCGCGGGCCGTGGAGGCCGCGGAAATCCAGGGCTAGTTGAACGGCTGAGGCGAAAGCCACGCACAACTGACAAGGAAGTGTTCCGCGTTCAAGCGGCTATTTCCCCTGAGCGGGAGCATCCTGCGGCGAAGGCTTGAGCCCAAGTGCCGCGGCGCGATCCGCGATGGCAAGAATGCGTTCCCGAACAGTGTCATAGCTGGGCGCTCCGTCATAGAACTGAATGAGGGCGTGCCGGTCTTCGCTCGTGTTGTCGGGCAGAGCCTTGTCCAGGAAGGCATCGAGGGAATACTGGCGATCGCCTTTGGCAGCCAGGTCGGGATGAATCTCCTTGAAGTACACCTGGTCGGAATCGCCGCTGTCGAGCTCGATGTGCAGCATCAGGCTGCCGGAAGCGTCAAAAATCTGCGCGAGGAGGTGAGTATTGAAGGGGGGCCAGGGACGCAGAAAGTACGCGATGGTGATGGCTCCGCCGCCCTTCAGGCTATGTTGCTCCAGCAGGAAGGCGTCGAGTTTCCCGGTGGGCGATTCGGGAGCCTGCTTGTGAAGTTCATTGAGAGCGCCGATCTCCGCGTCTCGCTCCGCGGATTGCCCCTGCTCCGCATAGGCCCGGGCGAGAAGCGTTCTTGCCGGACAGTCGCTGCCATCGCGTGCTTCGATAGGCTTCAGGAGCGATATCGCGTAGGTTTGTTCTCCCGCATAGATCGCCGCCTCCGCCGTTCTCTCCGCCATCGCGCTGTATGCCGGAGTGTCTTGCGGAAGCTGTGCCAACAGACTGCGCAACTCTCCGAGCGCATCGGCATAGCGGTTGGCGATGAACACATTCTGCGATTCCATGAACGCTTTTTTCTGGGCGCGGGTCAAACTGGATAGCGAACCGGCAGGCGGATCGCAGCGCGTTATGGGTTCTTGTGCGGTGAGCCGTACATGGGCGGTGAGCGAGGCCGCCGCAAGCGCTGCCGCAATGAGCATTCTTCCGGGGACGTGCATTCTTTAACCCCGCTTCTGTTGTATCACCGCCGCACCGAAAGCCAACGTAGCAGAATTGGTTGGATCGGCTGCCCTATAGTCCTGTATTCGCGCGGCCACGGCCGGATTCGCCGGGAAGGCCGAACTTCGGGCCGCGTGAGCCACGGGAATTCATTATGCGCTAGAATCATCGCGCAGCATTTTTCCGCCCCGGAGCGTTGCCGGCGTGGAAGCGGCATTTTTCCCAAGAGCGTGTTTCCAGGGATCCGTTTTGTAAAAGGGCACGGCCGGGGAACCCACCCAGTGGGTGGGTCGCGGGCCGAAAGCGGCCGCAATGAACGAAGGGCTTTAGCCCCTGTTTGGCCGCTGGCAATCGACGGATTCACAAGTCATCAGGAGACTCGCCTTCATGCACGCTCGGGGGAATTCTGTCCTTATTGCCATCCTTCTCGCAATCTTCTTTGCGATCACCTCGGCAGCCTCAGCCGCACCGCGCAAGCACACCGTCGTCCTCGGCGCGGTGAGGAAAGTGCCGTATTCCAAAGCCGGCGACCCTTCCGGCGCCGCTGCCGGCGAGGACGCGCTCAAGATTCGCGCCCTCCTTGTCGATGGCGTGCTCAAGGAATGGACCACGGGCGACGCACACGACGTTACCGACCGCAGCTTCGTGGTGCGCCGCGTCATCCGCCTCAACGACGCCCTGCCCACGGACAAGCCGCCGGAAAAGCCCGCAGCCAATTCGGCCAGCCACTGGGTGTGGCAGCGCGGGCCGTGGCTGCTGGTGGATCGCGCCACCGGCCGCGTCACCGCGCTGCACTTGCCCGACTACGATCCTGGGGTGAGCCAGGTGAGCTGGTTCCGCGATTACGCGGCCTACTGCGGCGTGACGGCGAGCGGCAAGAGTCTGTATGCGGTGGTGGTGCAACTGGCCGTGCGCAAGCCGGTGCTGGCCAAAAAGCTCGCAGCCTTCGATCCGGAGAGCTCATCCGGCCCCGCCTGCGCTCCGCCCGATTGGCAACGCGAGCCGTTGCGCATCACCTTTCATCCCACGGGCAAGGACGACGTCGGCTATGGGATCGTTCCCGGCTCGGCGGTGCTGGTGGAAGATTCGGGCGACGAAGAGGAAACCCAGGAACCCGCTGCGGAAAAATAGCGAGACGGCAGAAAGCGAGGAAGCAAGGGAGCGAGCGGGCAAGTAGACAAGGAGCAGGGAGTAGTCAGTAGGGAGCAGGAAGGCGCCTTTGCCAACCATTCCGGTGGCCGCTGCGAGCTCGCAAAGAACGAGGCACGGGATGGTTCCTCTTCAAGCGGTCAGTGGCTTACCGCCGCTGTTCCTTCCGCCAGTTCCAAAGCACCCAAACCATGAACCAGATTGCGATTCCCACCGGAATCAGCCAGAGCGTTTCGGCATCAAATACCACTTTCACGGCGACAAATCCTCATACTGCTTCCCGCATGTCGCGTGCCCAAAACCGGCTCCCGCGCCTCGGAAAGCCCGATGACTCCAGAGGACGCCCATTTCTGTAAAGAAGGAGTAGCGGATTTGTAAGAGACCTATAAAGAACCCAATTCTGGGTCCACCGGCCCTACCTGTGTCCCCGCCCCGCCTTGACACCGAACCGGCCGCACATTTCTTATCTATCCAGGCTTTCTTTTGGCAACCAGGGCGGGACGAATCGGTGGCAAACCGCTTTTTGCTCGTTTTGGCGCCAAGAAGTGAAGCTGTGTCGAACAGGAAGCAGGCGGTAGTAGGGTTGCGCGGTGCGTGCAGGCATGAGCATCAGGTCCTGCATGGCGCGGCCAAACCCCTCTATCCGGAGCCTGGGCCGTTTTGAGACCGAGGCTTCAAGAACCTTTCCCGGAGACAAATTTAATGGTCAGGCGCCGGCAGCAGTGGCCGGGTGCGCCTGTGCCCAAAGCCGGCACCCGCCGGCCGCGGAGCAAGTAAAGGACGCAGGTAAAGCATGAACGTCGTGGCAACTTTGGTATGGTGGGCGGCTGCGCCGGCCCCGGGAGGAGGCGGCTTCGGAATGCTGCTTCCCATTTTGCTGTTTATTCCGCTGCTCTATCTGCTCATGATCCGTCCGCAACAGAAGCGGCAAAAGCAGTGGCAGCAGATGCTGGCGGGCATCAAGGCCGGCGACCGGGTGACCACGGCGGGCGGCATCCGCGGCGTCATCCTTTCCATCAAGGACGATTCCATTATCATTCGCGTCGCGCCCGACAACCTGAAGCTGGAAGTGGCCAAGACCGCGATCGCCTCGGTCACCACGCAGGACGGGCCTTCGGCCTCCTGACAAGAGAATCGAAACCATGAAGAAAAATCTCAAGAACAAAATAGCCCTGATCTTTGCTGTGCTGCTGATCTGCCTTTACGGGATCTTCGGGATTCCCTCGGGACTCAGTGGGAACGCCTTGCTGGCCGCCATCTCCAATCGCATTCATCTGGGCCTCGATCTACAGGGCGGCGCTCACCTCATCCTGCAGGTTCAGGCGCTGGAAGCCGTGAACGCCGAGACCGACAACTCCGTGCAGGAGATCGCGCAGGACCTGAAGAAGGCCAACCTGAGCTTCTCCCAGGTGGTCAAGCCCGATCCTCTCATCGAGGATCCGGTGACCCACAAGGAAACGGGCAGGCCGGAGGTGATCCGCATCGACGGGACCTCGCAGGCGCAATCCGATGCCATCAGCGCACTGCTCAGTGGCAACAAATATGCCAACGAATACGATGTCTCCGGCGGCAACGACAACCCGTTCGTTCTGACCATGAAGCCGATTTTCGAGAACGATCTGGAAAAAAGAACGGACGACGAGGCGATCGAGACCATTCGCGACCGCGTCGATGCCTTAGGCGTCAGTGAGCCGTTGATCCAGGAGTACGGCCTGGGGGCAAACCAGATTCTTGTGGAACTGCCCGGCGTCAGCGATCTGGACCAGGTGAAGTCCATCATCAGGACCACGGCCCGCCTTGAGATCCACGCTGTCGACGGCGGCCCGTTTCAGAGCAAAGATGCCGCAGAGCAGAGCGCCGGCGCCGGTCTCCCTCCCGAGGAGGAGATTCTGGCGACCTCCGGCGAACTGGCCGGTTCCACCACCACGGAGTACTACATTCTGGACCGCACCTCCATCGTGGCCGGCAGCGACTTTCGCTCCGCCCAGCCGGGCGTGAATTCAAACACGGGAAAGAGAACGGTGAGCTTCACCCTCACCGACGAAGCCGGCGACAAGTTCTATGCCTACACCAGCGCCAATGTCGGCAAGTCCATGGCTGTGGTCATGGGCGGCACGGTGCGCAGCGTAGCCGTCATCAAGGAGCCCATTCGCGACCAGGGCCAGATCGAAGGCTCCTTCAGCCAGAACGAGGTGATGGAGCTCTCCAAGCTGTTGCGCACCGGCGCGCTGCCCGCGTCCCTCAATTACATCGAGGCCAGCACCGTAGGCGCCACGCTGGGCGCCGACTCCATCCGCGAGGGCGTTACGGCTGCCATCGTCGGCATGGCCGTGGTCATGGCCTTCATGCTCATTTATTACAAGGGCTCGGGCATCAACGCCGATCTGGCATTGATCTTTAACCTGATCATCCTGCTGGGCATCATGGGCCTCTCCAGCGCGATTTCGAGCGCTTCGGGCGGTGGGGGCCTGACCCTCACGCTCACCCTGCCGGGCATCGCCGGAGTCATTCTCACCATTGGTATGGGCGTGGATTCGAATGTGCTGATCTTCGAGCGCATCCGCGAAGAGATTCGCGCCGGCAAGGCGGCTTCGGCGGCGGTGGATCAGGGATTTGGCCGGGCCTGGGTGACCATTGTCGATACCCACGTCACGACCATCGTTTCAGCGGCCATCCTGTTCCTCTTCGGCACCGGCCCGGTGAAGGGTTTTGCCACCACACTCACCGTGGGTCTTGCGGCCAATCTTTTCACCGCCGTGTTTGTCTCGCGCGTGATCTTTGAGGCGCATTTGAACAAGCTGAAGCCGGGCGAGATGGTGTCGATTTAGCCAGGGACCAGAGACCAGGGACTAGGGACGTAGGGACTGAAAGCGGCCGGCTACTGGCGACAAGCTACCGGCTAGGGGCCCTCAAGAAGAGAAGGGATAAAAAGCAGTGGAATTCTTTCGCGGCGTAAATGTGAACTGGTTGGGATATAAGTGGTATTTCCTCGCCTTTTCCATGATTTTTAGCGTGGCCGGCATCGTGAAAATGTGCTGGAACGTGCAACACATCGGCAGCCCGGTGCTGCTGGGCGTGGACTTTCGCGGCGGCACGCAGGTAGACGTGCAGTTCTCGCATACCCCTGATATCACTGCCATCCGCAACGCCATTGAGACGGCGGGCGTGAAGGACGCAGTCATCCAGTCCTTCGGTGATGCGAAGAACAATCAGGTGCTGATCAGCCTGCCGGAAGAAACCAACGAGGCGGCGCTCGACCTGGGCCGCCAGCAAGTGGAGTCGGCGCTGCAGGCGCACTACAACAACTACTTCGACCCTAAAACGGGCGTGACCGTCGATGTGGTCGGTCCCACTGTGGGCCACCAATTGGAGAGGCAGGCTGCGCTGGCCACGCTGTACTCCATGGCGGGCATGCTGATTTATCTCTGGTTCCGCTTCCAGCTCATTTACGGCGTGGCTGCGGTGGTGGCCTGCTTCCATGACACGCTGATCACCGTGGGCGCCTTCGCCCTCACCAACCGCGAGATCAGCCTTACGGTCATTGCCGCCATTCTCACCCTGGTCGGCTACTCGATGAACGACACCATCGTCGTCTTCGACCGTATCCGGGAAAACCTGCGCCTGAGCCGCCGCGAACCGCTCCCCGATCTGGTGAACCGCAGCATCAACCAGACCCTGAGCAGGACCGTGCTCACCTCGGGCCTCACCTTTCTCACGGTGCTTTCGCTGTTTATCTTCGGCGGCCAGGTGCTGAACGGCTTCTCGTTTGCCTTAGTCGTGGGCATTCTGATAGGAACGTATTCATCCATTGCTGTGGCTGCCCCCATGTTGGTGGCCTGGCAGGAGTGGCGGGCGAGCAAGGGCAAGAGCGCCTCGCTTCCGCCGGCAAGACGGGCCAAGTCATGAGCATTTTCATGGATGGGGCGTGCAATTTGCCGTATCCACGGGTAACGGGACGCCGCTTCAGAGGCGTCCCACGATGAGGATTCGCGGGGAACGCCGCTATGGGGAATGGGCCAAAGGGCGGGAACCGCGGGGAGCGGGAATTGCACCAGTTATGCAGCATTCTTTGCAGCTGACCCGCAGTTCTGGTAAGGTTGTTTCGCTCCTATGCAAGGAATTTTGAATACGGGAACAATTCCCCCTCCCACGGTGTCTAAAATAGGAGTTACCAAACCCGATTCCGAGGCTGGCTATGTTTGAAGATTCCACATTCGAATCCGCGAAAAGGATCAAGACCAAGAGTGGCCGCTGGATGCTGTTCACCGGCCTCATCAACGGTGGTGTTCTGGTTCTTTTGATTCTGATCCCGCTGATCTATCCTGAGGCGCTGCCAACGATGCTGATGGCTACTCAATTGACGGTACCTCCTCCGCCGCCACCGCCACCGCCGCCACCGCCGCCGCCTGAAGTGCGCATTGTGCACGTGCAGTCGGAGATGATGAACAATCAGCTCACGGCGCCCACGCATATCCCGCACAACATTCAGATGGTGAGCGAGAAGGAAGCTCCGCCCGCGACCTTTGGCGTGGCCGGTATGGATGGCATGGGCGGCAGCGGCAACGGCGTCATGGGCAGCATGTTCGGTTCCGGCAACGCTCCCAAGGTGCAGGTCGCAGCTCCCAAGAAGATCAACATTTCGGCCGGCGTGGCCGTGGGCATGCTGATTCAGAAGGTGCAGCCCATCTATCCTCCGATCGCCAAGGCCGCACGCGTCTCCGGCACCGTGGTGTTGCAGGCTACCATCTCCAAACAGGGCACGATTGAAAACCTTCGCGTCGTCAGCGGGCCGGCCATGTTGCAGCAAGCCGCCCTCGATGCCGTGCGGCAATGGCGCTACCGGCCTTACCTGCTCAACAACGAGCCCGTCGAGGTCGACACCACGGTCAATGTCATCTTTACCCTGGGTGGGTAACGCAATCTCCGGCTCCCTGCCGCTTCCTGGCAGGGAGCATTGCTTTTGACCCGAATGCGCATTCTCCGAGAGCCGCATTCCCTACAGGGTCCGCCGCGGCGGATTCATTGCAGTCCACAAGAATCTCCTTAGGAGGAACGATTCAGTGATTCACGCTCAGCTCGCACATTTCGCTTCGCACATGGTCAGCAATCTGGCATTCTTCCAGGAAGAAGGCCAGCCTGTCGGCTTCAGCCCCTGGGAACTCTGGCAGCACATGGCATGGTTGGCCAAGACCGTGGCCGTGATCCTCTTCATTGAGTCGGTCTGGTCGCTGGCCGTCATGATCGACCGTTACCTTTATTTCTCTGCCGCCCGCAAGCAGTCCCGCGAGTTCGCGCCCAAGGTTGCCGGCGCCCTGAAGGACAGCAAGCTGGAAGAAGCCATCAAGATCGCCGACCGCAATAAGAAGTCGCATCTGGCTGAGGTGGTAACCGCCGGCCTGCAGGAGTTCCGCTCCTCCCAGGGTCAGGCGACCGAGGAAACCATCGCCAGCGCAGGCCGCGCCCTGGAGCGCGCCGAGGCCATCGTTCACGCCAAGCTGAAGAGGGGACTGTCGGTGCTGGCCACCATCGGCGCCACCGCTCCCTTCGTCGGTCTGTTCGGAACGGTTATCGGCATTCTGCACGCGTTCGACGCCATCGCTACCCAGAAGATCGCGGGTATCGGCGCCGTCGCAGGCGGTATCTCTGAAGCTCTCGTCACCACGGCGTTCGGCCTGCTTGTGGCCGTCCCCGCCGTCATGGCGTTCAACTACTTTACCGGACGTGTCGAGTCATTC
>Ga0181524_10004419_pt1 | contig 13026 bp, 11 predicted proteins | sample PEATcosm2014_Bin_34_FD_119761 | JGI IMG/M metagenome (GOLD analysis project Ga0181524, IMG submission 119761) | Peatland microbial communities from MTU Mesocosm Facility, Houghton, MI, USA - PEATcosm2014_Bin05_60_metaG | ecosystem: Environmental > Terrestrial > Soil > Wetlands > Peat | place...
CGATACGAACAGCAGCTGCAAGCCTTGAGCGATGCCCTTCAAGCCGGGCTTTCGTCTGGCGATGGGACGGGCGCGCAGGCGCTTCGCGACCTGATCGACACTGTGACGGTTTATCGAGCCGATGACCGGCCAGGGGGAATAAGGGTAGAGATTGCGGGTCGGCTCAACGCGCTACTTGGTTACAAACCGCCATCCGGCCGACTGTGGGGAGCGGTGGTAGCGGAGGAGGGACTCGAACCCCCGACACAAGGATTATGATTCCTCTGCTCTAGCCGACTGAGCTACTCCGCCCCGGCGCCGCGCTGGGCGACGGCTCTTAAAGCGCAACAGCTATATGCGGGGGGCTTCATGGGTGTCAAGAAGGGGCGGGCGATCGAAAAGCGGGGCCAATTGCAACATTCCCACGCCATCCCTATAGTCCCGCGCCAAACAGGCACTCGCGCGCCCCTCCGGGCCGCGCTTACAGGAAAACATTGTCATGCTCGAAGGGATGCGCGTCGCGTCGCAAAACTGGATCGGTCGGACCATCATGGGCCTCGTCATGGGGTTCATCGCGATTAGTTTCGCGGTTTGGGGCATCGGCGACGTTTTTCGCGGCTTCTCCTCGCAGCGGCTCGTCAAGATTGGCGGCGGCGAGATCACCGTCGAGGCGTTCCGCGCCAGCTATCAAAGCGAATTGCGCCGACTGCAACAGCGTTTGCGTCGCGGCATCACCAACGAGGAGGCGCGCCGCGCCGGCCTTGATCAGCAGGTGCTCGACCGGCTCATCACCGACATGTCTCTGGATCAGCGCGCGCGCGCCCTGGGGCTATCGATCGGCGAAGAGGAGACGCAAAAGCTGCTCAAGGCGGAAAAGGTCTTTCAGGGGGTCTCCGGCGAGTTCGACCCCGATCGTTTCAAGCAAATCATCCGCGACGCCGGCTTCGCCGAACGGTCCTTCCTCCTGGATCAGAAGGGCGCCTATCTTCGCAAGGAAATCACGGACAGCGTGAGCTCCGGGCTGGAGCCGCCGCGTCTGATGCTGGAGGCGATTTACCGCTTCCGCAACGAAACCCGCTCCATCGACGCGATTCTGCTGCCCGCCTCGGCCGTTGGCCCCATCGCCGCGCCGAGCGAGGAGGAGGTGAAAAAATATTTCACCGAGCGTGAGTCGACCTTCCGCGCCAAGGAGTTTCGCAAGTTGACGGTGCTCGCCGCGACCCCGGCCGCGCTGGCCAAGCCCGCCGAAGTCCCGGCGGAGGAGGTTCGCAAATATTACGAGGCGGTCAAGGCCCAGCGTTTCGGCGCGCCGGAAAAGCGCGAAGTCAGCCAGCTGGTTTTCAAAACCGAGGATGAGGCCAAGGATGCGCTGGCCCGGCTCAAGGGCGGGGCGACCTTTGACGCGCTGGCCGCCGAACGCAAGCTCAATCCAAAAGACGCCAACCTCGGGCTTGTGACGCAGGGCGATTTTGGCGACGCCAAGGTCGGCGCCGCGGTTTTCTCGCTGCCCGCGCCCGGATTCGCCGAGATCGTGGCGACCCCTTTCGGATTCGTCGTCTCACGGGTGGCCAAAATCCAGCCGGCCGTCTTTTCCAAGACCTTTGAGCAGGCGGAGGCCGAGCTGCGCGCGGAACTCGCCACGCGCACGGCCGCTCCGACAGTGCGCGGTCAACACGACGCGATCGAGGATCAGCGCGGCGCCGGAAAGACGCTCAAGGAGGCCGGGGCGGCGGTGGGATTGGAGACGCGCGACATCGAAGCGATTGACGATTCTGGACGCGACAAGGCCGGCAAGGCCCTCGCCGACCTTCCCGGCGGCCCAGAACTGCTGAAAGCCGCCTTCGCCTCCGATAAGGGCGTCGACAACGAGGCGGTGGCGACACGCGACGGGGGCTACGTGTGGTTCGAGGTGACGGACGTTGAACAGGCCCGCCAGCAGGGCTTCGACGAGGTCAAGAGCGAGGTCGAAGCCGCGATGCGCAAGGAGGCCTTGGAAAAGGCGCTAAGCGCCAAGGCCAAGGAACTCGTCGAGCAGCTGCGCGCGGGTAAGCCGATCGACAATCTCGCCGGCGAACTTGGTCTGCAAATTCGGCGCGTGACCGACGTGAAGCGCGCCAACCGGCCCGATTTCGCGCCCGCGACAATCGTGCAGTTCTTCGAGGCGCCGCCGCGCGGCGCGGGCTCGGCGCCGGTCGAAGGGGGCCAACTGGTGTTCTTCGTCGCCGAATCCTCCGCGCCGAAATTCGATCCGGCGTCGCCGGAAGTCCTGGGCATCGTCGAGCAATTGAAACCCGCGCTGGTCAATGACGTGCTCGAGCAATATGTCGGTGGTCTTGAAAAGGCGCTTGGCGTCGACATAAACCAAAAGGCGCTTCAAGCCGCGATTGGCGGAGACGGCGACAAGTGACCGGCGAACTGGCCGAACCCGCCTATGACGTCTTCGCCGCCGATTACGAGGCGGGGCGCGCCTGTCTTGTCTCGATTCGGCTGGTCGGAGATTTGGAGACGCCGGTCTCCGCCTATCTGAAGCTTTCGCGCGGGCGCGAAGGCAACGCCTTCTTGCTGGAATCGGTCGAGGGGGGCGCGACGCGCGGCAGATATTCGATGATCGGCCTCGATCCCGACGTGATCTTTCGGGTGAAGGGCGGGACGGCCGAGATTAATCGCGACGCGCGGGGGGACGCCTCGGCGTTCGCGCCCTGCGACAAGCCCCCCTTGGAGGCGTTGCGCCAATTCATCGCCGAATCCGCGGCGCCGCGGCGCGAGGACTTGCCGCCAATGGCGGCGGGAGTGTTCGGTTATCTCGGCTACGACATGGTGCGCCAGATGGAGCGGCTGGCGCCCGCCAAGGAAGATAAAATCGGCGCGCCGGACGCGGTTCTGCTGCGTCCCACGATCATGGTGGTTTTCGACAGCGTTCGCGACGAGCTTTGCGTGGTGACGCCAGTGCGCCCACGCGCGGGAATAACGCCGCGGGCCGCGCATGAGGCGGCGCTCGTCCGGCTGGAAAAGATCGCGGCGACCTTGGAGACGGCGCTCGATCACCGCGAAGCTTGCGACGATCCGCTGCTCTCCGCGCATAAACCCACGTCGAACACGCCACCGGCGCGTTTCCTCGACATGGTTGAGCGCGCAAAGGAATATATTCGCGCCGGCGACATATTCCAGGTGGTGTTGTCGCAGCGCTTCACGGCGCCTTTCGCTCTTCCGGCCTTCGCGCTTTATCGCGCCCTGCGGCGGGTCAATCCGGCGCCGTTTTTGTGCTTTCTCGATTTCCGCGACTTCCAGATCGTTTGCTCCAGCCCGGAAATTCTCGTGCGCCTCGCCGATGACAAGGTGACCATCCGTCCGATCGCCGGCACCCGCTGGCGCGGCGCGCGGGTCGAGGAGGACGAGCGCCTCGCCCATGAACTGCTCGCCGACGAGAAAGAAAGAGCGGAGCATTTGATGCTGCTCGATCTCGGACGCAACGACGTGGGCCGCGTCGCCAAGACTGGCACGGTGAAGGTCACCGACAGCTTCTCCATCGAGCGCTACAGTCACGTCATGCACATCGTCTCGAATGTCGAAGGAGAACTCGATCCGGTCCATGACGGAATCGACGCCTTGGCGGCGGGCTTTCCCGCGGGCACGGTCTCGGGCGCGCCGAAGGTGCGGGCGATGGAGATCATCGACGAGCTCGAGACCGACAAGCGCGGCATTTATGGCGGCTGCATCGGCTATTTCGGTTCGGGCGGGCAGATGGAGACCTGCATCGTATTGCGCACGGCCATCGTAAAGGACGGCCAGATGCATGTTCAGGCGGGCGCCGGCGTTGTCTACGACAGCGAAGCCGCTTACGAGCAACGCGAATGCGAGAACAAGGCGATGGCGCTGTTTCGCGCCGCCGAGGAGGCCGTGCGTTTCGCGGCCCGCGCCCGGCGGGGGCAATAGGCGCTGCCCATGGCCGAGCCCGTCAATAGCTACGACGACGCCGACGACCCCTACAGGGCTATCCGCGTCGGCGATCCCGGGGCAGCGGGCGAAGCGACCAAATGGGGCCATTTATTGACGCGTTTCATGCGCGTCATGGCGTTGTTTTGGCTGCTGCAAGGCTTGGCGCAATGGCGCGTGATGCTGACGGCGCGGGCGCCGATCTTCGATACAATGCCGTCCAGCGCCGCTTTGGCCATTATTTTCTTCAGCGTGCTCGACCTCGTCGCCGGAGTCGGTCTGTGGCTCGCGACGCCCTGGGGGGGCGTCCTTTGGCTGCTTATCGCCAGCGCGCAAATTTTTGTCGCGGCGAGCATGCCCCAATTTTTCGCGGGCGGCTATTGGCTCATTGGCGTGGATTTAGTGCTGATCGTGCTGTACTTCGGACTGACCTTCGAGGCGGGGCGCGATTTCGAGGCGCAAAAGCTGATGGAGCAGTTCCGGCGCCGAAAGTCCGCGCCCCGCTCCGCTCCTGGCGAGAAACCCTCGGCTCTGGGGCGACTGGGACGTCGTTTCGCTGGCAATCGAGACGACAAGGCGGCCGCGAAGCGGGGCGCGCGCTCGGAATCTTCCGGGCCGAGCAGCCCGTCCGCCAGCGATTCGGCGCCCAAGCCCTCCGGCAAGACTCCCGAGACGCTAGCCGGCGCGTCCAAAAAAGGGCGGGCGCCTGAACCCAAAGGTTAACAGCCGTTCAGTATAATTTGTCGGATTAGTTCACGCCCCATTCACCGCAACGCAAGCGTTTCTGGTAAACTTGGAATTCATGCTGTTGTTTAAACCGGTCTTCATCGGGGCTGATTAGGTTCTCTCAATGAACGGTAATCGAGAGATGCTCCAACGCATCCCGACAGGAGACGGAGAAGACCATGACGGTTGCAACGAAATCAGCTCCTCAGCAAACCCGAGCCGAGCGTATCGGCGAAATACGGCCGGTCTATATGGAGGCCCTCACTCTGGTCGAGCGCCTGCACCGTCGTCTTCTCGACGTGATCAAGGACGAGTTCGACCGTCGCGACCGCGGCGACGTCAATTCGGTCCAGGCGCTGCTGCTCTATAACATTGGCGACAAGGAGTTGACGGCGAGCGAACTGCGCACGCGCGGCTATTATCTTGGCTCCAACGTTTCCTATAACGTCAAGAAGCTGGTCGAAATGGGCTATCTGCATCACGCGCGTTCGCGCATCGATCGCCGCTCGGTGCGCATCAGCCTGACCCCCAAGGGGAAGGAAGTGCACAACATCGTGAGCGATCTTTACGAGAAGCACGCCATGACGGTGGAGCAGATCGGCGGCGTCAGCAGCGAGGAATTCAAGGTTCTCAACACCTCGCTCAGCCGTCTGGAGCGCTTTTGGACCGACCAGATCCGTTATCGGCTGTAACAGCCCCTTGGGGCGACCTTCCTGTTGGTTCCTGTTTTCCCCCTGTCGCCGGATGGAGCGCGTCCTTCGTGGAGGCCGCGCCACCGGCGTTTTTCTTGTAGGGGCGGCAAACGCCGCTCGCGAGACTACTCTCGGCGGTTGCCTCCCGGCGCGCGCCAGCCTAATGAAAAACGAAAGGCGCCCGCCGGGAAACGGACCAAAACAAATGGCAAAAGTCACGCTGATCGACAATTACGACAGCTTCACCTTTAATCTCGTGCATTATTTCGGCGAACTCGGGGCCGATGTCGCCGTGCATCGCAACGATAAAATAACCGTCGCCGAGGTTCTTGCCGCCGCGCCCGACGCGATCGTGCTGTCGCCTGGGCCTTGCACGCCGCATGAAGCCGGAATCTGCCTCGATCTGATCGCGGCCGCCGCGAGCGAGGTGCCGATTTTCGGCGTATGTCTCGGCCATCAGGCCATCGGCGAGAGTTTTGGCGGCGAAGTGGTGCGCGCGCCGCTGCCGATCCATGGCAAGATGGCGACGATTCTGCACCGGGGCGAGACGATTTTTCGCGGCATAGAGGGGCCGTTTCAGGCGACGCGCTATCATTCGCTGGTCGTTAGGCGCGAGACCTTGCCTGCTTGTCTGCGCGTGACCGCGACGACGCCCGACGGGCTGATCATGGCGCTCTCGCATGAAAGCCTGCCGGTTCATGGCGTGCAGTTTCATCCCGAAAGCATCACCTCGCAGCACGGCCACAAAATCCTGCGCAATTTCCTCGATTTGGCGCGGGAATGGAACGATTCGCGCCCCTCCCGCGCCAAAGTCGCGTGAGCGCGTTCAAACCCATTCTCGCCGCGCTGGCGGAAGGCGAACGTCTCTCGCGCGAGCGAGCGCGCGAGGCGTTTTCGTTGATTCTGGAGGGCGTCCCGACGCCGGCGCAACTCGGCGCCTTTCTGATGGCGTTGCGCCAGCGCGGCGAGACCTCCGAGGAATTGATCGGCGCGGCGCAGGCGATGCGCGCCGCCATGATCCGGGTCGAGCCGCAAGAGGACGCCATCGACATCGTGGGCACTGGCGGCGACAGCGCCAACACCTATAACATTTCCACCTTGGCGGCGATTATCGCCGCCTCCGCTGGCGTCCCCGTCGCCAAACATGGCGGCAAGGCGGCCTCCTCGCGCTCGGGCGCCACGGATGTCTTGGCCGAACTGGGCGTCAAGGTCGGGATTGACGCCGCCTCCGCAGGCGCCTGTCTGCGCGACGCCGGCATTTGCTTCATGGCCGCGCCGACGCATCACCCGGCGCTCCGTCACGCCGCGCCGGTGCGCTCGGAACTGGGGCTGCGCACGATTTTCAATCTGCTTGGACCGTTGTGCAATCCGGCTGGAGTCAAGCGCCAGGTGCTGGGCGTTTACGCCAGGGAATGGCTTGAGCCGATGGCGCTGGCGCTGCGCGAGCTTGGCTCGGAGCGCGCGTGGCTGCTGCATGGGAGCGACGGGCTCGACGAGGCCACGACGACCGGCAAAACATACGTCGTCGCGCTGGAGCGCGGGGCGCTGCGCTCCTTCGAGATTCATCCTGACGACGCTGGCCTGCCGCTGGCCGCGCCGCGCGAGCTGACCGGCGGCGACCCCGCCCATAACGCCCGCGCGTTGCGCGAGATTCTGGGCGGCGCGCGCAACGCCTATCGCGATATCGCGGTGCTCAACGCCGCGATCGCATTGGTTGTCGCCGGCAATGCGCGGGATTTGCGCGAGGGCGCGGCTCTGGCGGCGGCGGCGCTGGACAGCGGCGCCGCGCGCGAGAAACTGGAGCTTTTGACGCGGGTTTCGAATAACTAAAAACGCATCGAGGCGATGCGTCGGCGAGCGCGCGCGGCCCTTCCCGACTCCATCTCGACCCCTTGCCAAAGCGCCTGCGATCGGAGCACTATCCCGGGCGCCGACGGCGATTTCAATAATGTCGGAATTTACGCAATTCGTGAGCCTGTGCGTATTCATCGCAAGGTTTTGAGCCGCTCGAGCGGGGAGCTTGGCAATGCGAAAACTTTCAACGTGGTTAACAGGTCTTTGTCTCTCGGCTGCTGTGTGCGCGGTTGGCGCGGGCGGGATCGCGCTTGGATGCACGCGGACCCTTTTCGTGGGCGCCGACGATACAATCATCACCGGACGCAACATGGATTGGGACGAGGATATGTCCTCCAATCTTTGGTTGTTTCCGGCCGGGCTCAAACGTGAGGGCGCCGCCGGCGCGCGTTCGATTCGCTGGGTTTCCAAATATGGCAGCGTGATCGTCTCCGGCTACGAAGTCGGGACGGCGGACGGCCTCAACGAAAAAGGACTGGCGGCCAATCTACTTTATCTCGCGGAGTCGGAATATCCCAAGCCGGACGGCAAGCGCCCGCTTCTTTCGGTCGCCGCCTGGCCGCAATATGCGCTCGATAATTACGCCACGGTCGACGAAGCGGTCACGGCGCTCGCCAAGGAGCCGTTCAATATTCTCGCGCCCAGCTTGCCTAACGGCGCTCCCGCCGCGCTTCATCTGTCGATTTCGGACTCCTCCGGGGATTCGGCCATATTCGAATATGTCAAGGGAAAGCTAATCATTCACCACGGCAAGCAATATCAGGTGATGACCAATTCGCCGACTTTCGACCAGCAACTCGCCATCGAGGAATATTGGCGGGGCGTCGGCGGCCTCGCTTTCCTGCCGGGGACCAATCGCGCCGCCGACCGCTTCGCCCGGGCCGCCTTCCTGCTCGACGCCATTCCCAAGAAGATCGATCCGCACTTCATCAAGGCCGTGCCGGAACAATCCTTCGCCTATCAGGCGGTGGCCAGCGTGTTGAGCGTGCAGCGCGCCGTCAGCGTGCCGCTGGGCATCTCCACGCCCGATCAACCCAATATCGCGTCGACGCTTTGGCGCGTCGCGGCGGACCAGAAGAACCTCATCTATTACTTCGACTCCGCCACGCGGCCGAACACGTTTTGGGTTTCGCTCGCCAAGCTGAACCTCAAGCCGGGAGCGCCGGTCAAGAAGCTCACGATCCAGAATGGGGAGGTGTTCTCGGGGGAAACCGCCGAGCTGTTCAAGGACGCCGCGCCATTCAAATTCCTGCCGGCGACCGCGCCATAGGGAACGCCCGCGCGCCGCGCCGCCGACAAGCCGCGCGATCCGCTCACGCGGCTCTGATTTTATGCTAGGATCGAAACGATCGAGGGCGGAGGGCGCGCGCATGGCGTCGTGGCTTTCTAACGGCTGAGAAAATGACCGACATTCTGCACAAAATCGAATCCTACAAACGCACCGAAATCGCCGAGGCGAAAGTGCGGATGCCGCTGTCCGCCCTTGAGCGCAAGGCGCGCGATCACGATCCGCCGCGCGGCTTCGTCCACGCCATCGAGCAGAAGTTGGGCGAGGGCCGCGTCGCGCTGATCGCCGAGATCAAGAAGGCGAGCCCGTCCAAGGGCGTGATCCGCGCCGATTTCGACCCGCCGCAACTCGCGCGCGCCTATGAGGCGGCCGGGGCGGCCTGTCTCTCCGTGCTCACGGACGCCCCCTCGTTTCAGGGCAGCCTGGAGTTTCTGGAAAGCGCCCGCAAGGCCACGCATCTGCCCGCCCTGCGCAAGGATTTCCTCTACGATCCCTATCAGGTGTTCGAGGCGCGGGCCCATGGCGCGGATTGCGTGCTGATCATCATGGGCGCCGTGACCGACTCCGAAGCCAAGGCGCTCAACACCACGGCCCACGATCTGAGCATGGACGTGCTGGTCGAGGTGCATGACGAGCGCGAACTCGAACGCGCGCTGGGGCTGGAGACCCGGCTGATCGGCGTCAACAACCGAAATCTCCATGATTTCAAGGTGTCGCTCGAAACCAGCGAGCGGCTGGCCGAACATGTCCCGAAGGACAAGATTCTCGTCTCCGAGAGCGGCATAACGACGCATGAGGACTGCCTGCGTCTCGAAAAATCCGGCATCTACGCCTTCCTCGTCGGCGAGAGCCTGATGCGTAAGCCGGATGTCGAGGCCGCCACGCGCGAACTGCTGCGGGGAGCGCATGTCGGCGCGCCCGCCCACGTCAAGGCGTAAATGACCGAGTTGACGCATATCGGCCCGCGGGGCGAGGCGCATATGGTCGACGTATCGGCCAAACCCGACAGCGCGCGCGTCGCCATCGCGCACGGCCGCGTCGTGATGGCGCGGGAGACCCTGGCCCTCGCGCTGGCCGGCGAGGCCAAGAAGGGCGATGTGTTCGGCGTCGCGCGCATCGCCGGAATCATGGCCGCGAAAAAGACCCATGAGCTCATCCCGCTGTGTCATCCGCTTGGCCTCTCGAAGATCTCGGTGGACATCACGCCGGACGAAACGCTGCCCGGCGTGCGCGTTTCGGCCGAGGCGAGCGTGACCGGCAAGACCGGCGTCGAGATGGAGGCGCTCACGGCGGTCGCGGTCGCCTGCCTGACGATCTACGACATGCTGAAGGCCGTCGACCGCGCCATGCGCATCGAGGGCGTCGAACTGGTCGAGAAGCGCGGGGGCAAAAGCGGTCCTTGGAGCCGCGAGGAAGAATAGCCATGACCGAACAGAAGCCGCTCGGCGTCGACGAGGCGCTGGCCCGTGTGCTGGAGCGCGCCCGCCCCCTCGGCGAGCCCGAGACCCTTCCACTGACCCGGGCGCTTGGCCGCACACTGGCGGAAGACGTTATAGCGAGGCGCACGCAGCCGCCCGTCGACGTTTCCGCGATGGATGGCTACGCGGTCCGCCACGCTGATTTCCGGGCGCCGAGGGCCCGCTTGCGGCTCGTCGGCGAGAGCGCCGCCGGCCGCGCCTTCGAGGGCGGGCTCAAGCCCGGCGAATGCGTTCGCATCTTCACCGGCGCGCGCGTGCCGGCCGGCGCGGATACGATCCTGCTGCAGGAAGACGCCATCGTCGAGAACGGACTGATCCACGCCAGCGCCAATCCCGCGCCCGGCCGTCACATCCGAACGGCCGGGATCGATTTTTCGGCGGGATCGACGACGCTGCCGGCGGGAACGCGGCTCGGGCCGGCGCAAATCGCGCTCGCCGCCGCCGCCGATCGCGCCGAGCTTATCGTCGCGCGCCGTCCCCGCGTCGCGATCATGGCCAGCGGTGACGAGCTGGTCGAGCCGGGCCAGGGCGCGGGAGCGGACCGGATCGTCAGCTGCAACGATCTCGCGGCCGCCGGCGTCGTCGAACAGGCCGGTGGGGAGCCCATTTATCTCGGCATCCACAGGGACGATCTCTCCGATCTCAAACGCGGGATCGCGCGCGCCCGGGAGGCCCGCGCCGACGTGCTGGTGACGCTCGGAGGCGCTTCGGTCGGGGATCACGATCTGCTGCGCCCGGCGCTGGCCGGGGAGGGCATGACGCCGGGCTTCTGGCGCATCGCCATGCGTCCGGGCAAGCCGCTGATCTTCGGCCGGCTCGGGGAAGCCTTCGTGCTCGGCCTGCCCGGCAATCCGGTCGCCTCCTATGTCTGCGCGCTGGTCTTCCTGGTCCCGCTGCTGCGCGCGCTGCAGGGCGATCGGGCGGCCGGCGAGGACAAGACCGAGGGCGCGCTGCTCGGGGTCGATCTTCCCGCCAACAAGGGCCGCCGCGATTATCTCCGCGCGAGGCTGTCGCGGGACGCCCAAGGGCGGACCGTCGCCACGCCGCTGCCCTCGCAGGACTCCTCGCTGCTGAGCGAACTGGCGCGCGCGCAAGCGCTATTGATCCGCGAAATCGACGCGCCCCCGGCCAAGGCCGGCGAGCCCTGCCGGATTTTTCGGCTGCCCTGAGAGTTTTGGGCTCGATCCGCCCGTGGACCTTGGCGACCCGGGCGACGGCGGCGACGGACTCGCGCCCCCGGGGCGTTCGAGGAAAGCGCAAGAGCCCTCATCCGACCCTTGCTGACGCAAGGGCCACCTTCTCCCACTTGTGGGAGAAGGTGGCCCCGCGAAGCGGGGTCGGATGAGGGCTCTCGCGGCTACGGAAACCAAACGTCCTCGATCATCCCCCGTCGCCGCTGTCGCCGCTTTCGCCACGGTCCACGGGCGCGGGCGGGAGAAGACGACGCGGGCCTTTACAACCCCGCCGCGCCTCCTTAGGTTCCCGCCCGAATCCCCAGGGCGGCGAACCGCCTGAAGACACGAAGGCCAAACTCCATGCGCGCCGAACCGCAAGCGCTGAAAGACGAGATCGAGCAGTCCATAGGGCTGCTGAGGAGGCATCTTTGACGCGCCTACAGCAACGCGCCGCCTCGCCGAACTAAACGCCAGGGTCGAAGACCCGGACCTTTGGAACAACGCCGAGGACGCGCAAAAGATCATGCGCGAGCGCAATGAGCTGGAGGACCGGCTGGGATCGCTCGGCAAGCTCGACAGCGAGCTGGATGACGCCGTGACCCTCGTCGAACTCGGCGAGATGGAGGGCGACGCGGCGGCCGAGAAGGAAGGCGTCGAGGCGATGAAGGCGCTGCTGAGGGAAGCGCGCCGCCGCCAGATCGAGGCGCTGTTCTCCGGCGAGGCCGACGGCAACGACACCTATATCGAGGTTCACTCGGGCGCGGGCGGCACCGAGAGCCAGGATTGGACGCGCATGCTGTTCCGCATGTACGCGCGCTGGGCCGAGCGAAAGAAGTTCAAGGTCGAGGTGATCGAGGAGACGCCGGGCGAAGAGGCTGGCCTCAAGTCCGGCACGCTGCTGATCAAGGGCCACAACGCCCATGGCTGGGCCAAGACCGAGTCGGGCGTGCATCGGCTCGTCCGCATCTCGCCCTTCGACTCCAACGCCCGCCGTCACACGAGCTTCGCGTCGGTGTGGGTCTATCCCGTCGTGGACGACCGCATCGAAATCGAGATCAACGAGGCCGACTGCCGGATCGACACCTATCGCTCGCAGGGCGCGGGCGGCCAGCACATCAACACGACCGATTCGGCCATCCGCATCACCCATATGCCCTCGGGGATCGTCGTGGCCTGTCAGGCCGAGCGCTCGCAGCACAAGAACCGCGCGACGGCCTGGAACATGCTGCGCGCGCGGCTCTACGAAAAGGAGTTGGAGCGGCGCGAGGCCGAGGCCAACGCCATGCAGGCGTCCCGAACCGAGATCGGCTGGGGTCATCAAATCCGCTCCTATGTGCTGCAGCCCTATCAGCTCGTGAAGGACTTGCGGACCGGGCACACATCGGGCACGCCGTCCGAGGTGCTCGACGGCGAACTCGACGACTTCATGCAGGCCTCGCTGGCGCAACGCGTCTATGGCGGCGGGCCGGAGAAGGTCGAGGACGTGGAGTAGGGCCGGGCGGATTCTCGGCGGGTCGGCGTTCGGGAAACCAGACATCGGCGCGGCGTCTGCCAAATATCAAATAATGAGATGCCGGGAGTTGTCAGCCCTCGGCGGCGGGCATAATATGTCCCTCATGGACCTGAAGCTTCTTACCCGCCCCGCCTGCGAGGAGGCCAGCGATCCGGTCGTCGACCCGGAGGCCTGCGCCAACGCTTTTCCAGCCAGGCTGATCGCGGCGGGCCTGCGCCCGACCCGCCAGCGGGTGGCGCTGGGAGAGCTGCTGTTCGGCGGGGGAGACCGTCATGTGACGGCGGAGCGGCTGTTCGAGGAGGCGACGGCGGCGCAATTGTCGGTCTCGCTGGCGACGGTCTACAACACGCTGCACCAGTTCACCGCCGCCGGGATTTTGCGCGAGATC
>Ga0181524_10004422_pt1 | contig 13022 bp, 13 predicted proteins | sample PEATcosm2014_Bin_34_FD_119761 | JGI IMG/M metagenome (GOLD analysis project Ga0181524, IMG submission 119761) | Peatland microbial communities from MTU Mesocosm Facility, Houghton, MI, USA - PEATcosm2014_Bin05_60_metaG | ecosystem: Environmental > Terrestrial > Soil > Wetlands > Peat | place...
GCACGGTCGCGCGAGGCGATTCGGAGACGACGCTGGAGGATATCCTCGAGGCGATCCGCTACGTGGACTTCTGCTACGGCTTTTCCGCCGCCCCCGCGCTGATGATCGAGCGCCTGCGCCTGCGCGTCCTCTCCCACGGCGACACGACGATCCGGCTGGTACTGGCGCAGTACGGGACGGCTGACGAGGGACGATAGACGATAGACGATGGACGATGGTCCATGGTCTATCGTCTCCCGTCATGGCGGGTCATCTGGCCGTCTTCGTAACCGGGCATACGTGGCTTACGCCGATCAGCCCGTCAATCGAGAGATCTTCGTCCAACTCCGGCCAATGAAGGCCATAACCGGACGGAGAAATCACAAAACGTCCCTTCTGTTCGGGCGAAGCGTTCCCGAGCTTTTTGGAATGCTCCGAGACGTCCACCTCGTACTTTCGCCCGTCCACCTACAGCCGCATTCTGTTGCCGCCGAATGAGACTTCCCGCACTTCGTGCGCCTTATCCATTTTTCGTCTCCTGCCGGGCATTCCATTCCGCGACAATATAGTCGAAGTGCTCAAAGATAATTCTTCTGACAATCCTCTTGTCCGCCGGTCTCATATTGTAGCTATGCGCCTCGATCACTTCGGAAAAATCCACATCAAGCCCGTATTTGGCCTCAGCCTCTGCTGCAACAGGTGCTGTGCGCCCCCGGAATCCCGAGGCTCCGTCTCGAATAGCCTTGATCGTCAGCTAGGTACGATACGTACCTAGTCGGATACTCGTGGCAACTGTTACGAGGCGACGAAAGGCCGCGCACCTGCGCCAGTGGCATGGATGTGCCCGGCATCCCGAGGCTCCGCCGCGAATCGCCTTGATCGTCAGCTAGGTACGATACGTACCTAGTCGGATACTCGTGGCAACTGTTACAAGGCGACGACAGGCCGCGCGCCTGCGCCCGTGGCAGGGATGTGCCCGGAATCCCGAGGCTCCGCCGCGAACAGCCTTGATCGTCAGCTAGGTACGATACGTACCTAGTCGGATACTCGTGGCAACTGTTACGAGGCGACAAAAGGCCCCGCTCCCGCGCCAGAGGCATGGATGTGCCCGGTATCCCGAGGCTCCGCCGCGAATCGCCTTGATCGTCAGCTAGGTACGATACGTACCTAGTCGGATACTGGTGGCAACTGTTACGAGGCGACGAAAGGCCGCGCGCCTGCGCCCGTGGCATGGATGTGCCCGGCATCCCGAGGCTCCGCCTCGAACAGCCTTGATCGTCGGCTAGGTACGATACGTACCTAGTCGGATACTCGTGACAACTGTTACGAGGCGACGAAAGGCCGCGCGCCTGCGCCCGTGGCATGGATGTGCCCGGCATCCCGAAGCTCTGCCTCGAATAGCCTTGATCGTCAGCTAGGTACGATACGTACCTAGTCGGATACTCGGGGTAACTGTTACAAGGCGAAGACAGGCCCCGCGCCTGCGCGCGTGGCATGGATGTGCCCGGCATCCCGAAGCTCTGCCTCGAATAGCCTTGATCGTCAGCTAGGTACGATACGTACCTAGTCGGATACTCGTGGCAACTGTTACGAGGCGACGACAGGCCGCGCGCCCGCGCCAGAGGCATGGATGTGCCCGACATCCCGAAGCTTTGCCTCGAATAGCCTTGATCGTAGGCTAGGTGTGATACGTACCTAGTCCGATACTCATGGAAACTGCTATGAGGCGACGATTGGTGTTCAACGCAGAACGTTAGCCCATTGAAGAATGTCGCACAGGCGCCCCACCTGCGCCAGTGGCATGGATGTCGCCGAAATCCCGAGGCACGACCACGAATAGCCTGGATCGTCCACTAGATACGATGCGTACCTAGTCGGATGCTCTTGGCAACTGTTATGAGGCGGCGATTGGGGTTCAACGCGGAACGTTCCTGCCGCGGGCCTGCGGCGCAGCGAGCGGCCTCAGCCATTCGTTTTGAGGGACTTCCTGGTTGCGCGCGCCATGGCTTGCCAGTGGCGCTTCATCTGCAAGAGGCGCCGCGCGCCTTTGGGTGAAAGCCTGCAGTACCGCCGGCGCGGTCCAAGGGGTGAATACCCGTCGTGGACGGTGATCCAACCCTCACGCTGAAATCTCGCCAGGACCCTGCAGACGGTCGCCCCGGGAACTTTCTGGCCACCGCCCTCGAAAAGGAGTTCTCGCAACTGATAACCGTAGCTTTGACCTTGCGAGAGATGCCCCAGGATCCACAGCTCGATCAACCCTTTTCGCACTTGCGTTGCCCAAGTCTGCATAGGCGCTCCTCCGTTCCGAGGTCTTGCCGCCGCATCGTCGTATCGGATATCAGCATGCTGGAATGAACACCGCCGGCAAATCATGGGGCGAGTTGTCCCGCGTCCGCCGCAGCGCGCCCCTCTCCCGAGGAGCGACCTCAGGGCCCTGACCGGTGGCTAGATACGATACGTATCTAGTGTAGTGTTTCACAATTAGCTTGCATTATCCGCGCTCAAAATGCCTTGAGAATCCGACATGAGCAAGGTTGTCACCCTGCTATGAGGTCATTCCTCAAGTGAGACGTCCGGAGAATCGGTGAAATCGAGTTCCGCCTGCTATTCGTGCTCTAAGGCACAAGGTATGCTATTCGAGGTGTTCAAGTCGGAGCGCCGCCAACTGAGCACGTGCTCGGTCTCACCGGGTGACATCGCGGTCGTCTCCAACCTCTCGACTTCGTTTCACAGTTTCTCCGGTCCGCCCAGGGTGCCGATGGATAATTCGTTATGCGCCGAACACGGGTCAAGCGGCTCGATGGTACACCTCGCCGCGGCAGAGCATGCACCACAGGTGCACCGCCATCCGCCGCGCCATCGCCACGATGGCCTTTTGTCCGCTTCCGGTGTTGCGCACGAGCCTTCGATACGTTTTCGCCGCCGCCGCGTCGTCGCGAATCCAACGCCAGCTCGCTTCGATCAGCAGCGACCTCAAACTGCCGCGCCCCGCTTTAATCAGCGGACCGCCGCGCCGCTTCGGTCCGCTCTGGCGGACGCGCGGCGCCAGGCCGACGTACTTGGCCAACTGCTCGGGGGTGGCGAACCGCTCCGGCTGGTAGACCTCCAGGCGGAACGCGGTGGCCGTCACGACGCCCACGCCCGGATGCGTCTGAAGCACCCGGGCGCTTTTTCGATGCCGGCGTTGTTTCATCAGCCAGGCCTCGTGCCGCTCGACGCGCTTTCGAAGCGCGACCAGATGCTCCAATTCCTCGATCATCACCTCCAGGCTCAGTTGCCACTGATGCCGAAGCCGCATCATCTTCAAAGCGGCCAGCCCTTCGGCGCTCCAATGCGCCAGGCCGGCAGGCTCCGCCAAACCCTGCTGGAGCAGCAGGCTCTTGATCTGCTGCTTGACGCGCCGCTGCTTGCCGATGAGCTGATCGCGCAATCGAGCCAATTGGCGGTCGGCTTCTTCCTGCTCCGTCGGGATCGCGATGACCGCCTTCTTGAGCGAACCCTTCTCGGCCTCTTCGGCCAGCTTGCGAGAATCGAGCCGGTCGGTCTTGCTGTCGGGATTCGGCGCCTGCGGGACCTTGCCCGGCGCGATCACCTCGACAGGCAATCCTGCTTTCTTCAACGCCCGCGCCAGCCCATATCCGGTCGGGCCCGCTTCGTAGACCACTTTCTTCAGCGCCGGCCCGAAGCGATTCAGAGAGGCCACGATCGTCTTATTCTCCATCGGCATCACCCACGTGCCGATTTCCTGGCCATTCCTTCGCAGCGCCGCATGCACGCTCGCTTTGTGAACGTCCAGTCCCACCGTCATCGCGTCCCCTTCACTCACCCGGAGCCACTTGACATTCCCCAACTTCCAAGTACGATGAGTCATGGCCGTTCCTCCCTAAAAGAACTTGTTGCCGCGAAGGATTGTACTCCTTCGCAGGAGGAACGGCCTTCATCATAACTGAGCGAAGCGAAGGGTCTCATACGCATAACTCCAGTCAAGCGTGTGAGATGCTTCGCCGTTCGGCCCTGAGCTCACGGCCGAAGGGCTTCGCTCAGCATGACTTGGATCATATAGCATCTGGTTGAAACACTACACTAGTGCTCCCTTGCGCTGGAAATGAAGGGCAGAGCCTTATGATCCTTCTGCAAATGTCTTCAGCCGCAAGGCGACAACCGCCTGAGGGCTGCTTATCATATCACGTGTAACGAGGCACGAGCATAATGACGCGCCCTGTTAAACCCGTCGCCCATTATTCAAGACCGTGCGCCTCCAACAGCGCAATGTCCCCTAGAATTTTGCCCGGCTCGCCCTCCGCGACGGCTTTGCCCTTCGACAGCAGCACCGCGCGGTCGCACAGCGTCCGGACGAGGTCCAGGTCGTGCGACGCGATGATCTGCGTGCCGCCGAGCCGCCGCAGCAGCCGGATCAGTTCCTTGCGCGACCGGGGATCCAGGTTGCTCGTCGGCTCGTCGAGCGCGAGCACCTTCGGGTTCATCGAAAGCACCGTCGCGATCGCCACGCGCTTCTTCTCGCCGAAGCTCATGTGAAACGCGCTGCGCGCCTCGAAGCCGCTCAGGCCGACCGCCGCCAGGCTCTCCCGCACGCGCGCGGCGACTTCCGCCTCCGGCAGCCGCAGTTGCCTCGGGCCGAACGCCACGTCGTCGGCGACCGTCGGGCAGAAGAGCTGGTCGTCGGGATTCTGGAAGACCAGGCCGACCGACTGCCGGACCGTCTTCAGGTTCGGCTTCTCGACTTTCATCCCGAGCACGCGCACGCGGCCGTCGCACGGCAGGATGCCGTTGAGGTGCAGCAGCAGCGTGGATTTCCCCGCGCCGTTGGGGCCGATCAGGCCGACCTTCTCGCCGTCGCGGACCGCCAGCGAAAGCCCGTCGAGCGCGCGCCGCCCGTCCGGATACGTGAAGGAGAGCGCGTCCACCTGGATCACGGCGCCGTTGGAGCCGCTCATGTCCACACCCTCAGCGCCACGAAGAATCCCACCGACGCGGCGACGAACGCGCAGTCGCGCGCCGGCATGCGCGCCTCCGCCGGCGCGGGGATCCGGCCGTCGAACCCGCGCGAGGCCATCGCCACGTACACGCGCTCGGCGCGCTCGTAGCTGCGCAGGAAAAGCGTGCCGATCATCTGCCCGATCACCTTCGCGTGCCACAGCCATCGCCCGCCGTAGCAGCGCGAGTCCCGCGCGCGCTCCATCCGCTCCGCCTCGTCCACGAGCACGAAGATGTACCGGTACGCGAAGCTGGCGAGCATCACCAGCACCCGCGGCGCCTTCAGCCGCTCGAACCCGCGCATCAGGCTCGGAAACGGCGTGGTCGAGGAGAGCAGGATCATCGAGAAGATCGCGATGCCGGATTTGATCAGCAGGTTCCAGAAGATCATCATCCCCGACCGCTGGACGCCCGCCGAGCCGATGCCGAAACTGTACCCGCCGCCCGCGCCGCCGGTTTTCATGAAGGGAATGAAAATCGCCGTCATCGCGACGAACGGCACGATGACCCACGCCCGCCGCAGGACGTGTCCGAGCGGCAGGCGCGAGGCCGCGGCCATGACGGCGAGGAACGCGCCATATCCGAGGAACGCCGTCCAGGCCTCCGGCGGCGTGCTCACCGTGATCACGATGAGCGCGAGGAAGGCGATGATCTTCGCCCGCGCGTCCAGCCGATGGACCGGGCTTTCGAGCGCGGCGTATTGGTCGAGAAAGGCGTGCCTCACTTCTGCCCCACAGGCTCGGAGTCTGCGGCCCGCCTTCGGGAAAGCAGTTTCGCCGCGCCGAAGGCGATGCCGAAGACAAGCAGCGTGCCGGCGATTCCGGCGAGCGCGGTGCCGACCGATTCGTTCCGGACGCCGGCGACCTTGTAGTCCGGCATCAGCGGATGTTGCCACGCCGCGCGGCCCTCGCCTTTTTCCGCGAACCGGTGGTCCTTGGCGAATTTTTCCAGCCCGTCGGGCGCCTGCGAGGCGAACGGCGAAACGAGTGCGGCCAGCAGAACGCTGACCAGCAGCCCGGCCAGAACGAATCCCCAGACTCTCCGCGTCATGGCCGGGCCTCCTTCAACTTCGCCGTCCGGTCCCACGCCGCGATCAGGTCCGGCCGCACCGCCAGGACCGACGAGAGCGCCGCGACCGTGATCACGGCCTCGCCGATGCCGATGAGCGCGTGGACTCCGGCCATGGCCGGCAGCGCCACTCGTAACGGGTAAGTCCCCGACGCGGCCAGCTCGCCGGCGCAGATGGCGGACGCGATGACGACCGCCGCCCAGGATGCCGCGCCCGCCGAGGCGAGGAATCCCCAGCGGCTCCTCGGAAGGATCGCCCGCAGCGCGCGGAACAGCAGCCAGCCGCCGATGGCGCCGACGATGCCCATGTTGAAGAGGTTGGCGCCGAGCGCCGTGAGCCCGCCGTCGCCGAAGCCCAGGCACTGGATGAGCAGGACGACCGCCATCACCAGGCAGGCGTTCAGCGGCCCCAGGAGCACCGCGGCGAAGGTCGAGCCGAGGAAATGCCCGCTCGTCCCGCCCGCCACGGGGAAATTGAGCATCTGGACGGCGAAGACGAACGCCGCCGTCATGCCGAGCAGCGGCACTTCCCGCTCGCCCAGGTTGCGGTTCGCGCGCGCGACCGCCAGCGCGCAGACCGCGCCGGAGACGGCGCAGCCCGCCGCGTAAACCGGCGCGCTGAGGAATCCGTCCGGAATGTGCATGGGAGTCTCCCGCGAGCTGAATACGATTTCCGATTTCGTATTATTCCATTCTACGAAACGAGGCGGGGCGAGTCAATCACAAATCAGCCCGCTTTTTACCACCAAGGCACCTGACCACCAAGGCACCAAGACACCAAGAACGGCAAAGTCTTAATTTTAAATCTGCCTTTCTTGGTGCCTTGGTGTCTTGGTGGTAAGAAAGCCAGGTCAGATCCGCGCCCCGACGGTGCCCGGGATGAAACGGCCGTGCTTGACGCCGCGCAGGCTGATCAGGCGCTCGCCGAGCCGCCGGATCGTCTTGCCCGGACCGCGCAGGACGAGGATTTCCAGGCAGTTCTCCGGGTCCATGTGGATGTGCAGACCGGCCACGATGCGGCGGTATTCCTTGTGCTCGAGGTTCGCGAGTTTCTGCGAAAGCTCCATCGTGTCGTGCTCGTAGACCAGCAGCACGGTGGCGACGGTCTCGCCGGCGGGCGCGGCCCACTCGCGCTCGACGAGTTTCTCGCGGATCAGGTCGCGCACGGCCTCGGAGCGGTTCGAATACCCTTTTCCCGCCATCAGCCGGTCGAACTGATCGAGCAGCTTCTTCTCGAGCGATATGGCGATGCGTTCCATCATGGCAGGTATTAGACCGCGCGCGCCGTCCCGAGTCAAGCCCGCCTTGACTCCACCACGACCGAGCGAATTTTCACCACGACGACACGACGAGCACTACGGAACGGCTTTTAAGATTTCCACTTCTCTTGACGTACGTCGTGCTCGTTGTGTCGTCGTGGTGAATAGCCGTGTCGTCGCGGTGAACGGTCGTGTTATCGCGGTAAAAGAGCGCATTCTACGGCCCGAAAATTCCTTGCACGGCCGCCTGCGGCGTGATAGCATCGCAGATGCGGGCCGGCGCACTGGGGTGCGCGGGATTCAGGGATAACCAGACGTGCGAAGGAGGCCGGTCATGAAGGTCCTCATCGTCTATTACTCGCGGTATGGCCACGTGCTGCAACTGGCGCGCGCGGTGGAGAAGGGCGTGAAGTCGGTCAAAGGCGTCGAGGCGTCGCTGCGGCGCGTGGCGGAGTTCGCCGACGAGGAAGCGGGGATCAGGAAGGGCAAGCACAGCAAGCCGGTCTGGGAGCAGCAGAAGGACATCCCGGTCTGCACGCTCGACGACCTGAAGTCGGCCGATGGGATCATCTGGGGCACGCCGACGCGCTACGGCAATATGATCGCGCAGATGAAGCGCCTGATTGACTCGACCGCAGGGCTGTGGCTGGAAGGCGCGTTCGAGGGAAAGCCGACGGGAGTTTTCAGCTCGACGGCCACGATGCACGGCGGACAGGAGACCACGATGCTCTCCATGGTGCCGCCGTTGCTCCACCTGGGAATGATCATCGTCGGCGTGCCGTACTCGACGCCGGGCCTGCTGCACACCGAAGGCCGCGGCGGAACGCCGTACGGGCCGACGACGGTGGCCGGCCCGGAGAACGAGCGGACGCCCACGCCGGAGGAACTGGGCGTCGCCGAGGCGCTGGGAAAACGAATCGCGGACGTGGCGAAAAAACTGCGAGGAACGTAATTGCCGATTGCCGATTTCCGATTGCCGATTGCGGGAAGCGGAGGAACGGAGATTACGACAAGAAGCGTTGCGGGAAACCGGTGTCCCTTGTCGAGTGAGAAGCCATGGCAATCCTGAACCGAATGATCGTGCTGGCCGCGCGGCCGGAAGGCGCGCCGCAGGAATCCGACTTCAAGCTGGTCGAGCGGCCGCTGCCGCCGCTGCACGCGGGGACGTTCCTCGCGCGGACGGAGTTCTTCTCCGTGGACCCGTACATGCGCATCCGCATCAGCGATGAATCGTACGCCGAGCCGACGAACATCGGCGACGTGATGCTCGGCGGCGCGGTCGGGACGGTCGTCGAGTCGAAGCATCCGGACTATCATCCCGGCGACGCCGTCGCGGGCGAATGGGGCTGGCAGGAGTACGCCGTCTCCGACGGCAAGGGCGTGCGGCGCCTGGACGCCTCCGTCGCGCCGGTCTCCACCGCGCTCGGCGTGCTGGGCATGCCGGGCATGACGGCGTATTTCGGCCTGCTGGAGATCGGCCGCCCGAAAGAGGGCGAGACGGTGTTCATCACCGGCGCGGCCGGCGCGGTCGGCTCGCTGGTCGGCCAGATCGCGCGGATCAAGGGCTGCCGCGTCTTCGGCTCGACCGGCTCCGACGAGAAGGTCGCCTACCTCGAGAAGGAACTGCGCTTCGACGGCGCGTTCAATCACAAGGAGGTCCGCGACTGCGCCGCGAAGCTCGAGGAGCTCTGCCCGAGCGGGCTGGACATCTTCTACGACAACGTGGGCGGGCCGGTGAGCGACGCGGCGTTCGGGAGCCTCGCCGTCGGCGCGCGGGTCGTGGTGTGCGGGCAGATTTCGCAATACAACAACCGCACGATGGCGCGCGGTCCGCGGATGCTCTGGCGGCTGGTCGCGCAGCGGGCGCGCGCGGAGGGCTTCATGGTTTACCAGTTCGCCGACCGCTTCCCCGAAGGCCTGCGGCAGATGTCGCAGTGGATCCGGGAAGGCCGCATCACGTACCGCGAGACGATCACCGACGGCATCGAGAACGCGCCGAAGGCGTTCATCGGGCTGTTCACGGGGCAGAACATCGGCAAGCAACTCGTGCGCGTCGCTCGTCCTTCGTAAACCACCAAGGCACCAAGGCACCAAGAGACAACAGCTTCCACCACGGAATACACGGAGCACACCGAATGAATTTCCTAAACAGCTTCAGTGTCTTCCGTGTGTTCCGTGGTTGCAATATCAGTTGCCGTTCTTGGTGTCTTAGTGCCTTGGTGGTAAAGGAATCATCGTCGAGAGCGGCTCGCCGGCGCTTTTGCGAGGTTGACCAGGTAGGTGCCGCTGCGCGGGTCCTCGCGCAGGACGATCAGCTTGCGGTTCATGGCGTCCTCGAGCGCGGCGGTGAACGAATTGTAGCCGTACTCGCTCTCGCTGAACGACGGCTGCTTGCGCTTGATCGTGTCCTTGACGAGCGAGGCCTGGATCGGGTCGCGCCCCTCGCGCAGCAGCGCCGCCACCGTCTGCGCGATGAGGTCCATCAGCGACGCCTTATCCACCGGCGCGCCTTCGGCGCCTTCCGGCTTGGGGACCGGCTGCGGCTCAAGGGATTCGTAGAAGAGGAACTCGTCGCAGTTGGCGACGAGCAGTTCCGAGGTCGAGCCGCGCAGCCCCAGCCCGATCACCCGCTTCCCGTTCTCTCGCAGCTTCGAGACCAGCGGCGAGAAATCGCTGTCGCCGGAGACGAGCACGAAGGTGTCAATGTGCGCCTTGGCGTAGCAGAGGTCCATCGCGTCCACGCACATGCGGATATCGGCGGAGTTCTTTCCCGCGTCGCCGCGGCGCGGGATTTCGATCAGCTCGATCGCGGCCTCGTGGAAGGGCTTGGTGTACGGGCCAAAGCGCGACCAATCGGCGTAAGCGCGCTTGATGAGGATGTTGCCCTTCTCGAGCAGCCGCTGCAGGACGCGCTGGATGTGGAACACCTGGTCCGCCCGCCCGCGCATGCCCAGCGCGATATTCTCGAAATCAATGAAAACCGCCAGGTCGTGCCGCTCGCCGGTCGCCATTCGAGTCCCTCCAGGGCCGTTCGCAGAGTTTTCCGCTCCGCAGCCGATTATAGTCCGCCGCCGGGCGCACTACAAGGAGAAGCGACAGATATTGATCTTCGCGTAAGAAAAGGAAAGGTCTCTCGCAAAGCCGCAAAGAGCGCCAAGAACAACATCGGCAGGTTGTTTTTCGTCCTTTGCGTTCCTGGCGTCTTGGCGGGAGAATTCCGTTCTTCACGCGAATGTCAATGAGCGATCCTGTCAAATCAAGGTCGCCGAAAAAAGCGCACTGAAACCGCTGCGAAGCGCACTGAAGCGCACTCAAACCGCTCCGGACCGCACTGAACCCGCTGCCAAGCGCACTCACTTTTCCCGCCCGCTCCGCGCGGCAAAACCGGCTTTATAATGGTACGAAAAATGGAAACCACAGATGGACACAGATGAACACAGATTACGACGGATGAAAACGAGTAAGGATTTCAAGAGCGGTCCGTATCTGTGTTCATCTGTGGCGATAGGCAGCGCTCGCCAGCTCGCGCTATCGCTCTGTGGTTCCGAACGTTTTGAGTTTTTCAAACCGGTTTTTAGGAAAGGCAACGGCTATGGCTTCGATGGCACAGGTCGCGGCGAATCAGGCGAACGCGCTGAAGGCGGGCGTCAGGACGCCGGAAGGAAAAGCGATTTCATGCTTGAACGCGCGCAAACACGGCATATTCGCCTCGGCGCTGACGCCGGAAGACTCGAAGGAACTCTCCGTCATTGAAGAGGACCTCATCGCCGACCTGCGGCCGGTCGGCCGGGTGGAGGAAATGCTGGTCGAGACGCTGGCGATGACCTACCTGCGCATGCAGCGGTGCGCGCGGGCCGAGGCGGAATACCACGTCCGCACCTGGGAGGAACCGACAATCGATCGCGAGCCGCTCGCGTGGCAGGACATGCAGGACAGACGCGAGGGCGGGGAAAGGGCCGTGCCTTTCAGAGCGGGGAAGTTCCAGCGCATGGTCGAACTCATTGGCCTGTATAACGCCCGCCTCACGAACCAGTTTTTGAAAACTCTCCATGAGATCGAGCGGTACCGGCGTCTTCGCCAGGGAGAGAACGTGCCGCCGCCGATCGTTGCCGACCTGACCATCCAGGCGGAGGCGGAAAAAGCGCCCCAGGCGGAATCCGCTTCGCCGGCGCAGCCGCAGGCGCCCGAGCCTGGGAAGTCGCAAGAGACCGACGGGCAAGGGAATACTGCGCAAAAGCGATTTGAAAAAACGAATCCAATTTGCGGCGAAAGCTCCGCTGAAACTCCTTCCGTCATTCCCTCGAAGCTTGTCCCCGACTCCGATCGGGGAGCGGGAATCCAGAACCCTCCTGCGGCGGGCAAGCCCTCCGCCGGCGAGCAACCGGGACACCGATCGCTTGGATTCTTGCCATCGAGGGAATGAGGCGGCCTGACAGCCCGTTGAAAAAGTGTGGCCGCTCGTAGTGTGCCCGTCGGGGCATACGAAGTAGCGCCTGACGGCGCCACTACAAGCGAGGCACTAACCAAGGCGTGGCGTGTGCGCCACCCTTTTTCAACAGGCTGCTCAACGGCGCAAGGGGTGATTCGGGGGCGCCGTGCTCGTCCTCGTCCGCGTCCTCGTCCTCGGTCTTTCGTTACAGACGTTCGAGGACGAGGACGAGGACGAGGGCGACGACGAGGACGAGGGCGACGACGAGGACGAGGACGACGACGAGGACGAGGACGATTGGTTGCGCGGCGGGTAGTAGGGTTGCTTTCCGGCGGCCCTGTGCGTTATAGTACCCCCGTTTTTGCTTCCCGTTTTCCTCTGGAACCACCGGTCAGACAGAAGAGAGGACTGAAATGTTGCTGGAGAAGTTCCGCAAGGCGCGAAGGCAAACGTGGTTCATGGTGGCGATGCTGGTCTTCTTTGCCGGCCTGTGGATATACGGCCCGCTGCACGCGCAGACCGCGACGACGGCGGCCCCGGCGGCGGCCGCGCCGGCCGCGCGCGAGTTCACGTGGTTCGCGCCGCTCACGAGCGACACGTTCAACGCCGGCGAGCGGGTCGCGCTGCTCTGCGTGCTCGCGGTGGCTTGCCTGGGGCTGGCCTATGCGGGGTTCCTGGTCAAGCAGGTCAAGGCGGCCGACGAGGGCACCGCCCGGATGCAGGAGATCGCCGCGGCCGTCCGCGAGGGCTCGCGCGCGTATCTCTCCGCGCAGTTCCGGAAGATCGGGCCGCTCATCGTGCTGATCACGATCGGGCTCTACCTGACGAAGATGGCGGAGCCGAAGTTCGCCTTCGGGCGGGCGGGCGCATTCTTCGTCGGCTCGCTCTTCAGTTGGACGGTCGGGTTCGTCGGCATGAAGATGGCGACCACGGGCAACCTGCGCGTGGCCGCCGCGGCCCGGCGCAGCTACGGCGAGGCGATGCAGCTCGGCTACCGCACCGGCACGATCACCGGCATGCTGACCGACGGCTTGGGCCTGCTCGGCGGCACGCTGATCTTCCTCATCTACGGCGAGCAGGCGTACGAGGCGCTGCTCGGCTTCGGCTTCGGCGGCACGCTGCTGGCGCTGTTCATGCGCGTCGGCGGCGGCATCTACACCAAGGCCGCCGACGTCGGCGCGGACCTGGTCGGCAAGATCGAGAAGGGCATCCCGGAGGACGATCCGCGCAACGCGGCCACCATCGCGGACAACGTCGGCGACAACGTCGGCGATTGCGCGGGAATGGCC
>Ga0181524_10004423_pt1 | contig 13021 bp, 11 predicted proteins | sample PEATcosm2014_Bin_34_FD_119761 | JGI IMG/M metagenome (GOLD analysis project Ga0181524, IMG submission 119761) | Peatland microbial communities from MTU Mesocosm Facility, Houghton, MI, USA - PEATcosm2014_Bin05_60_metaG | ecosystem: Environmental > Terrestrial > Soil > Wetlands > Peat | place...
ACACCCAGAGGGCCGGCCGTTGTCATTTTCCCTGTCTTGCGGCGTTCGGAGGCCCAAAGCCGGCTGAAGCCGGCGCTCCGGCCTGTGGGCGTTCCGTGCCGGGTGTGAAATATCCGGGCTAGTTGTTCCTGTTGACTTCGCCATGGGAAGCCGCCACCGGCCTCCTGCCATATCGGAACGGGGCTGCGCCCGATGGGGCGGCGTGCGACGGGGGTTCCAAATGTGCCGGATGTGGACCGAGCTAATCCTTAACCGCCCAGCCCAACCCATCGGGGCCTGGCCCCGTCTCAATGTGACCCGCCGCCTCCATCGTTTTCAGGTCGATGATCGCCACCCCGTTTTCTGAGCCGACCGCCACGTATGCCCGCAAACCATCCGGCTGCATCAGGATGCCCGCAGCACCGCCTCCAAGCGCGATCCGCTTCAACTCCTTGCGAGCGACGGCATCGACCACGACCAGTTCACGACCACCGAGGTCCGAGATGAAAACCGACTTGCCGTCCGGCGTGAACTTCAGGCGGTTGGAGAACCTCGTGGACACATTCAAGGTTTGAACCACCGACTTCCGGGCAACATCGATGATCGAGACCGTTCCGTCGTGTGAGTTTGCGGCCCAGACCTCCTTGCCATCGGGGGACACATCAAAACCTTCCGGGCCTTTGCCCACCGTTACGTGCGTCGCATTCCACCCGCCGCCGCCAGGCCCCCCAGGAGGCGGTCCTCCTGGGCCAGGCCCGCCGCGGCCAGGTCCAAACCCACCGGGCCCGCCTGGACCTCCCAGACCCCCTGGCCCACCTGGACCGCCAGGCCCACCTGGACCTCCCGGCCCGCCAGGGGGCGGATTGCCGCCCTCGGGCGCTCCAGGCGGTGGTCCCCCAGGACCACCAGGCCCACCCTGTCCGGGAGGCCCCACGGGTCCGGAACCTCGGCCTGGCCCATTCGGGCCGGAGCCGCGCTCAATCAGGCTGATCGTATCCGAGTTGACGTTTGAAGTGAAAATCTTCCTGGCGTCCTGGGACACGACAATCATGTGGGTCCGCTCCTGCCCCAAACCGAGCAACCAATCAATTTGTTGAGCAGACGGATCGTAGCGCCCGATGATCTTGTTTGCCTCCGCCGTGAAATAGACTTTCCCTTCGGCAACTGCCAAACCATGAGGGGAGCGCAACGCCCCCAGGTTCACCGGAGGCAACGGCTTCTGAGCCTCAAGATCGACCACTGACAGGGTGTTGTTGCCGCCGTAGTTCGAGATAAAGGCCAGCCTACCGGACGCAACGACTTCGTGAGGGTCCTGGCCCGCAGGCACCTGGGCGACAACCTTCATGGCTGCTGGATCGATAATGGCCAGCGAGTTGTTCCCCTTGTTGAGCACCAGAAGCGCCGGTGAGGGTGTGTTGGCGGCGGAGCACGTCGCCGCGCCCAAGCAAGACATCAGGAGGACTGCGTGTGGGTTAATTTTCATGGTCTGGTCACGTTTACAATTCTTGGTTCGTTGCGGACAAATTACACCGAGTCACCTTAAGAGCGCATGAAGATAGCTCAAAATCTGCGTCCTGCGTCAGCCAAGTTCGGAGCCGGGCCGAAAGATGACCAGGGCGGAAGCCCGCTCCCGCTGGGGCAGCCCGGTGCCCAGCGGTTAAGCCCCTTGACCAGCGTTCGCTACGGGGCTACAAAGCAAAACATGAAATTCATTCGGCCGATTCTTGCAGCTCTCCATCTCACCACGTTCATCGCGTCGGCGGAAGCGCCGAACGCAGACCAGGTTCTGTCTCCCGCGAAGGCGGGCATCCGATGAAGCGCCGCATAATAATCATTGCGCTGCTGCTTGCCGGTTGGGGCGGGTTGGCGTGGGTCGTGTTACGGACGAAGGAGCCTCCAGAGCCGGTGTGTCAGGGGAAGCGGTTGCGTGAGTGGTTGGCAGGCTATAACGGGCCGTCGCCGGAAACGGACGAGGTTGTGCGCCGGCTGGGGACCAATGCCATACCCACCCTTTTGCGGATGCTCAGAGCCAAAGATTCGAAGGTGACAGCCAAGCTCGTGAAACTGGTCCGAAAACAGCACCTGATAAAGTTCGAATATACCGATGACTACGCAAAAAACGCTAATGCGGCGCGCGCGTTCGACAGCCTGGGTGCCGACGCCAAGGAGGCCGTGCCGGAGTTGATCAAGATTTTTGAACAGAACATTTCGTCAAACTCGCAAAATTACACCGCCTGGTCTTTGGGTGCGATTGGTCCGGCAGCCGCAAAGGCGATTCCCACGCTGCTGGGAGGAACGACCAACACGTATCGAGGCACGCGATGCGATGCGATTTTCGCGCTCGGCAAAATCCACGCCGAGCCGGAGCTGGTGGTGCCCGCCTTGACAAAGTTCCTCAAAGACCCTGACCGGGAAGTCCGGGCAAGCACCATCAGCTCTCTGGAGCTATTTGGCAGCGATGCCAAACCCGCGGTTTCGGCCCTGGTTCAATCGCTCAACGACCAGAACGGGCTCGTCCGGAAGCTTGCGAAATCAGCCCTCAAGAAGATTGACCCGGAAGCGGCGGCGAAGGCGGGGCTGAAATGACTGGGGCTGATGGCCAAGACCTCGAACCGCGCTGGTATAGATTGGGGAGATTTCAATGAAGACCATTGAGACAGCACTGAGGAACTTCAAAACGAAGTGACCCTCACGCGGCAAGACCTGGCCCAGCAGGCTGCCTTCCTGGCAGCGCAGGGCGCTTACATCGGCGCGTCCTCTTGGAAATATCCCGGCTGGTGCGGGACGATTTACCACCGCGCCCGCTATGAATACCCGGGCAAGTTCGCCGAGACTCGGTTCAAGCGCGAGTGCCTGGCGCAATACGCGGAGGTCTTCAAAACCTTCTGCGTCGATGCCGCCTACTACAACTTTCCGAGCCAGCAATATTTGGAGGGCATGTTCGGCCAGACTCCGAGCCAAGAAAGTTCAGTGCCTGTGCTGCGCCCCAACGGGACGCGCCGCCAGGCGCCTGTCGGAGACGACCGGTGTCGAGGCCAAGCCCATCCATCCGCTGCTGGAGGCCAATCCGAGGAGCTTGGCTGCGGCATCAAGCGCCAGCGCGTGAGCCGTGGATTCGGCGGTATTCCCAATGCCCTCCCGCAGCTTGACCATCCAGCCCTCGTTCCTGCGCGAACCGGCTGGCCTTGCCGGTTGCGGGTCAGCGGTATCACGCCAGAACAGGAAAGCGACATTTTGCTTGAATTGGCGGAAGAAAAGACGGAAAACCGTAGCCGTCATTGAAGGTCCATTTTTGCTGCCGGGGACGGCTGTCCAACCCCGCGAAGCTTGTGGCTTCGCCGGGGTGGATATGGACACGTAGTTTCCGGGCACGATGGAGATGCCTATGAAAACAACAACAGCACAATTTGGGATTCTCACCAACCGCACTTCCCAAACCTGCGAAATGACCGAGGGGGTGTCCGGCAGGAAGCCGGTTTTGGCTCTGCTCATGCGACTGCTCTTGGCAGCCGCGCTCGTGCTGCCGCTTTCTGGAGCACAGGCCGGGGCGGTCGTAACGACTCTTGACTCGTTCCAGGACTTCACCAACGGCGCAAGCGGCCCTTTCAGCCCCGAGGAAATACTGGTCCACCCGGATAAAGACGGAATCTGCCTCCGCTACAAAGCAGGGCAAAGGAGCAGCAACCGGACCGTGCAAGCGTCCAGTTACAAGGTCCATGTAGATACTGGCATCGCAGGCTACGGTGTCGAAGCTTACCTCGCCTTGACCGACCAGGTTGTCGTAGTGGACACCGCCACACAAGAGACGCTCTGGTCCACACCCGTTGGCGCTTGGTATAACGGGCTTGCGTTCGTCCAGGCCAAGGACACGGCAACAGGGAAAGACAAAGTCCTTCTCTGGGTCGGCGGCAAGGATGACGTCGCACGACTCTTTGAAATTAGAACCGGGACCGAAAACCACCTCAGAAAAAGAGGCGACGTGCTGATCGCTTCGCCAGAAAACAGCCAGCAGCTCAGAGGCACGCCGCTGCAAGCCAGGCAAGTCATCGCAGGCGGCAACAGCAAAATCAACGAGCAAAAGTGTGTCCGAGTAATGGCACCCGCCGAGTGGACCGAACTCTGGGCGACGCATTCCCCGAGCAACACGCCGCCTCCACAGATTGATTTCGACAAGGAGATGGTGCTAGGGTTTTTCCAGGGCCAGGGTGTGAACTGCACGGGGATTGCCCCGCTGCACATTCTTGATTGCCAGGACACGTTTGAAGTATTTGTGAGAGGGCAATACTTCCAGTCGTCCGGAGGGTTCGTCCCCGCCAGGGCCTTTGGGTTTTTCGTTGTGCCGAAATCAGCCAAGAGACTGCTGGTGAAGGAAAACATCCAGGGATACATCGGCGGTCCGCCCATTTGGAAACAAATTGCCGCATTCGACGCACTTCCAAGGTGAGGGTCTTCGTCCGGGCCTCTCGTGCGAGGCGCGACCGCTGGCGCGCGGCCTTCTGCTCGTGGACGAGACTTCGATGGTGGACGTGCCTTTGATGAGCTGGTTCGGCGGGGGCTTCCTGGCTGTTTTGCTGGGGCAAGCCGGGCTGTTTGGGGGGATCACGTTTTATCGAATGCGCCGAAAAGGATGAAGCGGATGCGCCCGGAAGCCGCAGGTTTGACGATTCGCCATCCTCTTGCTTGACAAATCCATTTTCCAGCCTAATCCTCGGCTCGCTATGGGACCGGCCAATGAAGAGATCGTTGGGGTGGTTGTAATCCTCCTGTTCTGCGGATTGGCCCTTTACCGTGCCGGCACGGAGACGCGTCGTGGCGAAAACCCTCTTTGAAGCGATTGGATACAGGCTCGGCCAGAAGGCTGCGCAGGCCAAGAGCGCCTTCGACCTCATGGGCGGAACGGAGGAGGAGTCCTTGCGCGCCGAAATACGTCTGGGCCGCGACCTGGCGGCGGCCCTGCTGGAGCGAACTCCCCTGATCGAGGAGAATGAGACCACAAGATTCGTGGCACAAATTGGGCATTGGTTAGCGGCGAACGTGAAGGAGAAGGAGCTCCCCTTCAATTTCCGGGTTACCGCGGAGCGGGAGCCCAATGCGGTTGCGCTGCCAGGCGGGCCTGTTTTCGTGAGTTGGCCTTTGTTGGAAATGTGCCAGGGGCAGCGGGACGAGATCGCATTTGTGCTCGGCCATGAGATGGGGCATATCGTCCGGCGGCATACCCTGGATCGCATTGTCAAAGACGCAGCTCTTTCCCTTTTGCTGCGGCAATCCTCCTTCCGGCAGGCTTCCAGCGCCTGGCTGGACAGGGTGGGGCGGCAGGCGCTGGTCTGCGCCTACTCCAGGGAGGACGAACTGGAGGCAGATGCCTTCGCCGTGGCTCTGGTCGGAACCGCTGGCGGCGACGCGTTAGCAGGGGAACGCTTGTTGGAGAAACTCGCTCAGAGGAACTCTGGCCAGAGCGTTGGCATCGCGGGCGATTACTTCGCAACCCACCCGCCGCTCATACAACGAGTCGCCAATCTGCGGGCCAAGAGGCCGGGCTAATCCGAGCCATCCTCAGATTCTCCGATGGGCTGCTTTCCTGCCTCCAAACAAGGCCAACTCGAAAACTCTCAGGAAGCAGTCAACATCGGCGAATCCAATCAGCCGAAGCCAGCGGCACTGCTCCTCGCCGGGAGCAAGAATGTTCTCCTTCTTGTCCGGTTGAGTGCCTGCCATCACCGTCCCATCAACGCGCATACCCCTCGGCTGGGCAGAGGCCAACGGCCTGTCCAGTCGCGTTGGATGCTGCTGCCCGGATTGGCGAGCGCCAGGGCGAAGGCGCAGCGCGTCCGATAGGTCCAATTTCGGCAGGACGGTTTCATGTTGTGGGAGAGGGTGGACGGGAGCACCTCGTCGGACGTCAGCTACTATAACGACGGGGCAAGCTACCCGGACCCGGTGGTCGATGGGGGGCTGGGCCGGCGGCACGACAAGCGTGGGGGCGTGGTGTTGGACTTCAGCGGCAGCGCCCAGTTTGTGCGGTCCGAGGCCTGGGCCAGGGAGGCTAAAGACGCCTTTGCGAACCGCCCGTGGTGCAATCCGGGCACGGCCACCGGGCACTGAACCTCAGGCTTCGCTTGCCCAAGTGGCGCATCGGGGCTTGATTTAAACTGATTTGAGGTGCATTATGTTCGCATGACATACGTGACGATAGACGCCGTGATCGCGGGCGGCAGGGTCGTCCCGACGGGCGGCGTCCGACTGCCGGAGCGTGGGCGCGCCTTGGTGACGCTGCTGCCGGAAACGCCCCATCGTACCAACTGGGACGCAGTAGAAGCGTCCCTTGGTGTTCTTCGCCGGCCCAACTTGGACAGCACCGCCTGGCAACGCGAGGTTCGCGCCGAGTGGGATAGTGATTGATGCGCTGGCTCCTGGACAGCAACGTCCTGATTGACGCGCTGGCCGGGCTGCCGCACGGGGTGCGCGTTTTGCAAGAGGCCCGGAAACGGCCAGAAGTTTCAGTAGTTTATTCGGCAATCACTCGGATTGAGGTCCTCGGTTTTCCCAATCTCAGCGAGCAGGAAGAGGCAGCCGTCCGCCGGTTGTTGAACGAGTTTGAAGAAGTTGCTGTTTCTGACGCGGTGGTTGAGCGGACGATTCAAATTCGGAAATTGGTCCGCATCAAAATTCCCGACGCCCTGATCGCTGCCAGCGCCGACACCGCCCAAGCCGTCGTCGTCACGCGGAATACAAGCGATTTTCAGCGCGTTCCGGGGCTGACCGTCGTTCACCCGGACAACGTATAGCGAGCCATTTTGGAGAAGAACCTTTCGGATGCCACATTCATCGGTCACCGTTGCGTTGTGGAGGCGCGGATGAAGCGGATGGAGTCCTCGTACTTGAGGTTGGTCCGCCGGACGCGCTGGACGACAGCGCGGCTGAGGGCGAGGAGAAAGGGGACTGCCAAGGCAGGGGCTTCGCGGACCAGGCGGTCGAACGCGGCCTTCGAGATCCGGAGGAGCACGCTGTCCTTGTTGGCAATGACGTCGGCGGAGCGGGGGCCTTGGTCGAGCAAGGAGATTTCGCCGAAACAGTCGCCGGTGGTGAGCGTGGCCAGGATCGATTCTTTGCCTTCGACGATGCTCAAGACGCGCACCTCTCCCTCGGTGACCACATACATGGCATCGCCGTGCTGTCCCTGACGGACGATATGGCTGAACTGGGGGAAGCGGATGAGTTCGAGGTAGTGGGCCAGGGAGGCAAGCTGCGGCTCGTCGAGGCCGGCGAAGAGCTTCGTCCGGCGCAGGGACCCGGGGTTCAGAGCTGGTGCGTGTGCTGGACCGGCGGGAGCTGGGGCCGGGGGTTTCATGGCGAAGTGAGGTTTCAACTCGGGCAGGTCGGCCGCCCGTTGCCACTGGTTAATCGCCTCGATCAGCACCCAAGTCTCCGCCGTAAGGCGCTGACCCTCAATCCACTGAACCAGGGCAGGCAATTCCAGCGGGCCATAGACCACTTTGTCTGCGCCCCATACCCGATAGAGCGAAGGCGTTTTAGAGTTGGACGCGTTGGTCATGGTAAACGCCCGGGGCCACGGGTTTGGTCTCGGGCGAGGGGTTGTCGAATTCGACTGTTCCCTGGCAAATCACACGCGGGCTGAACTCGAGGGGGCCGATGACTTTGAGGGATTCGCAGGCGGCCAGGGAGGGGACGCCGGCGCGGAAGAACCGCTCGAAGGAGGCCATCACGTTGTAATAGCGCGGGTCCAGCTCCACCAGGGGCGGGCGGCCTTGCCTGGAGGGGACCAACTCGAGCCGGTGATCGGGTGTGACCCGGTAGGCATCGGAGCGCAATGCCGCCAGGTCGACGGTGGCCTTGACCGGAGCGAAGCGCGAGCGGGGAACCACAATGGCGTCGGCGCCGTCGAAACACTCGATAGCGGCGCCCATGGCGGATTCCAACTGCAGGACCTTGGGGGTCGAGGGGTTGCGGGGGTCGACGTTCTTGACGTTGGTGATGAGCGGCAGGGGCAGCACGCCGCCTTTGCGGTCCAGTTCGGCCTTGAGGCGGTCCAGGCGTATCCAGAGGTTGTTGGTGTTGAAGAAGCAATGGCGGCGGATGTCCTGGAATTGGGCCTCCTCCTCCTTGAGGGTCTGGGCCGACTCCCGGAGAAGCAAGCGGCCGGTCGCGCGCCGGCGGGCGAGGTGTCCGCCCTTTCTGTCGGCGGGCGTGCGCTGGGCGACCTCCATCAGGAAGGGGAAATCACGTTCGACAAAGTAGCGGAGCAGTCTCAGGTCCACGTTGGCGCCGAGGTTGTCGGAGTTGGAGATGAAGGCGTAGCGGATGCCGGAGTTGAGCAGGCTGTCCAGCAAGCCGCAGCCCAGGATTGAGGGGTAGAAATCGCCATGCCCCGGGGGGCACCATTCCAAATCCGGCTGGTCAGGCCAGGCGACGGGCGCGAGGGTTTGGGGGTCCACCTTGGGGACCAAGCTTTGCAGAAAATCAACGCCGTTGCCATGTGCTAAGTTGGGGTAGCGGCCCAGGAACTCCAGCGTCTCGCGGCGCGTGATCAAGCTGTTCATCAAGTAAAAGGCGGGGTAGGGCGAGCCGGTGCGGTTGCGCAGGTCAAGCATCTGGCGAACCGTGAAGTCCAGGAAGGTGTCGTTCCCGCGCACGGGGATGAGGGACTTGGTCCGGTCCAGGCCCATGCTGGTGCCGAGGCCGCCGTTGAGCTTGAAGACGGCCAACTGGCGGAGCATGGCGTTGTCGGCCACCGCCGCCGGGTCCAGTTCCTCCAGTTTGGGAAAGGAGGCGATTGGGGCGATGGCAGCCTCGGGCACGATTCCGCGGTCGCCGGTCCTGACTTTTTCCACGGCGCCAAGGAAGGCGGCTATCGTAGGCTCGGCGATGCCTGCGGCGCGCATTTTGAGCACATGGGGCTGGTTGGCAAAATCGGTGTGCATAGTATTTAGTTTTCGACAAAGGGTGGCGACAAAGGCGGCGACGAAGGTTCGGAGTCGGAGTTTTTCGGACACGGTCTCATTGGCGGAGGCGGTAGAACTGCATGGAGGCCGAGGGCATGATCAGCAATGGCGGGGCGGCATTGGTCACGTCTGTCCAGGGCCCGGTCATGGCCGGGGCGGATTGGAGGACACCGTTGCCGAACCAGGAAACCGAGACTGCGGCGGAAGCCGAGGGCTGGATGGTAAGGAAGCCGGCGGTTTGGTTGGCGCTGGAGTAGGCGGAAGTTAGGACGCCGCCGCCGAGATCAAGTTCCGGGCCCGTGAACCGGACATTGTCGAAGGAACCGACGTACTGAACATTGGCGGCGAGCATCCGCACATTGAGGACGACGTCGTGGACATGGTTGGAGTCGAATTTGCCAAAGGGCAGGCCTGGGGGGGGCAGGAACTTATCGAGCGATGCGCTGACGGTGACCCAGAGGTCAGGGCCGGGGGCGTAGAGGTTGGTATACTGGAGCCAGTTGCCAAGCTCCTGGGGGTCGGGGCTTTTGATCTGCATTTCGACGGAACAGGGATAGCTGCTGGCCTCCTGGAAATCATAAGAGAACAGGTAGTTGGTCCATTGGCTGTGGTCGGAGGGCAGCGCCCAATCGCCATTGGTGAATTGGTAAACCAGGCCAAAGCCGCTGACATTGAGCCCTGGCGGGTTGGTAACGACCATGAACGCGGATTGGGAGCCGTCGGATGAGAGGAACTGGACGCCCGAGTTCAGGAACAGGGGCATGTTCGATGGATAGGTATAGGTAGTCCAGGGCCATAGGAAGTTGTTGGTCAGATACGGCAGGCCGGGCCCTTGCCAGTTGGCGCCAGTGGCATAACCCTCGAAGCTTGCCTCGACGTTATCGGAGAGCACGTTGGGGGCCGTGTAAGCGTAGGCCTCCCAGGAAAATGGCCCGGTTGCGCCGGAGGGCACGGCAACCGAGAAGGTGTTGCTGCCCGTGCCGGCGCTGGTCAGGAAACTATTGGAAACCACGGTCTGGCCGGCCGATTTGAGTTCGAGGACAATCCGGTAGTGCTCCTGATCCAAGGCCAGGGAATCCCACAAGGCGGCGCGGTCCAGCGGCGTCAGGTTGCCGGAAAGGTATGAAGGCAGTTCTTCCCAGGCCAAGGTAACGGGGTAAGTTCGGCCCGGCGCCAGGACGCCCGGCAAGGGCTGGGTCGGATGCGCCCCGAAGAGGAGCCGCACCGGCAGCGTGGTCTGGAAGACCGGCAGACCTGCCTGCAAGAGCCAGGCGCGGAAAACGTATTCTGCACCCTCGTGCGAGGAGATGTAATTCGGGTCATTGGCATCGGGGCCGGGCACGGGCACCGCGACCGCGAGGCTGCCCTGGCCGGTGATGCCGAGGGCGCTGGACTGGCCGTAAATCTTGCCTATCGGCGAGGTCTGCTCGAGCGTCACCATGACCGTGAGATTGGTGTCTTGAGCATCGTAACCAAGGTTGAGAAGGCAGGGAGAGCCGTTGGGCCAAACGGCCAAAGGAGCGCCACCGAACCAGAGCTTGTTGGGATTGGGGTTGATCAACGAATTATCCTGCGCCCCGGTTGTAGTGTAGGCGTACAACAGGCTGCAATCGTCCCCGGCGACGGTGTGGTTGAATGTCCCTGTGGAATCCTGAGTTAAGACGCCCCCCGCCGAGAGGTCTTCCACTTTTTTCCCGGCAAGGAGCGAGGGAGCAGATATAGAGAGGTCGACGGCATTGGTGTCTTCATTGAGCAGCCCGATGAGGACGCTGCCATTGGCGCAAAGACGGTAAGAGGGGATGACATGTTGGGCGCCGGCGCTGCTGAGCGACACAGCGGGATGAAGCCCGAAGTGGCTGTGATAGACCGCGCTCAGGATAGCGTAGCGCGTATCCCATAGCCCTGCCTCCGGCCCACTCCAGGGGAAAGTGTCGCCCAGGGCGAAGGGGTTGACTGCGGTCCGCCCGAGCCCGGTGCCGGCGGTGTTGACCAGCAACGAGGGGTATAAGGCGGGGTCCAGGTAGGGGAAACAGACATTAGTGGCGTCGGAAAAACCGGAGGTGTTCAGCAGCACTCGGGCGGAGACGGGCATCACGCGCTGCCAGAATTTCCAGGTCTCCAGGTCGGCGGAGAAGCTGGTGGTGATGGGGCCGAGGTTGTTTGTCCCGAGGAGGTGGATGGGGATGTAGCAGTCGTTAGTGACGATGAGGTCGAAGGCAGGGCCGGCCATGCTGACATCCACGCCCAGGAGGGTTTGCATCAAGCTCACCCAGTTGTTGTTGCTGCGGCAATAGGCATCGTATTGCCCAGGCAGTTCCGCCTGGGCGTGGATGCAGATGCCTGCCGGGAGGACCTCGTTGACGATACGGTCCAGGTGACGCGGGTCCATCCGGGAACAGCGTGAGAGCAGCAGGACGGGCGCATTGGTGGCCGCCCCGGCCTCGAAGGCGGCATCGCCGATGATGCTCGGCTGATAACCCAGGCGCTTCAGGACGCCCCAGATCATGGCGTTTTCCTGATTGGCGCGGGGCCACACCATGTCCGCGTTGGTGCTCCAGAACAACTGGACATTGGGGGGCGGGTTGCTGGAGCCGCCAAGGAGCTGGTCCACGTGCAGGTTTTCCATCTGCAGGAACATGGCTTTAATGTTGTCATAGACCGGCTGCTTGGGCAGGCGGTCGATCTGAACGATGCCGAAGCCACGCTCGCGGTAAAAGTAGGCCAGGGAGAAAAGGCCCCGGTCATTCCAGGTGAAGAAGTGGACGCCGATGGCCCCTGCGAGCAGGGATTCCCACAGAGTGCTCGGGAGGGCCTTGGGCTGGCGGGCTCCGGAGTAGGAAACGCCGGTAGTGGAGTCGTAATCGAAGAGGTCCTCGGTGCTGCTGTAACCGGTCTCCGAAATCATGACGGGCAGGCCGGATTCAGCCTGGTACTTGTTGATGCCAAAGGCGGCAGAGCGGAGTTCGTTGCCCATTTCAGCCCAGCCGTAGTTATTGATGGACCAGAAGTCGAGCGGCGCGCCTGCGGCGACGCAGGCGGACACGATGGCGTGGGCGTCTTCGCAGGTGTAGTTCGCGTCGCGGCCGTTGAAAATCCCGCCCACCATGGAATAAGTGCATAGGTGGTTTGGGTCGGCCTGGCGCGCCGCCACGGCGCCCAGGGCGGCAAAGTTGCCGATGCTCTGTTTGCGCCATTGCAGCAGGTCCTGGTAGCCGGGAAACAGGCGATTGAGCGGGTACTCTAGCGGCATGACAACGGCGGCAAAATTGGAGTACCCGGCCTGCCAGTTTGCATTGAGGGCGGCAATATTGTTTTGGTACAGCGACTGCAGGTAATTGCGAAAACTCTGCTGTGAGAGGGCATCATAGCCGAGAAACCGATGCACCGGGTACAGATTCGGATCTTCCCACAGGTCAAAATAGGCGTATTCGTTGCCCAGAATCCAGGCACCGATAGCCGGGCTGCTGCGGTAACGCCCCGTGACGGCGGCGATGTACTGCTGGTAGGCGGCCTGGGCTTGTGGGTCCTCATAATTGATCACTGCGGAAACCAGGAACGGCAGGTTGGCGTTGAGTTGGTCCTGGGTGAGGGCGGCCTGGAGGCTTTGGATGATATTCGATACGCCGCCCGCCTTGGCGCCCGCCACCAGGCAGTTGACGACCTGCGTGAGCACGGTTGGCGAGTTGGTGGACTGGAGAGCGAGAGCGGTTGCGGCGGGCAGGCAACTCAGCGCATTGGCCGGCGTGCTGTTGGCCAGGCTCTGCACCACGTCGGCGCGCAGGCCCAGGTTGTCGATTCCGAGCCGATTTGTGGGAAACCAGGCCGGTGGATATTGGTATCCGATAATAATGAATAGCTTCAGGCCAAGCAGCTCAGCTTGCTGGATGAGGTGGTCCGGCCTGGTCCAGTCATATTGGCCCGGCGCAATCTCGACCTGCCCCCAGGTCATCTCGGCGCGCACGGAGTTGGCGTGCATTTTTTTGAACTCCAGCAGGTCATAATCCACCTGGTCAAGGGATTGGTTGGCCCCGACGGGTGGATTCCATATCTGGTAGGCGACGCCCCGCGGGATGAAATAATTG
>Ga0181524_10004425_pt1 | contig 13018 bp, 10 predicted proteins | sample PEATcosm2014_Bin_34_FD_119761 | JGI IMG/M metagenome (GOLD analysis project Ga0181524, IMG submission 119761) | Peatland microbial communities from MTU Mesocosm Facility, Houghton, MI, USA - PEATcosm2014_Bin05_60_metaG | ecosystem: Environmental > Terrestrial > Soil > Wetlands > Peat | place...
CCGCAGGCAGCGTAGCCGTCAGAAAGAACGGCCGATTAATTCGATTCCCCCCCGTGCGAGGGGTTGTTAGAGAACCCCTTCATTTCGGAACCCACGACGCGAAGAGTCTCGTCGCGGGACGGAAAGTTGGGCGGCATGGGCTTGGCCGATGGGTCGGGGCCAGCCGCCAGAGAGAATCGAACTCCCGACCTGCTGATTACAAATCAGCCGCTCTACCGACTGAGCTATGGCGGCACCCGACCAAGAGTCCACGACGGACAGATAACACCGTCTCGGCGAAAGCAGTTTCGTGGACGGGCGGGCAAACGACTTACCCGCCGGTCCGGTGCGCGTCCGGTATGGGGCGTACCCTGGAGTCCGATCGCACGCTGCGGGCGCCCCGCGGCACGGCCCTTTCGTGCCGCGGCTGGGGACAGGAGGCAGCGCTGCGGCTGCTGCTCAACAACCTCGATCCCGAGGTCGCGCGGGACCCGAGGCACCTGATCGTCTACGGCGGTCGCGGGAAGGCGGCCCGGGACTGGGAATCACTCGACCGCATCGTTGCGGCGCTCAAGACCCTCGCCGACGACGAGACGCTCCTCGTGCAGTCCGGCAAGCCGGTCGGGATCTTCCCGACCCATCCGGACGCGCCCCGGGTCCTGATCGCCAACGCGCTCATCGTGCCCCGTTGGGCGACGGACGAGATATTCTGGGACCTCGAGGCCCGAGGGCTCACCATGTACGGCCAGATGACGGCCGGAAGCTGGGTCTACATCGGAACGCAAGGGATCCTCCAAGGAACCTACGAGACGCTCGCGTCGCTCGCCCGGGTCGAGTTCGGGGCATCCGACCTCCGCGGGAGATGGATGCTCAGTTCCGGGCTCGGAGAGATGGGAGGGGCCCAGCCGCTGGCGGTTACGATGCTCGGCGGGGTGGCGCTCGTCGTGGACGTCGATCCTCGGGCGATCGACCGACGGCTCGAGCATCGCTATCTCGACGTGCGGGCCACGGACCTGGACGACGCGCTCGAGCGGGTCCGCGCGGCGATCGCCGCCCGCGAGGCGACGTCGGTCGGCCTCTGCGGGAACGCCGCCGATGTCTATCCCGAGATGCTTCGGCGCGCCCGGATCCCGGACATCGTCAGCGACCAGACCGCCGCGCACGACCTTCGGGTAGGCTACATCCCGCAGGGCCTCTCGGTCAGCGAGGCCGCCGAGGCGCGGGCGAAAGACCTGCCCGCATACCTGGACCGGGTCCGGCGTTCGATCGCGGTGGAGGCACGCGCGATCCTGGAGCTGCAGCGCCGGGGAGCGAAGGCGTTCGACTACGGCAACAACTTCCGGACCCAGGCCCGCGACGCGGGCGTTCCGGACGCGTTCGAGATCCCGGGATACGTTCCGAAGTACATCCGGCCGCTCTTCGCCGTCGGCAGCGGTCCGTTCCGCTGGCTCGCCTTGAGCGGGGCGCCGGACGACATCCACCGGATCGATCGGATGATCCTCTCCGAGTTCGCGTCGAACGAGCACCTCTGCCGGTGGATCCGTCTGGCCGGAGAGCGCGTTCGGTTCCAAGGGCTCCCGGCCCGCATCTGCTACATGGGCTACGGCGAGCGCGAGAAGTTCGGACACCTCGTGAACGCCATGGTGCACGACCGGACGCTCGCCGCGCCGGTCGCGATCGGCCGGGACCATCACGACACGGGGAGCGTCGCTAGCCCGTTCCGGGAGACCGAGGCGATGCGGGACGGCTCGGACGCGATCGCGGACTGGCCCGTCCTGAACGCGCTCCTGAACGTGGCGAGCGGCGCCACTTGGGTCTCCGTGCACCACGGGGGAGGGGTCGGGATCGGGAACTCGATCCACGCTGGCCTCGTGATCGTCGCGGACGGGACCGAGGCGGCCGACCGGCGGATCGGGCGGGTCCTGCACAACGACCCCGGCATCGGGGTCGCGCGTCACGCCGACGCGGGGTACCCGGAATCGCAGCGGATCGCCCAGGGCGCTCGGTTCCGGGTTCCCTGACGGGAGCACGCTCGGTCACCGGGCGAACCGCTTTGAGGGGCGGCGGCATCCGATCCCGATGAGCGTTCCGTCCGTCGCCCAGGCCGATCTCCTCGCCCGCAACGTCCTCACGCGCCGCCTGCACCTCCGTCCGAAGGAGAACGTGACGATCGAGGCCTACCCATCGTCCCTCGGGTGGGCCGCGGGGTTCGTCCGGGAGACCCGTCGCCTGGGAGCGCGACCGCTGCTTCACTACGAAGACGAGCTCTCGTACTGGAAGGCCGTCGAGGAGGGGCGATCCGCGCTGATCGGCACCCCGGGGGAGCACGAATGGGCGGCCCTCGAGGAGTCCGACGTGTACATCTACTTCTGGGGTCCCGAGAACATCGCCCGGCGCTCCCGCCTCTCGGACCCGGTCCTGGCTCAGCTTACCTCGTTCAATCACGAGTGGTACCAGCGGGCCGTCAAGGCCGGTGTGCGGGGGGCCCGGATGTCGATCGCCCGGGTGACGGAGCCGAACGCGAAGTTCTGGGGGGTTCCGATCGGGGCATGGCGTCGGGAGGTCTTCGACGCCTCCGTCCGCGACCCGAAGCTCCTGCGGCGTGACGCCGAGCGGGTCCGCCGCGCGTTCGACCGAGGTCACGATCTCCGGATCCGCCACCCGAACGGGACCGACCTGACCCTCGCGCTGGCGGGCCGGCCGGTACAGGTGACGATTGGCGAGGTGACCGCCAAGAGCCGGGCCACGCCGTTCGGGCTGATGACGAACGTGCCGGACGCCACCGTCTACGTCGCGGTCGACGAAGGCACGGCGGAAGGAACGTTCGTCGCCAACCTCCCCACGTCGATGGGGACCTCGCAGCTCCGCGGCGGTCGGTTCCGGTTCAAGGACGGGCGCCTCGTCGGCTCCCGGTTCTCCGAGGGGGGACGCTCGTTCTCCGAGCAGTACCGGGGTGCCCGGGCCGGCCGCGACCGGCCCTCGTTCGTCGAGATCGGGCTCGACCCCTCGATCCACCGGGCCCCGGGGCTCGAGGAGGCGGTCCGGGGTGCGGTCACCGCCGGGATCGGGCAGAACTCGAGCTTCGGGGGGAAGACGAAGGTGGACTTCCTCGCCTACCTGACGGTCGCGGGCGCGGAGCTGAGCGTCGACGGCCGCCCGCTCGTCCGGGGGGGCCGCGTGGTCGGGGGCTAGTTCGGCCCGTGCGTGTTACGGTCTAGCATCCCGTCCAACCGACCCCACGCGCCCCGGGCCATCCCCTTATGTCAGGGGTCCCGGGTGTTTTCCCACGACGGGGTCGGCCCCGTCGGTAGGAACGGATGTCGGGGAACGGTAGGGCAAGAAGTGGAGTCGTGGCGGGAAGCGCGGCCCTCATGGTGGTCGTCGGGCTCCTCGTCGCGTTTACGGGTTCGGCGAGTGCCACGATGGTCGATCCGGCGGGCTCGGCCGCGACGTGGGCGTACGGCGGGCAGAACTCGTCGAGCGGCACGGTGACACTGGGCAATCTGACCGCGACGTGGAACACATCGATCGGGGTAGTGGTGATCTTCAACGCCACCCCGACCGGCGCGAACACCACGCAGCTGGAGGCCCAGCGGACGATCGGCATCAGCGTCCTGATCACGATCGCCGTCCCGAACGGGTCGGTGACCTTCAGCTACAAGGCGCTCGAGGTCGACACCGCCTACGCCAACATCACGAACGCCTCCAGCGTCGACGTCGCGGGAGTGATGGTGCCGGCGCTCGGCATCGACAACTCATCGTTCCACGGAACCGCCTCCCTTTCCGAATCGATCGTGGGGCGCGCGGCCGGCCGCACCGCGGCCGGGTACCTCAACGTCTCGGCCGAAGCCGCGGCGAACGTGCAATTCACCCCGGCGCTCGGGCTGATCCCGCTCGACCTGACCGGCGTTTCCGCGTGGAACTCGACCGCGACGGCGGCCCCGTCCGCCGCCTGGAACGTCAGCTACAACTACGCCTACTTCGGCTGGAACAACACGACCGGGAGCGGAGGCACCAGCCGTACCGGGAGCTGGGACGCGACCGGCCCCGTCGCCCTGACCGGCAATATCATCACCGTCAACCTCCCATCGTTCCGCGACCACGCCCCCCGCGTCGGGATCCTCCTGACGCTCCAGGGTCCGGCCGACATCTATGACGGGTTCATCATCGTCCCGCATGCCTTCGACCTGTTCGGGGGCGCCCACCACGTCTACGACAACGAGTCCCTGTCGAACGTCTCGATCTCGGGCGACGTGCTGTTCCTGAGCGCCGGTCACGTCGGCGCCGCCTCGCTGACCGCCTCGGAGCTCGCGGTCGGCCGCGCGAACGGCGCGCAGCCGCTCGTGGCTTCGCCGACCCCGGCGGCCAGCAACGTCGGCGCCAGCGTGGTCGCGCAGCCCGAGAGCGTCTCCGCCGCCCAGAGCCAGTCGCACTGCCTCGAGTTCGGCTGCGCCGCCGCCAGCCCCTGGTTCACCGGGCTGGTCGCGGCCGCGGTCATCGGCGGGCTGATCGCGGCGGTCGCGGGGACGGTCGGAGTCGTTGAGTGGCGATCGTATGCCCGGCGCAAGAACCGGACGAACCAGCTGGTCGGCGGCTACAGCGAAGGGCTGGCGAACGGGATCCCCACCGCCGTCCTCCAGCCCCCCACCTCGAGGCCGCAACCCCCGATGAGCGGCCCGTCGGACAACACCGGAACCGGCCGCCTGCCCTGAAGGGGCCTCCCTGCCCCGGTGGGTCCCCCAGGGGACCCACCCCAACCCATTCCCTTCTTTTCCGAACTCGGACGAACGGGCTCACGACCGGTCGCGCAGGTGCGTCACGGCGGCTTCGAGCACCTGGCGGTCGGTGTCGAACGGAAGGAGCTCGAAGGCATCCGGGATCCGGGCCCACTCGAAGCGGTCGAACAGCGGCTCCGGGCGCGCTTCCCGCACCGCGGTGCGCGCGAGGAAGTAGACCGTGACCTTGAGGATGTTCCGCTGCTCCCGGGGCCGGAAGAAACGGTAGGAGACCTCGGAGATCTCGTCTCCCAGGCGGACGTCGGGGAGACCGGTCTCCTCCCGCACCTCCCGGAGGGCCGCGTCCACCAGCGACTCCCCGGCCTCGACGTGTCCCTTGGGCAGGCACCAGCGGTCCTCCTCCGCGTGGTGGAGGAGGAGAATCGTCGGTTCGCCGGGCCCGGGTCCGGTCACGACGGCCCCGGCGGCAAGCTCGACGACGATCGGGGCGGCGGGTCGGTAGGGGGCGCTTTTCCGGGGCATCGCCCGAACCGACCGGGCCCGCCCTACATGGCCTTGGCGACGGACCGCACGGCCGCGCGGGCCCAAGAGTTATGGAGTCCGGCACGTCGCCGGGGGGCGTATGCTCGATCCCGGTGAGGAGTACCACGACCTCGCTACGCTCGTCCGCCGGAAGTCCGAGAAGAACGGTCCGAAGATCGCGTTCCGGTTCGGCGACCGGGCAATCAGCTACCGCGAGCTCGACGCGGAGAGCGACCGGATCGCGAACGGCCTCGCTGCTGCCGGCGTCGCGCCGGGGGACCGGGTCGCCTGCCTCCTGTTCAACACGCCCGAGTTCCCGCTCGTCTGGTTCGGGGCGGCCAAGCTCGGGGCGGTCCTCGTCCCGATCAACACCGCGCTGAAGGGCGAGATCCTCCGCTACGAACTGGCCGACAGCGCGTCGACGTCGATCGTGCTCGACCGGCGGCTCTGGCCGGTGTTCGAGCCGCTGCGCGCCGGGCTCCGCATCCCCCGGGTATGGGTCGCCGACCCGGAGCCGAGTCCGGATCCCGTCCCCTCGGGGACCCGGCCGTTCACCGAACTGGCGTCCGACCGGGGACCGGCGAGCCGGCCCGCCCCCCGGCCGAGCGACCCGGTGTCGATCATGTATACCAGCGGGACGACCGGACCGCCGAAGGGGGCGATCATCCCCCACCAGAAGCAGATCACCACCCCGCTCGAGATCGGGCGGCGGAGCCGCCTCTCGCCCGACTCGGTGCTGTTCACCGCGCTCCCGCTCTTCCACTGCAACGCGCAGGAGATGACCACGCTCGTCGCCCTCCTCAACGACCTGACCGCGACGTTCGACGAGCGGTTCCACGCCTCGACCTACTGGGAGACGGCCGCCCGGTTCCACGCCACCCACGTGTCGCTCCTGGTCTCGATGGTGAACGTCCTGTTCAAGCAGCCGCCGAAGGAGACCGACCGTACGCACGGGGTCCGGACGGCGCTCACGGCGGGGGCGACGAAGGCGATCTGGTCCGAATTCGAGCAGCGGTTTGGCCTGACGATCATCGAGCTCTACGGGATGACCGAGTGCGGCTGCACGACCCTCATGAACCCACCGGACGCGATCCGGGTGGGATCGGTCGGCCTCCCGCTCGACTTCGTGGAGGCCGACGTGGTCGACGACGACGACCGTCCGGTCCCGCCCCGGACCCGGGGGGAGCTCATCGTCCGTCCGAGGGCGCCGGACACGATGTTCGCGGGGTACCTCAACAAGCCCGACAAGACGGCCGAGGCATGGAAGAACCAGTGGTTCCACACCGGGGACTACGTGACCCGGGACCCGGACGGCTACTACTACTTCGTCGACCGGAAGAAGGACGTCATCCGTCGGCGCGGCGAGAACCTCGCTCCGTACGACGTCGAATCCGTCCTCATCCGGCACCCGGCGGTGTTCGAGTCGGTCGTCGTCGGCGTGCCGTCCCCCCTCGGCGAGGAGGACGTCAAGGCGTTCGTGCAGCTCCGTCCCGGCGCGACGCTCGGGGCGCGCGAGCTGTTCGAGTTCTGCGTGGCCGAGCTCCCGTTCTTCATGGTCCCGAAGTACATCGAGTTCATCACCGAGATCCCGAAGACCGCGAACCAGAAGGCCCAGCGCTACCTCCTCAAGGGGCGGCGCGGAGGCGAGGAGTACGACCGGGACAAGCTCGGGATCGTCATCCGCCGGCCCTGAGCCGGGCCGCACGCGGGGCCGGCCCCTCGTGATCCTCGACACGAACGCCCTCCTGTTGCCGTTCCGGACCGCGCTCCCGCTCGCCGCGGAGGTCGAGCGATGCTGCCCCGGGGCGGAGGTCGGGGTCCCCGTGTCGGTCCTCGGCGAGCTCGACCGGCTGGCCGCACGCGGGGTGCGCCTGGCCGGCCCCGCCCGGGCGCTCGCCCGCACGTTCCGCGTGCTCCCGACCCGCGCGCGCGGCGATGCGGCGATCGTCGCCGTCGCGCTCGCCGAGAACGCCGGGGTCGTGACGGCGGACCGGGCGCTCGCCCGCCGGCTGGTCGCCGAAGGGATCTCGGTCCTCCTTCCCCGGGACCGCGCCCGGCTCGAGCTGCGGGCCGGTCGCGCGGTGCCCCGGGGGACGGCCGAGCGTCCGGGCGCGGCAACCGTTAAGAAGCGCGCCCGGCTCGAGAAGCAACGGACGCCCGATGCGCGACGACGACCGCCTGCTCGACCTTCCGGAGCCGGAGTTCGGGAGCGGCGTCATCGGTCCGTGTGACATCTGCGGCACGCGCCAGGCGGTCGTGGTCCTCCAGGAGGAGCGGTACCGGCTCTGCGTCCTCGACTTCCTGAACAAGACGTGGATCAAGAGCGAGAAGAAGCCCGGGTCTCCGCCCCCCGTCTACCGGAGCGACCGGATCTCCTTCGAGACCTCCGCCGTTCCGTCGCGGCACGCCCCGGCCATCGTGCTCAGTCCCACGAAGATCGTCCGTCACCCGGCCGTCCTGATCGCCCCCGACGTCTACGGGATCACGACCACCCTCCTCGACGCCGCGATCCGGTTCGCGCGCGAGGGGTTCGAGGTGCTCATTCCGGACATCGCGAAGACCGACGGGGTCTCGACCGCCTCCTTCGTCACGGCCCGCGCCGCCGCCCGGCTGCGCGGAGGTGTCGCCACCGGCTCCAAGGAGGTCGTCGGTCTCGTCCGGCTGTACCGCGACGCGCTCGACCACCTGCTCGCGCGCGAGATGGTCGACGCCTCGAGGGCCGCGGTGTTCGGCACCTCGTTCGGGGCGAGCGTCGCGCTGGCCCTGGCCGCCGAGAGCAGCCGGCTCGGCGCGGTCGTCCTGGCGTACCCGATGCCCGTCCGCCCCCCGGATCTCGCGAAGCTCGTCTCCGTCCCGCTGCTGTGCGTCGCGGGGTCGGCCGACCGCACCGCCGCCCGGGCGGTCGCCCAGCTGGAGAGCTCCGGTCCGGACTCTACCCGGGTGATCGTGCAGATCCCCGGCGCCCGACACCATTTCCTCGCCCGGGACCTCGGAGCCTACGACGTCGCCCGGGCCGAGCAGGGGTGGGCCCGCATCCTCGAGTTCCTCCGCACCCGGATGATGCCGCCCCCGTCGAGGCCCCCCACGCCCCCCGTCAAGCCGACGGACCCCCTCGCGACGGCGAAGCCGACCCCCGCCGCGGGGGCTCCTGCGGCGCGCCCGGCCGCGGGCTAGCCCGAGCCGACGATGTCCGCCGGGACCGACGCGGGGACGGCCGGACGGCCCCGAGGACCCCGGTCAGTTAGGGAGGTTCTCGCCCGGCCGGTTCAACCGGGGTATTCGTAGAACCCCTGGCCGGTCTTGCGTCCAAGACGGCCGGCGCCGACCATGCGGCGGAGGGCCGGGGCGGAACGGTACTTCGGGTCGCCGAAGTCCCGGTAGAGGGTCTCCGTGACCTCGAGGACCACGTCGAGGCCGATCATGTCCGCGAGCTCGAACGGCCCCATCGGCATCCCGGCGCCGGTCTTCATCGCGACGTCGATGTCGCGGGGGGAGGCGACCTGCTCGTCGAGCGCGAAGCACGCCTCGTTGATCATGGGCATCAGCAGGCGGTTCACGACGAACGCCGGCGCCTCCTTCACCCGGATCGGAACGAGCGGGGAACGGTGGTTCCGGAGCCCGCCGAAGAACTGGATCGTCTCCGTGAGGACGTCCTCGCGCGTCTCGACCCCGCCGGACAGCTCGACGAGCGGCAGGGCGTACGGCGGATTGAAGAAGTGCGTCACGAGCGTCTCCCGCCGGTGCGATAGCCCCCGGGCGAGGCGGGTGATCGACAGCGACGACGTGTTCGACCCGATCACCGTTCGCGGCGGCAGCACCCGGTCGAGCGCCTCCAGGACCGGCCGCTTCACCTCCTCCCGTTCGAATACCGCTTCGATCACCAGGTCGACGTCGGCGAACGCGGCATACTCGGTCACCCCGTGCACCCGGGCGATCACCTCGTCGCCCTGGGGCCGCCCGAACTTCGGGGCCAGCGCTTCGCGGAGGCGACCCAGCTGGGCCTCGGAGAGCGGTCCGGCCTCCCGGGTCACCCGCTCGATCTCCTTGCCGGCGCGCTCGGCGTGGAACCGGACGAGCTCGGCGACGATCCCCCGGATCTTCTCGAGCCCCTTCTCCACCGTCGGTCCGTCCACGTCCTTCAGGACCACGTCGATGCCGTTGAACGCGAGGAGCTCGGCGACCGCGGCTCCCATCGTCCCCGCACCCACCACGCCGGCCTTTGCAACGCGCACCGTCCCACCGCCGGCGGGGAGCATCCCGTTGCTACATAACCTCCGGTAGCGGATGCCCCTCCGGTGCGCCGGCGGGCCCGAGGTTCGCCGGGCCGATGCTCGAGCGGACGGCCGACACGGGCGCGACGACGGAGAGGCCCGGGGCCCCGCGTTGGGGCGTGGAACCAAGCTGCGAAGATTTAAACGGGGGGCCCGGCTCGCGTGGGATGCGCGGGGATGGCCCAGCCCGGTAAGGCGCTGGATTGCTAATCCAGTGGTGATTTCACCTCGGGGGTTCAAAGGAGGACCCGTGCGCACGGGTCTTCGGGAAGTCCCCCTCCCCGCGTCCCTCCGGGCCCTTGTGGCGATGGAGAACGCGGTAGACGTCCCCGTCCAACCGTACCGTGACGGCGTCGCCGACCGCCGGTAGCGCCCCCTCGACCACGGCGAGCAGCCGGACCCCGTCCGCCACCTCGACCAGGGCGAGGCGGTGGGGAGCGGCCCATCCCGGAGCGGGGCTCGAGAGCTCCGTCACGGCGACCGCGCGTCCGGCGTCGGGCACCGGGTACGGGTGGGTGCGCGTCGACCCGCACTTGGGGCAGGGGGCGTCGGTGGGGACGAACCGGGTCCGGCAGACCTCGCATCGGGTGAGGACGAGCGTCGCCGCGGGTTTCGTCATGCGGTGGGGCTCCCGAGGATCGTCACGAAATTGTGGGCGGCGAGGCCGCTGACGGCGTGCGCGAGCCCGATCTTCGGTCGGGGGGAGACCGCCCGGGCCCCCGCCTCGCCCATCAGCTGCGCGGCGATCTCGGCGATGCCCGTGAGACCCGTGGCGGCGATCGGGTGGCCTCGCCCGATCAGCCCGCCGCTCGGGTTGACGGGGAGCCGACCGGCCGGCCCGACCCAGCCCCGCTCGAACCACCGCGACGCCTCTCCCGGTCCGCAGATCCCGAGGTCCTCGAGGTGGATCAGCGAGAACGGGGAGAACGCGTCGTGCACCTCGAGGACCCCCACTTCCTTCCGGGTGATCCGCGCCGCCTCGTACGCCCGCTGCGCAGCGATGCGGGTCGCCGCGAACGTGGTCAGGTCGGCCCGGTCGACGATCCGCATCGATTCGAGCCCCTGGCCGAGGCCGAGGACGGTCGCCGGGCCGCCGCCGCGCTCGAGCACGACGGCGGCGGCCCCGTCGGCGATCGCGGAGCAGTGCAGCAGACGGAGCGGGGTCGCCACCGGACGGGAGGCGGCGACCTCCGCGGCCGTGACCGCGCTCTGGAACATCGCGTTCGGGTTGCGGGTGGCCATCGCCCGGGCGTGGACGCTCGGCAGGTCGATCGCCGAGACGGGCAGGTCGTGGCGCTCGAGGTAACGCTGGGTGACGAGCGACGCCAGGGCGGGCATCGTCGCTCCGTGGGCAGCCTCGCTCGGGTGCAGGGAAGCGGCCAGTTCGCCGGTGATCTCGGGGGTCGTGCGGTCCGTCATCTTCTCCGCGGCGACGACGAGCGCCCGGTCGAAACGACCGGTCTCGAGGGCGTCGACCGCGACGTGGAACGCCATCGCCCCGGTCCCGCTGGTCGACTCCGCGCGGAGCCCGGACGCCGCCTCGAGGCTGAGCTGGGAGGCGAGCCGGGGGAGGAACGGTTCCGGCCCCTGGGGGCCGTGGCCCAGCATGGTGCCGACGACGAGGAGGTCGACCGGCTTGCGCCCGATGCCCTCGAGGGCCAGCCCGGCTGCCTCGGCGGCGAGCTCGATGAGGCCCTCGCGCCGCTTTCCGAACCGTCCGACCCCGACGCTCGCCACGTGGACGGTCATGGGGCCGTCCCGTACGTCGGCTGGAGCACCGAGTGCACCCGCGTGACGAACTGGGAGAGCGGCATCCCTTCCGGCCAGCGGAGAATGCCGTTCCCCTCCCGGGTCCGGCTCACGAGCGGCACGGGCTGGAAGACGTACCCCGCGATCGCTCCCTTCGGGCGTTCCCCCTCCAGGAAGAGCCGCCAGCACTCCTCGCCGCGGACGCCGAGGCGTCGGTACGCGTAGATCACCATGAGCCCCACGCGGGCGACCGCGGCGCGGTGAGCCGCGAGCTGGTCCCGGGCGCGGCCGCTCGCCGCGGTGAACCGTATCACCGAATCGGACGATGCCTTCACCTCGACCGGGAAGGCGAACTCCCGGCGCAGCGCGACGAGGTCGAAGCCGAAGGAGCCGGCGGCCCGTACCACCAGGAACGGCTCCGCGACCAGGCGTTCGAATCCGGGCCGGGCCGACGGAGGCAGGGTCCGTGAGTACGACCGTACGCTCGCGGCATCTCCCGAAAGGAGGCGGCGCAGCTCGCGTTCGTAGCCACCGAAGCTGTGGCCGACCACGGATAGCGGAGTCCGGTCGGGCAGTTAAATTAAGTTGCTCGGCGGGCTCGCGGGAAGGTGGTCGCTCCCGCGGGGCTCGAGATCGCTCCTGCCGAGATCCCGGTCGCGCGGGCCCTCGCCGCCGTCGTCGCCGATGCCGATCGTCGGCGCACGCTGCGCGGCGTCGCCTCGCAGCCTGCGAAGCTCCGCCTGTCCGACCTCAGGAGCCGGCTCCTGCGCGACCGGGTCTTCGAGGACCCGGCCCGCTTGCTCGGGCGTCTGAAACGCCGGGGCCTGCTCGTCGAGATCCCGACCGGAGGGGGCGACAAGACGTTCCAGGTGCCGTTCCCCGACGAGCTGCGCCGGATCCTCATGGACGAGGCCGTGCGGACCGACACGGCGGAGACCGGGCCGCTCCTGCCCGTACCGGACGAGCGGGCCGAGATCCGGTCGATGGACTCCGAGTTCCTCGAACGGCTGCGGGACGTGCTGAACGAGCGGCTCGAGGCGACGCTCGAGTTCGGTCGAACGTTCAACGTCGCCGCCCTCGCGAAGTACCTCCGGGACCTGTTCGGGGACGAGCTCTACTTCGACTCGCTGATCTCGATCCTCCAGCAGTACGCCCTCGCCGACGCTCCGCTGCTCGCCCCGACCGGCCGACCGACCGGGGCGACCGGCTTCCACCTCGCCCTGTTCGGGCCGCCCGGCACCGGCAAGACGTTCTCGATCGACGACCTCGTCCGGGGAAACCCCCGGAGCGGGGTCCCCGCCCACGGACTGCCCGGGCGCAACCGCTACTGCGGGGGGATCACGCCCGCCCAGTTCCTCCGGGTCGGGGCGTCGTACACCGGGCGGACGTTCAACTTCATCGTGCCCGAATTCAACGACTGGTTCAAGTACCGCGGGATGGTCGAGCCGCTCAAGCTCGTCATGGAACAGCGCGAGGTGAAGTGGGAGACGACGTTCGGTACCGTCGGGCCGTACACCTTCCGCTCGTTCTTCTCGGTCAACTACAACGTGCGGACCGCCGGCGCCCAGGACTACTGGACGACGATCGCGGACCCCAACTTCGCCGCCCTCGAGGACCGGATGTTGTTGCGGTTCCATCCGATGACGCGGGCCCGGTTCCGCGCCGTGGAGTCGAGCGCCGAACGGCTCGAGCTCGGGGAACTCGACTTCCGTCTCGCCGACCCGATCCGGGACCACCTGACGCTCCTCCACGCGATCGAGA
>Ga0181524_10004427_pt1 | contig 13009 bp, 9 predicted proteins | sample PEATcosm2014_Bin_34_FD_119761 | JGI IMG/M metagenome (GOLD analysis project Ga0181524, IMG submission 119761) | Peatland microbial communities from MTU Mesocosm Facility, Houghton, MI, USA - PEATcosm2014_Bin05_60_metaG | ecosystem: Environmental > Terrestrial > Soil > Wetlands > Peat | place...
AAAGATGATGAAGACGCGCCTTCGTGGGGCGGGCGCCCTCGCCCGCGGACCGGCGCCCTCGCCGGTCCAACGGCCGCAGGCCGGCGGGCTCGAGGTGCGTCTTCAACGGAGCGGTTTCCGTCTTACACAGCGGGACAGCCGGCCGTGCACACGCGCTATTCTGGTCGATATGGGTACGCGCCGCGTGATTGCGCCGGGCCTGATGTGTCTGCCGTTCCTCCTGCTGACCGGCGTGATCTGGCTGCCGCGCGCAGCGGGCGGGCCGGCTGCCGCGATCCGGTTCGATCTGAAGCCCATCCCCTTCCAACTCGAGCATGGCGAGGTGGCCGCGCGGCACGTGCCCGCCACCATGGCCGGCGGCGTGGCAGTGTTCGACTACAACCGCGACGGGCGTCCCGACATCTTCTTCACCAACGGCGCCAATCTGGCCACGCTGAAGAAGGACGATCCCAACTACCGCAACCGGCTGTTTCGCAACGATGGCAATGGCGTGTTTACGGATGTCACCGAATCGGCTGGCTTGGCGGGCAGCGGCTACGACAGCGGCGTGGCCGTGGGCGACTACGATAACGACGGCTATCCCGATCTCTTCGTGGCCGGCGTCCACCACAATACGCTCTACCATAACAATGGCGACGGCACGTTCACGGACGTCACGGAGAAGGCGGGCATCCCGAATCGCCCGGACCCCCAGTTCGGGCCTATGTGGGGCATTACGGCGGTGTGGGTGGACGTGAATAACGACGGACTGCTCGACCTGTTCGTGGTCAACTATTTGCAATGGGACTGCGCCACCGAGCCCATCTGCGCATACAAGGGAGTCGCCGACTATTGCCTCCCGCGCGCCTACAAGGGCTTGCCCAACCAGTTGTTCCTGAACAAGGGCAATGGCACGTTCGAGGATGTGTCGGAGAAGTGGGGCATCCGCGCGCACGTGGGGAAGGGCATGGGCGTGGGCATGGCCGACTACGATCTGGATGGCCGCCCCGACCTTTTTGTCACCAACGATGGCTCGTATAATTTTCTCTTCCACAACTTGGGAGACAGGTTCGAGGAAGTCGCTTTTCAAAAAGGCGTGGCGTTGCCGGAAGACGGCGATTTCATTTCCGGAATGGGCACGGATTTTCGCGATTTCAACAATGACGGGTATCCGGATCTGGTAACCGCAGCCCTGGAGAAACAAACGTTCCCGATATGGTTGAACACGGCCGGCCGCGAGTTCCGGGAAGTGACCACGCCGAGCGGAATGCGCGCGCTGAGCATGCGGATGGCGGGTTTTGGCGTGGGGTTCTACGACTTCGACAACGATGGATGGAAAGATCTCTTCGTGAGCCGCGGCGATGTACTGTCGCAACCGATGCCGGGTAACACCGTGGAACAGCACAACACGGTGTTCCGGAACCTTGGCGCCAGCCGCGGCGCCAGCGGGCACTGGGAAGCGCTGACCGCCGAGGCGGGCCTGGACGCCGCGCCCCCCGCGCGCCACCGCGGCCTGGCGTTCGGGGACCTGGACGGCGACGGCCGGATCGATGTGGTGACCACGGCTCTCGCCCACCCCGCCGAGATTTGGATGAATCGCAGCCCCGGCGCGGGACATTGGCTCGACATCGCGCTGGAAGGAACCAAGAGCAACCGCGACGGTATCGGCGCCAGGATCCGGGTTACGACGAAAAGCGGCGATCAGTACAACCACATGACCACCAGCGTGGGCTATGCGTCGTCCAGTTACGGGCCGGTGCATTTCGGATTGGGCGCGGACGGGACAGCGGCATCGGTGGTCATCCAATGGCCGTCGGGAATCGTGCAGACGCTGAAGGACGTCCGTGGCGATCGGGTGCTGAGCGTGAAGGAGACACCATAGTCATGTGCCTTGGAGGGCGGGCTTTAGCCGGCGTGGGGCTTCAGCCCCGCTGCAGCACCCTGGTTGCCACGATCCTCCTCCTCCCCTTTCTCCGGCCCGTCGCCGCCGACCAGAAGGGGCCGGCGGCCACGCCTGCCGCGTTCGACCGTGTGTCGACGGAGGCCGCCGAGGCGCGCGGGCAGAACCGCATCCAGGACGCCATCGGATTGTATCGCCAGGCGGTCAAGATGCGCCCATCGTGGGCGGAGGGCTGGTGGTTCCTGGGTGAACTGCTCTACGACCAGGACAAGTATCCGGAGGCCCGGGAGGCCCTGCGCCGGCTGGTGTCGCTGGACCATAAGACGGGTCCGGGTTTCGGGTTGCTGGGCCTCTGCGAGTACGAGACCAAGGAGTACACACGGGCGCTGGACCATATCAATGAGGGACGCCGTTTAGGTCTGGGCGAAGACCCGCAAGCCAGGCGTGTGGTACTGTATCACGCGATGCTGCTGCTCACGCGGTTCCAACAATACGAATCCGCGCTGCAGGTGCTGGCGAGCCTCTTGCGGTCCGGCGACGAAAGGGGCGACATGTACAGCTTGGTGCCCGGCCCAGCTATATTCGAGGCCGCGGGGTTGGCCGGGTTGCGCCGGCCCGTCCTGCCGCAAGAGATTCCGCCCAGCGACAAGGACCTCATCGAGCGGGCCGGACGGGCCGTCTGCGCGGCAGTCGGGCGCCGGCCCGCGGACGCGCAAATGTACTTCGCGGAGCTACTGGCCAGCTATCCCCAGGTGCCCAACGTCCACTATCTCTACGGATCGTTGCTGCTGGCCAGCGATTCGGATGGAGGCCTGCGAGAGCTTGAAAAGGAGCTGGAGCTGAACCCGAAACATGCGGAGGCCTTGGTCACCATCGCCCTGGAATATGAAAAGCGCGGCGAACTCGAAAAAGGAATTCCGTATGCGCAGCGTGCGGTCGAGACGGATCCTCAGTTCTTCGCGGCGCATGGTGTGCTCGGCAGGCTGCTGGCCAAAACGGGGGAGGCGGAGAAGGGGATTAAAGAGCTCGAGATAGCCAGGCAGCAGGCCCCGGACAGCCCCCAAGTCCACTTCTCATTGGCTGCCGCGTATACCCTCGCGGGCCGAAAAGAGGATGCGGCCCGGGAACGCGCGGAGTTTCTGCGGCTGAAAAAACTGTCCGACGAAATGGCGGGCAGATGACGATCATGCGGCACTTGGAGGGCGGGCAATCATGCCCGCAGCCGCCTTTCAGGCGGCTCTTTTTAGCGCTTGCCCTAATCTTGCCCGCCCTATACGCCCAGCAACCCGCCGCCGACCCCGACGCCCTCCTCCAACACGCCATCGCTCTGCACCAGGCGGGCGATCTGGACGGCGCCATCCGCGCCTATCGCGAATACCTGGCCGCCCAGCCCGATTCCGTGCAGGCGCGTTCGAATCTGGGCGCCGCGCTGGCCCGCGCCGGCCGCTACGAGGAGGCCATCGCGGAATATGATCGCGCCCTCTCGAAGAGCCCTGAGAATCCGGCCCTGCTGCTGAATCTGGGGCTGGCCTATTACAAGACCGGCCGCCCCGCCGAAGCCGCCACACGCTTTGAACGGGCCGCCTCCCTCGCGCCCCAGTTCAAAGGCCAGGTCACCCTGCTGCTCGCCAGTTGCGATAACAGTCTCGGAAAGTACAAGCAAGCGGTCGCGCTGCTGGCTCCGCTTGAGAATGAGAAGTCCGCCGATCAGGCGTTCAACTACATTTATGGAACCGCTCTCATCGGCGATGGCCAGAGCGCCAGCGGCGCAGCCGTCATCGATCGCATCCTCAGCGCAGGCGACTCCGCGGAAGCTCTCCTGCTGCGGGGCACTCTCAAACTGAGGGCGCACGATCACGACGGCGCGCTCGCCGATCTCGAGAAGGCCATCGCCCTCAACGGCCGGCTCCCCGGCGCGCATGCCCGCCTGGGCGAACTGCTGCTTGCGATGAGAGAGAAAGACGGTGCGCGCACGGCCTTCGGCCAGGAACTCGCCTTGGATCCGGATGAATTCGTATCGAACCTGAACATGGGCGTGTTGGCGAAGCAGGATCAGGAATACGCGGCGGCGCGCCGCTACTTCGAGTGCGCCCTCAAGGCGCGCCCCAACGATCCGGGCGTGCGCTATCAGATGGCCATCCTCGACCTGGCCACCGGCAATCCGGACCAGGCGCGTAAGGCGCTGGAAGCCTTGATCGGCGAATCGCCCGATTTCGCGGAGGCGCACGCCACCCTCGCCACCGTCTACTACCGTCTGGATCGCAGCGCCGACGGCGACCGCGAACGGGCCATCGCGCAGAAGCTCATGGACCAGCGGGACGCCGCTGACACGGGAGTCAGAGCGAGATGAGACGGTGGCTGATGTTTGGTGGCTGGTGGCTGGTATTCAGTGGCTGGTGGCTGGTGTTTAGCGGTGAGGAGCCTGAACCCAGACGTCCGCATTTCACCGATATCGCTTCCAAGTCGAACTTTGCCTACCGCACCGACAACAACTTCACCGGCCGGAAGTATTTTCCGCAAACCATGTGCGGCGGAGTGGCCGCCTTCGACTTCGACAACGACGGCCGCATGGATCTCTTCTTCACCAACGGCGCCAAGCTGCCGGAACTGGAGAAGACCGATCCGCGCTTCTACAACTGCCTGCTCCGCAACCGCGGCGACGGCACCTTCGAGGATGTCACCGCGCGCGCCGGCCTGCTCGGCAAAGACCTCGGGTTCAGTTTCGGGGTGGCCGCCGGCGACTACGACAACGACGGCTTTGAGGATCTGTTCGTCTGCAACGCCGGACCGAACGTCCTCTACCACAACAACGGCGACGGCACCTTCACCGACGTCACCGCGCGTTCCGGCATCACGAAGCCGAAGGATGTTCTGAGCGTCGCGGCCGCCTGGTTCGACTACGACAACGACGGCAAGCTCGACCTGATTGTTTCCAACTACACCGTCTGGACCCCGCGGACGGACAAAATCTGCGCGGCAAACGGCGTTGAATACTACTGCCATCCCAAGGTCTACAGCCCCGTCGCGCACCGCCTTTATCACAACCTCGGCAACGGCCGCTTCGAAGATGTCACCGAGGCTTCCGGTTTCGGCAAAGAACTCGGCAAGGGGATGGGCATCGCCATCGCGGATTTCAACGGCGACGGGTACATGGACGTATTCGTGGCCAACGATACGATGCGCAATTTCCTGTTCATCAATCAAAAGAACGGGACGTTCAAGGAATCCGCCTTCGAGTGGGGCGTGGCCTACGACGAGAGCGGCAATGCGGGTTCCTCCATGGGCGCCGACGCCAAGGACTACGACAACGATGGCTGGCCCGACCTCTTCTACAACAATCTCAAGGGCGAGATCTGGGGTCTCTACCACAACCTGGGCGGTAAATCCATGAGTTACGTTTCCGGCATTTCCCGCGTGTCGCGCTTGAGCGCGCGCAGTTCCGGCTGGAGCAACGGATTTGTCGACTACAACAACGACGGTTGGAAGGATCTGTACTCTTCTAATGGAGACATCGACAACATGGGCGATATCTCACGCCAGCGCGACACCATGTTCGAAAACGTGGATGGCAAGGAGTTCCGGGATGTCTCCGGCCTGCTGGGCGCGGACTTTAACCATGCGGGCTTCCAGCGCGGCTCCGCCTTCGTGGACCTGAACAACGACGGTTTTGAGGACCTGGTGGTGACGTCTCTCGACGAGAAGCCGCGCATTCTGTTGAACTCGGCGGACAATGGCAATCACTGGCTGCTGGTGAACACCATCGGCCGCCGCAGCAACCGCGACGGAGTCGGGGTGGCGCTGAAGCTCACCACGGCCTCCGGCCGCACGCTGTACAATCACGTGACCACCTCCGACGGCTTCATGTCGTCGAGTGACAAGCGGGTCCACTTCGGACTAGGGCCGGAGAAGGCCATCGCGTCGCTGGAGATCCGCTGGCCCAGCGGCATCGTGCAGACGCTGAAAAAACTGCGCGCCGACCAGATTCTGACAGTCACGGAACCCGCCCGCTGAGACTGGAGGGCGGGATTTATCCCGCGCGGGGCTTCAGCCCCGCTGAGCCTGCTCTACGACTCCAGCCCCATCTGCGTCAGCCGATACCGCAGCGCATTGCGCGTCAGCCCCAACAGGCGCGCGGCCTGGCTCTTGTTGCCGTCGGCGCGGCGGAGCGCCTCGCGGATCAGATCCTGCTCGTATTGATCGAGCGTCAGACCGTCGGGGAGAAAGTGATCCGCCTGCGCCCGGCTGCGCGGCGCCATTTCCAGCTTGATATCGGCAGCGTCGAGCCGGTCGCCGGAGCACATCACCAAGCTGCGCTCGATCACGTTCTCCAGCTCGCGCACATTGCCGGGCCAGTGGTACGACATCAGCTTGGCGATCCCGGCATCGGTGACGCCGTGCACGCGGTTGCCCGTATCCGGCCCCAGCTTGGTGACGAAGTGCTGTGCCAGAAACGGAATATCCTCTTTGCGCTCGCGCAGCGGCGGAATATTCATCGGCACCACGTTGAGGCGGTAATAAAGGTCCTCGCGAAAGGTGCCCTGCTCCAGCGCGGCGCGCAAATCCTGGTTGGTGGCCGCCACCACGCGCACGTCGATATGCCGGGTGACGTTGCTGCCCAGGCGCTCGAATTCGCGCTCCTGCAGCACGCGCAGCAGTTTCACCTGAATGGAAGCGGGCACGTCGCCGATCTCGTCCAGGAAGACCGTGCCGGTATCGGCCTGCTCGAACTTGCCCGGCTTGGAGTTCATGGCGCCGGTGAAGGCGCCCTTCTCATAGCCGAACAGCTCGCTCTCCATCAGGTTTTCGGGGATGGCGGTGCAGTTGATTTTCACCAGCGGCCGTTCGCGGCGCGGCGAGTGGAAGTGGATGGCGCGCGCGATGAGGTCCTTGCCCACGCCGCTCTCGCCCGCCAGCAGCACCGTGGCGCGCGTGGGCGCGACGCGCATGATGGTGGCGAAGACTTCCTGCATGGGCGCGCTGCGGCCCACAATATTGTCGAAGGCGTAGCGCCGCCCCAGTTCTTCGCGAAGCTGCAGGTTCTCGTCGCGCAGCGCGCGCATTTCGAGCGCCTTGCCGATGACGGTCATCAGGTGATCGAGCGAGAAGGGCTTGAGCAGGAAGTCGGTGGCGCCGGTCTTCATCGCCTGGACCGCGGTCTCGATGGTGCCGAAAGCGGTCATCACGATGACGGGCGTCTGCGAGTTCTGGCGGCGGATGGCGGCCAGCAATTCCAGCCCGTCCATTTGCGGCAGGCGCAAATCGGTCAGCACCAGGTCGGCCCGGTCTGCGACTTTCAGCGCTTCTTCGGCTGTGCGGGCCTTCTCTACTTCAAAGCCGGCGGAGGTGAGTTGAAGTTCGAGGACCCGGCGCAGTTTCTCCTCGTCCTCGACCACCAGGATGCGTCTCTTCATGTGAAGGTGTTGCGTCTTTTATCTTAACGCCAATCTTTACGCCGGCAGCGTCACCCGATTCACGCTGAAAGCTATCCAACTGATCGGGCAAAAAACATTCCCGAAATAAAAGCGCTAAAGTCAACATTGCAATCTGGCGATGACGGTAGTAGAATTGCTGCGTTGTCGGTACAAAGCGCCGAATGCCGGATTGTTTGGCCACGGAGCGCAAATCCCTTAAGGGACGGGAGAAATCGCGATGGCAGAAGACGTTACATTATCCGCCCGGACGCCCAGCGCCTTGGGCGCTATCCAAGAGCAGATCGTCAAGCAAATGCAGGATTTTTCAGCGAAGAATCCCCAAATTGCCGAGGCTCTTGAAGTCATGAACATGTCCGTTGCGGACTATCTGCAAGCCATGGAAGCTATCCGGGGCGGGCAGACCGTCTCCTGTTCGACTTTTGGAGACGCGCAACCGTCAAGTGAACTATGAGTAACTCCATATGGAGTGAAGCCGTAGCGGAGTTTCAAAGCGAAATAGCCAGAGACCAGCAAGGTCAGCGCCCCGGACAAAAGGCTGCGTGGGCAAGATTCCTCTACAAGAGGACCAAGGCGCTCGCCGATTTCACCGGTAGGCCCACTGCGATCTACGCCACCGCTTGCAGTTCTCCACCTCGGGCGACGCCACCTGGGAGCCTGCAAATTGACTTCTCCGATAAAATCGGGTTCTCCGAGATCACTCAGTCTCTAAAGGGGCCAGAACTTGGATTTACTCGTCCACAGCCCCGGCGGATCGCCAGAGGCAGTGGAAAGCATCGTTGAATCCCTTCGCTCAAAATTCACCCATATTCGTCTCGTCATCCCGAGTTACGCAAAGAGCGCGGCCACAATGATGGCGATGGCGGCGGACGAAATCATAATGGATGACGACGCAGAGTTGGGACCGATCGACCCCCAGATGCTTACGGCCAACGGTTTCAGCCCGGCGGAGGCCATCAAGGAGCAATTTCTTAAAGCGAGCCAGGAAATCGCCGCTGACCCGAAAAAACTAAGCCCGTGGCTCCCTATCCTTCAGCAGATGGGGCCTTCACTGTTGGTTCAGTGTGACAACGCCATTGACCTATCGAAGACCCTTGTTAAGCAGTGGCTCACTCGATTCATGTTCAAGGGGGAGTCAAACGCGGAGGCTATGGCGGACGCGGTTGCCGAATACCTTGGCCAGCATTCCAACTTCAAATCACACGGGAGATGCATCAGGATGAGCGCTCTCTTGGAGAAGAACCTTGGACTCAAAATCTCAAGCTTACGCGCGGACCCCGACGTTCACAGAAAGGCGTGGGCCCTGTACTGCGGCCTCGACGTAGTTTTCTCTCTGAGCCCCATTTTCAAGCTCTTCTATAACTCCAACGATGACGGACTCATCCGCGCCCAGGCTATTCAACAAATCCTCGTTCCTGGCGCAGTTCCGAAGGGTCCGGGCGGGCAGCCGCCGGGCATCCAATAAACACACTGTCCGCGACTTGGGCTGCTGCTAGGCGGCCAAGCTCGGTGGCACAATAGTCTTATGCCCAGGGTCACCGAACTCACCGTAAACGGAACCCGCCGGCCCATCGACGCCGACCCCGACATCCCCCTGCTCACCGTCCTGCGCGACCACCTCTCGCTCACCGGCGCCAAGTACGGATGCGGCGAAGGCCAGTGCGGCGCTTGCACCGTGCTGCTCGATGGCCAGCCCGCGCGTTCCTGCATCACCCCCGTCCGCGCCGCCGCCGGCAAACAAATCACCACCATCGAAGGCATCCACCACCCGCTCCAGGACGCCTTCGTCGAAGAGGGCGCCATGCAGTGCGGCTATTGCACCTCCGGCATGATCGTCTCCGGCGTGGCGCTGCTGAAGAAAACCCCGCACCCCACCCGCGAAGACATCGTGCGTCACATGAATGGCAACATCTGCCGCTGCGGCACATACCTCCGCATCATTGCAGCCATCCAAAAGGCGGCCCAACATGCCTGACACACCCGCCCGCATCGAACCCGAACGCTACGAGCTCACCGCCCCGCCGGCCTATCGCTTCGCGGTCGATCGCCGCGACTTCCTCGGTCTCCTCGGCGGCGGCCTGCTGGTGGTCTTCTCCGCCGGCGCGCAGGAGTCCGGCCGCGCGCGCCGGTCCGAAGCCCTGCCCCAGGATCTCGACGCCTGGCTGCACATCGGCGAAGACGGCGCCGTCACCATCTGCACCGGCAAGACCGAGGTCGGTCAGAACATCCGCACCTCTCTCAGCCAGGCCGCCGCCGAAGAACTCCACTGCCCCATCGCCTCCATCAAACTGGTGATGGCCGACACGGCGCTGGTGCCCTACGACATGGGCACTTTCGGCAGCCGCACCACGCCGACGATGGCCCCGCAAATCCGCCGCGCCGCCGCCACCGCGCGCGAGGCTCTGCTCGATCTGGCCGCCGAGAAGTGGAACGTCGACCGCGCCAAGCTATCCATCGCGGATGGCAAAATCGCGTGTGCGGGCGCCGCCGCTCCCATCGGCTTCGGCGAACTGACCAAAGGCCAGAAGATCGCCAAAACCATCGCTCCCGACGCGCCCGTGGCGCGCCCGCTTTGCCAGTCCGTGCCCAAGCTTGCGGCGCGCGAGATCGTGACCGGCCAGCACAAGTACACGTCCGACCTGACCCGCCCCGGCATGCTCTACGGCCGCGTATTGCGCCCGCCCGCATTCGGCGCGACGCTGGCCAATCTCGAAGCGCCCAGCTTGCCCGGAGTCACTGTGGTCCACGAGAATAACTTCGTGGGAGTCGCCGCGCCGGATGCCCGCACCGCCGCCGCATCCCTCCGCCAGATCAAAGCCGAATGGAACCGCGAGCCCGTCCCGCCCGGCGCTGCCTTCGGCCCCGGGCTGTATGAATACCTGAAGCAAACCTCGGAACCCGGCCAACCTGATGTCCACGGATCGGTCGCAGACGGCATGGCAGCCGCGGATATCAAGCTCGCAGCCGCCTACACCGTCGCCTACATCGCGCACGCCCCGCTCGAACCCCGCGCCGCGCTCGCCGAGTGGGATGGCGGCAAGCTCACCGTCTCGACCGGATCGCAGGTGCCCTTCGGCGTGCGCAGAGAGTTGGCCTCCGCCTTCGGCATCCCCGAAGACCGTGTCCGCGTCATCGTGCCGGATGCCGGCGCGGCATACGGAGGCAAGCATTCCGGCGAATGCGCCGTGGAAGCCGCGCGCCTGGCGAAGGCCGCCGGCAAACCCGTTAAACTCGTGTGGACCCGCGAAGAAGAATTCACCTGGTCCTACTTCCGCCCCGCCGGCCTCATCGAGATTTCAAGCGGCGTCCGCCGCGATGGTTCGATCGCCGCCTGGGAGTGTCATAACTACAACTCCGGCGGCTCGGCCTTGGTTGGCAAGTACGACATCGCCAACCAGCGCAATGTCTTCCACCCCGCCAAATCGCCGCTGCGGCAGGGATCCTACCGCGCCCTGGCCGCTACCGCCAACCATTTCGCGCGCGAGGTGCACATCGATGAGTTAGCCCACGCGCTCCACATGGACCCGCTCGAGTTCCGGCTCAAGAACCTGAAAGACGAACGCCTGCGCGCCGTCCTCCACGCTGCCGCCGAGCGCTTCCGATGGGGCACTGGCAACAGCAAAGACAAAGGGATCGGCATCGCCGGCGGATTCGAAAAGAACGGCTACATCGCCACCTGCGCCCAGGTGGATATCGAAGACTCTCGCATCCGCATTCTGCGCGTCGTCCAGGCTTTCGACTGCGGCGCGGTGGTCAACCCCGATCACCTGAAGAACCAGATCCAGGGTGCCATCTCGATGGCCATCGGCGGCGCGCTCTTCGAACAGATCCGCTTCGGCGATGGGCAAATCTTGAATCCGCGTTTCTCGCAGTACCGCGTGCCCCGTTTCAGCGACATGCCCGAAATCGAAGTCGTGCTGGTGGATCGCCCCGATCTGCCCTCGGCCGGCGCCGGCGAAACTCCTATCGTGGGCCTCGCCCCAGCCGTCGCCAACGCCGTGTTCCATCTCAACGCAACCCGCCTGCGCTCCCTACCCTTGCTGGAAGGCGGGCTTTAGCCCGCGCGGGGCTTAAGCCCCGCTCTTTGCGAGCGAAGCTCGCCCCTTGAGTTTCTACATTTAAGCATGACGTATTTGGCCGCCACGTGGCGCCCGCTTTAGCTTTAGCGTGCAGCGGCGAACTTCAGTTCGCCGTGTGGCGAGCGAAGCTCGCCCCGCCCGTTGTATCCCAAACCCGCTCCCCTGCGTCCAACACAGTAGAGGGTATAAACTCCATGTTCCGCACCGGCATACTCATCGCCGCTTCACTTCTCGCAGTCTCATTGTCCGCCCGCGACATCCCAGACCCTGGATTGCCTGTCAGTGTCATCGTCACCGTTACCCCGCGAAAAACCGCCGCCCCGCGACTGACCGCTGATGACGTTCTGGTCTCCGAAAACAACCGGCACATGCAGGTCACCGGATTGGAGCCGCTGCGCAGCCAGAGCGGCCTGCAACTCTGGCTATTGATCGACGATGGCTCCGCCGCTACCTTAGGCACACAGTTAGCCGATCTCAAAACATTCGTGTTGGCCCAGCCCGCCACTACCCAAATCGGCATTGGCTACATGCAAAATGGCAGGGTGCAAGTGGCGCAGCCGCTGACCTCGGACCACCAACTGGCGGCCAAGGCGATGCGGCTCCCCACCAGCCTGCCGGGCATCTCCGCCAGCCCGTATCTGGCACTGACAGATCTGATTCACAAATGGCCCGCCAGTTCCGCCGCGCGTGAAGTTCTAATGGTATCGAGCGGCATCGACCCCGATTTTGGCTCCGGTCCCGATAACCCTTATCTGAATACGGCCATCGACGCAGCACAGCGGGCGGGAATCGACGTATACTCGATTTATTACTCGGCGGCAGGTCGCTCGGCGTTCGCTTATGGGCAACTCTTCTGGGGCCAGAACTATCTCGCGCAGCTCAGCGATGAAACTGGCGGTTTTATGTACTGGCTGGGCACGGAGAATCCGGTCTCCCTGGCGCCCTATCTGGATGATCTGAGCCGCCGCTTGAACTCGCAGTACTTACTGACCTTCCTGACCCGGCCGGAAAACAAACCAGGCTTCCAGACTGTCAAGATCAGAACCGAACTCCCGCATGTCACTCTGGTGGGCCCCTCGAAGGTCTACGTACCCGCGTGGCGCACGCTTTAGCGTGCAGCGGCGAACTTCAGTTCGCCGTCTCGCGCTTCGACATTCCGTCGAACCTATCCTATCCGCACCAAGCTGAGCTCCAGCACATTCGGATTCGCCGCCTTAATCTCGTCGAGCAGATCTGACGCGGGCGGCGTCTCCAGGTTGATATGGGCGACCGCCGCCTGCGCGCCGTCGAATACCACATTCTCCATCTCCTGCACATTGATGCGCGCCGCGCTGATCAGGTCCAGCACGCTGGCCAGCACCCCGGGACGATCCAGGTGCCGCACCACCAGCGCGCACGTGGCGGGCGTCGCCTTCGCGATGTTGACCACGTTCGGCACCTTGCCCGTCTCCCGAAATGTCCTGACGATGCGCACGGTCTCAGCGGCAATGGCCTCCTGCGCCTGGTCGGTGGACGCGCCGATGTGATGCGTTCCGTACACCCCCGGCAGTTTCACGATGTCGTCGGAGAAGGCGCCCGTGCCGCCGGATGGCTCGTTAGCGAACACGTCCAGCCCTGCCCGC
>Ga0181524_10004431_pt1 | contig 13003 bp, 12 predicted proteins | sample PEATcosm2014_Bin_34_FD_119761 | JGI IMG/M metagenome (GOLD analysis project Ga0181524, IMG submission 119761) | Peatland microbial communities from MTU Mesocosm Facility, Houghton, MI, USA - PEATcosm2014_Bin05_60_metaG | ecosystem: Environmental > Terrestrial > Soil > Wetlands > Peat | place...
AAGGGAAGAAAGAGGAAAGCTGGTTACAGCAGCTATGTGGGGACGACGTGAAATTATATGACGTTCTCTCAAGTAGCCTGTATTTAGATCCTATAGCTGGCATGCCCAAGCAGGACCTCGGGACGCTCATCGAGGCGGCAGAGAAAAGCGTCAAGGATGAAGACTATGAAAAAGCAATCAGAATATACAGATCTGTAGCGGATAAGGCCATCTTCGAAGCCACTCAACACCAAGAGGAAAAGGATAGGTACATCAAAGTCATCCAAGACATCGCGTCGAAGACGGTAGAGGCAACGGAGAAACTGAAGGTAAAGCTAGAGGAGCAAGGACTCACCGATCGCGTTGCTGCCCTTGAGAGAGGAATTGAATACATCAAGTTTCTGAGCGAAAGAATCGAGGACGTTCTAGAAGTAGCTTGTCACTATTATGGTGAGAGATTAACGATGCTGGGAGAGAAGGAAAGGGAGGTGGGGAGACTAGAAGAGAAAAGCGAAAGGAGAAGAATAGAGAGGGCAGAGACGGAGACAGGAGAGAAAGGAGACAAGAAGGGCGAGAAGGAGAGGAAAGAAAAGAGAGTTGAAGAGGATAGAGAAGAAGAGCGAGAAAAACAAAGAGAGATGAATACAGGGGAAGTGAGAAGAAAAAAGATACTGGAAGCAAGAAAATGATTCACGACTACTTTTGATCGTTCGTTATCAGTGTTTCAGCAGGACGCAACCACATCGGCTATGCAGCTATCACGTGACAACCGCGACACCTCCATAACATCACTCTGAAGCCATTTTCTATTTTTTGAATGTCTAGAGTATCGTAACTTGCCGTTCCCAGAAGTTTCTGAATAAACCTGTGGGCTTGTTGTAAACTCCCTTAACCCTCATACCTATGATGTTTCTCCAATTCTGAGACTTGACGAACCAAGAGAAGTGGCAGTAATATGACGGACCAAATCAGAAATAGGTTATACTACTTCATATATCCATGGCCAAAATCCTTGAAGCAACCCGCCAGAAACTGCTCACGTGTCTAGCACTGCTCAAGGAAATGGAAGGACATGAGAGAGAACATGAAAAGTTTGATGCTCTCTTGCAGAGCTTCGTCGATTGTAGCCGTTCCGTAACTCTTGTTCTTCAGAAGGAAATCGAAGATAAGCACCTCAAGCTAGAAGAATGGTACGAGCAGAAACAGAACGAGATGAAGAGCCCTGATAACAGTCTCCTGACATTCTTCAACGATGTAAGTCGCTTAGTCACTCATCAACAGCCTCTGACGGTGGGTCCCACCACTAACATCAAGGAAATTATGACTCGACAAGTTCCTCAGGGATGGGGTTTCGTCATTACTCTACGAGGAGAGCCAATGTGGGTCAAGGACAGTGGCACTGAATTTGAGCAAAGAATACATGCCATGGAGTTTGACAGTCAGATCACTACAAGGCATTTCATTGTGAATCCAAAACTACCTTCACCAGCGAAACTATCTGGAGTAGATTACTCGGGTTACGATGCACTGATAATATGCAAGCTCTATTTTGCCTACCTCAGCTTGTTAGTTCAAGAGGGAGAATGGAAGGCTGAGTCCAGTTAGCTTAGGGCTTGAACCTTATGATTTTAGCCTCGCAAGTTAACGCGAGAGAAGTCAACGTAGGCGACGACGTTCGCAACCTCATCTCTTCACTATCACAAACTTTCGAGCCGATCAGCATCACTATCGATATAGCCACAGCCAGTCTATCAGAGTTCGTGTAGTTTGCGTGTGTGCATTATTGGACGTTCAGATTCGTAAGGTTCTTCTTTCGGATGCCAAGGGAATTTGCGAAATTTATAATCAAGCAATTGTCGAAGGCGCTTCGACGTTTGAAACGGATGTTCGAACGGAATCAGATATTCGCAGGTTGATTCAGGAACAGGATGAACGTCACCCTGTACTGGTCGCTCTAAGGGATGATGAAGGGAGTCTTGGTCAGCAGCCTGAAACGATTGTGGGATGGGCGTCCATTCCGACTTACCGTCCCCGATCGTGTTATTCGGGTATCGGTGAATTTTCCATCTATGTGAGAGAGGGATTCAGGGGCAGAGGTGTCGGAAAAAAATTAATGCTTTCGCTGATCGACGAAAGTAAACGTCTAGGCTATTGGAAACTTCTCTCACGAATATTCCCATCAAACTCCGTCAGTCGGAGTTTATGCAAGAGTTGCGGATTCCGAGAGGTTGGAACATACGAGAAACATGGAAAATTGAACGGAAAATGGATCGATACGATTATCGTCGAGAGACTGATTCATGAGAACTTAACTTGAAGTTGTCCGTGATCACTTTTCCTCCTAGACGTCAATACCGTTTACGGGGACGCTCCCCGTTGAGGCATCACCTTAGAACTGTTTCATCCTAATCTCAAGCAGTTGTAGATGATGCAGCAACTCAATGGGCGACGGACGTAGGGTCACGCCTTCTTGCAGCCCTAGACGAACGCGTCCAAGGTTGAAGCTTGAGTCCGAATCTTCTTGAATGTCACAGTTGGATCTAAAGCAAGGGCATGACAGTAGGATCAATTGGGATTTCTATGAGAGAAGATTTGTGAGATTGAATTGCACTTCGCACGCTCGAAGTTATCTGGTCGGGATCGACGATTCGCTTGAAATCGACACCGTACCCTTTTGCCAGTCCCTCGAAATCGATTCCGGGGATATCCATGCCCGGCAACCCCTCTTGATGCAGAAACATCCCAAATGACTTGAGGATACCGTACTCATTGTTGCTTAGAACGATGAACGTTACAATAGCATGGTATCTTGTAGCGCTCCACAGCGACTGGATTGAGTATTGGGCGGAGCCGTCGCCCTCGATGCAAATCACCGGCCTCTCGGTCTGCGCAATTGCGGCTCCCACCGCTGCCGGCATGGCAAACCCGAGGCCTCCGCTAGCCGGTTTGAAGTAGCACTTCGATTCGGCCAATCTAACACTAATTGGGGTCACCTGTTCGTCGAAGATAATCGCGTTGGGCGGGATTGCCTCGGCGAGTCTCTCGCGAACGTATTCGGCGCTTGGTGGGATCGAGCGATTTGCTTGGGAGGCTTTGTGATGTGGTAGAGATCCTTCTCTTTGTTTTACCAGATTGAGCAACTGCTTGATTCCGAGCGAAACGTTTCCAATGACGCTTGTCCCCGTGGCGGCGCGCGATGCCATCATGGGATCGTTCGTGATTTGGAAGACTCGAGTTCCCTCCCGGATAACGGGTCCAGGAACGTACGGGTAGTATGGGAAGACTGACGAGCCGATAACTAGCACCGTGTCGTAGGGAGCGAGCATATCGCTGATCGGCTTTATTGCAGGAGGAAGATGGCCACTAAATAGTTCATGGTTTGTAGGGAAACTCCAGCGATAGGCTATAGGTGGAAGAAACACGTGGGACCTTAGTAACTCTGCCAATTTTACGAGATCGGCCGTAGAGCCTGAAGCGTCAACCTGCTCGCCGGCAATTACCGCGATCTTGTTTGCTTTGGAAAGTGCTTGTGCTATTTCTTCCATTGCCTGCGAAACTGGGGCGGTCGTGTTGCTGACACTTCTAATCTCGACGCTCGGACATTCATCCCCGAGTCCATCCATCGGAATGGAGACGAAAACCGGACCCTTCGGCTCAGCCATCGCAACATGATAAGATCGCTCGATTGCCTCTGGAACATCGACTGACCGATGCGGTTCAATGCTCCACTTGACGTAAGGTTTTACAAACTCCTCTTGCCTGCCCCAGAGCAAGGGTTCTGTTCTGATCATTCTTCGATCCTGCTGTCCGGCGGTGATGATGAGCGGAGCCTGAGAGTGCCAGGCGGTAACGATTGCCCCCATCGCATTTGCAGTTCCGGCGGCGGTGTGGAGGTTTACAAGGGAGGGTTTGTCGCTCAGGAAAGAGTATCCAACCGCCATACCCACGGCCGCGCCCTCGTGCAGACCAAGTATGTAGTTGAAATCCCTTGGAAAGCTTTCGAGAAACGGTTCCTCTGTAGAACCCGGATTACCGAACATTACAGAAATCCCGCGAGCCCTCAACACCTGAAAAATTCTTTCTCTGACGCTCACCAAGTTTTTCACCGGTCATTCACTTTTCCCTACCGGTTATATGAGTTGCGTGAGTTCTCCCAGCTTCTTGGTTCTCTCCTTCCGTAAGTGGGGTGAGGAAAGATACTGTCCTCGTGACGACTGGCTCTATGGTTTTGTCAGGTACCCGATTTACTTAGGAGCATTCATCTTCTTAGCCGCTCTGACATTGGTGGCCGCTAATTTGCTCATTTTGCCGACACTCGCCGTGTTATACACGTCAATAGGTGAGGAGGACGCCATGTTGATTGATAGATTCGGCGACGAATATCGTGAATACATGAGACTAACCCACCGATTCATCCCAAAGTTTACGGATTGAAGTGGCCAACACCATCATGACTTAAGGGATAGGTTAAGGGAGTAGTTCTATCATGAAATGTCCTGCACGCGAAAAAGGCTCATGCCCAATTTTAGGCCAAGATGCGAAAACTCATGTTTGTGACCTCCCGCCACTCCATAGCGGAATGCATCATTGTGGGCGTTGCGATTCGATGTTTGGTCCTGTTCGGGGATAATGAGGTCTGATTCGCTCCGCTTCTGGCAGGACTTGATCTATTCACGCCTGTAGGTATAGATATGTATCATGCGTGTAACATCAATGTAACATGCAACATGCCTAATATATGCCATATGTACTATTCATGGTGGAGACGTATTCAGTGAAAGCAACATTTCTCTTAATCCTGCTGGGATTGATGTTTGTAACTTCAACGCTAGTTGGTATCGCTTACGCTACCCCCACAATACAACCTGCGCAATCTTCCGGCGGGCCCTACTATTGTCCGCTAAATCCGCCGTACTATTATTCGTACTATTATTCGCCGTACTATTATTGGAACGGACCCTGTTTCCCTCCTGACCATTCGGGCCCAAGAAACGGCCCTCACGGCAGCTGAGCAAGCCTATCAAAGTTAACAATATACGACATCAACCCTACCTCTTTTTCGTTCTACTCGTTAGTAAGATAGAAGGGGGCTCCAACGGTTGTTGCAATAGGGACAATTCGTTGTTTAGTTCCGCAATTATTGCAGACGTCTGAACAAACTGGCTTACCAAGAGACCGCGTTACGTTCTGTGAACTAGAAAATGGAAGGTTGGCTCGGTGTATGGTGGGGCCGGTGGGATTTGAACCCACGACCTCTGGCCTCAGGACCGTTTGGTCGTTGAGGTCACCAGCGCCCCAGGTTCACCGCACGCTTCTTTCGCGCTCTGGTATCCTGTTGGCGGAAATCGTGTTCCCGGACCAAGTTGCCCAGAGATTATCAATTAACCTCTTCTAGACGACGGCCCCAACCAACTCGCAGAGACGGGGACGCAGTGATAATAATCTTTCATTGTCGTCTTAATCTAGGCCCAGAGTTTCAATTATACTCTGGAAGGATGCGACGGACCCGTCCTGCTTGTACTCCGTCAACGTCTTCAGTACAGCTTTCCTACTCTTGTACAATCTTGCTCCTAGCTTGCTGGCTAGCTGCCCGAAGAGGAAGTACTGAATGAGTGAGGTAACGTTGGCGACTCGTCGGCTTGTGCTCGCGCTCTCGAAGTCCACTATGCACCCTTTGCCATTAGAGTCCACTAGAACGTTTCGAGGGGCATGGCTTAGTTCCCCATGATCCAAGCCGATCACGTCTAGCTTGAAGCAGTCTTGTAATAACCCGCGCAGCAGGCGTTTAACCTGCGATCGACTATTCTTCTGTTCAACCCATCTGAATAATGGTAGGCCGGTGATTAACTCCATTACTAGGAAGTTCCGGGTTACGGTGGTGAGTCGGGGTCCAACGTCCACGCTATTGGCCAATCTGAGTAATCTTCCCTCTTCGTAGAATGAGGGTCTGTCGGCGTCCATGCGCCTTATCTTCAACGCGACTGGAAGCTTGTCGAGGGTCGCCTGCACCACAAGGCCTACGGTTCCCTTCCCCAGGACGGGTATTCCATCCACTAGCGTGGAGCCCGCGAAGCGTAGCTTGGTTATTCCTATGCTGGATAGTTCTTGAACTCTCGAATACGCCTCGTCTTCCGCTTCCTTCAGCGGGTAGGTTATGAAACGTGAGTATTTCGTGTCCAAGAGAGCGGTAGTCTGCAGCTCTTGTGGTCTAAACATACCAGACTGGCCTTCCGTCAAGGAAGTGTCTCATGAATCTTGAGAACTCTTGGTTCGCGCTGAGTATGGGGGTGATGGTTTTCGCGTCAAGCACCCGGGCTCCTCTTCGGTTGAATAGTGAGGCTACTCCGATCTTGGACCCTTGCTTCAGCGCCGTCTTGAGTAGCAGTTCAGCGTTCGTGTACTCTCTGCTCTTTTGAACGACCCAGCGTTCGTTCTCGATCCAGGGTCCCGCAACTGTCCTTGAGTTACGGGTATGTTTCATGATGAATGAGGCGCTCTCGCTAGTTCTGTTGACTGGGGGTCCGAGATGTTTCTTGGAGGCCGGGATCTGGGTTGTTTCAAGCTCGAACAGGATCACGTTCATGTTGCCTTCGTTGCTCCAGGCCGCTGATTTTATGATTTCAAAGTCATTGTTCGATAGGAAGTTGATTAGCGCCCGTTGGGTTCTGAAGAGTTGACTCCAGAGAATGTCCACCACGGCGTCGACCCTTCCGAATGAGATGCAGATGAGGCCTGATCCGCGAGTGGTCGTCAACTGTTGATATTCTCGGCTGGTTAACGGTTGAATCTTGGGTTCCGTGAAGAGTCTGAGTGAGGGCTTCTGGAGGAAGTATCGTGAGGCTGCAACGAAATTCCAGAGTTGATCAGGACGCACCGCGGCGCTCAGGTTACGTCCCTTATCGACTGGGTCGATGACGATTAATGGTTCAGGGAAGATCTTCCTGATCTCTCCGCTTCGGTTCTGGTAGTGTTTCTCGACGTCCAGGTACCGGTTGGGGTTCCATTCGGCGAAGTTGCTGATCACGTTCAGGAACCCGTCGAAGCCTAGGGCCAGGGTTTCGACTAGCATTCCGCTGAAGCCTCCGGTCTTGATGTCTGCTCCGTAGGTGCCGATGCTTCGGAGGAACGCTTTCAGTAGCCTAACGTCGCCTCGTCTTTCCGGGCTTAGGTGCTGGCGGATGTATTGGGTGTGGAATGGTGTTCTGTCGGTTGCGCTCAGCCAGTTGCCTCTCTCAACCTTGTAGCAGGGCACAACGTTGACCCGTAGCTGTCCCAGCGCGTGGATGAATGCTTCAACGTACGGGTGCTCTGCATACCGTTCAACAATCCTGTTTCCTCTCAACGCTCGTCGGGCTATGGGTAGGCAGATCTTCGTTAGCTGCTCCTTGGTTAGTTCTGGAGAGACGAGCATGAAGATGTCGATGTCCACGTAATCCGGGATCCACGTGTCCTTCGCCACGGAACCTTCAATGCGAACCTCTGCCTGGAGATTCGACCTCTTACATTCAGTGTCGACTTTTTGTCTGATTTCCTCCGCGGCGGTTTCGATGAGTTGTCTTTCCTTCGCGGTTGGGGTTAACTCGCGTCGGGCGCTTGCGCACACTTTATCGATGTTCAAGTCGGAGACACTTGCAATGGGTTCATGTTGATCGGACTTCGTGGATGGTTGTGTAGATCGGGCCCTTTGGGGTTAGGGTACTCTTCTTTAACCGCACACACGTGATGGGCATCTTCCCGAAATTGAGGTCCTTCATCTTTGATACAGCGTTGCCTAGTTCCGCCTTGTTTCTGCCAGATCTTACTCGAGCGATGGTTAGGTGGGGGCTGAATCCTTTATTGTCGGGGGTCATTCCGATCTGCCTGAGTTTTGGTTCTACCTGTTCGAAGATGTCGCGCAACTCTTCATGGCCGTGTACGATCCCCACCCAGACCACGTTGATGCGATTCAGGTTGGGGAAGGCGCCTAAGCCTGAGAAATTTGCTTCGAAGGATTGGAAGCGAACGCCGTTCAAGATCTCTTTCACCTTCTGAACGGTTGATTCCGGAATTTCGCCTAGAAATCGGAGAGTGAGGTGCATGATCTCTGGTTCAACCAGCTTGAGATCAGCGCCAGTCTGCTTCAGGTCCATTTGAGCGTTAACAATTTTCTCCTTAATCCCGGCATCATCCAGGTCTACGGCGACGAAGCTTCTGATTCGTTCGTTTGACAATTGGCTGGCCAGCTATGCTAATCTCGGGAAGGAGGATTTAGCGTCTCTGATGATATAGTTTAGCCAGCCTGCGGTGAGTTCAAATGAAGTCTCGTCTGCCGCCTTCGACTAAGAGAGTTTTGCCCGTGATGAATCGTGCTTCGTCACTGGCGAAGAATAAGATTGCGTTAGCAATGTCTTCAGGCTTGCCCACGACGCCTAATGAAGATCGCTCTCTTCTGCCTTTCAGTAGTTCCTCGTACTCTTGATCCGTCAGGTTTCCCTTCAGCATCTCCGTCTCGACTGCTCCGGGCGCTACGCAGTTTACGTTGATGCCGTATTGGCCGAGTTCGAAAGCAGCGTTTTTCGTGAGCTGGATTACTCCCGCCTTGGCGGCCGCGTACGCGGTTTCTCCGATGAACGCAACACCGAAGCCACTGTTTGATGAGACGTTCACTATCTTTCCATACTTTCGCTGCACCATGTACCCTGCGGCCACCTGAGTGCAGAGGAATACGCTCTTCAGATTCACATCCAGATTCCTATCCCAGACAGCGTCAGTGGTTTTCAGTAGGGGTGCATCGAGGCCGATGCCCGCGTTGTTCACGAGAATGTCCACTTTACCGAACTCTTCGATCGTGACTTTGAACATTTGCTCCACGTCACTTCTTACGGAGACGTCGGACCTGACTGGAATGGCTCTTGAGTTCATTTTGGTGATCGCGTCAACGACCTCTTGTGCCTTGTCTTGGTTCTTGTTGTAGTTTACGACGACACTGCAATTCTCTTTGGCTAAGGCTAGGGCGGTTGCTCTTCCTATTCCCCGTGAAGCCCCTGTGACTACGGCGACTTTTCCCTCGAATCGCATCTCATCTCGCCTCTGCAGGGAGCGTTGGGTTAGGTGGCTTGTCTGCTTTGCGGTTGCCGAAGTTTATTCTCCCCTGCCCACTAGGCCAGTACGGATTCAACTTGAAGTTGAAATTAGCCGAAATCCTCAAAACAGGAGACCAAACTTAACCCGACACAGCCAGAACTGGTGAGACTGCAAAAGTAGGGTGTGAAATGGTAGCAGGAAAGAAGGTCATCGCCATGTCTGGTATGCCTGGTGCTGGTAAGGGCGTTGCCGCGAACGCTGGCAAACAGCTCGGGCTCGAAGTGTTCGTTCTCGGCGACATAGTACGTGAAGAGACAGAGCGTAGGGGCCTCCCGCCGACTCCACAGAACATGGGCACCGTTATGCTGGATATTAGGGCGAAGGAGGGACCCGACGTTGTCGTAAGACGCCTTCTCCCAAAGATTGAACAGGCCAAGTCTAATGTCGTGATCGTGGAAGGGATCAGGAGCCTCCACGAGTTGAATGAACTCGCAGTCAAGTTCGAGGTTATCCCGCTTGCAATTCATGCTTCGCCCAGGTCACGTTTCCAAAGATTACTCTCACGCAATAGGAGCGACGACCCGAAGACGTGGGAGGTATTCCAAGAACGGGACTTCCGTGAACTGGAGGTTGGATTGGGGAAAGTGCTAGCGTTAGCCGATATCGTTCTGATTAACGAAGGGTCAATATCTCAGCTGCAGTCAGCGTTCATAGCTGCCTTCGAAAAGTTGAACCTGCAATGAACGTGCGAATCACCGCTGAAGCAAACCTCAACCCGACGGAGGACGAAGCGAAGGTTAGACGCGCCTTACTCAACATTTTCCCTGAGGCTAAGGCGGAGAAGATCACGAAGCCTGATGGAGTGGAACTGATCAGGGTTAATGGTTCAGGTACGAATTTCTTGGAAGCGTTTCGTAGGCTGCTGAAACAGGATAAGATTAAGGATACGGCGCGAAAAGTGCTTCTGGCCAGGACTGAAGGGGAACAAATTACTATCTGCCTGCATAAGCAGGCCGCTTTTGCTGGGCACGCCTCCTTCTGTGCTCCGGTGGGCGAGTCCCCTCAAGGCCCAATCACGATTCGAATCGAGACTACTTCCCCAGAATCCGTGGTGGATTACCTTACAGCCCGGCATGGTCAAGAAGGGTTTCAACGATCTCGGGAAACCTGAACCGTCATCATATCCTTAGAGAGGATTGTATTCCGGAATTTCCTCCTGGCTTGGACTAGAAGCGGATTAGCGTCTTCGTACATTGCGCTGATGTGAAATAGCGCGAGCTTGCGTGCTTTGCAGCGTGCCGCCAGTTTCGCAGCCTCCGTTGAAGTGGAGTGGCCGTAGTCCATGGCCTTCTGTGAGGAGGAGAGGTCGAATGTGCTATCGTGAATTAGAAGGTCGGAGTTTCTAGCGAGCCTCGCGACGGTGGAGCAGGGTCGCGTGTCAACCGCGTACGTGATCTTGACTCCTTCACGAGCCACGCCCACTACTAGTCGGGATGGAATTCTTCGGTTGCCAACTCGCACGTGCCGTGAAGTTTGAAGCTTCTTCCAGAGTGGTCCCTCGGGGATTCCAAGTTTCTTGGCCATTGCAGGGTTGAACCTGCCCGGTCTAGGTTTCTCTTCGAACGCGTAAGCTAAGCATTGGATGCCGTGCTTCGCGGCTGCGGTCCTGACTCTGTACTCCTGATCGTTCACGACGCTGCCCGCTCTGACCTCCCGCACCTGCAGCGGGTACAGTCCGTAGAACTTCACTGCATTATTGACGGATGAAACGAACTCTACGATGCCTTTGGGTCCGTAAATCTGCAACTCCCGAGTTCGACCCATGAAGGCTAAGGAGTGCAGCATTCCTGGCAGGCCGAAGACGTGGTCGCCGTGCATGTGGCTGATGAAGATCCGCATCTTCCGGTTGATCCCAGCCTTCGCTTGCATGAACTGTCGTTGTGTTCCTTCCCCGCAGTCGAAGAGCAGCAGCTCTGGACCTCGCCGAATCAGCATACTGGGTAGCATTCGATACTTGCTTGGAACGCTTCCGCCAGTCCCGAGGAAGGTGACGGAGACGGACATTCTTCATCCAGTCCTTACTAACGGTTCTCTGCTACTATGAACTGTCTGGTTAGGCTTCTGTGGATTCGGGCGAGATGCCGTTCTTTCACCTGAAACCCGGCATCCCGCGCGTAATCTGCGAGTTGAACCTCTGACGGGGCGGATATGCACAGATGACCACCGCGATTCATTGAGCTGAATGCGCCCTGGAGGAATTGCCGGATCAAGTCGTTCACGTTCACTCCCCTCGTGGATGAATCTCGACCATAGGGTGGGTCGGTTGCGATGGAGTCTAACGCGTGAAACGGCAGGTACCTTGCATCTCCATTAACAAGGCCGGATGCTTGGAGACTGAAATGGGCCACGTTTCTTCTCATGCCTCGAAGCATTCGTGTACTCGCATCAACAGCAACCACCTGGCAGCCAATTAGGGTTGCTTCGATGACGATGCCTCCGACCCCGCAAAATGGGTCTGCGAAGAACTTGCCGGGACGCGCACGAGAAAGGTTGACCATACACCTAGCAATTTTCGGCGGCATGGTTGAGGGGTGGAAGACGGGACGCTTACGAGGTCTCCGCCGTGAGATGGGACCTGAGGGCTTCGCGTGTTGAGTTAGCCCGAAGAGGAACGAGTCTTCATAGATTACGCAGAGAAAGGTCAAGTCGGGTTCTTTCAACTTGACGCGCAGGTCTGGGGCCTTCTCCTTCAACAGTGAACCGATGGAGCGTTCAAGATGTGTCCGTTTGATCTCCTTCTTTACGCCACCTAGTCTCTCCGACCGGACAGCGTAGCAACTGGCGCCGGCAACGTAATCGTCCAATTGCAGGTTTCTGATTAACTTGTGAATCTCTGTGTCATCTGCTTCGCATTCGCCGAGGAGGTACCCGCACTTGTCGTACATGAGACTCCTGTTCGAGACGAACTGTAACGCTTGCGAGGAGGAATCTAATTTGAGGAGGCGGTAGCTGGATTCAACGCGGTCAGTGGAAATGTGTTCTGAATCTAAGATTGCCAGGATCTCAGCAGTGGGGAGGGACAAGTGTTCTCCAGATAGGATAAAGAAGAGTCTAACAGACCCGTCGGTTCTGTTCTCATTTTGGGAGGTCGGCATTAATTCTCATGCAAGGTTAGGTTCCGTGCTTATCCTAGTTTTACTCCGCAATTCGTACAGTACGCTACGCCTGGAGGGCTAGGCGCTCCGCATGAACTGCAGATGACCGAAGCGGGTTCCGCCGTGGTGCTGCCTTCAGGCGGGCTTCCAGTGTCGGCGGGTGGAGTCTCGCCCTCAGTCGAGGGAGGTGGCGGCTTCATTATAGGCTCGCCTCCGCCACGTCTTCTTCTCAAGAGGAGTAAGGCCACTGCGACGATGGCGACAACTGCAACCGCGCCGCCTGCCATGTACAGCTGCGTGTAGCTGGTGGTCCATGTTGCGGTCACGGTGTGCGGCTTGTCCATTACGATTGAACCTTGAGTTGAGGTTCCTGAGTAGTCTCCCTGCCATTGGGCGAATACTTGTTGAATTAAGATTCCGTTCGGGCTTGTTACGGAGAACTGTGCGGTTGAGCCTGTGTCATAATATCCTGAGCCTTGCGGGTTTCCTAATCCGCCGGGCGAGACGACTGAGAGTTGATACTGGGTCTGATACTTGGCCACGGCCTGGTGAGGTTTGTCAATCGTGATCGAGATCGGGTTGCCTGCTTGCGCGGTTCCGTCAATCATCCAACTCTTGAAGGCGTATTGTGTTCCAGCGGATCCGTTCAGGGCCTGCGGAGCAGTGTTCGTTTGGACGGTTGATCCAGCATTGTACCATCCGGTTCCGCTGACTGGTGTGATGCCGTCAGGGTCGGTGCCTACGTTGAAGTAGTATTGGGTTTGGTAACTGAACGTGTGGCTGCCGCCTGAAGCCACCGTCCAACT
>Ga0181524_10004437_pt1 | contig 12989 bp, 8 predicted proteins | sample PEATcosm2014_Bin_34_FD_119761 | JGI IMG/M metagenome (GOLD analysis project Ga0181524, IMG submission 119761) | Peatland microbial communities from MTU Mesocosm Facility, Houghton, MI, USA - PEATcosm2014_Bin05_60_metaG | ecosystem: Environmental > Terrestrial > Soil > Wetlands > Peat | place...
ACTTCTGGGAAGTGGGCATCGCGAATCCGCGTCCTATTGCAGGCTTTTTTTCGCCGGACGATCTCGATCGCTTACTGTTCATTCGCCAAAACCAGTTGCCGCTTGAATCCGCCCCAATCAACACGGCGATTGCCGATCGCCCGTACCAGCACGAAGCAATTCGTCGCGTGGCGGAGGCCTATACCAAAGGCAAGCGTCGAGCCCTGGTGGTGATGGCGACAGGAACAGGCAAGACCCGCACCACCATGGCTCTCATCGACATGTTTTTCCGCATGCGACAGGCCCAACACGTTCTCTTCGTCGCCGATCGTGATGCCCTGGTTGATCAAGCGCTGACGGACGGCTTCAAAGCCCATCTCCCTAACGAACCCCGAGACCGCATTTATACCCATCGAATCGATACGAGCAAACGCCTCTTCGTCGTCACCTTACAGACCCTGAGTCTTTGCTTCAGCAAGCTCAGCCCGGGATTTTTCGACTTGGTCGTCTTTGACGAAGTGCACCGGTCGATCTTCAACCGCTTCTCCGAGGTGGTCGAGTATTTTGACGCTCGCCTGGTCGGATTGACAGCCACTCCGGCTGACTTCATCGACCGCGATACCTTTCGCGTGTTCGAATGCTTTGACAAAGTTCCGACCTACCTTTACACCTATCCCGTCGCGGTGAAGGAACGGTACCTGGTTGATTTCAGCCTCTATCAGGCGCAAACCGCTTTTCAGAGAAAGGGAATCAAGGGCGTCGACTTGAGCGAAGAGGAGCGAAACGCCCTGATTGAACAGGGAATCGATCCCGACGACATCGACTATTCGGGCACGGACCTGGAAGTCACCGTCTCGAACCGCGATTCCCTGCGCCGGCAGTTGGAAGAAGTGATGGAAGTGTGCCTCAAAGATCAATCCGGCCAACTCCCGGGCAAGACAATTTTCTTTGCCATTACCAAGGCCCACGCCGAACGTATCCGCGAGGTCTTTGAGGAAATGTACCCTCAGTATGTCGGGCTCGCGCAGGTGATTACTTCCACCACCGAACGCGTACGCGACGGCAGTTACGGGGACGGCTTGATTAGCAAGTTTAAGAAAAACGATTTTCCCCGCATCGCCATCTCGGTAGACATGCTGGACACCGGCATCGACATCCCTGAGGTCGTAAATCTGGTGTTTATGAAGCCGGTGCAGTCTCCCGCATCAAGCTGTGGCAAATGATAGGGCGCGGCACCCGGAGCCAGGCGGCCTGCCGATTTTTCGACCGTCTCCCCAACGGCAAGAAAACCGAATTCAAAATCATCGATTTCTGGCAGAACGACTTCGAACGGAAAACCGATATCCCTACTCCGGTCGAAATGCCGGTTCTGGTCACAATCTTCAACACCCGTCTCAAAATTCTGGAAACCTGCCTCGCGCAGCCGGAGTCGGAGGCATTTGTGCAAGCCGTCCTCGATCTGCGCGAGCAAATCCTGCGTATTCCCACGGACTCCTTCCCGGTGAGGCGAGTCTTTCCCGAAATCGCCGACGCTTGGGAGGATACCTTCTGGACTCCCGTGACCTGGCAAAAGATCGAGTTCCTTCGCGCCCGAGTGGGGCCCTTGCTTCGCCTTGCGGCCCCGATCGACGTCGCGGCAGAAACCTTTACCAGCAAGGTTGAGCGGCTGAAGCTGCAGATTCTCAATGCTTCGCCTTCTCCCACAACCCTGGAATCAATTGTCGATGACGTCAGCCGGTTGCCGGAATTCGTGCTGGAAGATGCGCGCGTCGAGCCATCCGTGAAGCTCTGTCTTTCCCACGAATTGGCCAAGGCATCCCCTAAAGCCCTCACCCAAGTGATCCGCGATCTCGCACCCCAAATGAAGAATCGCCGGGACCGCGTCAGCGCGTTCCTGAAGTTGGATCTTCCGGATTTTATTCAGAGACGAGGTTTGATCTCGATCGGGGAAGGCGGAGAGCAAGTTTACGTCGAGCAGTATCGTAGGCGGGTAGAAGAGCGCATTCTCAAGATTGTGGAGAATCACAGCACCATGGCGGTGATTCGCTCCGGGGGCGACCCCACCGACCTCGAACTGATTGAGCTGGAGCGAACCTTGCAACGGGAACTTGGCGGGGACGGCATTGAATTAACCCCCGATAAGATCCGCCGGGCCTACGGTCTCAAGGTCGATCGTTTCCTCGAATTTCTCCGTCATGTTTTGGATCTGGACGCCCTGCCGGATTACTCGGTGGTGGTTGAGCGCAGCTTTGCCCGGCACATCGCCGCTCACCAGTACAGCGCGGACCAGATTCGTTTTCTCCGCGCCGTGCAGGAGGTGTTTTTGCAGAATCGCCGGCTTGAATTGCAGGATTTCTACCAATCACCGCTGACCAACTTTGGCCGGAACGCGGTGGATCGGCTCTTTACCCCGGCCCAAGTCCAGGAGATCATCGGCCTCGCCAACCAGATGGCCGCTTGAACCTGAATTCCGCAGTTGACCTCGAGAACGGAACGGTGTTCAGATTCTTCGGAAGAAACCCCTCACCCGGCCCGCTCCGGCTGATGAACGCGCCGGCAGCAGGCCACCCTCTCCCCAGGGAGAGGGCCGTCAACGACGACAGTTTTCAGCCCTCTCCCTGGGGAGAGGGTGGCGAGAGTAGCGAGCCGGGTGAGGGGTTTCTTCTCATACAGCCTCGCAACTTCGGAACTCGGGTTGAACCCGTCATGATAACTGACCCCACGCTTAAATCTAAGGTTGATGCTTTATGGGATAAGCTCTGGTCCGGCGGCTTGTCCAATCCCCTGGATGCCATCGAGCAGTTTTCTTTTCTGCTCTTTCTGAAAAGGCTTGACGAGGCGGAGCAGGACCGCGAACGTTCCGCGAAAACGCGAAAACAGGAATATCTCCCCGTTTTTCCCGACCCCAAACTCCGCTGGTCCTACTGGACCAACCTGAAGGCGGAGGAAGCACTGAGGCACGTCAAGGAACAGGTCTTCCCCTTCCTCAAGACCCTGGGCGGCGAAGGTGGATCGTTTGCCGAGCAGATGGAGAACGCCGAGTTTAAAATTAACAAGCCCAGCCTCCTGATCGAAGCCTGCAAGATGATCGATCAAATGGAAATTTCGAGCCAGAACCAGGATGTGCAGGGCGACCTCTACGAGTACCTGCTGAGCAAGTTGAACACGGCGGGCACCAACGGCCAGTTCCGCACCCCGCGCCACATCATCCGCATGATGGTTAAGATGGTAAACCCTCAGCCACGGGAACGCGTTTGCGATCCGGCAGCGGGTACCTGCGGGTTTCTTGTGAACGCCTATCAGCACATGCTTGAGACTCATACGCGGCCCGAGAACCTTACCTATGATGAGGACGGGTTTCCCCATGGCCTGATTGGCGAGAAGCTGGCGAAGGAGGACCTTGATTTCGTGCAGTCCTCGGGGCTGACCGGCTACGATAACGACTCCGGAATGGCGATGCTGCGCATCGGTTCCATGAACCTGATGCTGCACGGCATTGAGCGGCCCCGATTCCATTACGCCGACACGCTTTCCAAGTCCTTCAATGAGGAGAAGCAGTACGACCTGGTGCTGGCGAATCCGCCCTTCAAGGGCGCTATCGACGCTTTGGACATTAACCCGACACTTCCCACGCGGGTGAAAAAGACGGAAATCTTGTTCCTGCACCTTTTCGTACGCCTTCTTGAAATGGGTGGCCGGGCAGCAGTGATCGTACCGGATGGCGTGCTGTTTGGCTCCTCCAACGCCCACGTCGATATCCGCAGGAAGTTGATCGAGGAGAACCGCCTCGATGGCGTCGTCTCCATGCCCAGCGGTGTTTTCAGGCCTTACGCGGGCGTTTCCACGGCGGTGCTGGTTTTCACGCGCGGAGGGACGACTGACCGCATCTGGTTCTACGATATGGAGCACGACGGGTTTTCGCTCGATGACAAACGGCAGAGGGTTCCTGAGAATGACATCCCCGACGTGCTGGACTGCTGGAATCACCGGCGGGATGCGAAGTTCCAGCAGAAGCGCGCCCAACGCCTCGCCGACCTGCAAAAGCAAATTGCCGCGTTAAAGAAGGATCGACTGGAACATCATGCCATTGTCCATCGACTCAAATTTGAGGAAGTCGTCTCCAAGACGGCTGATAAGGCCCGCGCCGCCCGCGAGAAGGCCGAGGCCGAACTCGCCGAACTCCAATCCCGCATGACGCCGCTGCAAACGGAGATCAACCAGCTCACCCGCCAGTTTTGGGTCACCAAGGACCAAGTGAAGGCCAACAAATATGACCTCTCAGTTAACCGATATCGCCAAATCGAACAGGATGAGGAGTTTTACGAAGAACCGAAGGTCACGCTCTCACGCCTGTTGACATTAGAGAAGGTTATGGCGTCAGAAATCCCTGAAATAGAGGAGTTCCTAAAGTGACCGTCACAATGGAGCTCCCGGATGCATTCTGGTTTCAGGAAGGTCCCGGCGTTCGCAACTGGCAATTTACAAATGCAGGTATCAAGCTGTTGAATGTCGCCAACATCACAAAGAATGGCGAAATAGACTTGAACAAAACTGCCCGGTGTTTGAGTGAGGCAGAGGTTAGAAACAAATACACACACTTTCTCGTAGATGCGGGTGATTTAGTTATTGCAAGTTCCGGGATCTCATTTGACGAGGACGGGCTGCTGCGCACAAGAGGCGCATTCGTCGAAAAGAGACATCTTCCACTTTGCATGAATACGAGCACGATCCGTTTCAAGGCGAAGGCGGGGCTATCAGACTTAAACTATCTCAAGTTCTGGCTCGACTCCGACGAATTCCGCAGACAGGTCACGCGCCTCGTCACAGGATCAGCACAGCAAAACTTTGGGCCGGCGCACCTAAAGTCAATTCATATTACGCTTCCGCCGTTAGAAAAACAGGCGTGCATCGCCAGACGGCTCGACAAAGCCGACCGCCTACGCCGTACCCGCCGCTACGCCCTCGAACTCACCGACACCTTCCTCCCCGCCGCCTTCCTCGAACTTTTCGGCGATCCCGCCACAAATCCGATGGGTCTTCCTGTTGCAGAACTCGGTGACTTCCTGTCGTTTGTCACTAGCGGCTCGCGGGGCTGGGCTGCTTACTACGTGCCTGAGGGAGCCCGGTTCATCCGCTCGCTTGACGTGCGCATGAACGACATCTCAGATGAGGATGCCGTCTTCGTTAAACCGCCAGACGGTGCCGAGGCCGACCGAACTTGTGTGAAACCTGGTGATGTGCTTCTCACAATCACCGGTTCCAGGATTGGCCGCGTTGCCCCAGTACCCGAGCGAATGAACGGCGCTTTCATCAGCCAGCATGTGGCCATTCTTCGATTGAGGGAGGGACTACTGCCAGAGTTCCTATCGATGTTTCTTTCGCTAGATGCCGGTGGCCAGCGAGAAATTGCTCGTGCACAATATGGCCAGACAAAACCAGGGTTGAACCTCGACCAGATTCGCGAGTTCCGCGTCCCACTGCCACCCCTCTGCCGTCAGGAGCAATTTTTGGAACTGGCGAAGCGAGTAGAGCGTCTGCGTGCGGTGCAGCGTGAGGCGTTGCGCCAGGCCGAACACCTCTTCGCCTCCCTCCTCCACCGCGCCTTCAGCGGTGAACTTTAACCTCGGCCACGGCCTGTAGGGTCCTGTTTCCAAGCGGCGGCTTTACGCCGCCCTCCGGCGACGTAGGGGGACGGCTTGCCGTCCCCTCATGATCGCATCGATCATCGACAGGGTAGGGCAAGCCCTACCCCTACGACTCGCCGCGTGGCGGGGTAATCCCCCCGTTCCCCCCCCAACAGAAATTCGCGGCCCTGGTGGAGCGAGTTGAGCGTCTGCGTGCGGTGCAGCGTGAGGCGTTGCGCCAGGCCGAGCACCTCTTCGCCTCCCTCCTCCACCGCGCCTTCAGCGGTTGACCCCGCTTCACCTCAAATATCGGCGCTCCAAGTCGCACCATCTGCTGTTGCTCCGAATTTGAAGATTGAGAGCGAGCGTGGAGTCTCGGGTTTGGAGACTCCGCGGCTTTTCCCTGGGGCTGGAGGAAGTCGATTACGAACCGGCGGCCGTGCTACGCTGTGGTCAGGCGCCGACTGCCCTTGTTGCGGGGCATGGAATGCATAGGTAGCGAGGTGGCAATGAAGCTCGAAGTCGAACTGAAACCGGATGTTGGCGAGGCGTTGCGGGCGCGGGCGCGGGCGGAGGGCCTGTCACTCGATCAGTTTGCCGAGCGGGTCCTGGAGGCGCTCGTCAAGACTGATACCCCGAAGGCCACGGCCCAGGAACGAGCGAAGGCGTTCGAAGAATTCGTCGCCGGCCTGGAATCCGATGCAGTCCTGCCCGAACAGACCTTCCAGCGTGAGAACTGGTACTCGGACGGCGCGTAGACTGCATGGACTACCTCACCCGAAGAGCCATCCACCACAGAGGGCACGGAGAACACGGAGGCAGACTGGGGAGCTGTTCCCTGTGACCTCTGTGTGCTCTGTGGTGAATCTTGGCTTTGCTTTTTCGAGCGCCATGCGGTAGTTCAGCACCGAAGAGTGTTCCACCTGAGACGTTACTATGTGGCGTTTCGCGAAGACCTCCTCGCTGGCCCCATGGGGCCCTATCTTCCCGCCCTCGCAGTGAAGGTTTCCGATGTGAGGCACGCAGCGGGTCGAATCGTGGGCCTCGGTTCGTCACAGGGCGAATAGTGGGTCTAGAATCAATCGCGGCGCGGGGAGGCGGGCTCGGCGATCTCGAAAATTTTCTGGCTCGCCTGGTTCAGCAAATCCTGCGCCGACACGGAGACCGTCGTGCCGCTAGTCTGCACTACCGGCTGGGAGGCCTGGACACGGGCTGCCGCGTATTGGAAGTCCACCGCGTAGATCTGGAGGAAACTGAGGGGCGTGAGGCCCGGCGTTGCACCGAAGGACGAGGCGGCCGGAGTTCCGTCGAAATAGACTTTCAGGACGTTGAGGAGCGCCTGCTCCGGCGAGATCAAGTCCTTCCTGGGAACGTCCTTGAATGTCTGGAAGCCGGCCAGATCGGAAGGCGTTACGCCCGGAGCGAGGCAAGCCTGCGGGATGCAGGCGGCGGGCACGCACACTTGTACGGTGCAGGAAGGCGGGATGGTGCAGCCCGCCGGCCGATCCGGGGGCCTGGGCGGGAATTTGCTGGTGCATCCTTCAGTCAAGGTGAAATTGGTGAAGGAGGAGTTGAACTGGGCGCCGCCTAGAATGTGAGCAGAAGGCGATGGGGATTGAGCGGTGGTGCGAGCCACCAGTTTTATACCGTCGACGCCAAGATTGAAGCGGCCAAAGCTGGCGCGCGAGGCTTCCATGCCGTCCTCTTGGGCTGCTTTCGCATTGGCACCGCCGACGTTGGGTCTGGCGAAGTAGGACACAATGGTCATTTCGGCGGCGCAATCCATGTTGGGATGGGGACAAGCCGCGCTGAATTCGGCAGGTACGGTAAAGCCCCTCAGCGCCAAATTGGGAAAGCCGCCGCCGGTGGTTGTGATGAGGGTTACGCCTGTGAAGATTTCGGCGTACATGTTGATGGCCGCCTGCCATTCATCGATGAAAACCTGATCGGAGTGCTGGTACAGCGGCCTTCCGGGAAAATGGAAGGCTAGAAGCTTCAACCACATCGCGTTGGGCAACAGACCGCCGAACTGCTCTTGCTTTGGCGTGTTGGCATTATCGGGCAGGATCATCTCTTCGGACGAGGCGGAGGGACCGGCGACAGATATGGAGACGAATAACGGGTTTGACGCATATCGGGCGGCGAGCGCGGTGAGGAAGGTCCGCCAGGAATTCTTGTACAAGGGGTTCCATGGCAGCGGCAGCTCCCGAACGCCGCGGCCTTCCACGAAGCCGGCGAAAGTGGCCTTCCCGCACCTGGGGGGAGGAGTCTGAGCGGGTGATTGAAACAGGCCGTCGCAACTGGGAATCTGAGCTAATAACCATGGGGGCGTCTGAAAACCGGGCAGGGGAACAAGCTGGATTGTTTTGGGAGGCTTGGAGGGATTGCGGGAGTGCCAAGCGGAAGCTTGCCTAAAGGCATCGTCAACGACGGTCCAGTCATAAGGATTGGGGGTGGATGGCGGATTGGGGTTGAGTGCGGACCAGTTCACCCACAGGGCCAAACCTGAGACTGCCGGGTTGTCGAGCAGATCCTTATAGAGATTGACGAAATAGGATTTGAGCTCCGCAGGCGTGACTGAAGGATTCGCTGCTTGCTCTTTCTTGATATTCTCCTCGACGTTGACAACGGCGTAGATGCCCCGCGGCCTGCGCGGGGCTGACTGGGCCAGCAGAGGTGGCGCCAGAAGAAGAAAAGTCAGGACGAGAGCGTGGGCTATGCGATTGTCCATGATTGGCTCCTCTACGAATCCACATCCACATGCAGTTTTTCGTGAACCGTGGTCCCGGCCAGCTTCCCCTGAGGTTCGGCTAAGCTAGCGACTGGGGGAATCGGCTGCGCCCCGGAGAGCAAATAGGCTTCCCCTGCGAGGCATGAGCTTCTGGGAGCACCACCTCCCGTGGGCCCTTCTGAAAATCCTACAAATCCTTCCCAAAATCAAGCGACAACACGCCAGAGGCGGCGACGCACCGCGGCAAGCCGCACGTTAATGGTGCTCGGCGCGAGTTGCCGACCCTCTAGGTGAATTCTGTAGCGCGTCACGTCGGCGCATAGAGCGTTGTACGGCTAAGCACCGCTATATGCCTTAAGCTGACTTGATCGGGAAAGCGGAGCGATACGATCGTTGGAATAGCGTGAGACGCCATTCCCGAAAGGACCGTTTTGCTATGGTCAAAGATCGTTTTCTCCTCCTGACAGGTGCCTTCGGCAGCGGGAAGTCCACGCTGCTGCAACATCTGCAATTGCGTGGTATTCGGGGAGTCGTTGAACCGGCTCGACCGATACTTGCGCAACAGCGAAGCGTTCAAGGAAACGGACTCCCGGAGAGAGATCCCCGACTCTTTGTCGAACTGATCTTCTCCCGAATGTTGGATACATACCAGCAGAGTGACGCGTTACTGGGACAGATTCTCTTCGACCGGGGAATACCCGACATTCTTGCGTATGCCGCACTTTTCGGCTTTGAGTTTCCGCCGGGTGAGAATGCCGCCCATCTCTAACGTTACAGCCCGAACGTATTCATCGCTCCGGCCTGGGAGCAGATCTATTGCACGGACGACGAGCGCACGCTGCCGTTTTCCCGAGCTCGCGATTTTGGCAACAGCGTTCGAGCGATCTATGAGCGATTCGGCTATACCCTGATCGATCTCCCCTGTGTCTGTGTGGAGGAGCGTGCGGACTTTATCCTCCGTCACCTCAGGGAGGCTTAATCACCCAGGGCCTGTACATCCGAAGTATGGTTCGGGTAGATGGGTCGCGGCTCCCCTCGCGTAAACGCTTGAACTTCATAGCTGGCCGACTCTGATTTCGGGTGGGGTCTTTACCTTGGGCGCGTTTCCACTTTTTCGATTCCATGAAGCTATGGTGCGCCAGGGGTGACCGATGCTCCGTCAACAATTTCGAGCCCGACGGAAACGTAATCAGGCTGAGCGAAGCTTTCGACAACGAGATCGACCAGCACCGCATCCCCGTCGAACGGGAGGTTGTTTCCTCTCTCGCCCACGCGCCCGGCGTGCTCGATTTTTACCTCTGGGTTGCGTGGAAGACTTGGACTGTCAATGGCAGTCCCAGTCGAATTCCGATCACAGGCCACGGAGGTCTCTGTGACCAGCTCGGGACTGTGCCTTACTCAGTGCCACGTCGCTTCCGTCACCTCGTGGTGCACTGGCTCAAGAAGGTGAAAGCATACTGGCCTGGTTGCCCCGCTGTCGTCACAACCGACCGCCGTTTCCTGATCGTCTATTCCTCCCGAAAATTGCCTGACGTGTGCATGACCGGTCGCCACGGCGGCAGCCGAGCGTGTGCGGGGGTGATCTCGAGTTGATACGATTCATCCCCGCGAATGGATTGAACCGCTTCGCCGGCGTGATTAGTATTGCCCCTGAACCGGGATTAGCATCGACACGCGAAAATTGTTTCCAGAAGTGAGGCAGGGCTTTCCGGAACGGCGTTGCCGCCGGCCCCCCTCGCGGAGATGCGCGCCTCGCCAAAACGTTGACGTACGCCGATGGCCTCTCTCTCCAGTTCTCCGCTGATGGCGGTCGTCGGGCTTCATACAATAAGCTCGAGACGAGTGCACCTTATAAGGTGCATGGCATCAAGTGGTTTCCACTAACACCGTCACCGGACCGAGCAGGCCGGAGGGAAGCAAGGACTGGGGCTTGTGCTCGTAGTAGGTCGGAATGTTCGTTGTCGTGAACCGCTTCTCCGGCGGGAGCGACCCATCGCCGATCATCCTGTTCGGCCACAGATTCACGACATCGATCTCCAGATGGTTCTCGCCTGCGTGGACCGCCGAGGTGATCTCAACCCGGTAGGGCCGTGTCCACACGATGCCCACTTGCTTTCCATTCACCCGTACTTCGGCGACTTCTTTCATGTCGCCCAGATCGAGGAACACTCTCCCGCCGCTGCCTGCATGGAACAGAAGCATGTTCGAGTAGGTCGCCGTGCCGGAGTAATACTTGATGCCGTCCTCCGGACGTTGCGTCCAATCGACGAGCTCCGCGAATTCGACCGAAGCGGGTCCGCCCCAGTTGGGATCGAACCGGACGTTCCAAGGCCCGCCGATCGTGCCGGCCGGCGCCAGCATTTCGGCATTCGTTCGGCCCGGGCCGTTTTGGGTATCAGGTATTGCCTTATCGAAAATGACGAAGACGGAACCAAACGGTGCGAATTCTAGAGGCAGCGAGGTGCGCCCGCCCGCTAGAACGAAGGCGCGCGCGTTGCGGACACTTCCCGTCACGGGATCGAAGATCCTGGGTTGTCGTCCGCTCACGCGGAACTGACAGGTGCGGCTTTCCGGCCGGTCCCTGCGGTTGACAACGAAGTAGATTTCTTGCGGGACGTCGGTGCGGTGAACCCAATCGAGGAATGTATCTCCATTGCCATCGTGCTCGAAATCCGGCACAACGCCGTCGCGCGTCAGGATTTCGCGAGCCGAGATGCCCCACACCACACGACCCTTCCCGTAAGCGTGCTCCTTCACGACGCGCCCGTCGCAATTGCCCCATAAGCCGTCCACCTCCGCCGCGAGTTGCCGGTCGCAGGCGGGATAATCCGCCAAGCCGGGTGTTTGCCGGGGCTTGGGACCGAGCAGGGTCATGCCCGCCGCGACCAGTTCTTTCAGCTTGCGCGCTACTTCGAGCGGCATCGCGGTTCGATCCGGAAGCACCATCAAGCGGTAGGTCATGCCGTCGGGCAGCACAATCCGGCCGTCACGGATCGAGAGTCGCGTGAGCAGGATTTCAGTGTTGCAGACGTCGTAGTCGTATCCGGGACCGAGAGAGGGGTCAATGTGCTTGGGGGCGACGAAATTCGGGCAGCCATCGCCGTTGTAGAACAGCACGTCAGCGGCGAATAGGCCCTGCTGCAAGAGATGGCTGCAGCGGGCGATGTAGTCGCAGAAGGGTCGCGCCCGGCTCCACCACGTGATGCGGCGGTTAAAATGCGTCCCGGCGACGAATTCCGTGCCGGGCGTGCCGTCGTCGCTGCGTGTGCCCGTCGAGTAGATCCAGAATTGGTTCAAGCCTTCGCAGAACGCGCGGTCGGCGGTCGGCTTGAGAGTGGCGGGAGAATCAACCCAATGCCAGAAGGATGCAAAGGCTTCGGCGGCGGCAACTTTGCTGCCATAAAGGTGCGCGGCGCACGCCGTTTGCTTGCCGTTGGTGTTTTGGTCGTTCTTTTCCCGCCAAGCCGGGCTTTGCCAGAATTCCCCCATGGGGATGGCGCAGCGGCCCAGGTTTTTCAAGGCGTCCATAGACATCACTTTGGGGTAACACACGCCTCCCGCCTCGCTGCGTTGGATAATGCCCGCCGCGCGGGCGAGTGTCGTGAGCTGACCAAAGTAATTGTCAGCAACGCAATCGCCCAGCGTCTTGCGAAAGTCGAATAGAAAGCGGTCACTGATTTCGGCGTTGCCGACGGTGCGCCCCGCCAGTACCGGCAGGCAGGGGCGGGCATCATAGCCGCGATAATAGCGGAAGTCCTCAAGGAATTTCATGGTCCAGTTAGGCAGCAGGGTTTCCCAACTGTCGATCTCGACCGAGCGGAAGACCGGGCCGGCCGCAGCTCCCACGTCCTTCAGGAGAAGCGCCGCGATGTGTTGGAACTGGGCCTGCATGGCGACGGAATCCAGAGGGTCGCTCTCGAGACCCTCGCCGGTCGGCGAAGACCAACTGGTCATCTTTCCGGTCAGGGTGCAGCCAGAACGGAGCACCAGCCACTGCCCCTCGGGAACAAGCCAATCGAGCACCCCGTTCAGGCTGAGATTGCCCGCGAGATCGATGCAGCTTGCAGGATCGAGTATGCCGCCATCCAAATCCGCGGCCAGCGGCCGCAGCGGCGCATCGCAAATCTCCTGTATAGGAACTTGGCCCGATTCGCCGAGCGAATCCATGCCGTTCTTCAGAGCGAGCAGGGCCTTTCGCTCCTCCGTCTTCGCGCGGTCTTGAAAAGACGAGTGCGGAGGAACGGAGAAGCGAAAAGCCTGGACGGCAACATCACGATAGAAACGAGAATCCGAATGAGGATGCGGCAGCTCGCCGCGGAAGTGTTGAGGCCCGTTGAGGAGCAATTCGGAATGGGTGTGTTGCTTGCAAGCCAGTTCCGGACTGATCCAGGGGCCGCCGGCGTTCCAACCGCTGCACAGCATGGTGCTCACTCCCAGGCCCAGCCGCTTCGCCTCGCTGACCGTGTGCTGGAAGAGTTCACGCCAGCCCGGGCTCATGTAATCAGGACCGCGCAATTTGGTGTCCACGCCGGGGCCGCTCAGACTGTAGACCGTCGCGCCACCGATGCCTTGAGCCTTCATTGCCTCGAGGTCGGCTGTGATGCTCTTTGCGTCGAGGCGATCCGAGAGCCAGAACCACCACGTCCACATGCGAG
>Ga0181524_10004440_pt1 | contig 12986 bp, 8 predicted proteins | sample PEATcosm2014_Bin_34_FD_119761 | JGI IMG/M metagenome (GOLD analysis project Ga0181524, IMG submission 119761) | Peatland microbial communities from MTU Mesocosm Facility, Houghton, MI, USA - PEATcosm2014_Bin05_60_metaG | ecosystem: Environmental > Terrestrial > Soil > Wetlands > Peat | place...
AGCGTCATCTGCAGGCTGGAGTCGAAGAGGCTGCGCGGGCTGACCACCAGCAGGCACAGCGCGGCAAACCCGATGGTGTTCAGGGGATTGCGGTCGCGGTGAAGCAGACGCCCGAGAAGATAAAGCGTCACCATCCAGAGCGAACGCTGCACCGGCGTGGCGAAGCCGGTAAAGAGCGCGTAGGCAAACGAGGCGGCGATGGTGAGGAGCGTGGCGGGAACGCGCGGCAATCGCAGACGCTTGAAGATCCAGAAGAGGCAGGCCGCGACGATAGCGAGATGCAGGCCTGAAACCACCAGCATGTGAAAGGAGCCGGTGCGCTCAAAGCCCACGCGCAGCGCGCGGGTCAAGTACGTGCGGTCGCCGGCCACCATGGCGGAGAGCATCACGGCATCGTCTTCAGAGAGGCGCAGGGGCGCGGGAAAGTTCCGCATCGCGGCCGGCAAGGCCAAAAGCCGCTCAGTGGACGCGTGCTGCCACACGCCGACGCGGCACGACAAGAAGGCGCCGGGCGAACGTCCGAGCAGTTCCACGCGATCGCTCGCGACGGTCGCCGTCGAGGTAATGCCCTCGTCCAGCAGGAAATCGGCGCGGCTCCAGACACCGGGATCGTGGTAAGTCTCCGGAGGCAGCAAACGAACCACAGCGCGCACGCGGTCTCCGCACTCGAACGCCTGCACGACGTTACCGGCCGGCCAGCGGACAGTGAGCCGCACTCCGCCGCCCACCAGCGCTTGCGCGTCGCTCGCGTCACTGACCACCTCGACGCTTTCCACGCGCAGGTCCACGCGCTGGGAGGGAGACGCTGCCGAGGGCTCGTCGACATTCAGCTCCAATTCCGTACGCACGGGACCGGTGCTGACCACGGTGCCCTCAACGGTGCGCAGCAACCCGTCGGAAAGCCCGGCCAGCGCAGGTGCGGGCGCTGGGTGGGGCTCCATCTCTCCGCACCAGGCGCCGAGGAGCAGCCACAGCGCGGCCAGCGGCAGCCAAACCACACGCTGCGCGCGCAATGCCGCCACAACACATGCGGCAGCGGTGAGGGCCAACGCGATGAGCACTACACTGGGCTGCAACCAAAGGCGGCCTGCCAGAGCGATTCCCGCCGCAAACAGCCACGCCGCATGAAAAAGCGGAACGACCGTCAGACCGGCCGCGGGCTGCGCGGGGGTGGGGGGAGCGATGGACATCGGGCCCGAATTTGCAAAGTGAATTTGGCTTCCAGCGTATCAGGAACCGGGATTCCGTGCAGCGAGTGCGAGCGCGGCCATCTTTTCAGATGGGAAATAACTATCCCCTCAGGGGCTGAAGCCCGCAGTCATTTCTTGGCTGTTCGCGGCACGACTGAAGTCGTGCCCTTTCACGCGGGTCGGACCTAAAACACTACCGGCGCGCGGAGGGCTAACGCCGCAACCGCACCACGGTTTCAAGATGGAAGGTTTGCGGGAAGAGGTCGGCGAGGGTGATTTGCTCGATGACGTAGCTGGCGCCGTAGCGAGTGTCGACGAGCGCGCGCAGATCACGGGCGAGAGTTGCGGGGTCGCATGAAACGTACACCAGTTCCGGCGCGGCGATTTCAGCGAGCAACGCCGTGGTTTCAGCACCCAGGCCGGTGCGGGGCGGGTCGACGACGATCAGATCGGGCCGGTCTCCCGAGCGCTCTCTACGCAAAAACTCGAGAGTGGCCGCTTTGACGGCGGAGGCGCTGGTGCCGCGCAGGTTGTGCGCTAAAGCGGCTATCGATGCGGGAGCGGACTCGACTGCGATCACGCGCGTGAAGCTACGGCCAAGCTGGCGTGCAAACAGGCCTACGCCGCTGAAAAGATCCCAGGCCAGCGCGCCGTGCACACGCGCCGTGACACGCTCCACCAGGGCATCGACAAGCCAGCGATTCACTTGAAAAAACGCGCCCTGATCCACGCGGTAATCGATGCCCGCGGCACGATAGACGAGGGAATTCGCGCCCCATTGCGCTATGCTTTGCGGGGCTCGGCCTTTCGCGCCCTCGGAAAGATACTCCACGCCCTTCAACTCCGGGATATTGCCGGCAAGGGCTCCGGCAAAATCATCCAGCCCGCGCTTTGCGGCCGCCGCAAGTGTGACACTCACGAGCAACGCCGTCTCCGCGGCATCGCAAAAGAGGGAAATCTCTCGGGCGCGCAAATTGGCCGGCAATTCCCGCAAAATCCTGCCGGCCGCGAGCGCAGCGCGCACCAGGAGCGGCGCTGCAATCGGGCACTGAACGATGGGAATGATGGCGTGCGAGCGCCGCCCGCGGTATCCCGCATTTCCATCGGCGTCAAAGGCGAGGCGAATGCGATTGCGATACGCCCAGGGCTCTCCGGCCAGTACCGCGATGTCTTCCGGCGCATATACGCCGCCGCGCTCCAGCGTCTCGCGCAGGATTTCCTTTTTGCAGGCGAGCTGCGCAGCGTAGGTTGCGTGCTGATACTGGCAGCCGCCGCACGCCCCAAAGTGCGGGCACGCGGGCGCGATCCGCTGCGGGGACGCCGTGACGATTTCTTCCACTTCGGCGGTCGCGTAGCCGCGCTTGTCGTCGACGATGCGTACTCGCACCTGCTCGCCGGGCAGAGCCAGGGGCACAAACACCGCCTTGCCTTCGATGCGCGCCAGGAACGCGCCGCCGTAGATAGGTTTTTCGATGCGCGCAGGATGAGAGGATGCCGCATTGCCAGGAGGAACGGGCGTGGGCTCCGGGGATTTGTTGCTCTGCGGCGGATTCTTCATTGCTGGCTCATGTAAAACAGGCTCAAACGCGGCAGATTGTAGTGAACCAGCAGTTGTTTCTGCACGAATTGGCGTTCCACCTGGCGCATTTGCACGGCGCCCATGCGGCTGCGGTAGGGCGCGAGCTCGCGGGCCGCATGCGCCTTGAGGCCTACGAGCAAATCCTCGGGAGCGGCCGCGGTCAGCGCGGCAAACAACTTCTCCTCAAGCACGGTAAGCGAGCGCTCCAGCGTTTCCAGGTCCACGGCCGGCCTCTTTTCCCCATCCGCTGCAGTGACTTCGGCCGCCATCTCGCGCAATCGCGCCGCCGTTATGTTGCACGCCTCTGCCGCGACTTCCGCGGCATCCAGCGCCTCCGCTGCCGCCGTCAAATGCGCCGCCACGCGCGCATGTTCGAAGCCGGATTCGGCTGCCGCGACCGAAGCTGAAGCCGAACCGGCCGTCGCTGAGCCAATGGACGCTTCGCTCATTTCCAAGGCGGCCTGCATCACGGCCTGTGCGCACCACGCGAGGCCGTTGATGCGCTGCATGCGGGCCCGTTTTTGCCGCGCTTCGTATTTATCAAAAGCCGCGTCGATGCCGCGCAAGGCCGCCTCCAGGGGAATGCCGGCGTCGCGCCAGGTCTCGATCAGCGCCCAATCCAGCGTGGAAAGCAGCAAAACCGCGCCGCGCCGCTGCTGGAAGCGTTCCTCGATCTCGGTAAAATAATTGAAGTAGTTGCGCACGATTTCATCTTAAATTCAGCGCATTGAGAAGGGTGACAATTCCATTGCGCTACGATCCTCTCACTCTCCACGCTAACTGAGGAATTCGGCGATGGCCGCGACTACGGTCTGTTGCTCGTCCTCGCGCAACTCGGGGAAGATGGGCAGGGCCAGCACTTCGCGGGCGGCGCGCTCGGCCTCAGGGAAATCGCCCGCGGCGTAGCCCAGACCTTTCAGCGCTTTCTGAAGGTGCAGCGGCAGGGGATAGTAAATCTCCGACCCGATGCCGCGCGCGGCGAGAAACTCGCGCAACGCATCGCGGCGCGGCGCACGAATCACATACTGATGCCAGACGTGCTTTGCGCCCGGCACCTCGCGCGGCAAGACGGCGCCATGCACGGGATAGGGCCCAGCCTCTGCCAATCCCGCGTTGGCAAACAGAGCGTGATAGCGAGCGGCCAGTGCGCGGCGCGCTTCGTTCCATGCGCCAATGTATTTGAGCTTTACGGCGAGCACTGCGCCCTGGAATCCGTCCATGCGCGCGTTCCACCCCAGCTCATCGTGATAGTAGCGGCGGCGCATGCCGTGCTGGCGCAACATCTTCACGCGTTCGGCCAGCTCGGCGGAGTTGGTGGTGACCATGCCAGCGTCGCCGGCGGCGCTCAAGTTTTTGGTGGGATAAAAGCTGAACGCGGCGATATCGCCCAGGCCGCCCGCCTTCACGCCATTCCATTCTGCGCCCCAGGCCTGCGCGGCATCTTCGATGACAGTCAACCCCCGCTCTCGTCCAAAACCAAGAGAAAAAGAAATTTGTCCGTACAGATGCACCGGGAGAATGGCGCGAACGGCGGCGCCGCACGGGCCATCGAGCACCGCGCTCACTGCCTCGGGCGACAGATTGAAGCTGACGGGATCGATATCCGCCAGGACCGGAGTTGCGCCGGCACGGAGGATGGAACTGACGGAAGCGAAAAAGCTGAACGGGGTGGTGACGACGGCCTGACCGGGGCCCCCGACGAGCCCGCTCTTGGCTCGTTGGGGTGGTTGACCCAGGCCCATGCCGGCGGCGGCCAGCGCCAGCCACAATGCGTCAGTGCCCGACGAGCATCCCATGGCATGGGACACGCCTAACTGTTCCGCAGCGGCTTTTTCGAATGCGGCCACCTCGCCGCCAAGGATGAACTGCTGGGTTTCGAGCACCCGGCCGAGGGCGTCGAGCAATTCCTGATGAATGGGAGCATACTGGCGCTTCAGGTCCAACATAGGGACGGGCGTGTGCCCAGGCGTTCGTGTTGCCGGGCCCGCCTGGCCCGAAGCGCGGGGCGAAATCGCGGTATCTGGCACACCTAGATGCTATCAGCCATGGAAGTTGCGCGTCCCGCAGCTTGCCCGGCCGGTGCCTACGGTAGCCGTTTTACGGGGGAACCGGCGCCCCCGGTGTTGAAATGGACGAAAAACCTCTATAATCTTGTCACATTGCGGGGTGAACCGACTCCGGGGGTTCCGGAGCCGTCCCGCCGATCTGAAGTATGCAGTAAAGAAAGCGGCACAAAAAACCTTCACCAAGAAAGCAGGAGATCGGCACATGGAGAACAAGCCGGCACAAAATATTCAGGACACCTTTCTGAACACGGTTCGAAAGGACAAATCCCCCATTACGATCTATCTGGTCAGTGGCGTCAAGCTGACGGGGAAAATCCGGTCCTTCGATAAGTATTCCGTGCTCCTGGAAAACAACAGCCAGGAACAATTGATTTTCAAACACGCGATTTCAACTGTGGTAAGCAACCGGAGTGTGATTCATAGCGAACACCGTCCGGCCGCCGTGTCGTCGGGCATCGGTCCGGCCCCCGTGCCGGTACCATCGACGGCTCAGGCGACAGCGGAACAGAGATAGCGCCGGAGCGTCCTCGATTGGCAAGCGAGGCGTACAGGAACGGCAGCGCCGCAACCTATGGCAGCGGCCGGGTTGAGCGCGCCGTTCTGGTGGGAGTGGACCTTGGGGTCCGCTCGCGTGACAACCGCGCAAGCGTGATGGCGGCGCGTGCGCAGAGTGTGTGTCTCGACTCTGCGGCAAATGAGCCGGCTCCTCCGTCCTCGGCTACCCGAACGTCCACGCATCCGCAGCGTTCGGTTGACGCCGCGCGCGAGGCGCAAGGTCTCGATGCGGAAGCCTCTCTCGCCGAGTTTCGCGAGTTGTTGCTGAGCGCTGGCGGGCAGGTTGCCGCCGAGCTAATGCAGCGCCGCCCGCGCCCCGATCCCGCAACGCTCATCGGTTCCGGCAAGGTGGAAGAGATTGCCGCGGTTGCAGCAGCGACGAACGCAGACCTGGTTCTCTTCGACCACGACCTTACAGCCACGCAATTGCGCAACCTTGAAGCGGCATTGCCGTGCCGCGTGCTCGACCGGACGCAACTGATCTTGGACATTTTTGCGCGGCACGCGCGCACGCGCGAGGGACAATTGCAGGTGGAGCTGGCGCAGCTTGAATACATGCTGCCGCGGCTGACGGGGCGCGGCAAAGCCATGTCGCAACTGGGCGGCGGCATCGGCACCCGCGGACCCGGCGAGACACAGCTCGAAACCGACCGCCGGCGCATCCAGCGGCGCATCGATCAGCTCAAGCGAGATCTGGAAGCCGTGCGCCGCGTGCGCCGCCAGCAGCGCCAGCGCCGCGAGGCCGTTCCCGTGCCCACGGTGGCGCTGGTCGGCTACACGAACGCGGGCAAAAGCACGCTCTTCAATACCGTCACCGGCGCACAAGTGCTCGAGTCGTCGCGCATGTTTGCCACGCTCGACCCCAAATTGCGAGCCATCGAGTTGCCCAGCCGCCGGCGGGTTCTTTTGTCGGACACGGTCGGCTTCATTCGCAACCTGCCGCACACGCTCGTCACCAGCTTCCGCGCCACGCTCGAGGAGGTGGAGCAGGCCGAGGTTTTGATCCATGTGCGCGACGCCGCGTCAAGCTACGGCGACGAACAGAAAGCGCAGGTCGAGAAGGTGCTCGACGAGCTCGAAAGCCTGTCGAAGCCACGCATTGAAGTGCTGAACAAAATCGATCTGCTCGGGGAAGAGGAGCGCGCGGCCCTGCTCTCGCGAACGAAATCCGGCCCCAAAGGTGAAGGCGCCCCTGGCGCTGGCGCGGTGGCGGTTTCTGCGCTGACCGGCGAAGGCGTGGACGATTTGCTCGCGGCGATCGACGCGGCGCTTCACTCCGATCCTGTGATGGAAGCGGAGCTGCGCGTTCCGCAGCATGAGGGCGCGGCTTTGGCGGCGATTGAAGCGGGCATGGTGGTGCACGCGCGCGAATACGAGGGCAATGTGGTTCGCCTCACTGTGAGCGGGCCGGCCTCGCTGGTGGGACGCATGCGGCGCTTCCGGGTTCGCGGGGAATAAGCACGAGCGCCGTCCCTACGGGACTCCGCCCTGAAACTGCGGCCTTCTACCCCACGCTGAAGCGCGGGGCTAACAACCTCTGTGCCTCCGGCGCGGAGGTTTGGCAGATCACAACCTGGTCGATTAGAGCGGTTCCAGAATTGCTGTACCCATCTCATCCGTGCCCCATCCTTTTCGCGCCTTTTGCAAAAAGTGTGGGGGAGGAAAAAGACCGGGTGCATCTATCCTGGAACCGCTCTAGCGAGATCCGCTGTTCCAGCGCGGCGCAAAACTTTTTGCGTCTATCCCCGCTTCCATCCGCCGCGCTGCGCGCCGGGCCGTGAGAAACCGCGCTTTGCGCCGCCTCCGCCCGCGCCGCGGGATTTGTCGAATCCTCCTGGCTTACCGCGGAAGGCCGGCTTGCTGCCGAAGGACGGTTTCGGCTTGCCGCCGCCAGGTTTGGCGCCCGCTTCGAATCCGGTGATGCGCTCGACCTCGATGCGCGGCTTGGCTTCACCACGTTCGGGCCGTGTACCGGGACGAAATGTGGGCCGGTCGCTGCGGGGTTTGAAAGGTGCGCGTGGCGCGCTGCCGAAGGGCTTCTCGCTGCCTTCGCGCCGCGGACCAGGGCGGAATGTGGGACGGTCGCTACGGGGTTTGAACGGTGCGCGTGGTGCGCTGCCGAAGGGTTTCTCGCTGCCTTCGCGCCGGGGACCAGGGCGGAATGTGGGACGGTCGCTACGGGGTTTGAAAGGTGTGCGTGGTGCGCTGCCGAAGGGCTTCTCGCTGCCTTCGCGCCGCGGACCAGGGCGAAATTCCGGTCGATCGCCACGGGGCTTGAACGGTGCGCGTGGCGCGCTGCCGAAGGGCTTGTCACCACGATCCTGCCGTGAAGCGGGACGAAATTCCGGCCGGCTTTTCGGCGCGCCGCGAAATCCTTCGCTGCGCGGCTGCCACTCTCGCTCCGGACCGCGCTCGTCCTGCTTCCAGCGCGGCTTTTCGCTGCGTGCGCTCGGGCTCTCAGGACGCCGGTCATTATGGCCCACTGGGCGACCGGGCCGGTCGAAACTCCGGCTGGGGGGTCGGTCGAAGCTACGGCCGGGCGGCCGATCGAAGCGCCGATTTCTGGGCTGGTCGCGTTTTTCTGCTGCGAGGCCAGCTTCCTTCGGCAGCATCTGCTCGGACTTGATGCGGCGCGGTTTCATCTTGCCCTCAGCGGTCAGCCGCAGCGCGTTCACCTCATCTTCGGTGAGTTCGCGCATGTTTCCCGGCTCGACATCGAGCGCCAGGGGCCCGTAGCCCACACGGCGAATCTTTTCGGCGAAATGCCCGATGGCCGCGAACATCTTCCTCAATTCGCGATTGCGCCCCTCGATGAGCACGACTTCGAACCAGGGATTGTCGCCCTCGCGGAACTCGCGGACGCGCGCCGGGGCTGTACGCACTCGCGCCGAACCGGGCTCGCCCTTTTCAATCGTCACGCCGCCGCGCAAGCGCTCGAGCTCTTCTGCGCTCGGCTGCCCGGCGACCTTCACGAGGTACGTCTTCTCCACGCCCGAGCCGGCTTTGCTCAGCAGATTGGCTAACTCGCCGTCGTTGGTCATCAGCAGCAGGCCTTCACTCAGATAATCCAGCCGACCGACCGGGTATACGCGTTCTTTTGCCTTACTGAAAAACTCCATCACGGTGGGCCGGTGTTCGGGATCGCTCACCGTGGTGACGTAGCCCCGCGGCTTGTTGAGCATAAAGTAGCGATGGCGCTCGGCGCCGTGCAGCAACTTGCCATCGACGCGAATGTGATCGCGCCCCAGATCGGCCTTGCTGCCAAGTTGCGTGACCACCTGGCCATTCACCATCACGCGGCCGGCGACAATCATCTCTTCGGCGCGACGCCGGCTGGCAATGCCCGCCTGGGAGAGAATTTTTTGCAGTCGCTCAGGATGGGCGGCTGGACGCGGCTTTCGGATCGTCCCGGATGTCTCTTCTTCCGAATCGGCTTCGGCGCCCGCGGCTTCGACGTCTTCTGCCTGCGATGCGTGGGCGGCTGCAGTCATGCCCGGTCCCGCTTCGAGAGCCGCAGTCCTCACGCCCGCAGCTTCGGCTCCGGTGTGCCTCGAATCCTCAACGCCGCCCAGGTACGTGTGAGCTTCGCCGCTGGTCACATCGCCAATGGGATCGAGCACAGGCGCGTCGATGCGGTGCGCGGATTCCTGCTCGGCTTTCACGGTGCGCTTTTTGGTCTTTGCTGCGTGCGCCTTGGTCTTAGCGGGAGCCTTCTTCGCCGGCGTTGCGCGCTTCTTCGTGGGCGCGAGCGATTTCACCGCAGCTTTTGCGGTCTTCGCGCTGGCGGTTTTGCTTTTGGCTGCAGGCTTCTTGCTCGCGGCATCCGATTTCCTGGTTTTGGACGCGGGTTTAGCCGTGGCTGCGGCGGATTTCGTTTTCTTTTTCACTACCATGGGGAAACCTGACCTTCTGCTCACTCCGCGTCGTTGGTTGGCGCATCGGAAGCGGCTTGTGTGGACTGCGTCGCGACCTCGGCCTCGTGGTTCGCGCCTCTGCCGTTCGTCTCAAAATTCGTTTCGGCGCTCAGATCCGGATTGAACTCGGCAGCGGCTTCAGTTGCTTCACCGCCCGCCAGTTCCGTCTCTGCAACATCCATCTCTTCCAGCTCGCTCGCCGCCATTTTCTCGAACTCTTCCATCGACGGCAGTTCGGAGACATCTTTCAGTCCAAAGCGCAGCAAGAACTCGCGCGTGGTTTTGTAGAGAATGGGCCGGCCGACGACCGGCTTGCGTCCGGCGGTGGCGATCAGCTTGCGCGCCAGCAGCGATCCAAAGACTGCCGACGAATCCACGCCGCGAATTTCGTTGACCTCCGGCGCCGTCACCGGCTGCTTGTAGGCGATGACCGCCAGAGTCTCCAGCGCGGGCAGCGAAAGCTTGAGCGGCGGCTTCTGTCCCTTGATAAACGCACGCACCGCGTCGTGACACTCCGGCTTGGTGGCCATGCGATAGCCGCCGGCGATCTCGCGGATCTCGACACCGCGGCCATCGACGGCATACTCGGCGATCAGCTCGTCGAGCAGTTGTTTGATGACGCCGCGGGCCTCGCGGTCGCGCACACGCGCGGCGCGTTTCGCCTCGGCCTGGTCGGCATCGGGCGCGGCGGCTTCTTCGCTCACCTCTTCGGTAACGGATTCCGGCGTGTCACCGCCGGTTTCCTGGTCCTTCACTTCCTCAGCGGCCGTTTCCTGTGTCGCGCCGGGTTCGACCTCGAGGAGGGTTTCGTCGAGCAGCAGCGGCAAAGACGCATCTTCGGACGCAGCGGGCTCTTCGGCTTGCGCTTGCGCCGCCTCCTGCTCCGCCTTCCACTCCAGGGCTTCGTCGGCAAACAGACCGGCCAATTGGGCCAGGGTTACCGGCTCTTCTGCGGCATAAATGACAGCTTCCAGCTTGGCTTTGAGACTCATTCTTCGTTAAGCACCATTCTGTATGGTACCGGAAGCGGCTCTTCTTTTGCCCGTTCGCGGGGGCGCGCCGTTTTCCACACGTCAAGCGCCCGGCCGAAGCCGAACGCCTTTCTACGATGCTGGATTGCCGCCTAGAAGATGGCGTGGAAGAGCAGATAGAGGAGACCCGAGAGCACAGCTGCGGCCGGTAGCGTGAAGATCCACCCTGCTGCAATGGCGCGTACCGTTGACCAGCGCAGGCCACTTCCGTTGGCAGCCATGGTGCCCGCCACGCCCGAGCTGAGGATGTGCGTGGTGGAAACCGGCAAGCTCCAGGTATCGGCGGCGTAGATGGTCACCATGGTCACCAGTCCCGCGCTGGCGCCCTGGGCGTAGGTCATGTGCTCCTTGCCGATCTTCTCGCCTACGGTGACCACGATGCGCTTCCAACCCACCATGGTGCCCAGTCCCAAGGCCAGCGCAACAGCCACTTTGACCCAAATGGGGATGAACTTCGTCGCCTTGTCGAGCTTGCCCTGGTAGACCTTGAGCGCGGCGCTTTCCTGGGCGGTGAAGGCGGGGTCGTGAGACGGGTCCATGATCTTCAGCGCCCGCCCGGCCAGGTACATGTCGTTGCGGATGTTGGTCTGTTGCTGTGCCGGAATTGCGCGGAGGGAATTGTACGCGGAGACTTCGCGGTTGAGTTCGCCCACCAGCTGGCTCAAGGCCAGAAGAGTGCCCGGCTGCAGTTGTTTGGACTGGATGTAGTCGGTGATTTCGGTGCGCGCATCGGGATCGGGTGTGCCGGATGGCACATGGCGATCGAGAATCTGCCCCGCCTGCACGGAAGCAGCGATGAAGCTCTGCACCTCTGCCGGGCTTACGTCGTGGTTCAACGCATAGGCCGTGGGCACGGTGCCGATGAGGATCAGCATGATAAGACCCATGCCCTTCTGCCCGTCGTTCGAACCATGGAAGTAGCTGACGCCGGTGCAGGTGCCCACCATGAGTGCGCGAATCGGCCAGGGCGGCGGCTCGTTGCCTTTGGGCGCTTCGTAGAGCGCCGGGTAACGGAAGAGGCGTTTGGAGAGGAGAAGCAGGATGCCGGCCAGGGCAAATCCAAGCAGCGGAGAAATGAGGAGAGCCTCGAGAACCTTGATCACCTGGCTCCAGTCGAGGCCTGAGGTTCTGCCGTGCTGGTTCATGAGCTGGCTTGCCAGCCCGACGCCGATGATGGAACCCACCATGGTGTGAGAGCTGGACGCAGGAAGGCCGAACCACCACGTGCCCAGGTTCCACAGAATCGCGGCGATGAGCAGCGCGAAGACCATGGCGAAGCCAGTGCCGGAGCTGACCTTGAGAATCAGCTCCACCGGCAGGAGCGTGATGACGGCGAAGGCCACGGTGCCGGAGGACAGCAGAACTCCGGTAAGATTGCACAGCCCCGACCACACCACGGCGATATGCGGCGGCAGAGAGTTGGTATAGATGACCGTGGCCACGGCATTGGCGGTGTCGTGGAATCCGTTGACGAACTCGAACCCGAGCGCAATGAGCAACGCCAAGCCCAGCAGCAGATAGGGCCAGATGCCGGTCACGGTCACGTTGTCGAGGTCTTTGGCGAGGTGAACGCCGATGTAGCCGAGGCCGGCCAGCAGGGCCAGCACAAAAATCCAAACGCCTGCGCGGGTAGGGCGGCTCGTGAACGTCCGATCAAGTTGGGAGGGGGGCAGAGACGGAGACCCGGGAATGACGTGAACTGCCGTCGCGAGATCGGCCATCAGAAATCTCCACGGCGACCGGAGGAATTCCGGATCCGCCTGGGCCTCCACGATGGAAACTCAACAACGGTGTGAATTCTTAAATGCAATAGAGATGAATTTTGGCGGGAGAAGAACGGGCCGGAGAAAAAGGCGTTCATAAAACCTCAACAACCGAGGTAGATCACGGCTGTTTACCCGGTCATGAGGAAAATGCAACCGGGCTACAGACAAGTTTAAACCCGGCAGCCAGAGAGATGTGGAAGAAGGCCCTCCTTTTGACTTGACTGGAGGGACGCGTGTAGAGTGGTGACTTCATTATGTCGTTCAATTTAAAGGGTTTGCAAATCAAGCTGCGGTCCTTCATGGAATTTGGGAACGTCGTCGACGAGGGTCTTGACACGTTTTTGCATGAAATGGGGCGCTTCCCGCTGCGAACGCGCCCCATCCTGCTCTTTTCCGGTCACTTATTCCGGCAGCGAGAGCGTGCCTTTGACCGTGAAGCTGCCCGCGACGGCGGGCGCTCCCGAGTTGGGCTGGCCGCCGCCGATGGAGACCGTGTAGGCGCCTTCGGCCACAATCGGCTCGCCGGCTTCGGTCACCATGCTCAGGTCGCGCGGCTCAAGCTCAAAGCGGACGGTCTGCGATGCGCCCGGCTCCAGGTGCACGCGCTCAAATCCGCGCAATGCGCGCAACGGCGCACCGGGAACCGCCGGAAATTCGAGATAAAGCTGCGCCACTTCGTCGCCGGCGCGCGTGCCGGTGTTGGTCACGGTGGCTTCTACAACCACCGGCTTGCCTGCCTCCACTGCGGCAGAAGGAACCGTCAACTTGCTGTAGGAAAACTTCGTGTAGCTGAGGCCATAGCCGAAGGGATAGAGCGGCGTTCCCGCGAAGTACCGATACGTCCGCCCCTTCATGCCGTAGGCCTCGAAGGGCGGCAACTGACTG
>Ga0181524_10004442_pt1 | contig 12977 bp, 14 predicted proteins | sample PEATcosm2014_Bin_34_FD_119761 | JGI IMG/M metagenome (GOLD analysis project Ga0181524, IMG submission 119761) | Peatland microbial communities from MTU Mesocosm Facility, Houghton, MI, USA - PEATcosm2014_Bin05_60_metaG | ecosystem: Environmental > Terrestrial > Soil > Wetlands > Peat | place...
CGGCGGGCTCCTCAGTGTCCAGCGCTCAAAACTTCGGTACCGAGTGCCCAGTACCGAGTACGCAGCACCGAGCACCCGGTGCCAGGTATCCAGTGTCAAGCATCCAGTACCCAGTACCCACTGCCCACTGCCCACTGTCCACTGTTACACTATTCACTGTCTGCTGCCGGGCGATTGGCGTTGACGCCGCTGCCGCCAATTGCTAGGCTTTGCCGCGAGTGGAGATCGTCCTCGACGGTCTTCCGCGGCTGGCCGGCCCAGGAGCAGCAGCGGCGTGACTCTGCTAAAGCGACCGTGGATCTGGCTTGTCGTATCGGCCCTGCTGCTGGGGGTGCAAATCGGCCCGTGGTACTATCCCTACGGCGACGCGGACCGATACCTGTCCGTTGCCCGCAACCTGGCCGAGAACCATCGCTTGACCTGTTTGGGCAGTCCGCACATTTTTTATCCGCCGGGTTATGCGGCGATCGTCAGCCCGCTGTTCTTGATTCGTGACCGGCCATTCTTGGAGTTGGCCGTTCTGCACTGGCTGCTGGCCGTCGCTTTCATGCTGGGGGTTTACGTGTGGGCACGGCGGGTGGTGCCGGAGGCGGCGGTGTGGATCGCGGCGGTGAGCGTGGCCAACAATGTCTTCTGGATCTATCACCGCAGGCCGGCCAGCGAGCTGGCCTTCATCACGGTGCTGGTCTGGGCGGTCAACAGCGTGAATTGGGTCATGCGGGCGCGGACCCGCCGCAGCGTTGCCGCCGGCACGGCGGTCGCTGCGGCCTCGCTGGCCATGCTGTGCCTCATCCGACATGCGGGGATTGCGGCGGCCGGGGGCTGCTCTGCGGCGATGCTCGCCGCCGCGTGGCGTCGAGCGCTGTCTTGGCGACGGGCCGTGGCCGCCTCGCTCCTGACCGTGTCGGCCGCTCTCCTGACCGTCGGCGTGGAGATGGCGTGGGACCGCAACACCGCTCAGGCCGCGGGCGGGAAAACGTACTTCGACTATCTCGACCCGCCCGGAAGCGACCCGGCCCGGGAGTGCGGCCGCTACTGGCGCGGTCTTGCCAGCACGATCAGCGAAATCGGCCGCGTCACGATTCCGGGGATGCTCAAGTGCTACAGCCGGCAGAAGGAATGGCTGGACATCAACATGCTGGTGTACGTGCCCTTCTTCGTGTTGCTCGCCACGGGCTGGGCACGCTGGGTCCGGCGGCAAACCGATGCTTTCGCCTGGACTCTGCTGTTCTATTGGATGCTCCTGACGATCTGGTCCTGGTCCACGGGGGGACGGTATTGGTTTCCCATGGTCCCCGGGCTGGTCGTATGCGCCTGGTTCGCGGCCGAGCGGCTGAAGGACCGCCGGCTGGCGCTCCTCAAGGCGGTATGGCTGGTCCACTTGTCCGCGGCCATGGCTTATTGGCTCGCCGTGGACTTGCCGCAGACGAGGGAGCTCGACCGCCAATGGCCGGCAGTGGATGCCTTGGCGGCCCGGATTCCCGTGGACTCCGGGCCGATTGCCGCCACGGAGTCGGTGCGCGACGCGAGGATCATGGTCGCGCTGGCCCTGGATCGGCCGGTCAGGCCGGAGGCCGACAAGCCCGACGTGCGGCGCTTGGCCGAGTGGATCATTACGACCGCAGACGATCCCCCGTTGGACGGCTTCGTGCCGCAATGCCGTGCCGGACGATACTGCTTGCTGCATCGCTGCGGCGGCGAAGAGCTGCCGTAAGCGTATCCGGCACACTCCGTGTGCCGCCCGGGTACCCGCTTGCGGGTGACGGCACACGGAGTGTGCCGGATACATTAGCGGCCCGCGTCAGGATGAGTTATTGAGAGAATGCCCATGCGGATTGCCTTGCTGGCCGGAGGACTGTTTGCCGCCGCCTTCCTCGTGCATTGGCTGGTGTGGCGGATTCGCATTCCGCGGCGACAAACGCCGGCCCTCCTGGTCATCCTGCTGGGGTCGCTGCCCTTGGGGTTGGCCGCCGTCGCGTATGTGCCCGCCCTGCAACCGCTGGGTCCGCTGGGGTTTTGGGAGTGCATCCACGTGGGCACGTTTCACGTGGCGATGTCCCTGGGATATATTGTCTGCTACTCGGCGTTGGCGGAGCGCAGCCCCAGCATGACGCTGCTCGGCTTCGTCGACGACGCCGGACCGCAAGGGCGCAGCCCGGATGAGGTCGTGTCGGTCTTGGCCCGTGCGCAGCCGGTCGAAGCCCGCCTGGAAGCCCTCGTGCGGCACCGGGCGGTCGTGGAGACCGGCGACGCCTACCGCCTGTCGGCGAAGGGCCGATTCTGGGCGCGGGCTTTCTCGTTCTGGCTTTGCCTGATGGGCGCGGCCAAAGGCGGGTGACCGGCTCGTTCAGCCGGGGGACGGTATCTCCCGCGGGTGTGCGGCTCGTTTCCAAGCACAGGAACCACTTCGATGCTGATGAACAGGATCAAGGACGCCGTCGGATGCGGATTTCGCCGCCTGGGCTTTCAGGTCGTCGCCTTGCCGCGGCCTTCCGCCGATCGCTGCCGTTACGAAACGATCGCCCCGATCGCGACCTACGCACCCTGGAACGCCGACGACCGGTTCCTCGCCACGTACGAGGAGATCCGCGGGCACACGATGGTCGATCTCTACCGCTGCTGGGAGTTGTGGGAACTCGTCGAACAAAGCGGCAAACTCCAGGGCAGCATCCTGGAGATCGGCGTCTGGCGCGGAGGGACCGGGGCCCTGATGGCCAAGCGAGCCGCCATGTGCGGCATCCGGGATCCGGTTTACCTGTGCGATACCTTCTGCGGGGTCGTCAAGGGAGGCGCACACGACACCTATCACACGGGCGGTCAACATGCCGACACCTCGAAGGCCCGCGTCGAGAATCTCGTGCTGAACCAGTTGAAGCTCACCAACGTCCGCGTGTTGGAAGGGATCTTTCCCGACGACACCGCGCACCTCATCCAGGAACAACCGTGCATCTTCCGCCTGTGCCATATCGACGTTGACGTCTACGAGTCGGCCAAGGACATCCTGCACTGGGTCTGGGACCGCATGACCGCGGGCGGCATCGTCGTGTTCGATGATTACGGATTCTGCGGCTGCGAAGGGATCGCCAGACTCGTCGACGACCAGGCCGGGGAGAAAGATCGCCTGGTGTTCCAGAACCTGAACGGGCACGCCCTGGTGGTGAAACTGCCCGTTGGCTAGGCGACCCGGGCCGTCCGCCGGGAGAGCAAGAAGGCAGGAGCCGATGTTCGACGGGTATCCGCTCGTGGTGCTGGCGCCGCCGTTTGGGGCGGCCGCCTTCTGCGCGGCGCACCTGTTGGCCTGCCGCCTGGCCCCGCAGCGCGGCCAGTACTTCCGTATCGTCGCCGGATTCTTCGCCGGGTTGCCCGTGGCCGGCATCGTCAGCTTCGCGGGCTTGATCTCGATGGAAGCCTGCGCGGCGGATCGCGCGGCGCTTCTGGCCTTGAACCTGCTCACCTACCTCGGCCTGGCCTTTGGGTATTTCGCCTTCGTCAATCTGAACATCGCGTCGCTGCGCATCCGCATGTTGCAGGAGTTGCTGGAAGCGGGCGGGAGCATGCCGAAAGAGCAACTCCTCGCCCGCTACAACACCCACAAGGTCATTGCCCTGCGCATCCAGCGGCTGGTGCAGGGCGGCCACCTCGTCCAGCAGCAAGGGCGGTTCTACATCGGCAAGCGGCACTTCCTGGCCGTCGGGCGGATCTTCGACGCCGTGCGGCGGATCATCCTCGGCGCGGGCACAGTTCGCCGCGCCGGCAGGGAACCGTAGAAGACGGATTCCGGAGATCAGGCAGACTGTTGCTCAGCACACGCGGCACATGTTCAGCCAGTTGACGATCATGACTGCCATGACGCCCCAAGTCCAGGTTGGCACCGTCCGCTCAGGAGGCACGAAGAAGAGCTCTTTGCAGTTCGTGCAGTAGTTCAGACCGTCGGTGTTCCTGTCTTGGACGACCAAGTGAGAACAGTGAGGACAATGGCATTGCACGGTCATCCTCCCGCCGGAAAAGCCGAAAGACAAGAATCCCTACACAAGCATAGCATAATCGGCAGGGGCAGGTCGGATGGACCTGTCCGCTTCCTCCCCGCAGGAATCCATCCCGCAGACCCGGCAAATTCGGAATCGGCATCGCCTGGCGCCCGGTTCGGGGGGCGGGGCCGGCCCTGATCGCGCTGCTGGGCATCGGCTTGCGGCTGACATTGGCATGAACGCGGCGGCGAACCGCCCGGATCGCTCGGCCGGAACTGTTGACGGCGACACCTCGCCGCCGCACAATGCAGTCCTCGCCGCTGCACGGCGATCGACGACCAGTTCCCCAGAAAGCGAGGTGGACCATGCGACACGCGATCGGAAGGGTGCTCGGCTGCATCGTGCTCGGTGTCATCCACAGCCCGCCGGCAGCGGGGCCGGCGGCCGCCGCGGAGATGACGCTGGTCGAGAACGGCCGGCCGCGGGCGACCATCGTCGTCGCCAAGGATGCGGCGGAGCCGGCCAAACACAAGATCCACACGGCGGCCGAGGAGTTGCAGACCTACCTGCTGAAGATCTCCGGCGCTCGACTGCCGATCGTCGACGATGCCCACAGCCCGGGGGGTGCGCTCGTCCTTGTGGGCCGCAGCCGTCTCGGCGATGCGACGGGCGCGGCCGTTCCCGGCGGCGTGAGCCCCGGCCGCCGCGACGAGGGCTTCGTGATCGTCTGCAAGGGCGACCGGCTGCTGCTGGCCGGCAACAACGACGGTCCGTACCACGGCACCGAGTACGCGGTCTACGATTTCCTCCGCAGCCTGGGCGTGCGGTGGTTCATGCCGGGCGAGTTCGGCGAGATCGTGCCGCAGCAGAAGACGATCCGCGTGCCCGAGCAACAGGCGCTCGAAAAGCCCGACTTCGCGATGCGCAACTGGTGGCTGCACGCCAAACCGGACCTGGCGGCGTTGGAGACCCGCTGGAAATTGCGGAACAAGATGAATCCCGAGCCGATGTTCGCCATCTGCAGCGACAGCAGCGCACGGGCGATCGTCGCCCCGGAGACGCTGCACAGGCAGAATCCGGAACTGCTGGCCCTCAGCGAGAACGGCACGCGCAATCCTTACCTGCCCAACCTGAGCAATCCCGAGGCCGCCGGGATCGCCGCAGGGATCATCAAGGAGTACTTCCGCAAGAACCCGGGGGCCAATTCCTACGGCTTCGCCCCGGACGACGGCATGCCGCGCGACTTCAATCCCGAGACGCTGAAGCTCAGCCGGGGGTTCACGACCCTGGGCGCCCGGCCCGGCGTGCCCGGCGAGGCGAGCATCACCGAAGAGTGGCTGATGTTCGTCAACCGGGTGGCGGCCGAGGTCCACAAGGAGTTCCCCGAGGCGTACCTCGCCACCAACGGCTATGCCAACCGCAACCTGCCGCCGGAGGGCGTGAAGCTCGACGACCGCATGGTGATCATGTTCGCGGCCATCTGGAGCTGCACCCTGCACGGCTACGACGACGAGCACTGCTGGCAGAAGGTCCGCCAGGGGCAGATGCTCAAGCGGTGGTGCGAGCTGTGCAAGAACGTCTGGATCTACGGGTACAACTACAACATGCTGGTTTCCGGGCTGACGCCGCTGCCGGAGTTCACCAAGCTCCGCCGCGACTTCCCGCTCTTCAGGAAGTGGGGCGTGATGGGATTCCACGACGAGTCGCGGAACGTGTGGGCCGAGGCGGGCATCGCCAGCAGGTATCTGCGGGCCCAGTTGGAGTGGAAGGCGGAGGCCGACGTGGACGCGATCCTCGACGACTTCTTCGCCAAGTGGTACGGCCGGGCGTCCCGGCCCATGAAGGCGTTCTACGTAGCTTTGGACGACGCGGTCACTCGCACGCCGATCCACGGCCACGAGGACCGCGTCATGCCGGAGGTCTACACGCCGGAGCTGCTGGCCCGGCTGAAACCGCTCGTGGCCGAGGCCGAGCAGCTTGCCGGCACGGAGCGCGACAAGCTGCACGTGCAGGCCGAGCGGCTGATCTACGAGCACCTGGCCGCCTACATGGAGCTGGCGGCGGCCGAGGCGGCCGGCGACTTCGCCGCGGCCGTTGCGGCAGCCGACAAGATGCTCGTCTTCCGCGGACAGTTGCACGCCATCAACCCGTTCTTCATCTGGCCCGACGAGAAAGGCTACCACACGGGCGTCTGGTACTGGACGATCGGCGATCGCAAGCGATACTACCAATCGCTTCTCGACAAGACCACCGGCAAGACCGGCAGGCTCGTGACCATGGCGCCGCGGCAGGCCCTGTTCCGCATCGACCCGCACGAAGAAGGCATCTTCGCAGGCTGGCAGCAGCCCGGGGTGGACGAGACCGGTTGGACGGTGGTGGACACCACGCGGCCGTTCTACCGCCAGGGTTACGACGACCGGCGCGGCTACCCGTACCTCGGCCAGATGTGGTATCGGCTGAAGCTCGACGTGCCGGCCGATGCGCAGGGCAAGAAGATCATGTTGTGCGTGCCGGTGGTGGTGACGGAAGCCTGGTGCTGGGCCAACGGCAACTACGCGGGCCACCGGCCGTACCAGGAAGCCTACGTGCGGCCGGCCGAGATGGACCTCGACGTGACGCCGTTCATCCGACCGGGCCAAACCAACGTGATCGCACTCCGCGTCGATACGAGCCTGTCGGCGGCCCAGGCGGCGGAAGGGATGCAGTCGAGGGCGCTCTTGTACGCGCCGAAATGATCCGTGGCCGTTCGATTGGCGAGCAGGCCGTCGCGGATGCTCGGGATGCCGTGCAACACCAGTGTATCCGGCATGCGCTGTGCGCCGGATTCCGCACGCCGACCATGCTACGCATGGTGCCCGGTGCGGACTACATTGCCAGGAAACGTTGCCGCACCCGGCGACAAGCGGAACTTGCACCCCCGGTCGCTGCCGGCTATTCTGGTCGTTGGAAGAGCCGTTCACCCGGTTCGGTCGAAGATGGAACCGGCGACAGGCACATCCCCTCGCAAACAAGGAAGCCCGTCAGATTGCGGGCGTGACAGACCGGCAGTCGAAACGAACTGGGAGGAAAAAATGGCAGCGTACATCGTTTTCACCCGCGAAAGCACGCGCAACGCCTCGGAGCTTGCGACTTACTCGCAAAAGGTCGGCGCCACCTTGGCGGGTCACCCAGTCACGGTGCTGGCCGCCTACGGCCGCCACGAGGTGCTCGAGGGGCCGGACGTCGAAGGTGTTGTCATCCTGGAGTTTCCCACGTTCGCCGAGGCGAAGGCGTGGTACGACAGCCCCGCCTATCGCGAGGTGCGCGAATATCGCTTTCGAGGTTCCGACTATCGCGCCGTGATCGTGGAGGGCACATGACGAGCCGATTCCCGTGGGCCGCGCTCTTGTTGACGCTCGTTGCCCAAACGGCGCGGGCGGCAGAATCGCCGCCGATCGATCACAAGACGCTGGAGCGTTGGTCTGCACCGTATCGGGGCTGGCACTACCGGCCGGACCTGATCCACTGGAAACAGCCCCGCCTGGCGATGGGCTGCGGCAAGCCGATTGCTACCACGCTGCTCCATGCCGCCGAGCCCGTCAACATGCGAAAACGGCGGGACGAGTTGGTGAATCTGAAGTGGGGGATGTTCATCTGCTGGTCGTTGAGCACCTTTTCCGGCCAGGAGTGGACCCCGGGGGTCAAGGACCTGAGGTTCTTCCGGGCCAAGGAGTGCGATAGCGACCAGTGGGCTCGCACCGCCACGGAAGCCGGCATGGGCTACATCCTCTTCCTCACCAAGCACCATGATGGGTTCTGCCTCTGGGACACCAAGACCACGGATCGCAAGGTGACCAAGGCCCCCTTGGGCCGTGACGTGCTGGCGGAACTCAGGCGATCCTGCGACAAGCACGGCGTCAAGCTGGCCCTGTATTTCTCCGAGGGCGACTGGACCTGGCCGGGGGCCGTGGACGGCCAGGGAGGCAAGGGCGGCAGCAACCCCGCGATGAAAAAGGCCCAACTCAAGGAATTGCTGACCCAGTACGGGCTGATCGAGTACATCTGGTTCGATCACGCGGTCGGAGACGGCGGGCTGAGCCACAAGGATACGGTCGCCTGGTGCAAGTCACTCCAGCCCGGGTGCTTCATCGGCTTCAATCACGGCGACCAGGAAGGGGCGGACATCCGGCTGGGCGAGATGGGCCGCCCGGGTCCGCTCAGCGATTCACGGGGGGCAGGTCCGTACATGCAGAACGCCCCGAGCCGATCCTACTTGTTGGCCGAGTTCACGTATCCCATCCTCCCGCCCCACCAGGGCGGTGCGATGTGGTTCTATTCGCTGCCAAAGCACAACGACCTCTGCCTTTCTGCGCAGAAGCTCTACAAGGACTACCTGGGGGCCGTGAAGCACGGCAACGTCTTTTCGCTCGACGTCGGCCCGGACTACCAGGGCCGGCTTCGGAAGATCGACGTGGAGACGCTCCAGAAGGTCGGCCGAATGATTCGTAACCCGCCGCCACCCTCGCCGCCGTCGCTGACGACCGGCAAGAGGGCAACCGCCTCCAGTACCTGGCCGCAGCCGGGTTACGAGGCCGACAAGGCCGTGGACGGCGAGATCCGGCCCGACGGCAAATGGACCAGCGGGTACTTTGTGAAGTTGTCCGGGGATTGGCAGTGAGCTGGTCAAGAGGTGAAGCGGATGAAGATTGTTTCGAGTGCGTTTGAAGGGACCATCTTCGTGGCATGCTTTGCCGCTGCCGTGATACGCGTCGGCATCGCGGCCGCCAAAGCTGAGACGGGCCAGTCCAACTCTGCGCGGATCAGTAATGTCGCTCCGCGCCGCGATGCCGGCGGAAAGATCCTTGACGCCCACGACGGCTGCCTGCACAAGTTCGGCAACCGCTTCTATCTCTACGGCACGGCTTACGGCACGACCGACGGGTTCGGGAAGTCCAACCGCTACTGCTGCTACAGCTCGGCGGATCTGGTGACCTGGAAGCCCGAGGGGGAACTGCTGCACAAACCACCCGAAGGCGTGTATTACCGTCCTTACGTCGTTTACAACGCCAAGACTCGCAAGTACGTGCTCTGGTACAACTGGTACCCGACCCTGTGGAACGGCCAGTACGGCGTGGCCATGTTCCACGCGCAGTACCTCACCGTGGCCCGATTTCCGATCGAGTGGGTCAACGAACCATGAGCATCACGACACGAGCTTCCTTGGCAGCCGCGATCCTGGTTCTGGTGGTCGTTTCGGGTTCGTCCCGTGTCCATGCAGCCGGGCCGCAGCTTTGCGGGTCGAGCATCTCCGTCACCAATGGAGAGCCTTGGCTCTTATATGGCGTCGGACTGGATGATCCGGGACTGAAGATTCACATTGCGACTTTGGAGCCCGGCAAGGAATGGGACGCGGTTGCGTCGCTCGACCGGCTGTTTCAAGGGAAGACGAGTCTGCCTGTAACACCGCCGCACGCAACGGCCACGGTAGGGGTATATGCCTCGGACGCCCACACGGCTGCCGTCAAGCCATTCTCCAACCGCTGGCAGCCGCCTGCCAAGATCGTTTGGGCCGAGACGTCCCAGGGCATCTCGCCGCCGTTGGCCATCAACCGGCCGGAGGTGTGGACCCTTAACCCGCCTCACCTGATCCCCGGAACCAGGGCACGGGTCTTCGGGCCGAACATGGGCTCGCACATCTGCCTGGTCGGCCCGGGCAGGCGTATCACCCCCTGCCGCTGGTCGTACAGTTTCAGCCTGGAAAAGGGACTGTCGCCGGCGTTCGAGCGGACATTCGAGGTGCCAGCCGACCTGCCGCCAGGGATTTACCAGCTCTACGTCAACGGCGGTGGTGGTGACTGCGGCTGGAGCCGGCCGCGACCCGTCGAAGTCATCGCCCTTGCGAATCCCACGTCCGACGCCATCCCCGTCGAAACCGCAGCGGACGGCCAGACGCCCTGTGCCGCCGCCATTCAGAAGGGCATCGACGCCGCAACGGCTGCCGGTGGCGGCACGGTTCTGTTGAAGCCTGGCCAGTACCGGCTGGAGGCGACGGTGCGGATCAAGCCGGGAGTCACCCTCCGCGGATCGGGGGTCGGGGCAACCACGCTCCTGCCGCCCCGGCAAGGCAAGATCCCGGCGACGTTTCACGATTACCGGCCGCTCGTGGAGATGCACGAGCAGGCCGGGCTGGAGTACCTGTCCGTAGACGCCTCCGAGGCGGACGATCACCATGCTCTGCTGTTGCTCCAAGCCTCCGATTCGGCGATCCGGCACTGCCGGATCGTCAACCTCAACCCGGCCGTGTTCCCCGCGGGCAAATGGGTGCCGGCGGACGTGGTCTGCACGGCGGTCGGGCATACGCGAAACCTCGTCGTTCTGGATAACGAATTCCGCGGCACGATGCCCTTTTCCCACTGGGGCGGCACAATGACCGGGGCCTGGATCGCCCACAACCGCTTCGAGGGCCTGCCCACCCAAAACAGCAACTTCAGCATGCGCGGGATGCGGGAGTGCATCTTCGAGCACAACCGGGTACTGAACAGCGGCCGCGGCATCGTCGTGGCCGGCGAGGCCGTCCACAACTACTTCGGCTACAACCGGATCGAGAACATCCGCGGCATTGCCAACGGCTGCGAGATGTTCCTTTACGAGATGGGCAACGCCGTCTGGCACGGCCGGCCCGCCAAGGTCGAGGCCGACTCCTTCACCACGGCGGACATGGCGTGGGACGAGAAGTCGCTGCACGACGGGGCCGGCGACTTCCAATTCACGGCCTGCGCGGTGGTCACGGCCGGCCGGGGCATGGGCCAGTGCATCCCAGTCGCGTCGGCCGAGGGGCAGACCGTCCGGCTGGCTTGGCCCTGGACGCTCCCGCCGGACGGCCAGTCGGAAGTCGCGGTCGTCCACGGCTGCACGGAGAACCTCCACGTGGAAAACCAATTCAAGGACGGGGTGGCCTACTCGGGTCCCTTCGGCTCGGCGGTCCGCAACATCTGGGCCGGCGAGGAGTTCGAGGCCGTCTCGGACGGAATGGTCCTGTGGGCGATCGACGGTCCCCGGCAGATGTCGCTCAACCTCATCCGCGATTTGCGGCTCAAAGACCGGGCGGGAATCCTGATCCTCAGCGAGCGATCCGGCGACGCGACCCCGCCGGTTACCAAGACCTTCGGCAACGAAATCCGCACCTGCCAGGTCTATCACCGGGAGCGATACCCCGGCAACGAGTACGGTTTGGGCGAACGGGTCTGGCGGTATCCGATCAACAAACAGCCGTCGGGCAACGCCCGGCACGTCAAGTTCGGCCAGGAAGCGGGCATCCACCTTTCGCAGCTTCTGGGCTGGCTCGGCAGCGTCTCCGACGACGACGCGAAACTCGACCAGATGCCGCCCACCATGCGGTGGAACCTGATCTACGATTGCCTCGTCGCCCGCTCCCCCATCGGCATCCGCGTCGGCCGGGGCATCGACCATACGGTGATCGTCGAGCCGTTCAGTGCCTACAACGACCAGCCCATCTCGGATGCGGGTCGGCAGACCGTGATCGTAACCCCGACCGTCCAGCCCGTTTCGCAGGGTGCGAGCGGCAAGGCCGGAGAGGGTATGAACAAGAGGTGAGGTGGTGATGTCCCATAGCCAAAGCTATGTCCCGCGACTGCCCGATGACGACGGACCGCGGGTGGTCCCGATCATCGCCCAGGGCCGCGTGTACACCTGCGGGGCCATGGGACACCTGCGATGCCTACAGCAAGCCGTGGAGGCAACCCAACACAAGCAAGGGAAGTGAGCCGGACGATTGAAGCAGCGGCACTGCACGGCGAGAACAATGGCGATCTTCGTCCCGGAACCATCAGTCATCGAAGTAACGGCGCAACCGTTGCTGTCCATCGAGGAGTTCATCGGTCGCGTCAACTCGGGCACTGCGGCCGTGAGCATTGCCCGCCTGGTAAGTCTCCCGGGTTGGTGTGAGCCTGGGCAAACACCGGAGTTTGATGAATACACGGTCCTCCTGCGGGGAAGCCTTCACGTCAAGCTGAAAGACGCTGAGTTTGATGTCGGTGCCGGGCAGGCGATCATCGTCAACGCCGGGCAGTGGGTGCAGTACAGCAGCCCGTCACCCGAGGGTGCCGAGTATATCGCCGTGTGCATCCCGGCTTTTTCACCGGAGAGAGCCCATCGGGATGGGTGACAAGCCAATGCCCAACCATGACGCCTTTGACGAGGGCTACGACGCCTACCGGGAGGGCATGGATGTGAGCGACAATCCTTACGACCAGGAGAAGGAGGCCGAAAAACGCAACTCCTGGGAGGAAGGCTGGCGGGCCGCCCGAAAAAACGATTACGATGAAAGCGACGGGTGACATCGTGACCAAGATCACCCTGTCCCGTGTTGTGGTTTCTGCGATCCTCGTCACCGCCGCCCCGGCACAGCAGCCCCGTCCCCTGGACTTTCGCACCATCGCTCTCAACGGCGACAAGGGCGGAATGCCGGCCGTCGTGGATGGGCAGCCCCGGTTGGTCGATTCCCGTACAGCCTGGAACGAATGGACGTTGCGGGAGACCGACAAGGGTTGGACGATCCAGGGCCAATCGTCCGGGGAGAAACCTGAAGCCCGATCCCCGAGTGTCGATAAGGAAGGGAAGGTCACGCTGGTTGCCGAGCTGGGGAACGAGGCCTACTGGAAGTTGAGCCGAAAAGGTGACAGTGTCCACATCGCGGTAGAACTGCCCCTCATTCTCCTGCCGGCGGCTGGCCTTGGCACTTTCCTTGAATCCAAAGGGATTCGGTGGGAAACCACCGGCCTCGGAGCCTCTACACGATGATCTCTTACCAGCTTGAGCCCAACCTCAGTGCCGTTGCTATTGTGCCTGCTTGTCCGACCTTGCCGTGGATGGCCTGCTCCAAGGCCAAGGAATTGGGCGGGAATTGGTTCGCCGCACGCACGAAGCGGCTGGCCTGAAAACGACGTTGCTCTTGCTTGCCGCTCCTAAGGCACAGACGTACTATCCCCACATCGGCATGACCAAGCATGA
>Ga0181524_10004444_pt1 | contig 12976 bp, 21 predicted proteins | sample PEATcosm2014_Bin_34_FD_119761 | JGI IMG/M metagenome (GOLD analysis project Ga0181524, IMG submission 119761) | Peatland microbial communities from MTU Mesocosm Facility, Houghton, MI, USA - PEATcosm2014_Bin05_60_metaG | ecosystem: Environmental > Terrestrial > Soil > Wetlands > Peat | place...
ATGGAAAAAAGACGCTCCCACGTTCGACTTCAAGACACACTCTGCGCGCTACATAACTCGCAACATTAAAATGACAGCTTAAGTTACTCTATAAATTTTCTTAAAATAACTCTTGACAACCACTTAGAAAGGGAGTATAGGTACTTATAGGTCGAACTATGGCCTATGGAGTAGGCTGTGGACTTCATTAACTCCCTCGCAATCCTAGCATTAGCCGCGGTCAATCTCATACAGTTTGGGATGATTTTTGGCACACGAAATCAAGTGAAAACTTTGATGCAACTTATTGAAGAGTTTCGCAAGATGTGTGCCGCATGTCCAAAGGTACTTCCACCCGGCTTTGGAAAGGCTACAGATTATGAACTGGCTAACAATTCTAACAGGGTTGTATAAGTTGATTCCTTACGTGGTCGCGGGCGTCGAGGTTGTCCACACGAATGAGTCAACTGAAACCAAAACACAACTTGCTCAAGATGCGCTGTCGATTGCTGTACAGGGAGCGCAGCAAGTATTGAGTCCGAATGATGCTGCAATTGCTAGCAATGTAGCGAATGCGGTAACGGTTGGAATTAAGAGCGTGCAAGCGATTATCGCAAGCGTAAAGAATCCCGCTCCGTCACCTACTCCTGTAGCACCCTCAACCGCGCTCGGACAAGAGCCTGCATAGCATGAATCAATTACCGCCATTGCCACTCACTCTAAGTCAAGCCATTGCGCGTCAAGAGGGATGGTATGCAGACACGCCGAATCGCCCGCAACAAAACAATAATCCGGGCGATATTGAGTATGGCCCGTTTGCTTCATGTAATGGTGCAATTAGAAGTGACAATGGAACCTTAATAGGTGGCTTCGCAGTGTATCCAGATGCAGAAACAGGGTTCGCAAGTCTGATTACATTATTGAAGCGAAAGCCGTATTTTGAAGCCACTGTGAGAGATGCAATTTCACGTTACGCACCATCAACAGAAAACAACACCGAAGAGTACATTGAAAACGTGTGTGAATGGTGCGACGTGACGCCAGAAACTCTTGTATCGAGTATGAGGTTGTAAGATGCCAGCAGGTAATCAATTTGGCTTCATTCGGATAGCGACAACGGCGGACGGTAAAGAACTTACATTTGCCGCGAATAATGTAGGCGATTTATTGGTTGCTGTGTTTGCCGCAATCTCGACAAGTAATGACTTCACAACCCCACCATCTACCATACAAGATACCAATGGCAATACGTGGAATCTGCAATACTTTACAGGCAACACGGAAGAGACAATAAGCACTACTTACAGCGCGGTTGCTGTGTACGCCTGTAATCGTTGCATTGAAACGCTTACAAACATACTCGATATGCCAGCCGAACTTGTGAGTCCAGACTCAACAACTTACTGGGCATATGGAGTAGAATTTAGCAGCAACTTTGCGGAGGTTGATTTTGCTGCTGTCGATGCAAAGAACAGTCAAGCTGCAAACTTTGCGCTTGATTTAGGTGACACGTTAACGAATGTGAATTTATTGCTCGGAGGAGCGTTCGACAGTGGTCTCGAAGGGACGCCAATCTTTACCAGTCGTTTGACTACAATCATACCCGGCACGAATGTCAACTCATCTGTAGGGTATCTATTCAGCGGCTTGTCTGCGTCCCTTCCCACGTCAACTAACGTGACAGTTGGAACGTCAACAGACGTGTTTGGATTCTTGCTCATGTTGGTTGGTTCCAATGCAACTGGCGGAAGTTCATCGCAGACATTGACATTTAGCATTAACAAGGGACCGCTACCAATCCCGCCACAAGAGGGTCGTGCGATTGCTACGGTGCAAATTGACTGTACGCAGCAACTTATTCGAGGACTTCCAATCAATTACCCTGAATATGCAAACTTTGGTGATGGGTTAGGTCAGACGTTTCCAAATGGATTTATTGTATGCGAATTTGATCTTGAGCACCTGTTTCAAGGTGCCGGCTTGAGTGAAGTTAGAACGCTTGCATACTGGGCGCGTCCGGGCTTCTCACTGCAAGCCTCGGGTAATCGTGAAGATGCTGGTTTGGAACCGGAAGAGGGCGGATCAGCAATTATGGCTGCTCTACTTACCAATAAAACGACACTTCAAACCATTGCATTAGGTGGTAGCTGTGAGCAACAATATGGAGGCTCCCCGAACTCGACAAGCGCAGAGTTTGGTATTGTACCATTCCCTGCAAATAAAAACAGCTTGAAGTATCGTTTTATTGCCCCGCAGGGTTCGATTGATTTTGCACTTGGAAAGTACACACTTCAATTTATGAATTTTGAAGTGATGGGTTCTATTGTGTCAACTGGTGCGGCGGGTGTTGGTGTTCAACTTTCATTGACATAAGATGGGTGAAACATGACTGGAATTGAGATGTTGCTGAAACAGTTTGGAATTGATCCCGAAAAGATCAAAGTTGAACTGCAAGGATTCGGAAAGGAAATGCTTGCTGAGGTGACTGCTATTAGGGAGTCACAGACGCGCATTGAAAAAAAGATTGACTCGGTACTGTCAATTGTTGAAACACACCTTGGTTACACGGAAGATACACAAGAAAGTGGCGCACTTGACGGTGTTTCGGAGGGGCGGTAGCCTTCGCTCTTTGAGCTACGGCTAACCAAGATAACCGGCCTGTCACGCCGGAACTTTAGTGGAGGCGGGATGGCAGATACGATTGAGGTTCCGGTCGAGTCAGTTACGGCGCTTGAAACACATGAGATTGTCGATGCCGCTCAACATGCAAAAATTGCACAAACGGAAGATGAGGATTACAAATGGCTAACCGAACGCTTAGACGCCCATCAAGCGGAAATGGCGGCGCTCAGGGGACAAGTAACAGCGCTGGAAACGTTGCTGCAATCGAATCAGGAACAGAGCCGGACACTGATCGCGGCACAGAGCGAAATGATAACGCAACTTCTAGCGTCAGTAACGAGTCTCAGCGAATCCGCATTGTTGAGGTCGAACCTGAGCAACTTGGAGAGTTCATCGCCAGTAGTGGTGGAAGCACCGCCGGAGACGGTAGTGGAAGCGGTGACGGAAGCCGTACCCGAAGAAAGCGTGCCGACAGCGGAATCAAGCGAGGTAGGCGCTCTCGCAAAGAAGCGCCGCAGAATGTAGAAGCATTAGTGATCATGGTTCATACGTGGGCCAGCGTGCTACTTAAAACGCCGGAACTGATGCTCGATCAAACGGAGGTTAAGCAACTCTCGGAGGCGTACACAACATTCTGCGAATACCACGAAGTTCCAATCCTCACTCCAAAGCGTATGAGTGAGATTAACTTAGTGGCGACCGGATTAATGATTTTTGGAACACGGTTTATCGCGATTCGGAAGCGTCACAAGGAAGAGAAGGTAATGAAAGGCGGACCTGTACCAATCAGGCAAGCTCAAAGCGTGCAACATCCGGTGATGTAATGGCTAAAGTTATCCCAATCGACGGTAAAGACAAGATACGGCTTCCGGGTCCGTCTGATAGAATCACCATTGTTGGACACACCGGAAGCGGTAAAAGTCAAGCGGCATTGTGGCATTTAAGCAATGCAAATTTTGACACACGTCCGTGGGTGATTGTTGATCCGAAAGGTGAAGAGAAAATCAACTCAATTGAAGGATTGGAGCACATTGATGTTGGAGTCATTCCGAAACACGCCGGATTGTATGCCGTTCATCCAACACAGTACGATGAGGCAGAACTTGACGATTACCTATACCAAGTCCTTCAACACGGCAACATCGGATGCTACTTTGACGAAGCGTATCTCTGTGGGTTCGGCCCCGGATACACGACGTTTCTTATTCAAGGTCGATCACAGCGGTGTCCTGCTATCAGTCTCAATCAGCGTCCCGTTATGGTTTCGAGGTTTGCTTTTTCCGAGGCACAGTTTTTCCAGTGCTTTGCGCTGACAGATGATCGTGACTTTAAGACGCTTCGAGGGTTCGCAAAGATACCGTCATACGAAGAGAACCCATTGCCGGAATTTTACTCGTACTATTACGATGTACGATGGAAGCGTTGTTATCGCATGAGTCCTGTGCCGCAGATCGACATAATTCTTGAATCAATAGCAGAGAAACTTGATGCGCGTGAACCGCGTAGAAAGTACATCTGAGAAAGGGGAATACCGTGGCCGAAGATAACATTCTCAGTTGGAACTTTGCCAACTGGGTAACTGTCGTGCTCATGGCGCTTATCATGTTTTTCTTGCTCGGAATCGTGCAGAAATACATGCAGGGTAAAGTGAGCGGAGGGGGTGCAGGTTGATTAACCTCAAATTGATGTCGCACCCGATGAACTGGCTAACGATCTTTCTCATGCTTACAATCGCGGCGATTGCTGGACATGAGATTCTGTCATTAGTCAAAGTGGAACCTGCAATATGAATGTAGGTCAATTCATGTCTGGTATTGTTGCACCATTCTTGCCAAAGAAAGGAGTACAAACCGTGGTAACATCACCGCCCCTTACTGCATTCAATCAAGAACAGCAAACACAGCTACAGAATGCGTTTAAGAAGATGCAAACTGACGCGCAAGCTACAGCCGCGCCAGTAGCATCTACGCCTGTCGCGCCAGATCGAACAGGTCCACTTGTGTTTCCGGCGAAAGCTGCAAAGAAACCTACTACAAGCGCACTTGTTACACCGTTGACTGTAGAGCAACGGTTAACAGCACTTGAAGCCAACTACGCAACGCTTACGGATAAGTTGACTCGTAAGCTAGGACCATTACGCTAAATTAGTCTGCGGGTGAGCGCACCCGCCACGACGAAGCATGGCGAGGCGGGTAACATTAACAGTACGGGTGAGCGTACATAGCCAAGGTAGTTACCAACCAGTAGGAGCTAGTATGCCAGCACCCGCATCTGGACAGCAAGCGAACCCGTGGCAGATCAACCTAGCGCAGCGCCGCCAAGTGTTGAGTCAAGCCGTGAGACGGAAACAGCAAATTGATTCCGTCACTTTCAACCCCGCCAATGGAAACGTATATGTGTGCAATAAAATCCTTGCCGTAGGATTGATTCTCAGATTCTATGTGGAAGTGATTTTGAACTATTCTGCGCTCACCGAGGAAGCGTCAACATTCGCAGCTACCGATTTTGGCGCAATGAATAGTCTCAGCAATGTACAGTTTACTGACCTTCAAAATAATCAGCGTCATAACTGTACAGGATTGCAGTTAGGAATGACACAATCCTTCAAGGATAAGATGCCGTTCCTTGGCGCTGATACTCTCGCGCAAAGTGAAGCCAACTTTGGCGCAAATTGGCCGCTCACTTATGTGACCGCACCAACGTATTCGGCGGAGGGTGGTGCAAAGGGAACAAGCCGCGTTGTGTATGAGGTTCCTCTAGCGTACTCTGACGACGATCTTCGTGGCGCAATTTACGCGAACGTAGTCAGCAACCAGATGAACTTGCAACTGACGGTGAATCAAAACGCTGTTGTATCGACTGGTGACGATACGTTTGCAGTGGCAAACATTGCGCCCGCCGAGGGTGAAACTGGAGGCGCTGTAACCAGTGTAACCATCAACATCTATCAGGAGTATCTCGATCAGCTTCCAATCGGCACGAATGGCATTGTCCTTCCGCAGTTGGACATTTCGACACTTTACCAACTCCTGTACACGAACTTTGCCAACCTTACAGCCGGGCAGGACAACTATGTGCAATACACGAACTTTAGACGGTTCATGTCGTTGCTCACAATCTACAATTCAACTGGCAACAAGGGCGGGCGTTTGGTTGGTTCCGATGTTGGCTACTTTGCACTAACATCTGCCAACCTAACACAAATATTCAAGGAAAGCGCATTGGAACGTGCGCGTGTACAGCGTCGCATCCTTGGCACTGACCCTCCCCCCGGAACGTATTACTTTCCAAGCCGCAAGCATCCAATTTACACGCTTGCGACAGGCAACATGCAACTTGACTTGAATCCCATTGTGGCCGGACCGTCTGCATATTGGTACATCATGTGGGAATTCTTTGCGCAACAGAACACGCTCTCACAGGCCGGTTCATTACCTGCAAGCGCATAGTCACATGTCTCGCCGTAGCTCCATAGGAGCGAAGGCGAAAACTTTCGCGTTCCTCGGCTCACCCCATCGGGCGCGAACGTGGTGCGGAGTTAGTCTACTCTCCTAGCTTCGCACCACGATAAATTCTGGAGCATAAGCAATGAACTTTGGCGAAGGCATTATCTCGAAGATTTACTCGTGGGTATGGCATCCGGGTAATAGCGGTGAAACGCTTACCGATTGGCTTGCGTTTTTCGTGCTTGCTTTGATTGCAGGATACCTTTGGAGTACGGTAATCACAGTGGTTGAGTAACATGCCTCGATCATTGGAACGAAAACTACGACGTGAGGCGGATAAATATGGATTCTCTAAACGTCGTACTAACCGATACGTTTATGGTGGTTTAAGGGATATAGGTTGGAAGCCATCAAAGCGTAAGAAGAAACGGAGACGAATGTGAAAATTCACTGGGGATTAAGTCTGTTCGTAACGCTCGCCATCGGGTACTTGATTGGCATCAAGTTTCCTGCAATCGGAAGCTCACTGCTAGGCAAGATTGGATTGTGAGTCAAACTAACTGGATTGCCGCGTTCCTTGTGATTGGCTTTATCGTGTACGTTATCACGAAAGGTCAACTGCCGCAGTATCGCGCAATCGTGGGTATCTAACGTGCCATTTGTTTTCAGCATCGCGGGTGTGTTACTAATCGTTGCCGGAGTACGCGGTAAAACAAGTGACCTGTTTTCGCTCGTAAAGAGTGACTTTACAGGACAACCAAACTACTTTGAGTGGATGGTTGCAATCTTTCTCGTAGGCGCGATTGGATACATCAAGCAACTGTCAACAATCTCACGCATGTTCATGTTTATTGTTGCGGCTGGATTGCTGTACAAAAACAAGGGTGTTTTTTCGCAGTTTACACAGCAAGAAACCGCACAACCTGCAAGCGTACAAGGTGTCACGGTATCAGGAACACTTGGTACGCTTCCACAACTACCATCATTGGATTCGTTTTTGAATACACCGATAGGTGGAACATCTATCGCGCAGGAAGGGGAATGAAGATGTCCGATCAACTGATTACTTCTATTGTCACGGTACTAACTGCAATCATTGGCGTTGCGATCATTGCAGTTTTGGTATCAAAACAGGCGAACACTGCCGGTGTTATTCAGAGTGGTGGAAGCGCGTTTTCGAGCGCACTGGCAACCGCTGTTTCGCCGATCACTGGAGGTTCTGGAATGGGGCTTGGATTCGGCGGAGCAAGCGAACTTAGTTACGTGTAACCCGCCTTCGTTTCAATTCGACGTGGCAGACTTGTCACGTCGTAACTCCTGAAAGGAGTGTAGACGGATGAAACGTCACGAAGTAGGCCGCGCTATGCGTGGAATGTTTACGTCACGCCCGCGCTACAATACTGTGTTACCGAACCCGCTAAATGCAGCGTCGCCGTGGTACTTTACCGCCGGACCTGTGTTTAGTCCGGGCGCGGATGGTGCAATTCTGCACAGCAAACTGTCTAAGCCTTGGCAGACACTTTTCGGGTACGCTTACCGGGTTGCGAATCCGAACAAGTTTAACGTGTTGCAACCATCACAGCTATTCGCGCCAAAGAGTGTTGAAACTGTAGGTATCAACATTCAAACCGGATGGTCGCCTGTAACCAGCGGACCATCTGTAAACTCCGATGGTACGTTTGCAGATGAAGGAATCTTTGCGGATGCAGGTATGCTGCCAAGTAACTATGAGGCGTTAAGCGGAGTGGAAGGGGAGGCATAATGCACAAGTATATCGAATGGGTCAAAGAACACCCCTACCAGAGCGCAGCGCTGGCGCTTGTTATTGCAATCGTCATTTACTTGCTACTGAAACGCTCGTCTGGTAGCACAGCAACATCGGATACAAATAGCGCATCGGTAGACTACTATCAAGCGCAGTTACAGGCTATGCAATTAAGTGCGGCACAAACAGCGCAACAGCAGCAGCAGCAAACACAACTTACCGAAGCAAACCTTTCGGCTAATTTGCAGAACAACGAAATCAGCGCACAGTTATCTGCAATCGAGGATCAGGATTCTGCGGCTGTGCAATCAGCACAAATTGCGGCAAATTCAAATGTCGCTCAAACGCAGTTACAGGCCGATGTCGCAACGGATCAAGTCACAGCACAGCAACAAGTGTCTGACGCTCAGTTTCAGGCGCAGATTGAGCAAAGTCAAATTTCCGCCAACGTGGCCAACACGTCAACCAACGATCAACTAAGCGCGATTCAGGCTCAGATTACCGGGCAGACTACGCAAGCGCAGATTGCGGCGCAGGTAGCGAACACGAACACGCAGGCTCAAGTGCAAGAAAATAACGACAACCTACAAACCGTTCTTGGGCTTGTAAGTAGTCAAGATCAGGTGGAAGAAAGTCAGAACAACGATCAGCTTGCTGGACAAGAATACAATGACGATACTGCCGTTGCTTTAAGCGGACAACAATACGACTACCTTAATGATGAAGCGAGTGATGCAACTAGCGTGAACCTTACCGCGTTGCAGGATCAGACATCGCTTGACTCGCAAGCACAGCAAGATCAGTACAACCTCTCGCAAACAACATTGAACGCTGTTGCCAATGCTGGCCTAGACCATCCAATCAATGAAGTCACTCAACTTGGGTCGATAGCTGAGGCTGCACTGGGAGCTTATGGACCATCCGAAGCAAGCGCAGCAGAGGGTAGTGTACAGTCTGAGGCAAGCGCGGCGGAAAGTGCAAGTTTAGCTAAGACGATCACAGGCGGGGTTACCAGCACACTTGCTGGACTCTTCGCATAGGGGGAAACATGAACGTAGCACCGCGACCCGTTTTGAATACCGGACTGATTACCCCGAGAAGTATGGGGTATTCTTATGCACCCGGTAATGTGCTTGCTGGCGTAACTCGACCAGCTAGAATTGCGACATTTGGAACGCCATTTTCGCCAAAAACTCCCGGTGTTCCAATCTCACCCATTCTAAGTCCAACTCCAAAGCCTGTTGGACCGGCGCAGCCTGTTAACGGAATCAACCATGTAGCATTTGGGTTATTCGCCTAGCCTTCGCACTATGCGCTACGGCTAAGCAAGCTAGTCTGGCGTGTCACGCCGGAACTTTAGTGGAGGCGGAAATGAAGATTCGATGGGATTATGTCTTTGCCGGAGTTAGCGCAATCGCGGGATTGTATATCCTCAAATTGCAGCGCACGCAAGCGAGCGCCGGAACAACTAATGTATTCCCGCCACTCAATACGCCTGATACCGCGTCAAGTGATGCTGAAACGGGGGTGGATGCCGATACTGGCACAACAGCGACATCGCAAGGTACAACACAAACGAAACCAACTTTGACTCCATATCCTGTGTACTTAGTATGATCACATCGTCCAACCCGCTAGCAGAACTAGAAACTGCTATCTTGCAGGAAGAGGGAACACTGTCCGGCAAGAGCGCAGGTATACCACTCAATAATCCATTCAACCTAACTGACGGTCAAGGTAATCTGTTATCGTTCACATCCCCTGCCGCCGGAATGGAAGCCGGACAGAACTACATTGAAAGCGCGCTGAGTGGGGAGAACCAAAACTACGCACCCGGCGAGTCATTAGGTGCATTCGAGTCAACGTACACAGGCGGTGATCCTAACGCGGGTTACAACTTAGGTAAGATGCTCAGCGTTGAACCTGAGACCACTCCCGCATCAAACTACGCAAACGGGGCAGGGCTTGTGAATCCATCCAACACCGCTGCATCGAACGCGCAAACTTTGCCTGAATTCTTTCAGCAAATTTTACATGACGCAGAACAGTCAGCCGCAACTGGCGGCGCTGGAATGACTGAGGGGCGTAAACATGCAACGTTCACAATTCCATCACTTACAGATGGCGTTGCAATACTCGCAGGATTAGTGCTTTTAGCTGGCGGAATTTGGGGATTCAAAGGTATGTCCTCAACAACTGTACAGGTTGGTAGTACAATTTACAAAGGCATCAAAAAAGGAAAATCACTTGCTGCTAAGGCGGCGGAAACAGCAGAGGTAGCTGCATGAGAAAGACACTCACAATCCTCGCATTTTGTTTGGCATCAATCTGTAGCGCACAGACGCTCTCGCTTTGTACTGCAACCCCGCAGCATCCGGTACCATTACTCTGTGATGCTTGGGGCAATGTTATTGGTATTCCAGAGTCAACATCTTTAGCAACAGGATACCTGCATTATGATGCGTCCACTAAGGTGTGGGATTTTGAAGCCGGAGGAAGTGGTGGAACACCGGCAATACCGCTTAGTAGTATACAATGGAACAATGCAGGAGCGTTTGGTGGAAGCGCGTTTTTGTATGATCCAACAGGGACCGTATCACCACTGTGTAGTGGTGATCCATGTATCTATTATCAAGACCCTGTTTCCCTTAACATAATAGCTATAACAGTTGATGGCATTTACTTAGAAAATTCAAGCGGTGGCGAGGCACTTTTTAAGCCGGGTCAAATTTCAGTAACCGGGACTGGCAATCAAGCCGCGACACTTTCTGATGACCATATAGCTCTTAATGGACTTACAAGTGGCACGGCGAGCATAGGTGTTCCTGCTATTGCTGGTTCGTCAAACAAAATCAATCTACCAACCTCAACCGGAGCGCCTTATTCAGTGTTACAAACCGATGGCGGTAGCCCGCAACAAGCAAGTTGGACTAACACACCAACGTTCACGGCAATTGCAAGTGGCACGGCATCAAACACAGACCTCACCGGAGTAATGACCGCAAGCACGGGCACGGCGACTTACTCATTCACCGGAACCTACACGACCGCGCCGGTTTGCATCGTCCAAGATGGCACTACGGTTGCGAACCTGCTCACGGTGACAGTGACCAAACCAGGTTCTGTTTGGGTGCTGACCGCAACCACGACCGGCGCATCTGACGCTGTTTCTTACATCTGCGTGGGGCAGAACTGAGAGGAAAACATGAAACGAATTTTTGTTTTGACAGTTTTAATTCTTGGATGCTTGACAATTAACGCGCAAGCAACCTGTCCAACAGGGCAGACATGTATCGTTGCCCCTACTGCGACAGCTAACGCTGTCGGTTTGACTGGAACGAATGCGTGTGTTTCTGGTATGACTTGTACGTTCAACTTCTACCGTTGCGTTGGAACGAATGCACAGTGTTCGTTAACATCTGCCGTTTGGGTGCTTGCCAACTCAACACCGACTACCACCGTGGCGTATACAGATACCGCTGTAACCCCCGGCGTAACGTATAGCTACTTTGCAGATGCGCTAGCGAACGGTCTCACAAGCGGTCCCTCAAACGTTGCTACAGTGACCGTCCCTTTAGCGCCGTCCGCCCCGTCCATCGCCGCCACACCGTAGCGAAGCATGTATACGAGTGGACAGGGTACGCTTTGGACGTGCTTGGAATCGTGTACGCGATACGGCGGTAATGGTTACTAAAGTTACCTTGACAAGTGGCGTGCGTTTTGAGAGAATTTAAGCGTAGTAAAGAGCTGGGGTGAAAATGACACCAACCGACGATCTTACGCAGCGTGTTAAAAATGCGTTTCGTGTGTATGCGAAAGACTCGCATTACCGGATTGAAAGACAGATTGAAGTGCTTGTTCGCTATGCTTACGAAATCGGCGTTTTTGTTGGCAGCGTACAGGCTCTCTCAAATGATTCCGGCGAGAATGTCGATGCGAATTTTGTTGACAGACTTAGCGCGGTTGTGAAACAATCTTCGTAGCCTTACAGTGAAGTACACTGCGTATTGAATTACGATTCTTTCCGCGTGGTAGTTGATTCTAGCTGCAAGGCTATATTCCAACACAGAAAGATGAGGGTAACACGATGGGTACTACAACTCCAGCCGTAATGCAGTTTGAGATTGTCAGGCATGTCACTCTGCCTCAGATCAAACTGCCCGATGACGGCTCCGCTTTGTATCTGCGTTTCGAGAAAGCAATCGAAACCGCACGTCAACTCGAAGCCATGAAAACGCGGCGCTCCAAGAATGCGACCACTGAATCAACCGAAACTCCTCTCCCTCCCCCTCAAGTTGCTGAGGTAACTAATCTGCAAACTGGCGAACTTGGACAGTTTATTGTGAACGCTGTCCTTGAGTCAAATTTGAATGAGTCTTACCCGGATGAAGGGTACGTCAAAAAGTGCTTCTCAATCAAGCAACTATCTCTCAAGAAAGGACGCGGCGGGTACTCCTACAAGACGTTTGAGATTCTTGAGATTCGATTGAAGGAGGCCGCCAATGCCGCGCCGAACAAAACAGCCACCCGTCACTGAGATTCAACTGATACCGTGCCCGTTCTGTGGTGAGCTTAGAACCTTTTCGCATGAACGTGCCTACTCAAGTCGTTCAGTTATTATATGCTCACTATGCGGCGCTAGTGGGCCTGTCGGAAGCGATGTATTAAGCGCACGAAAGTTGTGGAATGAACGTGCGAAAGTGACGGTGAAAACATAACAACAGGTCCCCGACAGTTGCCAAGCTGCCGGGGACCATCTTTGAAAGGATGGGGTGAAAATGATATATCACTATGGAAGAATTGAGGGACCGCCACACGATGTGCGCGGTAACCTGTCCGGCGTGCGCGGTGACCTGTCCGGCGTGCACGGTGACCTGTCCGGCGTGCGCGGTAACTTGACCGGCGTGCGCGGTGACTTGACCGGCGTGCGCGGTGACTTGTCTAGCGTGCACGGTGACTTGACCGACGTGCGCGGTGACTTGACCGACGTGCGCGGTGACTATTTTAATGGTAAATTACAAGCCTAATTTACCGACAACCTGAAAGAATGAAAAAGATGTTGAAAAGTCACAGGATTCGTGAGACACTGATACTAGCCAACCCAAACACTCAACAGGTCCCCGACAGTTGCCAAGCTGCCGGGGACCATCTTTGAAAGGATGGG
>Ga0181524_10004452_pt1 | contig 12957 bp, 17 predicted proteins | sample PEATcosm2014_Bin_34_FD_119761 | JGI IMG/M metagenome (GOLD analysis project Ga0181524, IMG submission 119761) | Peatland microbial communities from MTU Mesocosm Facility, Houghton, MI, USA - PEATcosm2014_Bin05_60_metaG | ecosystem: Environmental > Terrestrial > Soil > Wetlands > Peat | place...
GCCAGGCCGGCGGTCATTGCCAGCAGAGCGCGCAGCTTTGCGTTCATGCGAATCCTCCCCAGTTCTCTCCCCCTGCCTGTTCAACGGCAGGGTTGGTTATGCAAGCTTCATCTGCCGCAGCATGGCGCGGCCGGTGAGACCATAGGGGTTCGCCAGCGTCTCCAACAGCTCGAAATGGTTGTAGGCCTCGCCGACGATCCGTTCGGCGGGCTTTCCCGATTCCCGCACGGCGGCGCAGAAATCTTGCGTCTGGCGCTGGAATTCCGGCGTCTCGCAGGTGCCGTAGGCGAGAACCAGCGGCGTATGCAGGCCGTCGAGATGGCGCTGTGAGCTGAGCTTTTCCACCATCGCGTCGGTGAACTTAACGTAGGACGAGCGTTTTGATCGCCGCACCGGCTCCAAATCATACATGCCGCTGAGCAGCAGCGCGCCTTTGCAGAAAGTTTTCGGCAAATTTTCCTCGCGCCAGCCGTCGGTCAGAAAGCAAGTTGCAAGATGCGAGCCGGACGAATGCGCCGAAATGTAAAACCGCTCGCGGTCGCCGCCAAAATTGTCGGCGTTGCGCCACGCCCAGGCCAGCGCGCGGCACACCTGTTCATACATGGGCATCAGATCGCCGCTGGCTTGCTCGACATTGATGAAGTCGATGATGACGGCGTGCGCGCCAGCCTGCACCAAAGGCTCGGCCTGCAAGGCGTAATCGGCCGCCTTGTTGCGGCGCCAGGCGCCGCCATGGACGAAAACGTTGACTGGGGCGTTCGCCGCGGCGGCACGAAAAATGTCGAGCCCTTCGTATTCGCTCGGCCCATAAGCGACCCGCTGCGGCGGTCCCAGGATCGCCCGCGTCCGTTCGCTCGCGGCGATGCGGCGCGCAACGATCAACGGGCGGTTCGGCGCGTAGACGTCCTGGTCGTAGGCGTCGTCGAGCGCCTTCTGGCCCATGTCGCGCCAGACCAGGGCGCCTCGAGCGGTAATGGGCGGCGGCATTTCTGGCATCATTTCGCCATCACAATTTTTGATGAAAGTTCAATCGAAGGGGTTAAATCGGCCACAACTCGCGCTGCGTACAAATACGTCGTCAGCACGGAGGACATCCAAATGACGACGCTTGTCATGCGCTTTTTCGCCGACAATACAGGCGCCACCGCTATTGAATACGGCCTCATCGCGGCCGGCATTGCGGTTGCGATCATCGCCACCGTCCAGGCTCTCGGCACCAATCTGAACACCACCTTCTCGACGGTATCGACCTCATTGAAGTAGTCTACGCTACCGTTTCGTAACCAACGCCCCCCCGGCTTCGGCCGGGGGCTTTGGCGTTAGCCGTTGGCTTTGCTCGCCGGTGGCAACGCTTCGTTCACCCCAGATTCAATTCCTTGAAGAAGTCGTTGCCCTTGTCATCGATGACGATGAAGGCGGGAAAATCGACCACCTCGATGCGCCAGATCGCTTCCATGCCGAGCTCTGGATATTCCACCGTCTCGACCTTCTTGATGCAATGCTCGGCGAGGTTGGCCGCGGCGCCGCCGATCGAGGCGAGATAGAAGCCGCCGTGTTTCTTGCAGGCATCGCGCACAACTGAGGCGCGGTTGCCCTTGGCCAGCATCACCATGGAGCCGCCGGCGGCCTGGAAATCCTCGACAAATGAGTCCATGCGTCCGGCCGTGGTCGGCCCGAAGGCGCCCGAGGCGTAGCCTTCCGGCGTTTTTGCCGGTCCCGCGTAATAGACCGGGTGGTTCTTGAAATAATCCGGAAGGCCCTCGCCCTTCTCCAAACGCTCGCGCAGCTTGGCGTGCGCCAGGTCGCGCGCCACGATCATCGGGCCGTTGAGCGACAGCCGCGTCTTGATCGAATGTTTGGTAAGTTGCGCGAGAATCTCCTTCATAGGCTTGTTGAGATCGATCTGCACCACCTCGCCGCCGAGCTTTGAGGCGTCGACATCGGGCAGATATTTTGCCGGATTGTGCTCGAGCTCTTCGAGGAACACGCCGTCCTTGGTGATCTTGCCGAGCGCCTGGCGGTCAGCCGAACACGACACGCCGAGCCCGATCGGCAGCGAGGCGCCATGGCGCGGCAGGCGGATGACGCGCACGTCGTGGCAGAAATATTTGCCGCCGAATTGGGCGCCGACGCCGAGCGACTGCGTCATTTTCACGATTTCCTGCTCCATCTCTTTGTCGCGAAAGGCGTGGCCGTCCTCGGAGCCGTGGTCGGGCAGAGAGTCGTAATATTTGCAGGAGGCGAGTTTTACCGTTTTCATCGTCAATTCGGCCGAGGTGCCGCCGATGACGATGGCGAGGTGGTATGGCGGGCAGGCCGCGGTGCCGAGCGTCAGCACCTTCTCTTTCAGGAACGCGAGCATGCGTTCCCGCGTCAGGATCGACGGCGTCGCCTGGAACAGAAACGCCTTGTTGGCCGAGCCGCCGCCTTTGGCGATGAACAGAAACTTGTACGCCGCATCGGCCTCGCCCGCGCTTTCGGCGTATAGCTCGACCTGCGCCGGCATATTCGAGCGCGTGTTCTTCTCCTCGAACATGGAAATCGGCGCCAGCTGCGAATAGCGTAGGTTTCGCTTGAGATACGCGTCGCGCGCCCCCTCGGCCAGCGCCGCCTCGTCGGCGCCGTCGGTCCAGATCAGCCGGCCCTTCTTGCCCATGATGATCGCGGTACCGGTGTCTTGGCACATCGGCAACACGCCGCCAGCCGCGATGTTGGCGTTCTTGAGGAAGTCGTAGGCGACGAATTTGTCGTTATCGGAGGCTTCGGGGTCTTCGACGATGTGCTTGAGGGAAGCGAGATGCGCCGGGCGCAGCAGGTGATTGATGTCGGTGAAGGCGGCTTCCGCCAGCGCGCGCAGCGCCTCGCGCGGCACGACCAGCACCTCCTCGCCCATGACGCGCTCGACCCGCACCCCGTCGGCGATTTTGCGGTAGGGCGTTGGGTCTTTGCCGAGCGGGAAGAGCGGGGTGTGCTTGTAGGGGGGAACGGGATGGGATGTGAGAGGTGCGTTCACAGCAAGTTCCTCATTCTGGCGTCTGATCGATAACTATAGGAATGAGAGGAATTCCGCTACCGTCATGCTCGCGCTTCACTCTACCCTCTTTACAAACTATCGAGCCTTTTCGCCTGCCTGTCGCTCCGCATAAGTATCTACCAGTGCCCGGATCATGCGCTGATACGGCACGCGGCGCTTTTTGGCCTCGCGCTTAAAAAAATCGAGGCTGCGGCGCGACAGCGAGAGTGTCACCTTGACGTTCTCCTCGCGCGGTACGAGATCGGCGGGCGCGGGCAGAAAGTCCTCAATCACCCGGACGCGGCCGATTTCTCCCGCCGTGTATCTAACGGTCCTGTTGCTCATAGACTCGCTTTCCTTTCCGCCAATATCCGGCGCCGAAGATGCGGATTCGGCCGCCGCGCCATGTGAAGCGCACCGTCAACACGCCGCCCCCGACCACGCCAAAGCAAAAATAGCGCCGCTCTGCGCCGCTATGGTCCAAATCCTCGGCGATGACGCGGCGTGGATCGAAGAAGGCTGCCTGCGCCTGGGCAAACGCGACGCCGTGTTTCAGGCGATTGGCACGATCCTTGGCCTCATCCCATTCGAAGCTCGGCTCGCGGGCCATGCGTATGTAGAGTATGCCATATTAATGTATGGCGCAAGACCGCGTAGCTCGTAGGGTGGGTAAAGGCGCGCAGCGCCGTGCCCACGCGGCTATGCACAGCGTGGGCTTCGCTGCACTCAGCCTACCCTACAGCCCGAACAGCTTCTCCGCATTGCCGTGCGCAATCCGCTCCTTGTCCGCGGCGCTGACCGGGATTTGCTCCAGGAAGGCGCGGGCTTGCGCCATCGAGCCGTAGGGGTGATCGACCGAGAACATGATGCGCTCGGCGCCGACTTCGAGCAGCAGCCCTAAGAAGGTCGCCGGAAAATTGAAGCCGCCGAAGGTGTAGTGGACGTTCTGGCGCAGGTAGTCGCCGAGCGTGCGATTGAGCTTGGTCAGCGGCGGCTGCAGGTTGCGGTCGAGCCGCGGCAGCATGAAGGACAGACCCTCGCTCAGATGTCCGACCACGATCTGCAGTTTCGGATAGCGGTCGAACACGCCGCCCAGGATCAGGCGGATGACGTGAATGGCGGTCTCGATGTGCCAGCCCCAGCCCGAGGTGGCGAACACCCAGCTCACTTCCGCCGAAAAGCCGGAATATTGCGCCTCGACCACCGCCTGCGGCGGCCGCGTCGGGTGCATGTAGATCGGCACGTTGAGCGCCTCGGCACGCTCAAAGATCGGCCAGAAGAATTTGTCGTCCATATAGCGGCCGCGGATGTGGCCGTTGATCAGCGCGCCGCGAAAGCCGAGTTCGCGCACGCAGCGCTCAAGCTCCGCGGCGGCCTTGTCCGGCGCGGCCGTCGGCAGCGTGGCAAGCCCGGCAAAGCGGGTTGGATACTTCTTCACGGCAGCCCCAAGAAATTCATTGGCCTCGCGCGCCAAGGGCACCGCTTCCGCCGCGTCCAACTGCTCGGTGCCCGGCGCATTGATCGACAGCACCTGCATGTCGATGCCGGCGGCATCCATGTCCGCGATCCGACGCTCGCCGATCTCGACGAGCTGCTCGAGGATTTTGGCGCCGCGGGCGCCGGTCTTGGCGATATTGTCGCGCAGCTGCCGGCCGGCGCCGTCGAGAAACCCGGGCGGCGCGAAGTGCTCTTCAAGGGTGATGGTGCGCATAATTGTCTTTCCGTCGTGTTGCCGGCAGCCATCATGGAGCGCCGGACCGCGCTCGGCAATGAGCGCAGTCGCAAGGCTGACCCTCGGCGGTCAGCAGCTCGCTGAGTCGTAATCTGCTTGCTTACTTGGAAAACTGCTTGGCGGCGGCAATGGCGCGCAGTTTTGCGGCGCGCGCCATCATCTGTTCGCGCAGGCAGGAAAAGACGTCGGCATAGATCGGCGGATTGCCGTGGATGAGATCGCCGCAATCGTCACGGGTCTTCAGCCAAGCGCGCTGATCGGCACGCAATGCGTCGGCGTCGGCCGCGCTGAGCGCCGCTAGCGCCTGCGTGAACGACGCCGCGATATCGCGGTCGAGGCCTTCGAGCTCCGGCAGGCCGCAAATCTCCTTTTCGGCGATGCTGGACGCGCGCTTGCAGTCGAAGCTCGGTGCGGCGTGCAGGCGGGGCGGCGAACCGGCAAGGACTCCGGCGGCAACGAGAGCGAGCAGCAACGCGTATCTGAATGAACGCATGTTGGATGATTCGGCGGCCCTCAAAATACGCGGCATTGGCGCGAGACCTGGGCGGTGCCGCCAGCGGCTTTGACTTTCATGGCGTAGGTTTTCTTTGCCGCCGCGCCGCTCGATGCCGCGCCGAGGATCATCGTGGCGTGGCCCGATGCCGGCCCCTTGGCGCCGACCACATAGGCGTCGATCGTGCATGTCAGCCGCTTGTCGCATTTGTTGGCCAGCCCGATGACGAAGGTGACCGCACTACCGTAGCTTTGATAATCGCCGGTCTCGTCGATGCAAGCCGCCTGCCCGGTCGTGCCGGGATCGGGCATGGGATTTTGCTGTACGGCAGGCGGGGCGACGGTGCCGGGCAACGGGTTAGACGGCAATTGCGGCGGCTTGTCGGGAGCGGGTGCGGCTTGTTGTTGGTTGTCGGAAGACGGCGCCGCAGCCTCGGCCAATGCCGGGGCGGCCAAGCTCGCGCCAAGAACAAGCATGACAATTCGCGGCCCGAATGCCGACATGAAGCGCAAGCCCGTCCTCCTCGATCGCAGTCTATCGGCATCTGTCGCCACGCTGCGGCGCGAGGTTCATCATCGGCAAAAGTAGCGAAATCTTCAGCATTTTCGCTTTCATTGCATTTTTAGGCACCGCGCCGGCGGCATATCGAAGCCGCGAGTCGCAGGCATCATTGGGGACACCGACATGCGCAATTCCGTCGTTTTCCGCAGCGCCCTGATCTGCGGCGTATTGGCAGTCGCCGGCTACATGTACGTGTTGGCGCGAAACAGCCTGGCGATGGACAAGGAAAGCAGCGCCTTCGCCATGAATACGGTCGTCGCCGTCGGCGCCCATTGGGATCCTGCCGAACTGTGGCAGCGCGCCACGCCGCATTTTCGCGAACAAACCACGCAAGACGCGTTGCGCGCGCAATTCGACGCCGCCAACGGCAGGCTCGGCCCGATGACGGAATCGCTGGCCATCGCCGGCAAGACGTCGTTCCCGATCATTCCGACCGGTGCGCCGCTCTTCGCGGATTACATCGTGCGCTCGGTCTTCGCCAAGGGCGAAGCCGACATCGTCGTCCGCACCGTCAAGACCGGAAACACCTGGGTCATCGACAGCTTCAGCATCGGCGCATCGCCGGAGATGCGAAAGGTGCTCGGCCTACGGGGCTGACGCTACGACGCGGCCGCGCGCCTCAGTGATGCATCTCGTCGCCCGGCATGATGCCCCAGAGATTGGAGGCAGACGGGTCCTTGGCCCACACTTTCGGACGTTGCGGGTTATCGCGGTGCCACGGCCGCGGCTCGAAATAGCCGAGCTCCTCGTTCATGCGGTCGAGCTCGGCAAACAATTCGGTGATCAGGCCGGCCGGGCTGCGGTGATAGGTGAAAAGATTGTGGCCGATGCCGTGGCGTCCCGGGCCCCACAATAGCTTGTAGCCGTTGACGGAGAGGAAATCGCATGCCGTCTGCATGTGGCCCCAGTCGCGCAATTCGAACGCGGTGTGGAAATGCCGGTTCGATCCGGTCTGCATCAGATTGATGGTGTGGTGGTCGGGCCCGCAGCGCAGGAACGAGAAAAAGTCGCCCATCCAGTCGGACTCGCGAAAACCCAGCACGTCGCAATAGAACTTGGTGACATGCTTGACGTCGGTGACGTGAAAGGCGACGTGACCGAGCTTGTGCGGCACGATGCCCTTGGCCTGGAATTTCTGGTGCGAGAAATCGGCGCGCTTGAACACTTCCATCACCGTGCCCTTCGGATCTTCGAAGGTGAGCAGGTCCGAGATCGAAGGCTCCGGGTCCATCCTGCGCTGGGTCTTGATGCCGTGGCCCTGGACCTGCTTCTCGAACGCATCAAGATCGTCGCTTTCGCCGAGCTGGAAACCGACGCGCGTGCATCCTGCCTGCGTACTCTTGCGCAACACCACCGAGTGATGATCGACGGTGTTGGCGAGAAAGGTCGCGTCCTTCTCCTTGGCCGCGACCGTCATGCCGAGGATGTTGCTGTAATAGTCGGCCTGCTGCTCGACGTCGGGCACTTCGTAGCTGGCGTGAGCTATTTTTTTGACGCGGATCATGCGGAACTCTCCTTGTGTTTCTTCTTCAAACCTTACTTCTTCTCACGCGGCAGCGTGGCGATGACGTCGACCATGCGGGCGACGTCGAAATCGCCGAATCCCATCTCCATGAAGCGATCGTAAAGCGTCGATGCGCGGTCGAGCAGCGGCGTCGCCACACCGACGCTGTCGGCGAATTCGCCGATCATGTGGAAATAGTGCTGCAGCGCCGGCACAGTGCCTTGCACCGGCAGGAAGCGGCGCTCCGCCATCCACGGCGCGCGGATGCCGAATTGGGTCGAGCCGCCAGAGCCGGTGGCGATGGCTTTGATCATCAGCGGCACGTCGACGCCGGCTTTGAGCCCGAGCGCCATGGCTTCGGCGGTCGCCGCGATATTGAGCGCGACCAAAAGATTGTTGACCAGCTTGACCCGGCTCGCGGCACCAAACGGTCCAAAATAGAGGCAGGAATCGGCAAAGCCGGCGACCACGCTTTCTGCCTTCTTGCACGCCGCGGCATCGCCGGCGAGATAAATAACGCCCTTCCTCGCCGACACCATGCCCGGCGTGCCGGAGACTTCGCCATCGATGAAGGCCGCGCCTTTTTGCGCGAGCGGCGCGATCTGCCGCTCCTTGACCGGCACCGGATGCGAACCGAGCTCGACAATGACCTGTCCCGGCCGGGCCGACTGAACGAGGCCGTGCGGGCCCTGCACCACGTCTTCAAGCGCTTCCGACGAAGGCAAGCACGAGAACACAATGTCCGCCTGCGCCCCGACTTCGGCCGCCGAATGCGCCGGCACGCCGCCGACCTTTTCGAATTCGGCGAGCGACGAGCGGCGATAGCCGACGACGCGCCGGCCGCTCTTGATCAGGTTCTCGGAGATCGGCAGGCCGATCTTGCCGACTCCAACAAAGCCGATGGTCTCCATTTGACGCTTCCTCTAAAGTGTCTTTTCTTATGTCACTTCGATGGACTGATCGGAGAAATTGACCCGCACGCCCAGCGTGCCCTCCATGACGGTCCATTCCTTGAGCTCGAAGGTGCGCAAGCCGTTGGCGAAGAACGGGTCGCCCTCGGCGAGCGCGCGCGCTTCGTCGGCATCCTTGGCGCGCAGCACGGTCAGGCCGTGTCCGGTCGGTGGCCCTTCGCCGTCGGCCAGCGGGCCGGAAGCAAACACGTGGCCGCGCTTCTCCAGGCCGATCATGTATTCGAGATGCGCCGCGAGGAACGGCTGCAATTTGTCCGGCGCCACCGCCGGCGTCGACAGCACGACGTAGAGCTTCTTGCGCAGCATTTTGCGCGTCAGATCGGCAACACGCTCTGCAAAAAACATGACTCAAGCCTCGGGTTCTAGGAACTTAGTTTGCGCATGATCTTATCCGAAAACCGGCATCCACTTTTCGGGATCATGCTCTAGACCAGCCGCGAGCCGTGCGGCAGACCGAGAAAGTGTCGGCCAATCGCTTCGTAGATCGAAAATTGCGACTGCGCCTGCTGCGACACCGCGTGCATGTCGCGGAACCGGCGCTCGAACGGATTTTTCTCGAAGATCGCCGTGGCGCCGGCGGCAAGGTAGGTCTGCTCGACGACGTGCACCGCGGTTTGGCTCAAATTGATCGACGCCATGCGCAGCCGGATGCGCTGATCCATCGTCGGCGTGCCGGTTTGCGCGCCTTGCCAGATCTCCCGCCAGGCTTCGAGGAAAAACGCGCGCGCCGCGGCGAGCTGCGACTGCATGACGCCGACCTGCGATTGCACCACGGCGCTGTCGCGCAATACCGCGGTCTGGCCCTGGGGCGTCTTGCCCTGGGCCAGCGCGCAGAAATCGTCCAGCATGGTGCGCGCAATGCCGAGCGCGATCGCGGGAAAGCTCGAACCGAACAGCTGATAGATGGTGAATTTGTACAGCGGACCGTGCTCGTGGCGCTGCGCCGGATCGAGCGCGTGATAATCGACGGCGTAATCCTCCGGCACGAAGACGTCGGTCAACGTATAGGTGTTGCTGCCGGTGCCCTTGAGCCCCATCACATGCCATACGTCTTGGAAAGTTGCGCACTCGCGCGGCACGACGAACGTCTTCTGCACCGGCTTGCCGCTCGCGTCGCGGCGCTGTTGGCCGTCGGCCTCGTAAATGAAACAGTGCGCGGCGAGCCAGGTGGCGTGTTTGCTGCCGCTGGCGAACGGCCACACCCCGTTGACGCGATAGCCGCCCTTTTCGGCGATTGCCTTGGCATTGTTGGTCGGGCCCCAAGCCAGCACGCCGCGTGGATTCTTCTTGAACAGTTCGTCGGCGATTTCCGGCTTCATGTTCCGGCAAATGGTGCCGCAGACCGAGGTCTGGCCGATGCACCAGGCGGTCGAGGCATCGGCCTTGGCGATCTCCTCGATGGCCTGCACGTAGTCGACCGGCGAAACCTCGTCGCCGCCGTAAGAGCGCGGCAGCAACATGCGCCAAAGGCGGGCCTCGTGGAGTGCGTCGACCAGGTCGGCGGGCAGCTCGCGGTCGGCCTCGATGCGCGGCACCGCGGCGGCGATGACCGGAGCCAGGGCGCGGGCATTGGCAACGCAGTCGACTTTTGCCCGGTCATCCATGTGCGTTTCCCAAAACCCGCCAGCTTGTCGCCGGCCGTCGACTATATCTTACCTGCCGCAACGCGGCGGTCCATCGGCGTTCGTGCTGAACCCGCCCCGGCCTCAGTCGCAACGTCCCGAAGGCCATGAACGTTCGGCGTTGCACCGGCGACTAAGCGTCATCCGCAGTCGTGGCGCGAGGGCGGCATGGCTTCCATGCGTGTGACGGTGCTGGTTGCAGGCGTGTTGGCCGCAACCTCCTTTGCCGGCAATTCGGGCTTTGCCGGCAACACAGGCTTGGCCGACGACAGCCCGGATATCGCGTTCGCAAAGCGCATGTTCGCCGGCGGCGCGCCGCAGCCGAAAGGCTATGCCTGCTTCGTCCGCCGCTACGATGCGGCGCATATGGCCCAGCACCCGAAGCAGAAGGTGACGGTGATGAAGCTCCTCATCACCGCCGAAATGGTGCCCGACGACAAAGTGCTGGAATATTCATTCCGGCTCGGGGTGGCCTTTCGCGACCGCCCGGGCGATTTCGATTCCAGCGGCGACTGCGGCCACGCCGCCGTGACAAAGTTGCCGGATCCCGCCGAGACCGTCATCCCGGCGGGAACCGATATCGTCTGCGCCGTCGACTGCGACGGCGGCGGCGTGACCGTCAGCCTCGCCAACAATGACGCTTCCGTGATCGTCAGACCGCTCGAACGCATCCGCATCTGGAAAGGCAAGGACCCCGACGAGTCGGCCGCGACCGCGCTCAACGCCGGCGCCGACGACAAGGTGTTCCGCCTCGACCGGACGAAATTGGACGAGTGCACCCCGCTCGTCGCCGACCGCAAGGAACTGGCCGCGATGCGGCACAAGTGACCCGCAGGGTCATTCCGGGGCGGAATGACGTGCTATACATTATGCAAAGCCAATGGAGACAATCATGGAACGACGCTCATTGCTGCAGCTGGCCTGCGCGATCATGCCCATCTCGCTCCTGACCACGCGCGCCGAAGCCGCCACGCCGGATCAATCCAAGGTCGCCTATCACCTGTCCGATCTCGACAAGGTCGATTTCGTGCTCGGCAACATCCGCAACCACTACAACGGCATGGGCGGCCCGGACAAAGTGACGATCGCGCTGGTCGTGCACGGGCCGGCGCTGAAAGCGTTTCATTTGGCCGGCGCCACGCCCGACGTGACCAAACGCACCGACGAGATGAAAAAGTCTGGCCTTGAGCTCAATGCCTGCATCAACACCATGCGGGCGCAAGAGGTCACGCTGAAGGACCTGCTGCCGGGATTCATCGTCGCCGACAAAGGTGGCGTCGTGCGGCTCGCCGAATTGCAATCGCAGGGCTACGTTTATCTGCGGCCGTAATACGCCGACGTCAGTGCGACTGGCCGAGCTTCGCCAGGATCGGCGCGAGGCGCGCCATGTCGGCGCGGATATGTGCGTCGAAATCGTGAAGGCCGATATTGGCCGGCGCAAAGCCTTGCTGGCGGATCTTGGTCTGGATGTCTGGGTCCTTGCCCACTTCGACGATGGCGTCGTGCAGGGTCGCCAGCACGGCGCGCGGCGTCTTCGCCGGCGCCAGGAAGCCGTACCAGGTCGCGTTCACATAATCGACGCCGGCGGAGCGCGCGGTCGGAATTTTGACCGGCTCGGTCACCGGCGCGTCGTCGGCGACGGCGAGCGCCAAGAGGCGCCCGTCCTGAAGCAGCGGCAAAACGAAGGCTTCCGGCGCGAAGGTCGCCTGGATATTGCCGCTCAGCATGTCGGTGAGAATGGTCTGGCTGACCGTGTAGGGGACATGGACCAGTTCGGTGCCGGTTTTGTAGGCGAAATAGGCTCCCGCGATATGCGTCGCGGTGCCAATGCCGGCCGAGCCGTAGTTGATGGTCCCGGGCTTGGCTTTCGCCAGCGCGACGAACTCCTGCAGATTATGCACGCCGAGCGACGGCGGCACTGCGATGACGGTCGGCGCCTGCGCGACCATGCAAATGCCGGCGAAGTCGGCGATCGGATCGAACGGCAGGTTCCGGTTCATCGCGCCGAGGATGGCGTGGGCAGAATTGGTCAATAGCACCGTGTAACCGTCGGGCGAGGAATTGGCGACCGTCTCGGCGCCGATCAGCGTGCCGGCACCGGCGCGATTGACGACGACGGCCTGGTAACCGAACCGCTTGGCCAGGCCGTCGGCATAAAGGCGCGCCTGGATGTCGATCGCTGTTCCCGGCGTCAGCGGCACGACGATGGTGATGACACGCGACGGATAGCGATCGTCCGCGCGCGCCGTCGTGCCGGCCGCGGCGACGATGGCAAGCGCCAGCGCGCATAACCTCGCCAACGCGGTCACAGCAGCACCACGGCGCGCACCGGCGAGGCTTCGGCGCCAACGATGTTGAGCGGCAGCGCGATCAGCGTGAAACGCTCGCTGGTGATTTGGTCCAGGTTCTTCAGATACGGCATGGTGATGACGCCGTGCTCGCTCAAGGTCCGCGAATTGTGAAACACCCGCGGCGCGCCCGGCTCGTCGTTGCCGTGATAGAAATCGTAGCCGACGATGACCACGCCGCTGTCGATCAGCCATTTGGTCGCGCCGATGGTCAGATACGGCGAGGCTTTCATCCATGCGTCGGAGCCGCCGTCGTAGGCATTGTTGTGATCGGTGCGCAACAGCACGCGGTCGCCGCGCTTGACCCGCGGGCCAAGCGCCTTGTCGAGATCGCTTTCGGTGATCGCCTTGCCGGGCATCTTGTCGCGCAGGTCGGCGACGATCGCCTCGCCGATGAAAAGCTCGAGCGGCAGCTGATGGATCTGCGTGCCGCCGCGCACGTTATGCTCGGGCGCGTCGACGTGGCTGCCGGCATGCAGGCGCATTTGCACGCCGCGCACGATTTGCCCGGCGCCGCCCGGCGCGTCGTGCTCCTTGAGCACCTCCATCGCGAACTGCATGTCCTTCTTGAAGCCTACGGGCGTGCGCATGCCGAAATTCTTCGGATCGAGCTCGAGACTGATGTCGATGATCCTGCGGCCGGCTACCGGCATGGTGCCGCTCCGCGAATCGGCCGCCCCGGCGACTTCCGCCGTAGCACGCATTGTTCCCCC